>JAABUR0100000746.1_pt1 | contig 66090 bp, 75 predicted proteins | sample 5560091 | NCBI WGS metagenome assembly JAABUR01 (sample SAMN10711879, study PRJNA513375) | rock metagenome | isolation source: Antarctica rocks | place: Antarctica: Victoria Land, University Valley sud
CAACCCGCAACTCCCCCTGCACCAGAGCCTCCGGGCTGACCGCCGCACCAGCCCCGAGCCAACCGACCAACCGCCAGCAACCGGAAGGACCGCCGCCATGGCGAAGCTCAGCACCGACGACATGCTCGATGCTTTCAAGGAGATGACGCTGCTTGAGCTCTCCGAGTTCGTGAAGTCGTTCGAGACCACCTTTGGGGTCACCGCCGCCGCGCCGGTAGCCGCGGCCGCCGCCCCAGCAGCCGGCGGTGGCGGCGAGGCCCCCGCGCCCGTTGAAGAGCAGGACGAGTTCGACGTCGTCCTGGAGGCGGCCGGTGACAAGAAGATCCAGGTCATCAAGGAGGTCCGCACGCTCACGAGCCTCGGCCTCAAGGAGGCCAAGGACCTCGTCGACGGCGCTCCGAAGCCCGTGCTCGAGCGCGTCACCAAGGAAGCCGCGGAGAAGGGCCGCGCGGCTCTCGAGGGCGCCGGAGCCACCGTCACCGTCAAGTAGCCGGCCCGCCTCTCCCGGGCAGTGATCCAGGGAACCACTGCCCGCCGGGAGGGGTTTGCCGGTCCCTGGATCACCGCGCCGGACGGATGCCGGCAGCCGGCGGACGCTGGTTATGGAGAACGCCGGTTGTGGAGAACTTGTGCGTCGTCACTTGACGGGAGGCACATGGGCGGCGATCCTTTTTCGCAGCAGTGACAACCGTATGCCTGGCCGCTCTTCGGCCGCCCTCGACAGCAGTGTGCCCGTCGGCTACACTGCACGTTTGCGCTGCTCCCTGACGTTGCCCGCTGACGCGGGTCGTCCGGCGTGCGCGCAGTTCGCTTGCGAGCCCTCGGAAGGATCCCTACTTGGCCGCCTCGCGCACTCCCTCCACGCCAACGCCTTCGACTACCGACCCGAGCTCCGGCTCACTGGTTCCGGCTCGCACCGCGTCGCGGAACGGCCGGGTGTCCTTCGCGAAGATTCGCGAGCCCCTCGAAGTACCCGACCTGCTGGCCCTGCAGACCAACTCCTTCGACTGGCTGCTCGGCAACGACGCCTGGCGCGCCCGGGTGGCGGCGGCCCTGGCCGCTGGGCGCACCGATGTGCCGGACATCTCCGGGCTGGAGGAGATCTTCTCGGAGATCAGTCCGATCGAGGACTTCTCCGGCTCGATGTCGCTGTCCTTCCGCGACCACCGGTTCGAGCCGCCCAAGTACTCCATCGAGGAGTGCAAGGACAAGGACATGACCTTCTCCGCCCCGATGTTCGTCACCGCGGAGTTCACCAACAACACCACCGGCGAGATCAAGAGCCAGACGGTGTTCATGGGCGACTTCCCGCTCATGACGCCCAAGGGCACCTTTGTGATCAACGGGACCGAGCGGGTCGTCGTCTCCCAGCTGGTCCGTTCGCCGGGCGTCTACTTCGACCGCACCCTCGACAAGACCTCCGACAAGGAGGTCTACAGCTGTAAGATCATTCCCGGCCGGGGCGCCTGGCTGGAGTTCGAGGTCGACAAGCGGGACGCGGTCGGCGTACGGATCGACCGCAAGCGCAAGCAGAGCGTCACGGTCCTGCTCCGCGCTCTCGGCTGGGACGAGGCTCGCATCCTCGAGCGGTTCGGCCAGTACGAGTCGATGCGGATGACGCTGGAGAAGGACCACACCGGCTCGCAGGAAGATGCGCTGCTCGACATCTACCGCAAGCTGCGCCCGGGTGAGCCGCCGACGCGGGAGTCGGCCCAGACGCTGCTGGACAACCTCTACTTCAACCACAAGCGCTACGACCTGGCCAAGGTCGGCCGCTACAAGGCGAACAAGAAGCTGGGCCTGACGCTGCCGCTGTCCCAGGGCGTGCTCACCGAGGACGACATCGTCTCGACGATCGAGTACGTCGTGAAGCTGCACGCCGGTGAGGCGGGCTACGACACCGACGACATCGACCACTTCGGCAACCGCCGGTTGCGCACGGTCGGCGAGCTGATCCAGAACCAGGTCCGGCTGGGCCTGGCCCGGATGGAGCGCGTGGTCCGGGAGCGGATGACGACCCAGGACGTCGAGGCCATCACGCCGCAGACCCTGATCAACATCCGGCCCGTCGTGGCCTCCATCAAGGAGTTCTTCGGCACCAGCCAGCTCTCGCAGTTCATGGACCAGACCAACCCGCTGGCTGGGCTGACGCACAAGCGGCGGCTCTCCGCCCTCGGCCCCGGGGGGCTGTCCCGGGAGCGGGCCGGCTTCGAGGTCCGTGACGTGCACCCCAGCCATTACGGCCGGATGTGCCCCATCGAGACCCCGGAAGGCCCCAACATCGGCCTGATCGGGTCGCTGTCGACCTACGCCCGGGTCAACGCCTTCGGCTTCGTGGAGACGCCCTACCGCAAGGTCGACGACAAGGGCCGGGTGACCGACCAGATCGATTACCTCACGGCGGACGAGGAGGACCGGCACGTCATCGCGCAGGCCAACGCGCCGCTGACTCCCGACGGCACCTTCGCCGAGGCCCGCGTGCTGGTGCGCAAGAAGGGCGGCGAGGTCGACTACCTGGCGCCGGCCAGCGTCGACTACATGGACGTCTCGCCCCGCCAGATGGTCTCGGTCGCGACCGCCATGATCCCCTTCCTGGAGCACGACGACGCCAACCGGGCCCTGATGGGCTCGAACATGCAGCGCCAGGCCGTGCCGCTGCTGCGCAGCGAGGCGCCGCTGGTGGGCACCGGCATGGAGGCACGGGCGGCCAAGGACGCCGGCGACGTGGTGCTGGCGGAGAAGGCCGGCGTCGTCGAGGACGTCTCCGCCGACTACATCACCGTGGCGGCCGACGACGGCACCCGCCAGACCTACGCGCTGCACAAGTTCCGCCGCTCCAACCAGGGCACCTGCATCAACCAGCGCCCGATCGTCGACGACGGCGACCGGGTCGAGGCCGGCGTGGTCCTCGCCGACGGCCCCTGCACCGACACCGGCGAGATGGCGCTCGGCAAGAACCTGCTGGTCGCGTTCATGCCGTGGGAGGGCCACAACTACGAGGACGCGATCATCCTGTCCCAGCGTCTCGTGCAGGACGACGTCCTGTCCTCGATCCACATCGAGGAGCATGAGGTGGACGCCCGCGACACCAAGCTCGGCGCCGAGGAGATCACTCGCGACATCCCCAATGTGTCCGAGGAGATCCTGGCCGACCTGGACGACCGCGGCATCATCCGGATCGGCGCCGAGGTGGCCCCCGGTGACGTGCTCGTCGGCAAGGTGACCCCCAAGGGCGAGACCGAGCTCACACCCGAGGAGCGCCTGCTGCGGGCGATCTTCGGTGAGAAGGCCCGGGAGGTGCGCGACACCTCTCTCAAGGTCCCGCACGGCGAGTCCGGCAAGGTCATCGGCGTCCGGATGTTCACCCGTGATGACGGCGACGAGCTGCCGCCCGGCGTCAACGAGCTGGTCCGCGTCTACGTCGCCCAGAAGCGCAAGATCACCGACGGTGACAAGCTGGCCGGTCGGCACGGCAACAAGGGCGTCATCGCCAAGATCCTGCCGCAGGAGGACATGCCGTTCCTCGAGGACGGCACGCCGGTCGACATCGTGCTCAACCCGCACGGCGTGCCCCGCCGGATGAACATCGGCCAGGTGCTCGAGACGCACCTCGGCTGGGTGGCCAAGACCGGCTGGTCGGTCGAGGGTCGCCCCGACTGGGCCGGCCGGTTGCCGGACGAGTCGCTAATTGGCGCACCCGGTACGCCGACCGCCACGCCGGTCTTCGACGGCGCCCGCGAGGAGGAGATCACCGGTCTGCTCGGCTCGACCCTGCGCAACCGCGACGGCGTCCAGCAGGTCGGGGTGTCCGGCAAGACCGTCCTGATGGACGGCCGGAGCGGGGAGCCGTTCCCGCAGCCGGTCTCGGTCGGCTACATCTACATCATGAAGCTCCTCCACCTGGTCGACGACAAGATCCACGCCCGGTCGACCGGCCCTTACTCGATGATCACTCAGCAGCCGCTGGGCGGTAAGGCGCAGTTCGGTGGCCAGCGCTTCGGCGAGATGGAGGTCTGGGCGCTCGAGGCCTACGGGGCGGCGTACGCGCTGCAGGAGCTGCTCACGATCAAGTCCGACGACGTTCTCGGTCGGGTGAAGGTCTACGAGGCGATCGTCAAGGGCGAGAACGTCCCGGAGCCCGGGATACCGGAGTCGTTCAAGGTGCTGATCAAGGAGATGCAGTCGCTGTGCCTCAACGTCGAGGTGCTCTCCAGCGACGGCATGTCCATCGAGATGCGCGACACCGACGAGGACGTCTTCCGCGCGGCCGAGGAGCTCGGCATCGACCTGTCCCGGCGTGAGCCGAGCTCGGTCGAGGAAGTCTGACTCACACCGCCTTCCGCCGTACGCACACCTGCAACCCCAAGAGGGGATCCACACCTTGCTGGACGTCAACTTCTTCGATGAGCTGCGCATCGGCCTGGCCACCGCCGACGACATCCGCACCTGGAGCCACGGCGAGGTCAAGAAGCCCGAGACGATCAACTACCGGACCTTGAAGCCGGAGAAGGACGGGCTGTTCTGCGAGAAGATCTTCGGTCCCACTCGCGACTGGGAGTGCTACTGCGGCAAGTACAAGCGGGTTCGCTTCAAGGGCATCATCTGTGAGCGGTGTGGCGTCGAGGTGACCCGCGCCAAGGTACGACGGGAGCGGATGGGCCACATCGAGCTGGCCGCGCCGGTGACGCACATCTGGTACTTCAAGGGGGTTCCCAGCCGGCTGGGCTACCTTCTCGACCTCGCCCCGAAGGACCTCGAGAAGATCATCTACTTCGCGTCGTACCTGGTCACCTCGGTCGATGAGGAGGCGCGGCATCGCGACCTGCCGAGTCTCGAGGCGCAGATCTCGGTGGAGCGCAAGCGGCTCGAGGACCGCCGTGACGCCGACATCGAGGCCCGCCAGAAGAAGCTCGAGGCCGACCTCGCCGAGCTCGAGGCCGAGGGCGCCAAGGGAGACGTACGCCGCAAGGTGCGCGATGCCGCCGAGCGCGAGCTGCGGCAGACCCGAGACCGGGCCGGGCGCGAGCTCGACCGGCTGGAGCAGGTGTTCGACAAGTTCAAGAACCTCAAGGTCCAGGACCTCGAGGGCGACGAGCTCGTCTACCGCGAGCTCCGCGACCGGTTCGGGGACTACTTCACCGGTGGCATGGGCGCCGAGGCGCTGCAGTCGCTGCTCGTGAGCTTCGACCTCGAGAGCGAGGCGGAGTCGCTCCGGGACACCATCCGCACCGGCAAGGGGCAGAAGAAGGCCCGTGCCCTCAAGCGCCTCAAGGTCGTCTCGGCGTTCCTCAACACCCGCAACAGCACCAGCGGCATGGTGCTCGACTGCGTGCCGGTGATCCCGCCGGACCTGCGCCCGATGGTGCAGCTCGACGGTGGCCGGTTCGCGACCAGCGACCTCAACGACCTCTACCGCCGGGTGATCAACCGCAACAACCGGCTCAAGCGGCTGCTCGACCTCGGCGCGCCGGAGATCATCGTCAACAACGAGAAGCGGATGCTGCAGGAGGCCGTCGACGCGTTGTTCGACAACGGCCGCCGCGGCCGGCCGGTCACCGGTCCCGGCAACCGCCCGCTGAAGAGCCTCTCGGACATGCTCAAGGGCAAGCAGGGCCGGTTCCGCCAGAACCTGCTCGGCAAGCGGGTCGACTACTCGGGCCGCTCCGTCATCGTGGTTGGGCCACAGCTCAAGCTGCACCAGTGCGGACTGCCCAAGCAGATGGCGCTCGAGCTGTTCAAGCCCTTCGTCATGAAGCGGCTGGTCGACCTCAACCACGCCCAGAACATCAAGAGCGCCAAGCGCATGGTCGAGCGCGCCCGGCCCGTCGTTTGGGACGTGCTCGAAGAGGTCATCACCGAGCACCCGGTGCTGCTCAACCGCGCGCCGACCCTGCACCGACTCGGCATCCAGGCCTTCGAGCCCCAGCTGGTCGAGGGCAAGGCGATCCAGATCCACCCGCTGGTCTGCGGCGCTTTCAACGCCGACTTCGACGGCGACCAGATGGCGGTGCACCTGCCGTTGTCGGCCGAGGCCCAGGCCGAGGCCCGGATCCTCATGCTGTCGTCGAACAACATCCTCTCGCCGGCGTCCGGTCGACCGATCGCGATGCCGGGCCAGGACATGATCACCGGTCTGTACTTCCTGACCCTCAACCGCGATGGAGCTGCCGGGGAGGGCCGGAGCTTTTCATCGGTCGCCGAAGCCGTGATGGCGCTGGACGCCGGCGAGATCGAACTGCAGGCGAAGATCAACGTACGGCTGCGCGACGTGGAGCGGGTCGACCACGAAGCGGCGGTGGCGCCCTGGGCGCCCGCGCCGGACTGGGAGCCGGGCACTGCGCTGCGGGTCGAGACCACGGTCGGCCGATGCCTGTTCAACGAGACGCTGCCCGAGGACTACGCCTTCGTGAACTACGAGGTGGCGCGCAAGCAGCTCTCCGCGCTGGTCAACGACCTGGCCGAGCGCTACCCGAAGGTACAGGTCGCGGCCACCCTGGACGCGCTCAAGGAGTACGGCTTCCATTGGGCCACCCGCTCGGGCGTGACCATCGCGATCGACGATGTCGTCGTTCCGCCGGGCAAGCAGGAGATCCTCGAGGGCTACGAGGACAAGGCCGACCGGGTGCAGAAGCAGTACGAGCGCGGTGTGATCACCGACGACGAGCGCCGGCAGGAGCTCATCGAGATCTGGACCCAGGCGACCGGGGAGATCTCGCGGGCGATGGAGGCCAACTTCCCCAAGACCAACCCGATCTACATGCTGGTCAACTCGGGCGCCGGCGGCAACATGATGCAGATCCGCCAGCTGGCCGGCATGCGGGGGCTCGTGGCCAACCCCAAGGGCGAGATCATCCCGCGGCCGATCAAGACCAACTTCCGCGAGGGCCTCACCGTGCTGGAGTACTTCATCTCCACCCACGGCGCCCGCAAGGGGCTGGCGGACACCGCGTTGCGGACCGCCGACTCCGGCTACCTCACCCGCCGGCTGGTCGACGTGTCCCAGGACGTCATCGTGCGCGAGGAGGACTGCGGCACCGACCGCGGCATCCGGATGCCGATCGCCGTCCACGCTCGCGACGACCGGCTGGCTCGCCATGAAGACGTGGAGACCAGCGTCTACGCGCGGACGCTGGCCGAGGACCTCGAGGTCGACGGCCGGGTCCTGGCGACGGCGGGCACCGACCTCGGCGACGTGAAGATCGGTGAGCTGATCGAGGCCCGCGTCGAGGAGGTCAAGGTCCGTAGCGTGCTGACCTGTGACTCCAAGGTCGGCACCTGTGCCCTGTGCTACGGGCGGTCGCTGGCCACCGGCAAGCTCGTCGACGTCGGCGAGGCGGTCGGCATCATCGCCGCGCAGTCGATCGGCGAGCCGGGCACCCAGCTGACCATGCGGACGTTCCACACCGGCGGCATCGCCGGTGAGGACATCACCCATGGCCTGCCGCGCGTCGTCGAGCTTTTCGAAGCCCGGGTGCCCAAGGGCAAGGCTCCGATCACGGAGGCGGCTGGTCGGGTCCGGATCGAGGAGACCGAAAAGCTGCGCAAGATCGTGGTGGTGCCGGACGACGGCAGCGAGGAGGTCGTCTACGACAAGATCAGCCGGCGGTCACGGCTGCGGGTCGCCGACGGCGACCACGTCGAGGTCGGCGACAAGCTGACCGAGGGCACGGTGGATCCGCACGAGGTGCTGCGTATCCTCGGGCCGCGCGCCGTCCAGCTGCACCTGGTGGCCGAGGTCCAGGAGGTCTACCGGTCGCAGGGCGTGTCGATCCATGACAAGCACATCGAGACGATCATCCGGCAGATGCTCAAGCGGGTGAACGTCCTCGAGGCCGGCGACGCCGACCTGCTGCCGGGCGAGCTCATCGAGCGACCGCGGTTCGAGGAGGAGAACCGTCGGGTGGTCGGCGAGGGCGGTACGCCGGCCTCTGCCCGGCCGGTGCTGATGGGGATCACCAAGGCGTCGCTGGCGACCGAGTCGTGGCTGTCCGCGGCGTCGTTCCAGGAGACCACCCGGGTGCTCACCGACGCGGCGATCCACGCCCGCAGCGACTCGCTGCTCGGGCTCAAGGAGAACGTCATCATCGGCAAGCTGATCCCGGCCGGCACCGGTATCGCCCGCTACCGCAACATCCGGGTGGAGCCGACCGAGGAGGCCCGTACGGCGGCCTACTCCATGGGCGCGTACGACGACTACGCCTTCGGCGCGGGCTCCGGCCAGGCCGTGCCGCTCGACGAGTTCGACTACGGTCAGTTCAACCGCTGACCTGGCAGCGCGGCAGGGGGGCCGTCCCGCTTCGGCGGGGCGGTCCCTTCTGCGCAGCCGTAGGCGGCGCTGCGGAGCCCGGCGTACGCCGTGGTGAGCTCGGGCTGCTGATAGTGCGCGTTGAGCCCGCTCGGGTTGGGGAGCAGCCAGACCCGTGCCGCGCCGAGGCGCTCCGGCCGCGCGCCGATTGATGCGCTGGTGCGACCGAATGCCGACCGGTACGCCGACAGCCCGAGAAAGGCAACATAGCCGGGGGTGCAACGGGCGACCAGCTCCGTGAGTGGCGCGACGCCGGCACGGAGCTGCTCGACGCTCACCTCGTCGGCCCGGGCCGTCGCCTCGGGCACGAGGTTGGTCACCCCGATGCCGGCGGCGAGCAGCTCACCGGTCTCGCTCGGATGAAGTCGGCGCTCCGTGAACCCCGCGAGTTGCAGGGTCGCCCACAGCCGGTTGGCCGGTCGGGCGAAGTGCAGGCCGACAGCACCCGACCACAGCGACGGGTTGATCCCGCAGAGGAGCACCCGCAGCCCCGGCCGGACCAGGTCGGGTACCGTGCGCCCGTACGCCGCGAGCAGCTCCGCCCGGCTCGGCCGTCGACGCAGATCCGCCTCGGACATCCGTGCAGCGTCGCACCCCGGGTCGAGCGGCGAGCGTGGCGCCCCTACGCGCCCCGCGTGCTTTGACCTTCGGGGGACGGCTGGGTAAGGTTCCTGCTTGTGCCTGGGCTTCCCGGGCATCTTCCGGACGCCGTACGGCGGCTGGAACTCGGCCAGTCGGCCGAGCCTCCCGACGATCACCTCCGAGCAGGGGGCGAGAGTGCGGGCCCGCGACACGCCCGACCGCGTGGGACGGACTGCCGGCGCAAGAGCTAGCCCAGACAACCACGGAGACGCGGTGCCCACGATTCAACAGCTGGTCCGCAAGGGCCGGCAGCACAAGATCGAGAAGAGCAAGACCCCGGCGCTCAAGAACGGTCCGCAGCGCCGCGGGGTCTGCACCCGCGTCTACACCACCACGCCCAAGAAGCCCAACTCCGCGCTGCGCAAGGTGGCCCGCGTCCGCCTCACCAGCGGCATCGAGGTCACGGCGTACATCCCGGGGGTCGGCCACAACCTGCAGGAGCACTCGATCGTGCTCGTGCGCGGCGGCCGGGTGCGCGACATCCCGGGAGTCCGCTACAAGATCATCCGTGGCTCCCTGGACACCCAGGGCGTCCGCAACCGCAAGCAGGGCCGCAGCAAGTACGGCGCCAAGAAGGAGAAGAGCTGATGCCACGCAAGGGCCCGGCTCGCAAGCACCCGGTCGTCGTGGACCCGGTCTACGGCTCCCCGCTGGTGACCTCGCTGGTCAACAAGGTGCTGACCGGCGGCAAGCGGTCGCTGGCGGAACGAATCGTCTACGGCGCCCTCGAGGGGGCCCGCGCCAAGAGCGGCAACGACCCCGTCGTCACGCTCAAGCGCGCGCTCGACAACGTCAAGCCGACGCTCGAGGTGAAGAGCCGCCGGGTGGGCGGTGCGACCTACCAGGTGCCGATCGAGGTCCGCGCCGGCCGCAGCACCACGCTGGCCCTGCGCTGGCTGGTCGGCTACTCCCGTGCCCGGCGCGAGAAGACCATGACCGAGCGGCTGATGAACGAGCTGCTCGACGCGAGCAACGGCCTCGGCGCCAGCGTCAAGCGACGCGAGGACACCCACAAGATGGCGGAGTCCAACAAGGCCTTCGCCCACTACCGCTGGTAACCCAGCTGACCCTGACGAGAGCTTCCGTGGCAACCGCCGTACTGACCGACCTGGCCAGGACCCGCAACATCGGGATCATGGCCCATATCGACGCGGGCAAGACCACGACGACCGAGCGCGTCCTCTACTACACCGGCCGCACCTACAAGATCGGCGAGGTGCACGAGGGCGCCGCCCAGATGGACTGGATGGAGCAGGAGCAGGAGCGGGGGATCACGATCACCTCCGCCGCCACCACCTGCCTGTGGGCCGACCATGTCATCAACATCATCGACACCCCGGGCCACGTCGACTTCACCGTCGAGGTGGAGCGCTCGCTGCGCGTCCTCGACGGCGCGGTGGCCGTCTTCGACGCGGTCGCCGGCGTGGAGCCCCAGTCCGAGACGGTCTGGCGGCAGGCCGACAAGTACGGCGTACCGCGGATCTGCTTCGTCAACAAGATGGACCGGGTGGGCGCCGAGTTCCACCGCTGCGTGGACATGATCGTGTCCCGGCTGGGCGCGGTACCGCTGGTGCTCCAGCTGCCGTGGGGGGTCGAAGGCGGCTTCCAGGGGGTCATCGACCTGGTGTCGATGAAGGGCCTGCTCTGGGCCAACGACGACAAGAGCAGCAAGGGCGACACCTACGACGTCGTAGACATCCCGGCCGACCACGTCGAGGCCGCCCGCGAGTGGCACGACCGGCTCTACGAGACCCTCGCCGAGAACGACGACACCGTCATGGAGTCCTACCTCGACGGCGAGACGTGCTCCGCCGATGAGCTCAAGGCCGGCATTCGCCGGGCCACCGTCGCCAGCAAGGTCACCCCGGTGCTGTGCGGCTCGGCGTTCCGCAACAAGGGCGTCCAGCCCATGCTCGACGCGGTCGTCGACTACCTGCCCAGCCCGCTCGACGTCGGCGCCATCGTCGGGCACGCCGTTAACGACGAGACGCGGGAGATCTCCCGCCGGCCGGACGAGCGCGAGCCGTTCTCCGCGCTGGCCTTCAAGATCATGAGCGACAAGTACCTCGGCAAGCTGACCTACATCCGGATCTATTCCGGCCGGCTGGCAAAGGGCTCCGCGGTCGAGAACTCCACCAAGGGCCGCAAGGAGCGCATCGGCCGCATCCTGCAGATGCACGCCAACAACCAGGAGGACCGCGACGCCGCGATCGCCGGCCAGATCGTGGCCGTGGTGGGGCTGAAGCAGACGACGACCGGCGACACCCTCTGCGACCCCGCCGCACCGGTGATCCTCGAGTCGATGAGCTTCCCGGCACCAGTGATCTCAGTCGCGATCGAGCCGAAGACCAAGGCCGACCAGGAGAAGCTCGGCGTTGCCATCCAGCGCCTCGCGGAGGAGGACCCGACCTTCCAGGTCCGCACCGACGAGGAGACCGGCCAGACGATCATCTCCGGCATGGGCGAGCTGCACCTCGACATCCTCGTCGAACGGATGCGCCGCGAGTTCAGCGTCGAGGCCAACGTCGGCAAGCCTCAGGTGGCCTACCGGGAGACGGTCCGGCGCAAGGTCGACAAGCACGACTACACCCACAAGAAGCAGACCGGCGGCAGCGGCCAGTTCGCTCGGGTCGTCATCTCGCTGGAGCCGAGCGGTGGCGACGGTGGCGGCTACGAGTTCGAGAACAAGGTCACCGGCGGCCGGATCCCGCGGGAGTACATCCCGGCCGTGGACGCCGGCTGCCAGGAGGCGATGGAGTTCGGCGTACTGGCCGGGTATCCGCTGGTCGACGTCAAGGTGACCCTGCTCGACGGCGGCTACCACGAGGTCGACTCCTCGGAGCTGGCCTTCAAGATCGCCGGTTCGATGGCCTTCAAGGAGGCCGCCCGCAAGGCGGACCCGGTGCTGATGGAGCCGATGATGGCCGTCGAGGTCGTCACCCCGGAGGACAACATGGGCGACGTCATCGGCGACCTCAACAGCCGGCGCGGACTCATCCAGGCGATGGACGAGCGCGGTGGGGCCCGGGTCATCCGTGCGGTCGTCCCGCTTTCGGAGATGTTCGGCTACGTCGGTGACCTGCGCTCCAAGACCCAGGGCCGGGCCAGCTACACCATGCAGTTCGACTCCTACGCCGAGGTCCCCAGCAACGTGGCCAAGGAGATCATCGCCAAGGCCCACGGCGACTAGCCCGGCCGCACCCACCCATACGTCGTACGGCGCAGACAGAGCAGCAGTCCCGAGGAGGACACCAGTGGCGAAGGCGAAGTTCCAACGGACCAAGCCGCACGTCAACATCGGCACCATCGGTCACATCGACCATGGCAAGACGACGCTGACCGCGGCGATCACCAAGGTCCTGCATGACCAGCACCCGGACCTCAACCCCTTCACGCCCTTCGACCAGATCGACAAGGCGCCGGAGGAGAAGGCCCGCGGCATCACGATCTCGATCGCGCACGTCGAGTACCAGACCGACGCCCGGCACTACGCCCACGTCGACTGCCCCGGCCACGCCGACTACATCAAGAACATGATCACTGGTGCGGCCCAGATGGACGGCGCGATCCTGGTGGTCTCGGCGGCCGACGGCCCGATGCCGCAGACCAAGGAGCACGTGCTGCTCGCCCGCCAGGTCGGTGTGCCCTACATCGTGGTCGCGCTGAACAAGGCCGACGTGGTGGACGACGAGGAGATCCTCGAGCTGGTCGAGCTCGAGGTGCGTGAGCTGCTCTCGTCCTACGACTTCCCCGGTGACGACCTGCCCGTGGTGCGTGTCTCGGCGCTCAAGGCGCTCGAGGGCGACGCCAAGTGGGGCGAGTCGATTCTGGAGCTGATGAACGCGGTCGACACCTCGATCGACGAGCCCGTCCGCGACGTCGACCGGCCGTTCCTGATGCCGATCGAGGACGTCTTCACCATCACCGGCCGCGGCACCGTGGTGACCGGCCGGGTGGAGCGGGGCATCGTCAAGGTCAACGAGACGGTCGACATCGTCGGCATCAAGGAGACCACCGCCTCGACCACCGTCACCGGCGTGGAGATGTTCCGCAAGCTGCTCGACGAGGGTCGGGCCGGCGACAACGTCGGCCTGCTGCTGCGGGGGATCAAGCGCGAGGACGTCGAGCGCGGCCAGGTCATCACCAAGCCGAAGTCGATCACTCCGCACACCCAGTTCGAGGCGAACGTCTACATCCTGAGCAAGGACGAGGGCGGCCGGCACACGCCGTTCTTCAACAACTACCGGCCGCAGTTCTACTTCCGCACCACCGACGTGACCGGGGTGGTGACCCTTCCCGAGGGCACCGAGATGGTCATGCCGGGCGACAACACCGAGATGACCGTCCAGCTGATCCAGCCGATCGCCATGGAGGAGGGGCTGCGCTTCGCCATCCGCGAAGGCGGCCGCACCGTTGGCGCCGGGCGGGTCACGAAGATCCTCAAGTAGCACCTCGTACGGCGGCGGCCGGACCTCCCACCGGGGGCCACCCGGCCGCCGCCGCACGAGAACCGAGATCCAGCGGCACCAACCCGAGAAGGAACGCCCACCATGGCGGGACAGAAGATCCGCATCCGGCTCAAGGCCTACGACCACGAGGTGATCGACAGCTCGGCGCGCAAGATTGTCGAGACGGTGACCCGAACCGGTGCGTCGGTCGCGGGGCCGGTGCCGCTGCCCACGGAGAAGAACGTCTACTGCGTCATCCGCTCGCCGCACAAGTACAAGGACAGCCGCGAGCACTTCGAGATGCGCACGCACAAGCGCCTGATCGACATCCTGGACCCGACCCCGAAGACGGTCGACTCGCTGATGCGGCTCGACCTGCCGGCCGGCGTCGACATCGAGATCAAGCTGTAGAGGACTCCGACGTCATGGCAAAGCAGACAACCGGCGTGCTGGGCGAGAAGCTCGGCATGACCCAGGTGTTCGACGAGGCCAACCGGATCGTTCCGGTCACCGTCGTGCGCGCCGGGCCGTGCATCGTGACCCAGGTGCGCACGCCCGAGCGTGACGGCTACTCCGCCGTCCAGCTGGCGTACGGCGCAGTCGACCCGCGCAAGGTCACCAAGCCGCTGGCCGGCCACTACCGCAAGGCCGGCGTACCGCCGCGCCGGCACCTGGTCGAGGTCCGCACCGCCGACGCGGGCTCCTACACCATCGGTCAGGAAGTGACCGCGGAGGCGTTCATCGCCGGCAGCCGCGTGGACGTGGTCGGCACCAGCAAGGGCAAGGGCTACGCCGGCGTCATGAAGCGGCACAACTTCAAGGGCCTCGGCGCGGGCCACGGCGTTCAGCGCAAGCACCGCTCGCCGGGCTCGATCGGCGCCTGCGCCACCCCGGCCCGGGTCTTCAAGGGCACCCGCATGGCCGGCCGGATGGGGCACGTCCGCACCACCACCCTCAACCTGCTGGTCCACGGCGTGGACGCCGAGCGCGGCCTGTTGCTCATCCGGGGCGCCGTACCGGGGCCGACCGGTGGCCTGGTCCTCGTCCGTACGGCGGTCAAGGGCGGCCTGGCGAAGGAAGGCGTCCAGTGACCACCGTTTCGGTGCTCTCTCCCACCGGCTCGCCGGCCGGTGAGGTGGAGCTGCCGGACGACGTCTTCGACGTACAGGTCAACGTGCCGTTGCTGCACCAGGTCGTGGTGGCCCAGCTGGCCGCTGCCCGGCAAGGCACCGCGGACACCAAGACCCGCGGCGAGGTCTCCGGCGGCGGCCGCAAGCCCTACCGGCAGAAGGGCACCGGCCGGGCCCGGCAGGGCTCGACGCGGGCGCCGCAGTTCACCGGCGGCGGCACCGTGTTCGGGCCGACCCCCCGCAGCTACGAGCAGAAGACGCCCAAGAAGATGAAGGCGGCCGCCCTGCGCGGAGCCCTCTCCGACCGAGCCCGTAACGGCCGGGTGCACGTGGTCGCAGGGCTGCTCGACTCCGACGTCCCCTCGACCAGGACGGCCGTTCGAGCCCTGGCCGCGGTCACCGAGCGCCGCCGCGTGCTGGTGGTCGTCGAGCGGGCGGACCGGCCCGCCTGGAAGAGCCTGCGCAATGTCGGATCCGTGCACCTGATCGCGCCCGACCAGCTCAACACCTACGACGTCCTCGTCTCCGACGACGTGGTCTTCACCCAGGCCGCGCTGGCGGCTTTCCTGGCCGGACCGCGCAAGGGCCGCGCCCTACGCGCCTCGGCGAGCTCGGCCGAGCTCGCGACGGCGGCCGGCGCGATCCCGATGGCCGAGGAGATCCCGGTGACCGATACCCCCGCGACGTCGGCCGGTACGACGCGGCCGGCCGGCGAAGGGCTCTCCACGGACCAGCTGGCCGGGGAGGTCCTCGACCAGACCGACAGCAACCTGCTTGCCGAGACGGCGTACGAGTCCGAGGGCGGGAACGTCCCGACCCAGCAGGAGGTCGAGGCGCACGTCGCCGAGGCACGGGAGGAGAACCAGTGATCGCCGACCCGCGCGACGTGCTGCTGCGCCCCGTCATCTCGGAGAAGAGTTACGGGCTGCTCGACGCGAACAAGTACACGTTCCTGGTGGCCCTGCATGCGAACAAGACCCAGATCAAGATCGCGGTCGAGGCGGTGTTCGGCGTCAAGGTGACCGACGTCAACACCCTCAACCGGGCCGGCAAGCGCAAGCGCAGCCGGACCGGTTTCGGCCGGCGCAACGACACCAAGCGCGCGATCGTCAGCCTGGCGGCCGGCGACCGCATCGACATCTTCGGGGGACCGGTCTCCTGACCGGCCGCGACTGACGAGAGACGACATCGACATGGGCATCCGCAAGTACAAGCCGACGACCCCCGGTCGCCGCGGTGCGAGCGTGGCCGACTTCGTCGAGATCACCCGAGACGAGCCGGAGAAGGCGCTGGTCGGACCGGTGCACAGCCGCGGCGGCCGCAACGTCCACGGCCGGGTCACGGCCCGGCACCAGGGTGGCGGGCACAAGCGTGCCTACCGGTTCATCGACTTCCGCCGCGACGACAAGGACGGGGTGCCGGCGAAGGTCGCGCACATCGAGTACGACCCCAACCGCACCGCCCGGATCGCGCTGCTGCACTACGCCGATGGCGAGAAGCGCTACATCGTGGCACCCGCGCGGCTGCGCCAGGGCGACACGGTGGAGGCCGGGCCGGGCAGCGACATCAAGCCGGGCAACAACCTGGCGCTGCGCAACATCCCGGTCGGCACCGTGGTGCACGCCATCGAGCTGCGGCCGGGCGGCGGGGCAAAGATCGCCCGCTCGGCCGGCTCCAGCGTCCAGCTGGTCGCCAAGGACGGACCGCACGCCCAGCTGCGGATGCCCTCGGGCGAGATCCGCAACGTCGACTCCCGCTGCCGGGCCACGGTGGGCGAGGTGGGCAACGCGGAGCAGTCGAACATCGCCTGGGGCAAGGCCGGCCGGATGCGCTGGAAGGGCCGCCGTCCGACCGTCCGTGGCGTGGCGATGAACCCGATCGACCACCCGCACGGCGGCGGCGAGGGCAAGACCTCGGGCGGCCGCCACCCCACCAGCCCCTGGGGCAAGCCGGAGGGCCGCACCCGTACCCGCAAGGCCAGCGACGCGATGATCATCCGTCGCCGCCGGACGAACAAGAAGCGCTAGGAGCCGTAGCCGATGCCGCGCAGTCTGAAGAAGGGGCCGTTCGTCGACGACCACCTGCAGAAGAAGGTGGACGTGCAGAACGAGCGGGGTACCAAGAATGTGATCAAGACCTGGTCCCGGCGGTCCATGGTGGTGCCGACCATGCTGGGTCACACCATCGCGGTGCACGACGGCCGCAAGCATGTCCCGGTCTTCGTCACCGAGGGCATGGTGGGCCACAAGCTCGGCGAGTTCGCCCCGACCCGGACCTTCCGCGGCCACATCCGCGACGAGCGGAGGGCCCGCCGTGCCTGATCCCGTGGTGGGAGCGCGGGCCATCGCGCGGCATGTGCATGTGTCGCCACGCAAGGCTCGCCGCGTCGTCGACCTGATCCGCGGCCTGCCGGCCGCCGAGGCGCTCGCCGTCCTGAAGTTCGCGCCGCAGTCGGCCAGCGAGCCGGTGGGCAAGGTGCTGGCCAGCGCGATGGCCAACGCCGAGCACAACGAGCGGCTCGACGCCGAGAACCTGTGGGTGCGCGAGGCGTACGTCGACGAGGGCCCGACGCTCAAGCGGTTCCGGCCGCGGGCACAGGGCCGGGCCTACCGGATCCGCAAGCGCACCAGCCACATCACCGTCGTCGTCGAGCCGCGCGCCGCCGCCGCGACCGCCCGTCCCGGGCGCGCCCGGGGCCGGGATCTCTTGAAGGGAAGGGCCCGCTAGTGGGTCAGAAGGTTCACCCGCACGGGTTCCGGCTCGGGATCACCACCGAGTGGAAGTCCCGTTGGTACGCCGACAAGTCCTATGCGGCCTACGTCAAGGAGGACGTCGCGATCCGCCGGATGATGAGCAAGGGCATGGAGCGGGCCGGCATCAGCCGGGTCGACATCGAGCGGACCGGCGACCGGGTCCGGGTCGACATCCACACCGCCCGCCCGGGCATCGTCATCGGCCGCCGCGGTGCCGAGGCCGACCGGATCCGCGGCGACCTCGAGAAGCTGACCGCCAAGCATGTCCAGCTCAACATTCTCGAGGTCAAGAACCCCGAGAGCGATGCGCAGCTGGTCGCCCAGGGCGTGGCCGAGCAGCTGTCCTCCCGGGTGTCGTTCCGGCGCGCCATGCGCAAGGCCATGCAGACAGCGATGAAGAGCGGCACCGTGAAGGGCATCCGGGTGCAGTGCGCCGGCCGCCTGGGCGGTGCTGAGATGTCGCGGTCGGAGTTCTACCGCGAGGGCCGGGTCCCGCTGCACACGCTGCGGGCCAACATCGACTACGGCCAGTACGAGGCCCGTACGACGTTCGGTCGCATCGGGGTGAAGGTGTGGATCTACAAGGGTGACGCGCTGGTGAGCCGGGCCGAGCGCGAGGCGCAGCAGGCGGCGATCCTGGCCGGCCAGCGCAACCGCACCGCCCGGCCGGCCCGGCGCCCGGCCGGCACCCGGGAGGCCGTGGTGGCGCCGACGGCCGGTCCGGCAGCGCCACAGACCGACGGCGAGCTCGTGCTGCCGACCGCGCCACCCGAGGTGGCCAACGCGCCGGTGGAGCGCAGCCCGGACGTCGCCGAGACCCCCGCCGTACCGCTCGCCGAGATCAGCACCGAGAGCGGTGGCGACACCGGCACCGACCCGAGCCGGGAGGCGGCCGACCGCACCCAGCCGGCATCGACCGATCCCCGACCGGACTCCGCGTCCGAGGCGACGCCCGAGACGACCGGACAGGAGGCCTGACATGTTGGTTCCCCGCCGGCTGGCGCACCGCAAGCAGCATCACCCCAGCCGCTCGGGCGCCGCGAAGGGCGGCACCCGGGTCACCTTCGGCGAGTACGGCATCCAGGCGATCGAGGCCGCCTACGTCACCAACCGCCAGATCGAGTCGGCCCGCATCGCCATGACCCGACACATCCGCCGTGGCGGCAAGGTCTGGATCAACATCTACCCGGACCGGCCGCTGACCAAGAAGCCGGCCGAGACGCGGATGGGCTCGGGCAAGGGCTCCCCGGAGTGGTGGATCGCCAACGTCAAGCCCGGCCGGGTGATGTTCGAGCTCGCCGGCGTGCCCGAGACCGTCGCCGAGGAGGCGCTGCGCCGGGCGATGCACAAGCTGCCGATGAAGTGCCGGTTCGTGCGGCGCGAGGTCGGTGAGGCGTGATGGCGACCACGATCGACGCCGGCGGTACGACGGTCGACCTGCGGGCGCTGGCCGACGACGAGCTGGTGACCCGGCTGCGCGAGGCCAAGGAGGAGCTGTTCAACCTCCGTTTCCAGTCGGCCACCGGACAGCTGGACAACAACCGGCGGCTGCAGGTGGTCCGCCGCGGCATCGCCCGCATCTACACCGTGATGCGGGAGCGGGAGCTGGGCATCGCCGGCCAGCTGCCCGCCGACAGGCCTGGAGAGGAGAACGGATGAGCGAGACCTCCGCCGAGAGCGGCGGTCCGGATCGCGGCTTCCGCAAGACCCGCGAGGGCCTGGTGGTGAGCGACAAGATGGACAAGACCGTCGTCGTACGGGTCGAGGACCGGGTCTCCCACCCGCTCTACGGCAAGACGTTGCGGCGTACCAGCCGGCTCAAGGCGCACGACGAGGCCAACAGCTGCGGCAACGGCGACCGGGTGCTCCTGATGGAGACCCGGCCGCGTTCGGCCACCAAGCGCTGGCGCGTGGTGGAGATCCTCGAGAAGGCCAAGTAGCCCGGGCGTACGCCGCCCGAGCGATCATCAGGAGATGACGTGATCCAGCAGGAGTCGCGACTGCGAGTCGCCGACAACACCGGTGCCAAGGAGCTCTTGTGCATCCGGGTTCTCGGCGGCTCCGGCCGTCGCTACGCCGGTATCGGCGACATCATCGTCGGCACGGTGAAGGATGCCCTCCCCGGCGCCGGGGTGAAGAAGGGCGACGTGGTTCGGGCTGTCGTCGTACGTACCGTCAAGGAGCGGCGACGCCCGGACGGCTCTTACATCCGCTTCGACGAGAACGCAGCAGTGCTCATCCGGGACGGCGGCGGCGAACCGCGGGGAACGCGAATCTTCGGTCCCGTCGGGCGTGAGCTGCGCGACAAGCGCTTCATGAGGATCATCTCGCTGGCACCGGAGGTGCTTTGAAATGCCCGGGCTGAAGATCCGCAAGGGCGACAACGTCCAGGTGATCACGGGAAAGGACCGCGGTGCCCAGGGCCGGGTGCTCACGGCGTTCCCAAAGACCGGCAAGCTCCTGGTCGAGGGCGTCAACCGGATGCGCAAGCACACCAAGATCACAACGACTCAGCGGGGCGCCCAGTCCGGCGGCATCGTCACACAGGAGGCCCCCATCCACGCGAGCAACGTCGCGGTCGTCTGCCCCGGGTGCAACAAGGCCTCCCGGGTGGGTCACCGCCGGGGCGACGACGGACGTTCGGTGCGCATCTGCCGCCGCTGCGGCGCCGACCTGAATGCGGGGCGTCCATGAGCACCATCATGGAGGCGCCGGCCCGGCCCCGACCCCAGCCGCAGCCGCGGCTGCGGCAGCGCTACCGGGAGGAGATCGTCGCCCGGCTGCGGGAGCAGTTCGGCTACCCGAACGTCATGCAGGTCCCCACGGTGACGAAGATCGTCGTCAACATGGGCGTCGGCGAGGCGGCCCGCGACGCCAAGCTCATCGACGGCGCGGTTCGCGACCTGACCGCGATCACCGGCCAGAAGCCGGCGATCCGGCGGGCCACCAAGTCCGTCGCTGCCTTCAAGCTGCGCGAGGGGATGCCGATCGGCGTCAAGGTGACGTTGCGCGGCAACCGGATGTGGGAGTTCCTCGACCGGTTGCTCTCTATCGCCCTCCCGCGGATCCGCGACTTCCGTGGTCTCTCGCCCCGCCAGTTCGACGGGTCGGGCAACTACACCTTCGGGCTGACCGAGCAGTCGATGTTCCACGAGATCGACCAGGACCGCGTCGACCGGGTGCGCGGCATGGACATCACCCTGGTCACCACCGCCGCCACCGACGACGAGGGACGCGCACTGCTGCGCGCCCTCGGCTTCCCTTTCCAGGAGTCCTGAGCAATGGCCAAGAAGGCACTGGTCAACAAGGCCAACGCCACACCGAAGTTCCGCGTCCGCGGCTACACCCGCTGCCAGCGCTGCGGCCGCCCTCGGGCGGTCTTCCGGACGTTCGGCCTCTGCCGGATCTGCGTCCGCGAGATGGCACACGCCGGCGAGCTGCCCGGCGTGACCAAGAGCTCCTGGTGACCTCCCTTCACCGCAGGCCCGGCCGCGTGCGCGCCGGGAACCGCAGGAAGAAAGGCTGCACAACCCCATGACCATGACCGACCCGATCGCGGACATGCTCACCCGTCTGCGCAACGCCAACACGGCCTACCACGACACCGTGGTGATGCCGTACTCCAAGATCAAGTCTTCCATCGCCGAGATCCTCCAGCAGGAGGGTTACGTCGCCGGCTGGTCGGTGCAGGACGCCGCCGAGACCGGGGGGGTCGGCCGCAAGCTGGTGGTGTCGCTCAAGTACGGGCCCAACCGGGAACGCACCATCGCCGGCCTGCGCCGGATCTCCAAGCCCGGCCTTCGCGTCTATGCCAAGTCCACCGGGCTCCCCCGGGTGCTGGGCGGCCTCGGCGTGGCGATCATCTCCACCAGCTCCGGTCTGCTGACCGACCGGCAGGCCACCAAGCGGAAGATGGGCGGGGAAGTCCTCGCCTACGTCTGGTAGGGGGCAGCGAAATGTCTCGAATTGGACGGACCCCCATCCCGATTCCCAGCGGCGTGAACGTCGACATCGACGACCGCCGGGTGACCGTGTCGGGCCCCAAGGGCACCTTGGCGCACACGGTGGCCGAACCCATCTCCGTCGTGCGCGGGGAGGACGGCGGGCTGCGCGTCACCCGGCCCGACGACGAGGCCCGCAACCGGGCCCTGCACGGCCTGTCGCGTACGCTGGTGGCCAACATGGTCACCGGGGTGACCGAGGGCTACAGCAAGACTCTGGAGATCGTCGGCGTCGGTTACCGCGTGCTGGCTCGCGGATCGGACATCGAGCTGGCACTGGGCTACAGCCACCCGGTCCCGATCTCCGCACCCGAGGGGATCACGTTCGAGGTGGCGTCGCCCACCCGGCTCGTCGTCCGCGGGATCGACAAGCAGCAGGTCGGCGAGGTGGCCGCTCAGCTGCGCAAGCTGCGCAAGCCCGACCCTTACAAGGGCAAGGGCGTGCGCTACCAGGGTGAGGTCGTACGCCGCAAGGTCGGAAAGGCAGGCAAGTAGCGATGCCCATCGTCAGCGTCAAGGGAACGGCGCGCCGGCGGGCGCGCCTGCGGCGGCATCTGCGGGTGCGCAAGAAGGTGACCGGTACGCCCGCCCGGCCCCGGCTCGTGGTGACGCGCTCGGCCCGGCACATGGTGGCTGCGCTGGTGGACGACTCGGTCGGCCACACGCTGGCCGCCGCTTCCACCATGGACGCCACGATCCGGGACGCCGGTCCGGACGGGCGCGGCGACAAGACGGCGCAGGCCGCCAAGGTCGGCACCCTGCTCGCCGAGCGGGCCCGGACGGCAGGAATTCGCGCGGTGGTCTTCGACCGGGGTGGCAACCGCTACGCCGGGCGCATCGCGGCGCTGGCCTCAGCGGCACGTGCGGGGGGTCTCGACTTCTGATGAGTGCAACGACCGAGAGAAGGATTCGCTGATGCCAGGACCCCAACGCCGTACCGGAGGCACCGGCGGCGAACGGCGAGACCGTCGCGACGGTCGCGGGCCGGCGGTGGAGAAGACGGCGTACATGGAGCGGGTCGTCGCGATCAACCGGGTCGCCAAGGTGGTGAAGGGCGGCCGGCGGTTCAGCTTCACCGCCCTGGTCGTCGTCGGTGACGGTGACGGCACGGTGGGCGTCGGCTACGGCAAGGCCAAGGAGGTGCCGGCGGCGATCGCCAAGGGTGTCGAGGAGGCGAAGAAGAACTTCTTCAAGGTGCCGCGGATCGCCTTGACCATCCCGCACCCCGTGCAGGGCGAGAAGGCTGCCGGTGTGGTGCTGCTCAAGCCCGCCAGCCCCGGCACCGGTGTGATCGCCGGCGGCCCGGTGCGGGCGGTGCTGGAGTGCGCCGGCATCCATGACGTGCTGTCGAAGTCGCTCGGCTCCTCCAACGCGATCAACATCGTGCACGCGACCACGGCCGCGCTCAAGGCGCTGGTACGGCCGGAAGAGGTGGCCGCGCGTCGCGGGCTGCCGATCGAGGACGTCGCGCCGGCCGCCATGCTGCGGGCTCGTGCCGCGGCGGGGGTGTGACCGTGAGCCGGCTGAAGGTCACCCAGGTCCGGTCCGGGATCGGCGGGAAGCGCAACCAGCGGGAGACGCTGCGCTCGCTCGGGCTCAAGCGCCTGCACGACGTCGTCGTCCAGGAGAACCGTCCGGAGATCCGCGGAATGGTGTCGACGGTGTCTCATCTCGTGACCGTCGAGGAGGTCGACGAATGACGCTCAAGGTCCATCACCTGCGACCTGCCCCCGGCTCGCGTACCGAGCGCACGCGCGTGGGCCGCGGCGCCGGTTCCAAGGGCAAGACCGCCGGCCGGGGCACGAAGGGCAGCAAGGCGCGGGGCCAGGTGCCCGCTCGGCTCGAGGGTGGCCAGATGCCACTGCACATGCGGCTGCCGAAGCTTAAGGGCTTCAGAAACCGGTTCCGGGTGCCGTACCAGGTCGTCAACCTCGACAAGCTGGGCGCGCTCTACCCCGACGGCGGCGCCGTGACGGTAGAAAACCTCGTTGCCCGGGGCGCCGTCCGCAAGGGTTCTCCGGTCAAGGTGCTGGGCACCGGCGAGCTGTCGGTCGCGCTGCAGGTGTCAGCCAACGCCTTCTCCGGCTCCGCCCGGGACAAGATCACCGCAGCCGGTGGCTCGACGAGCGAGCTGTAAAGGTTCTCGGCGGCGCGGCGCCGTCCAGGGGCCCGCGCCGGGAGGCCGGGTACCGATGGACCCACTGCACCCGACCCGGCGTACCGAGCCACTTCCAGGGACGCGGCGCACTGTTAGAGTCTTCACCTGGCGGTAGTCGGCGGATTTGACGACCGTCGTTCCGCCGACGGTGAGTGCCGTCGCCCCGCCCATTCCGGAGGTCCGGCGCAACGCAGCCGCGATCGCCCTGCAGGAGGAGCCTTGCTCACCGCCTTCGCCCGGGCGTTCCGGACGCCGGACCTGCGCAAGAAGCTGCTGTTCGTCATCGCCATCCTCGCGCTCTACCGGCTCGGCTCCGTGGTGCCCTCGCCCGGGGTCGACTACAAGGCGATCCACGAGTGCATCGACCAGACGCAGAACTCCAGCGTCTACACGCTGGTCAACCTCTTCAGCGGCGGGGCGCTGCTGCAGCTGTCGATCTTCGCGCTCGGCATCATGCCCTACATCACCGCCAGCATCATCGTCCAGCTCCTGGTCGTGGTGATCCCACGACTGGAGCGGCTGAAGAAGGAAGGCCAGTCGGGTCAGGCCAAGCTGACGCAGTACACCCGCTACCTGACGATCGCGCTGGCGGTCCTGCAGTCGACCGGCATTGCAGCGCTGGCCCGCGGTAACCCCAGCAACCTGTTCCCGACGTGCAACCGGGCGATCCTGCCGGACACCTCGCTGTTCCGGGTGACCACACTGGTGATCACGATGACCGCAGGCACCGCGGTGATCATGTGGCTGGGCGAGTTGATCACTGACCGTGGCATCGGCAACGGCATGTCACTACTGATCTTCACCTCGATCTCGTCCCGGCTGCCGGCGCAGGGCGGCCGGATCCTGAACCAGAGCCCCTTCACCTTCGCCGTCGTGCTGCTGCTCGGCATCGTGATCGTGGCCGCGATCGTGTACGTCGAACAGGCGCAGCGGCGGATCCCCGTCCAGTACGCCAAACGCATGATCGGACGCCGCATGTACGGCGGCACCTCGACGTACCTGCCGCTGAAGGTCAACCAGGCCGGCGTCATCCCGGTGATCTTCGCCTCGTCGCTGCTGTACCTGCCGCAGCTGCTGTCCAGCGTGTGGCGGGGGAACCAGGGGTTCCAGAGCTTCATCGCGCGCCATTTCGTGCGGGGCGACAGCCTCGTCTACCTGGTGACGTACTTCACATTGATCATCTTCTTCACCTACTTCTACGTCGCGATCACCTTCAACCCGGTTGAGGTCAGCGACAACATGAAGAAGTACGGCGGCTTCGTGCCGGGCATCCGCCCCGGCCGCCCGACGGCGGAGTACCTCGACTACATCCTGTCCAGGATCACCCTGCCGGGCTCCATCTACCTGGGCATCGTCTCGATCCTGCCGATCATCGCCCTGCGCTTCCTCGGCAGCGGCGAGCAGTTCCCGTTCGGCGGCACCTCGATCCTGATCCTGGTCGGTGTCGGGCTGGACACCGTCAAACAGATCGAGAGCCAGCTCATGCTGCGCAACTACGAGGGCTTCCTCCGCTAGTGCGCCTGGTCCTCGTCGGGCCCCCCGGAGCGGGCAAGGGGACGCAGGCCCAGTTCATCGCCACCGAGCTGTGGGTCCCCAAGATCTCGACTGGCGACATCTTCCGGGCGAACGTGAGCTCCGGTACGCCGCTGGGCCAGCAGGCGAGGGGTTTCATGGACGCCGGCGACCTGGTTCCCGACGAGGTCACGATCGAGATGGTGCGCGACCGGCTGGCCGAGGACGACGCCGCCAAGGGGTTCCTGCTCGACGGCTTCCCGCGAACCGTGCACCAGGCCCGCGTCCTCGAGGACCTGCTGCTCCAGAACGGTACGCGGCTCGACATCGTCCTCGAGCTGGTCGTGGACGACGACGAGGTGGTCCGGCGGCTGTCCGGACGGCGTACCTGCCGGCGGTGCAACCACGTCTGGCACGTGGACTTCGACCCGCCGGCCGTGGAGGGGATCTGCGACCGGTGCGGCGGCGCGTTGTTCCAGCGCGACGACGACCGCGAGGAGACGATCCGCCACCGCCTTGAGGTCTACGCCGAGCAGACCGCCCCGCTGGTGTCCTACTTCGCCGAGTCCGGCGTACTGATCGGCATCGATGCCACCGGGCCGGTCGATGACGTCACCGAGCGGGCCGTTGCGGCGATCAAGCACCGGACCGTCGTCGACCGGTGGAGTCGGGGGGGCATCCGATGATCCAGGTCAAGACGCCGGCCGAGATCGACAAGATGCGGCTGGCGGGGCTCGTCGTCGGACGCACCCTGGACAAGCTGCGTGCCGCGGTCGCTCCCGGTGTCACCACCGCAGACCTCGACGACCTGGCCGCCGGGGCCATCCGGGCGGAGGGGGCCACCCCCTCCTTTCTCGGCTACCAGGGCTTTCCGGCCACGATCTGCGCGTCGGTCAACGAGGAGGTCGTCCACGGGATCCCCCGCCGGAGCAAGGTGCTGCGGACCGGCGACGTGGTCTCGCTCGACTGCGGGGCCATTGTCGAGGGCTACCACGGCGACGCCGCTGTCACGGTCGCTGTCGGCGACGTACGACCCGAGCTCGCCGAGCTGCTGGCTGTGTGCGAGGAGTCGATGTGGCGTGGGTTCGCCGCCGCCCGGCTCGGCGGCCGGCTCTCCGACATCAGCGCCGCGGTCGAGGCAACCGTGCGCCCCAACGGGTACGGCATCGTCGAGGGGTACGGCGGGCACGGCATCGGCACCGAGATGCACCAGGACCCGCACGTGCTCAACTACGGCCGGCCGGGGCGCGGCCCGCGGCTGGTGAAGGGGATGGCGTTGGCGATCGAGCCGATGATCACCGTTGGCTCGGCCGCCACCCGGGTGCTGGCCGACCGCTGGACGGTGGTGACGAGGGACGGGTCCTACGCCGCCCACTTCGAGCACACCTTCACCCTTACCGAGCAGGGCCCATGGGTGCTCACGGCGCTGGACGGCGGAGCCGCGGGACTGGCCAGGGCCGGCACTGCGGCTGGCTCGTTCGCCCGGCGGGGCGGCTGACAGGGAGCGGCGGCCGCTGGCCGGCGACCGACGATCGCTCGGCCGGCCATGGGCGCCGAGACCTGGGGTGTCAGCGCAGCCGGCCGCACAGGTCGAACGACCGGCTGGTGTAGATGATGCGCTTGTGCCCGTTCGCCAGCAGCTTCACCAGGCTGACCCCGTCCAGGACCTGGTACCCGGGGCCTGGGTGATCACCGGGGTGCAGGGACACGGAGAAGGGACCGAAACCGTAGAAGTCCGAGGACCCGTCCCGGTGCAGGATCTGGACGCCACTGCCGGAGAGGTCGACGGTCCGACTTCCACCGTTGCTGCGGCGGGTCACCTCGGCGAAGAGCGCGCCGACGTACATGTAGGCGACGACGCGGCCCTGCCCGTTGCGATAGGTGTACGTCTTGGTCTTGTTCACCGGGAACGAGACGTGGATCGCGAACGGGCAGGTGTGCCCGGCCGGGTCGTCGTATGCCGGGGCCGGGTAAGTAGCCGGGCCGCTGACGTGGCCGTCCGAGTACGGTGCGGGCGGAGTGGGAGCCGTCCCCGGGGCGGCCAGCCGGTCGCACAGGTCGTACGCCCGGCTGGTGTAGATGATGCGCTTGTGTCCGTTCGCCAGCAGCTTCACCAGGCTCACGCCGTCGAGGATCATCAAGCCGGGATGGGGCTGGTCCCCCGGGTGCAGCGACACGGAGAAGGGCCCGAAGCCGTAGAAGTCTGAAGACCCATCCTGGTGGATGGTCTGGACGGCACTGCCGGAGAGGTCGACGGTCCTGCTGACGCCGTTGCTGCGGCGGGTCACCTCGGCGAAGAGCGCGCCGACGTACATGTGGGCGACGACGCGGCCCTGGCTATTGCGGTAGGTGTACACCTTGGTCTTGTTCACCGGGAACGAGACGTGGATGGCGAACGGGCAGGTGTGCCCGGCCGGGTCGTCGTACGCCGGGGCGGGGTAGGCGGCCGGACCGCTGACACGGCCACCGGAGGCCGGTGCCACCGTGGCCGCGCCGGCCGGCGGGGCCGCCAATAGCAACGGCGTGGCCAGCGCGGCGATCAGCGCGAGAGCTCGACGGACTGACGACGACAGAGCCATGGAGGTCCTCCCGAGGTGGGCGCCTGATGGGCCGTACTCTATGCACAGAGCATGGAACTCACCAGTGCGGCGACATCACGATCCGGTTGCGGAACCCCAGGTTCAGCGGAACAGCGCCTGCGTGACGGGACATCGGTCCGGGTGACCGCAGGCGTCCGCATCGCACATCCGGCACGTTCGGTTGGCCATGTCGGTGCCCGTGGGCATCGGTGCGATCGAAGCGGCAGCAAGCAGCCCCAGGATGTGTTCCGCCTGCGCGGCCTGCCGGTCGGTCAAGACATCCAGCCGGGACCGCAGCACCCGCTCCCGGCTCCGCCCAATGCCTTCCACCTTCGTTCGCCCGGCGGTCGTGAGATGCAGTTCGACGATGCGGCGGTCGTGGGTGGCGCGCCGCCGCTGCACGAGGCCTCGTTCGACGAGGCGATCCGCGAGTCGCGCGCACCCCGGCTGCGACAGGGCGAGCGCAGAGCGCACCGTATCGATGCTGCGCCCCTCGGCGAAGTTGGCAAGCGCCGTCAGTGCGGCGGCCTCGACGGGGGGCAGCCCCTCGTCGGCCAGGACGGCGGCGTCGACCGCCGTGGTCAGGTCCAGCCCCACGGCACCAGCGAGGTTGGTCAGGCGCGCTCGATCGGCCGGCACGTTCTCACCTACGCACCGTTCGGGAGGTGGCACGGCGACCGGGCCGAGGGGGTTGGCCTTCGCGCCGCCGACGACGTAGACTGCCCTGTCGGGCGCCGCACGGCTCGCGCGGCAGCGTGCCCGTCATCCCTGTCCACCTACCCCTTGTCGACGACTGCAGCGGAACGCGGAGGATATGGCGAAGAAGGAAGGGGCCATCGAGGTCGAGGGATCTGTCGTTGAGCCACTGCCCAACGCCATGTTCCGCGTCGAGCTCGCAAATGGCCACCGCGTCCTCGCTCACATCAGCGGCAAGATGCGGATGCACTACATCCGGATCCTGCCCGGCGACCGGGTGGTCGTGGAGTTGAGCCCCTACGACCTGTCCCGCGGCCGCATCGTCTATCGCTACAAGTAGTCCACTCGTACGGCGGAACCGGCCACCGGCCCCTGCCGACTCCCGGAGAAGCCATGAAGGTCAAGCCGAGCGTCAAGAAGATGTGCGACAAGTGCAAGGTGATCCGCCGACACGGCCGGGTCATGGTGATCTGCCAGAACCTGCGGCACAAGCAGCGTCAGGGCTAGCCGCAGCCACGATCGTCGCCTCGACCGCCACGCTCCTGCGTGGCGGCACCCCCGGTCGGAGGCCGGGGCCCGGACTGGGCAGTCCGGGAGCGGTGCGACCCAGACCTCCGCGAAGCCTGAAGGAGCCCGTTCGACCATGGCCCGACTTGTCGGAGTCGACCTTCCCCGCGAGAAGCGGCTGGAGATCGCACTCACCTACATCTACGGAATCGGCCGCACCCGCGCCGCAGAGACCCTGCGCTCCACCGGCGTGAGCCCGGACCGGCGGGTCCGCGACCTCGGCGACGAGGAGCTGGTCCGGCTCCGCGACTGGATCGAGGCCACCTACCAGATCGAGGGCGACCTCCGCCGGGAGGTCGCCTCCGACATCCGTCGCAAAATCGAGATCGGTTCCTACCAGGGAATCCGGCACCGGCGTGGCCTGCCGGTGCACGGGCAGCGCACCCACACCAACGCACGGACCCGCAAGGGCCCCCGCAAGGCGGTCGCCGGTAAGAAGAAGGTCGGCAAGAAGTAACCGGCCACGCCCCACACCGACTACCCGCCAGGAGACAGGACCCGATGCCCCCGAAGACCCGCACCGGAGCACCGAAGAAGGTGCGCCGCAAGGAGAAGAAGAACGTCGCCCACGGGCACGCCCACATCAAGAGCACGTTCAACAACACGATCGTGTCGATCACCGACCCGTCCGGGAACGTGATCGCGTGGGCGAGTGCGGGTCACGTCGGGTTCAAGGGCTCCCGCAAGTCCACGCCGTACGCCGCCCAGATGGCGGCTGAGGCGGCCGGGCGCAAGGCTCAGGAGCATGGCATGCGCAAGGTCGACGTCTTCGTCAAGGGCCCCGGCTCGGGACGCGAGACCGCGATCCGGTCCCTGCAGGCCACCGGCCTGGAGGTCGGCCAGATCTCCGACGTGACGCCGGTGCCCCACAACGGCTGCCGTCCGCCCAAGCGCCGCCGAGTCTGACCCCTTTCGAAACCTGGAGACCTGACGCATGGCCCGCTACACCGGTCCAGACTGCAAGCGCTGCCGGCGCGAGAAGATGAAGCTGTTCCTCAAGGGCAGCAAGTGCGAGTCGCCGAAGTGCCCGATCGAGATCCGGCCCTACCCGCCGGGCGAGCACGGCCGCGGCCGCACCAAGGACAGCGAGTACCTGCTGCAGAAGCGGGAGAAGCAGAAGTGTGCCCGCATCTACGGCGTGCTCGAGAAGCAGTTCCGCGGCTACTACGACGAGGCGAACGCGCGCTCGGGCAAGACCGGCGAGAACCTGCTGCGGATCCTCGAGAGCCGCCTCGACAACGTGGTCTACCGGGGCGGGTTCGCCCACAGCCGCGACCAGGCCCGCCAGTTCGTCCGGCACGGGCACATCCAGGTCAACGGCGCCAAGGTGGACATCCCGTCCTACCGGGTGTCCGAGAGCGACATCGTCGAGGTGCGGCCGTCGTCGGCGGACCTGACTCCGTTCATGATCGCGCGGGCGGAGACCGGGAGCCGGCCGGTGCCGGCCTGGCTGGAGGTCGTCGGCAACCGGATGCGGATCCTGGTCCACGCGCTGCCGGCCCGGCAGGTGATCGACACCCCGGTTCAGGAGCAGCTGATCGTGGAGCTGTACTCCAAGTAGGGCAACACACCCCATAGCGGGGCGCATATGGCGGCGCCCCGGAAGGAGCAGTTCCCATGCTGATCGCACAGCGTCCGACCCTGGCCGAGGAGCCTGTCGACGACATCCGCTCCCGGTTCGTCATCGAGCCCCTGGAGCCCGGTTTCGGCTACACGCTCGGCAACTCGATGCGCCGTACCCTGCTGTCCTCCATCCCAGGTGCCGCGGTCACCAGCCTGCGGATCGAGGGCGTGCTGCACGAGTTCAGCACCGTTCCGGGAGTCAAGGAGGACGTGACCGACCTCATCCTGAACATCAAGGAGCTGGTCGTCTCCTCGGACAACGACGAGCCCTCGGTGATGTACCTGCGCAAGCAGGGGCCCGGCGAGGTGACCGCCGCCGACATCGCGCCGCCGGCCGGCGTCGAGGTGCACAACCCCGGGCTGCACCTGGCCACGCTCAACGACTCCGCGCGGCTCGAGATCGAGCTGACCGTCGAGCGAGGCCGCGGTTACGTCTCCGCCGTACAGAACAAGGCGGCCGGGCAGGAGATCGGACGGATCCCGGTCGACTCCATCTACTCGCCGGTGCTGAAGGTGACCTACCGGGTGGAGGCCACCCGGGTCGAGCAGCGGACCGACTTCGACCGGCTGGTGGTCGACGTGGAGACCAAGCCGTCGATGCGGCCGCGGGATGCCATGGCGAGCGCCGGGCGGACCCTGGTCGAGCTCTTCGGGCTGGCCCGGGAGCTCAACCTCGAGGCGGAGGGCGTCGACATCGGCCCGTCGCCGACCGATGCCGCGCTGGCCGCCGACCTGGCGCTGCCGATCGAGGAGCTCGACCTGACGGTGCGCTCGTACAACTGCCTGAAGCGCGAGGGGATCCACGCGGTCGGCGAGCTGGTCTCCCGCAGCGAGGCCGACCTGCTCGACATCCGTAACTTCGGCGCCAAGTCGATCGACGAGGTCAAGGCCAAGTTGCACGGGATGGGGCTGCAGCTCAAGGACTCGCCACCGGGGTTCGACCCGGCCGACGTCGTGGACACCTACGGCACCGACGACTACGACGACGCGGCGTACGCCGAGACCGAGCAGTTCTGACCGGCACGGACCTGACAGGAGCGATCCGCGATGCCCACCCCCACCAAGGGCCCCCGCCTCGGCGCCGGACCGGCGCACGAGCGGCTGATGCTGGCCAACCTGGCGACGGCTCTGTTCGAGCACGGGGGGATCACGACGACGCACGCCAAGGCCAAGCGGCTGCGGCCGCTGGCCGAGCGCCTCATCACCGCGGCCAAGCGGGGCGACCTGCACGCCCGGCGGCGGGTGCTCACGGTGGTGCGGGACAAGGGGGTCGTCCACACGCTGTTCGCCGAGATCGGGCCGCGCTTCGCCGAGCGGCCCGGCGGCTACACGCGGATCACCAAGCTCGGTCCGCGCAAGGGCGACAACGCGCCGATGGCGAGAATCGAGCTCGTCGAGGCGCGCACGGTGGCCCAGGAGGCGGTGGGCGAGGCGGAGCGGGCGCGTGGCAGCCGGTTCCGGCTACCCAGCCGGCGTACCACTGGCTCAGTCGCGATGGCTCCGGTAGCCACCGCCGTCCCGACGGAGGGCGACACCGAGGGCACCCCGGAGCAGACCCAACCACCGGCACCGGTGCCCACCGATGGCGACACCGACGGTGCGCTGGAGGCGACCGAAGCGCCGACGGACGGCGGCGCCGAAGCGCCGACGCCAGTTCTGGCCGATCGCAGGGACCCGCAGGTGCCCACAGAATCCGCCGGCGCACCTGGGGACGGCCCGGGCGAGGATGCGACCTCCGCTCAGACGCAGCTCGCCGCCGCCGAGGGTGACGACGACGAGACCGCCCGGGGCGAGCCTTCCTGAGTCGACCGGAGTCCCATGGATGAGCCCGTCGTCCCGCCAGCGGACGGCGGGCTCGTCCGTGTCCGGATCGACCTGGCCTACGACGGCACGACGTACGCCGGCTGGGCCGAGCAGCCGGCTCAGCGCACCGTTCAGGGCACCCTCGAGAACGCCCTCGGCACCGTGCTGCGGCTCGGGGAGCCGCCGCGGCTGACCGTCGCCGGTCGCACCGACGCCGGCGTGCACGCACTCGGTCAGGTGGCGCACGTCGACCTGCCCGGCGGCGTCATCGCGGCGGTGCAGCGGCTGGCGCGCCGGTGCAACGGCGTGCTCCCACCGGATGTCCGGATCCGGTCGGTCGCCGTCGCGCCGGTCGGCTTCGACGCCCGGTTCTCGGCGCGCTCTCGCGTTTACGCGTACCGGGTCGCCGACGCCTCGTCGGCGCCCAACCCGTTGCGCCGCTTCGACACGCTGGTACACCGCCGACGGCTCGACGTCGACCGGCTGGCGGCTGCGGCTGGCGGGCTTCTCGGCGAGCACGACTTCGCGGCGTACTGCCGTCACCGCCAGGGCGCCGGTACGGTGCGCCGGTTGCTGCGGCTGGACTGGGAACGTGACGCTGAGGGCGTGCTCGTGGCCGTGGTGGAGGCCGACGCCTTCTGCCACTCGATGGTGCGGTCGATGGTGGGAGCGCTGCTGAGCGTCGGCGCCGGCGGGCACGACACCGAGTGGCCGGCGACCGTGCTGCGGTCCGGTGTGCGGGAACCGGCCGCCGCCGTCGCGCCGGCGCACGGTCTCACCCTGCTGAAGGTGCGCTACCCGCCGGACGACGAGCTGGCGCAGCGGGGCGGCGTGACCCGGAAACGGCGTCACCCGGAAACGGCGTCACCCGGAAACGACGTGACCCGCACCCCGGCGGTGCCGGACACTGACGGCTCGTGGGCCATCTCGACATCGCACACCTGAGCTTCGTGCTACCCGACGGCCGGGAGCTGCTACGCGACGTCTCGTTCCGGGTGGGTGACGGGGCGAAGGTCGCGCTGGTCGGTGCCAACGGAACCGGCAAGACCACGCTGCTCGCCGTGCTCAGCGGCGAGCTTCGGCCGGCGACCGGCGCCGTGACGGGCAGCGGCGGCCTGGGGGTCATGCGGCAGTTCGTCGGGTCCGTGCATGACGAGACCACGGTGCGGGACCTGTTGGTCTCGGTGGCGCCGCCCGCCGTACGCGCCGCGGCCGAAGCCCTCGACGACGCCGAGCTGGCGATGATGGAGCGCAACGACGACGCGACGTCGATCCGCTATGCCGCTGCGCTCGCCGACTGGGGCGACGCGGGGGGCTATGACTCCGAAGTGCTCTGGGACGTCTGCACCGTGGCCGCGCTCGGGCTGCCGTACGAGCAGGCGCAGTACCGCGAGGTGCGCACGCTCTCCGGCGGTGAGCAGAAGCGGCTCGTCCTAGAGGCGCTGCTGCGCAGTACGGACGAGGTGCTGCTGCTCGACGAGCCGGACAACTACCTCGACGTACCCGCCAAGCGCTGGCTGGAGGACGCGTTGTGCGCGACACCGAAGACGGTGCTCTACGTCTCGCACGACCGCGAGCTGCTGGCCCGTACGGCGACCCGGGTGGTCACCTTGGAGGCCCGCTCGGCGTGGACGCACGGGGGGAGCTTCGCGACGTACGCCGAGGCCCGGCGGGCCAGGCTGGACCGCCTCGACGACGGGCACCGGCGGTGGGAGGAGGAGCACCAGCGGTTGCGCCAGCTGGTCTTCACCGCGCGCGTGCAGGCCCAGCTCAGCCCGGCCATGGCGGCGAAGGTCCAGGCGCTGGTGACCCGGCTGGCGAAGTTCGAGGCTGTCGGACCGCCGCCCGAGCGCCCGCCGGAGCAGTCGGTCAGCATGCGGCTGCGGGGCGGGCGCACCGGCGTTCGGGCGGTGACGTGCTCGGCGCTCGGGCTCACCGGCCTGGTGGCCCCGTTCACCGTCGAGATCTTCTACGGCGAGCGGGTGGCGGTGCTCGGGGCCAACGGCAGCGGCAAGTCGCACTTCCTTCGGCTGCTGGGTGGCGCCCAGGTGGCCCACTCCGGTGACGCCAAGCTCGGCGCCCGCGTCGTACCGGGGCACTTCGCCCAGACCCATGACCATCCCGAGCTGCGCGGCCGCACCCTGGTGGACATCCTCTGGCACGAGGCGCACGACCGCGGCAAGGCGATCTCGGCCCTGCGCCGCTACGAGCTGCACGAGGTGGCGGACTCGCGGTTCGAGACGCTGTCGGGCGGTCAGCAGGCCCGGTTCCAGATCCTGCTGCTCGAGATCGCCGGTGCCACCCTGCTGCTGCTCGACGAGCCGACCGACAACCTCGATCTCGCCAGTGCCGAGGCGCTCGAGGAGGGCCTCGAGGCCTACGACGGCACGGTCGTGGCGGTGACGCACGACCGATGGTTCGCCCGCTCGTTCGACCGCTTCCTGATCTTCGGCGCGGACGGCGCGGTGCGGGAGTCGAGCGAGCCGGTGTGGGACGAGGCGCGGCCGCTGCGCTGAGCCGGCTTTGACCCTGCGCGGATCCAGTCGGTATTCTCAGCGGTCGTTGTGCACAGCGGCGAGCCCCTGTGCGTTGCTGCCCGTCGGGGCGGCGCTGCCGACCGAGACCAGAAGCGAAGGCCGATCCGTGCGCACGTACAGCCCGAAGCCCGGCGACGTCCAGCGCCAGTGGCACCTGATCGACGCCACCGACATAGTCCTGGGCCGGCTGGCCAGCCAGACGGCCAAGCTGCTGCGCGGCAAGCACAAGCCGATGTATGCACCGCACGTCGACACCGGCGACTTCGTGATCATCGTGAACGCCGGCAAGGTCGCGCTGACCGGCAACAAGCGCGAGCAGAAGCTGGCCTACCACCACTCGGGCTATCCGGGCGGTCTCAAGGCGGTTCCCTACACGCAGCTGCTCGCGCAGCGTCCGGCCCGTGCCGTCGAGCGGGCGGTCAAGGGGATGCTGCCGCACAACACGCTGGGCCGCCAGATGCTGTCCAAGCTCAAGGTGTACGCCGGTCCCGAGCACCCGCACGCCGCCCAGCGACCGGTGCCGTACCAGCTCACCCAGGTGGCACAGCAGCCGGTCGCCACCGCCTCCTCGTCGTCCTCGCAGTCCTCGTAGGGAGATCCGTGACCGAGAGCACCGCCACCGCCGTCCAGACGCCCCCCGCCGAGGGCGCCAGTGGCGCGGCCGAGCCCACGCCCCGTCGCTCGGCCACCGGACCGGCTGCGGCGACCGGTCGCCGCAAGGAAGCGATCGCCCGGGTTCGGCTGACACCGGGCGCCGGTGCATGGACGGTCAACGGGCGGACGCTGGAGGAGTACTTCCCGAACAAGGTGCACCAGCAGCTGGTCCGCGAGCCGTTGGTGACTCTCGAGATGGCCGAGGCCTACGACGTCATCGCCCGGCTGTCCGGCGGCGGGGTGTCCGGCCAGGCCGGTGCCCTGCGGTTGGCGATCGCCCGGGCGTTGACCTCGGCCGATCTGGAGAACCGGCCGCCACTGAAGGCGGCCGGCTTCATGACCCGGGACCCGCGGGCCAAGGAGCGCAAGAAGTACGGGCTGAAGAAGGCCCGCAAGGCCCCCCAGTACTCCAAGCGCTGAGCCGCGGCGTCCCCCGATGGGACGGCTGTTCGGCACCGACGGCGTACGTGGGCTCGCCAACCGCGACCTGACGGCCGAGGGTGCGCTCGCGATCGCGGTCGCGGCGGCACACGTGCTCATCGAAGGCGCCGACGGCCCGGGGCGCCCGCGCGCGGTCGTGGGTCGCGACCCGCGGGCCTCCGGCGAGTTCCTGGAGGCCGCGGTGGTCGCTGGGCTGGCCAGCGCCGGCGTCGACGTCGTACGGCTGGGCGTGCTGCCGACCCCCGGGGTCGCCTACCTCACGGCCGCCCTGGAGGCCGGCCTGGGGGTCGTAGTCTCCGCCAGTCACAATCCCATGCCCGACAACGGGATCAAGCTCTTCGACGCCGCGGGCTTCAAGCTCGCCGACGCCGTCGAGGACGAGATCGAGGCCCTGCTGACGCAGGCCTGGCCGCGGCCGACCGGCGCCGGCGTGGGCCGGGTGTACGACGACCCCGCTGCGGTCGACCGCTATGCGGAGCACCTGCTCGGGACGCTGCCATGCCCGCTGGACGGCCTGCGGGTCGTCGTCGACTGCGCGCACGGCGCGGCGTCGGCGGTGGCGCCCGAGGTGTTGCGCAAGGCCGGCGCGAACGTTGTCGAGATCGCCGCCGAGCCCACCGGCCTGAACATCAACGACGGCGTCGGCTCGACCTATCTGACGACGCTGGCAGCGGCGGTCCGCGGCAGCGGCGCGGACGCCGGTATCGCCCATGACGGGGACGCCGACCGGTGCCTGGCGGTGGACGCGGACGGCGACCTGGTCGACGGGGACGCCATCCTGGCGGTCTGCGCGCTCGCAGCCCGCTCCCGGGGCCAGCTCCCCGGCGACGCCGTGGTGAGCACGGTGATGGCCAACCTGGGGTTCCGCCAGGCGATGGCGGCTCACGGCATCCGGGTGGTCGAGACGCCGGTCGGCGACAAGTACGTCCTCGAGGCCATGCGGCGCGAGTCCATCGCGCTCGGTGGCGAGCAGTCCGGCCACCTGATCTTCCTCGACCATGCCACCACCGGCGACGGCCTGCTGACCGCCCTTCAGCTGCTCGCTCGACTCGCCGGCAGCGGTCAGCCGCTCTCGGAGCTGGCCGCGGTGATGAGTCGGCTGCCGCAGGTGCTGCGGAACGTCATGGTGGCCGACCGCGCCGCGGTCGCCGCCTCGGTAGACCTCGCCGACGAGGTCGACGCCGTCAGGGCAGAGCTCGGTGCCGACGGCCGCGTCCTGGTGCGGGCGAGCGGCACCGAGCCCGTCGTCCGGGTGATGGTGGAGGCTCGCACCGAGAGGCTGGCCAACGACCTCGCGCAACGGCTGGTGCTGGCGGTCGAGGCGGCGGCGGGCTGATCCGCCGGCCAGCCAGCGAGGCATGCCATCACCGCTGGGCGTACGCCGTACCCTCGATCTCATGTGCGGAATCGTGGGTTACGTCGGCGACCGGTCAGCCGTCGAGGTCGTCATGGACGGCCTGCGCCGGCTCGAGTACCGCGGCTATGACAGCGCCGGGGTGGCCGTTCTCGACGGCGGGCTGACGGTGGAGCGCAAGGCCGGCAAGCTCGGAAACCTGGAGAAGGAGGTCGCCGAACGCCCGATGTCCGGCCGCACCGGCATCGGCCACACCCGGTGGGCGACCCACGGTGCTCCCACCGACCGCAACGCGCACCCGCACCGCAGCTGCGACGGCGCGGTGGCGGTGGTGCACAACGGGATCATCGAGAACTTCGCGGCGCTGCGCGCCGCCCTCGAGGATCGCGGTCACGAGCTGGCCAGCGACACCGACACCGAGGTGGTCGCCCACCTGCTCGAGGAGCGCTGGGGCCAGACCGGTGACCTCGCCGCGTCCATGCGGGCCGTCTGCCGGGAGCTGGAGGGCGCGTTCACGCTGGTGGCGGTGCACCGCGACGCGCCCGACGTGGTCGTGGGGGCGCGCCGCAACTCGCCCCTGGTAGTGGGCCGGGGCCAGGGGGAGAACTTCCTGGCCAGCGACGTCGCAGCCTTCATCGCCCACACCCGCGACGCCGTGGAGCTCGGCCAGGACCAGGTCGTCGAGCTGACCGCCGACGGCTTCTCCGTCACCGACTTCGACGGCTCGCCGGTCGAGGTGCGTGAGTACCACGTGGACTGGGACCTGTCCGCGGCCGAGAAGGGCGGCTACGACTACTTCATGCTCAAGGAGATCGCCGAGCAGCCGGCGGCGGTGGCAGACACCCTGCGCGGCCGGCTCGGCGCGGACGGCCGGATCCTGCTCGACGAGGTACGGCTGTCTGACCAGGACCTCCGGGACATCGACAAGGTCTTCATCATCGCCTGCGGGACGGCGTTCTACGCCGGCCTGATCGCCAAGTACGCGATCGAGCACTGGACCCGGATCCCGTGCGAGGTGGAGATCGCCAGCGAGTTCCGCTACCGCGATCCGGTGCTGGACCGGTCCACCCTGGTGATCGCGATCAGCCAGAGCGGGGAGACGCTGGACACCCTGATGGCGGTCAAGCACGCACGGGAGCAGAAGGCCCGGGTGCTGGCCATCTGCAACACCAACGGCTCCACCATCCCGCGCGAGTCCGACGCGGTGCTCTACACCCGGGCCGGCCCGGAGATCGCCGTAGCCGGCACCAAGACCTTCCTCGCGCAGATCACCGCCACCTACCTGGTCGGGCTGGCCCTTGCCCAGGTGCGGGGCACGATGTACGGCGACGAGGTGGCGGTGCGGGTCGCCCAGCTCGAGGCGATGCCCGCCCTGGTGCAGCGCGTACTGGACACCGCCGAGCCGGTCCGGGCCCTTGCCCGCGAGCTGGCCGCCAACCCCACGGTGCTCTTTCTGGGCCGCCACGTCGGTTACCCGGTGGCGCTGGAGGGGGCGCTGAAGCTCAAGGAGCTGGCCTACATCCACGCTGAGGGTTTTCCGGCCGGTGAGCTCAAGCACGGCCCTATCGCGCTCATCGAGGAGGGCCTCCCGGTCGTCGTCGTCGTACCGTCCCCGCTCGGCCGCAACGTGCTGCACGGCAAGGTCATCTCCAACCTGCAGGAGGTCCGCGCCCGCGGCGCCCGGACGATCGTGATCGCCGAGGACGGGGATGACGAGGTCCTCCCCTACGCCGACGAGCTGATCCGGGTGCCGCGGACGCCGACCCTGCTCGCGCCGCTGGTGACGACCGTGCCGCTGCAGATCTTCGCCTGCGAGATGGCGCAGGCCCGCGGCCGGGACGTGGACCAGCCTCGCAACCTGGCCAAGTCCGTCACCGTCGAGTGAGCCGCCGCCGGTCAGCGAAGCTCGTCGGCCAGCAGGTCCATCAGCAGCCCGTCGCGCCAAACGCCGGCCGGATCTCGCCAGTACCGGCGCAGCACGCCGACCGGGCGGAAGCCGACCTTGGCGTAGCAGCGGATCGCGGCGGCGTTTTCGGCGGCCGGGTCGATCGTCAACCGGTGGTGGCCGCGGTCGTGCACCAGGTGACGGACGATCGTTGCGACGGCGTCGGTGCCCAGCCCCCGGCCGTGCCAGTCCGGGTGCAGGAACAGGTCCACGCCGGCATGCCGGTAGTCGGGCTCGTGCTCCTCGGCGTACTGGAGCATCCCGATGACCTGTCCTTCGACCACGACCGCGTAGCGGACGGCGGAGGGGTCGTCCTGCCAGGGCCAGCCGTCGGGGTTCTGCTCGTTTCCCCACCAGCGCGCCACCTCGGGAGTGGCCAGCGCCGCCCGCAGCGCAGGGACGTCGTCCTCGGCCAGCGCCCGCGCACCACCTGCTCGCCCCGCAGCTCGTCGGCCACCTCGACATGCTGGCACGGCCGGGGGACCTCGGCGTGGCCGTGATCGGCGCCGGGCACGACGTCGAGATCGTGGCCGGGTCATGAGGTCGGCCTATCCGGTCGCCGAGGTACGCGCGGCGGAGGCCGCGCTGATGGCGCAGCTGCCCCCGGGTGCCCTCATGCAGCGAGCCGCCGCCGGGCTGGCCCGCCGGATCGCGGCGCTGCTCGGCTCGGTGTACGGCGCCCGCGTGGTGCTCCTCGTCGGCGCGGGCAACAACGGTGCCGACGCTCTGTGGGCCGGCGTCCGGCTGGCCGGTCGAGGAGCGGCCGTGACAGCGCTCCGCCTGGGTACGCCGGAGGCCGAGGCGCACACCGCGCTGCTCCGGGCCGGTGGCCGGTCGACCGAGGGCCAGGACCCCGCCAGCGGCGCGCTGCTCGAGGCCGCCGATGTCGTCGTCGACGGGCTGGTCGGCATCGGCGGTCGTGGCCCGTTGCGCGCCGAGGGCGCGGCGGTTGTGGAGCAGTTGGCCCGGACCTCGGCGCCGGTGGTGGCGGTCGACGTACCGAGCGGGGTGGACGCCGACTCCGGGCGGGTCGAGGGCGCGGCGGTGCGAGCCGACGTGACGGTCACGTTCGGCGCCTACAAGCCCGGCCTGGTTGTTTCACCGGGCGCGGCGTACGTCGGGTTGCTGGAGCTGATCGATATCGGGCTCGGTCCGCATCTGCCGGCCGTCGGGACGGAGCTGCTGGACGCCGCGGACGTCGCCGCGCGACTGCCCGTCCCGGCGGGTGAACAGACCAAGTACACCCGCGGGGTGGTCGGTGTGGTGGCCGGCAGCGACGCCTACACCGGCGCCGCGGTGCTCGCCACCGGCGGGGCGGTGCGCGCGGGCGCCGGCATGGTGCGCTACGCCGGTCCGCCGCGGGCGGCCGAGCAGGTGCGGTCCCGCTGGCCGGAGGCCGTGGTGACGGCGGTTCCGGCGGGCGCGTCGGGCAGCGCGGCCGACCCCGACGCCGTGCTCGCCGCCGGCCGGGTGCAGGCCTGGGTGGTAGGGCCGGGCCTTGGCACCGACGACGACGCGGCCGCGGTGGTCGAGGCTGTCCTGGGGACCGACGTGCCGGTGCTGGTGGACGCCGACGCCCTCACCGTGCTGGCCGAGCACCGCGACTGGCTGCAACGGCGTACGGCGCCCACGCTGCTCACCCCGCACGCCGGCGAGTTCGTCCGGCTGATGGGTGTCGAGCGTGGGCAGGTCGAGGCGGACCGGTTGGCGGCGGCCCGCCGGGCGGCCGCCGAGCTCGGGGCCACCGTCCTGCTCAAGGGCAGCACAACGGTGGTGGTTTCCCCGGGGGGCCGGGCGCGGGTCAACACCACCGGCTCGGCCTGGCTCGCCACCGCCGGCAGCGGTGACGTGCTCTCGGGCGCGGGCGGTGCGCTGCTCGCCGGTGGGCTCTGCGGGCTCGACGCCGGCTCCTGCGGCGCCTTCCTGCACGGCCTGGCCGGCCTGCTGGCGGGCACCGGGGCGGGGGGTGCGCAGGCTCCGATCGCGGCCTCCGACCTGTTAGCGTCGTGGGGCGACGCCGAGCGCGCCGTCCGCGCGCGTCCATGACCGCCCGGAGCCTGCCGTGACCGTCGCTGCGCTGCCCGCCGAAGCCGTCATCGACCTCGGCGCTGTCCGCGACAACGTGGCCGCCCTGCGCGCCGCCGCTCCGGGCGCCCAGCTGCTCGCCGTCGTCAAGGCCGATGGCTACGGGCACGGCATGGTGCCCGTGGCCCGGGCAGCACTGGCCGGTGGCGCCGACTGGCTCGGCGTCGCCTTCCTCACCGAGGCCATGGCCCTGCGCGCCGCCGGAATTACCGTGCCTGTGCTGGCCTGGCTAGTCGGCCCGGCGGAGGACCTGGCACCTGCCGTCGCCGCCGGGATCGACCTGGGGGTCAACGCCGGCTGGGCGCTCGAGGCCGCGGTCGCCGCCGCCAGGACGACCGGTAGGCCGGCTCGATTGCACCTCAAGGCCGACACCGGGCTGAGCCGGGCCGGGGCCACCGCGGCCGACTGGCCGGACCTGGTCACCGCGACGGCCAAGGCGGCCGCCGCCGGCAGCGTCGAGGTCATCGGGGTGTGGTCGCACTTCGCGTACGCCGACGCGCCGGGGCATCCCACCGTGGCAGCGCAGCTGGGCGGGTTCCGTACCGCGCTGGAGGTGGCGGAGCGGGCCGGCGTACGGCCCGAGCTCCGGCATCTGGCCAACTCGGCGGCGACTCTGACCTCCCCGGAAGCCCACTTCGACCTGGTCCGGCCCGGGCTGGCCGTCTTCGGGCTCTCGCCGGTGCCCGCGGCCGGTGGTCCGGAGTCCTTCGGGCTGCGGCCGGCGATGACGCTGCGGTCCTCGGTGGCACTCGCCAAGGTGGTGCCGGCGGGCTCCGGCGTCTCCTACGGTCACCGCTACACGACCGAACGACGGACCCGGCTGGCGCTGGTGCCGCTCGGCTACGCCGACGGCGTACCGCGCAGCGCGACCAACGTGGGCGAGCTGTTGCTGGCCGGCCGGCGGCGACGCATCAGCGGCACGGTGTGCATGGACCAGTTCGTCGTCGACGTGGGGGACGACGAGGTGGCCGCGGGGGAGGAGGTCGTGCTGTTCGGCCCGGGCGACCGGGGCGAGCCCACGGCGCAGGACTGGGCGGAGGCGACCGGCACCATCTCCTACGAGATCGTCACCCGGATCGGCGCCCGGGTGCCGCGCCGCTACGTCGGGCTGGAGGAGTGAGGCGAGCCGGCCTGCTCGGCGGGATCGCCGGGGTGGTGGCGGCCGGCGCGGGGGTCGGGCTGGCGGTGGAGCGCTACGCCGTGGGCCGGACCCGGCTGCGGCCGGACCCGGCTGCCGACGAGCCTCTGGGCGAGCTGGGGGGCAGCTCGCGGAGCGTGCCGGCCGGCGACGGCGTACCCCTGCATGTCGAGGAGGTCGGCGAAGGGTCGCCCACCGTCGTGTTCGTCCACGGCTACGTGCTGGACCGGCGCTGCTGGCACTACCAGTGGGCGGATCTCCGCGACATCGGCCGGCTGGTCGCCTTCGACCAGCGCGGCCACGGTCGGTCCGGTCGCGGCTCCCGGGAGAGCGCGACGATCGACCAGCTCGGGCGTGACCTGCTTGCGGTCCTGGACGAGGCGGCGCCGGCCGGGCCCGTGGTCCTGGTGGGCCACTCCATGGGCGGCATGGCGATCATGGCACTGGCCGACCAGCGGCCGGACCTCTTCGGCGCCCGGGTGGTCGGCGTTGCCCTGATGAGCACCTCGACCGGCAAGCTCGCCGAGGTCACGCTCGGCCTGCCCGCCATGGTCCGCCGGGTGCTGCGCGCGGCGACGCCGGTCGCCGTGAAGGTGGTCGAGCGCCGGGCCGACCTGGTGGAGCGCGGCCGACGGGTCGGCAGCGACGTCGCCTTCCTGCTGACCCGCTGGTACTCCTTCGGCACCGGCGCAAGCCCGGCGCGGGTCGCCTTTGTCGAACGGATCATCGCCGGGGTCCCCGTCGACGTCATGACCGACTTCCTGCCCGCGCTGCTGGCGCACGACAAGGCTGCGGCGCTGTCCCCCCTGTGCGGCGTACCGACGCTCGTGCTGACCGGTGACCGCGACAAGCAGACCCCGGTCGGGCACAGCCGCGACCTCGCCGCGGCCGTGCCGGGTGCCGAGCTGGTGGTGCTGCCGGACGCCGGTCACCTGGTGATGCTGGAGCGGCCGCAGGAGGTCAACGCGGCGCTGCGGGCGCTGGTACGGCGGACGACGACGCCGGCGGCGGAGTCCCGGCCGGTATGACCGTGCCAGCGCTCGACGCCTCCGTACGGGCGGTGGCGGCCGGCGCACGTGACGTCGCCGAGCTGGTCGGACTCGCCGACGGCTGCGTGGCCTGTGCGGAGCTGGTCGCGACTCGCCGGCGGGTGGTGGTGCGCTCGGGACCACCGGCGGCCGATGTGCTGCTGGTCGGGGAGGCGCCGGGCGCCGAGGAGGACCGGACCGGTACGCCTTTCGTGGGACGCGCCGGTCAGCTGCTCGACGGGCTGCTGACCGAGGCCGGGTTGCCGAGGTCGACGGTCGCGGTGGCCAACGTCGTGCAGTGCCGGCCGCCCGGGAACCGGCCGCCGAAGCCAGCAGAGGTCGCTCGCTGCGCCGGCTGGCTGGATCACCATCTCGAGCTCGTCGACCCGCGGCTGGTGGTCACGCTCGGCCGAACGGCCACCGCGTGGGCGCTCGGCCCGCGCGTGCGCCTCACCGATGTGCGCGGCCGGGAGCATGTGTTCCGCGGTCGCCTTCTCCTGCCCACCTACCACCCGTCGGCCGCCCTCCGGTTCGGTCCGAACGGCGCGCCGCGGGCGGCGCTGGCGGCCGACCTTGCCCGAGCAGCGGCTCTGGCCGCCCGCCTGCGGAGGGCGCCGTGACGCTGGTCGTGCGCACCGCCGAGGACATGCGGCGGCTCGGCGTACGGCTGGCCGACCTGCTGCGCGCCGGTGACCTGCTGCTGCTCACCGGCGACCTCGGCGCGGGCAAGACCACGCTGGCCCAGGGCATCGCCGCTGGGCTAGGTACCCCGGGGCCGGTGCTCTCGCCGACGTTCGTGGTGGCCCGGCGCCACGCCGGTGGCCGGCTGCCGCTGCTGCACGTGGACGCCTACCGGCTCGCCGACCTCGCCGAGGTGGACGACCTCGACCTGGACGGCGACGTCGAGGGGTCGGTCACTCTGGTCGAATGGGGTGAGGGGCGGGCCGAGCGGCTGGCTCCGGACCGGCTGCAGCTGCGGATCGAGCGGTCGCAGGATCCCGATGACGAAACTCGGACGGTCACCGTCGTACCGGTCGGCGACCGCTGGAACGTGCTCCGGGCGGTCGACCTGTCCGGCTGAGCACTGGGCAGCGGCCGCAAGGAGGGGGAGGATCGGCGCCAGGAGGACGATCCGGTCGGAGGTCAGTGTGAGCCTGTCGGTCGCAAGCATCCTGGCGGAGTCGGCGCAGCGCCACCCGGACGCCCGGGCGGTCGTGCTCGGCGACTCTGCAGTGAGCTACGCCGAGTTGTGGAGGTCGGCCCGTCGATATGCGGCGGTGCTGCGCGACCGCGGCATCGGAGCGGACGACCGGGTGGCGCTGCTGCTGCCCAACGTGCCCGACTTCCCGCGCGCCTACTACGCCGTGCTGTCGCTGGGCGGCGTCGTCGTACCGGTACACGCGCTGCTCACCGCGGAGGACATCGCCTTTCTGCTGGTCGACTCGGGCGCCAAGCTGCTCGTCTGCGCCGGTCCGTTGCTCGCGACCGGCGCCAAGGGCGCGGAGCTGGCCGGCGTACCCGTGCTGGCGGTCCTGGACGAGGGGGACGCCACGGTCGAGCGGCTGGACCGGCTGGCGGGGCAGGTGACGCCGGTGGAGACGTTCGTCTCCCGGGAGCCCGGCGACGACGCGGTGATCCTTTACACCTCGGGGACCACCGGCCGGCCCAAGGGAGCCGTGCTCAGCCAGCTCAACCTGGTGCTGAACGCCCAGATCACGGTCACCGACGTCACCGAGATGACCCCGGACGACGTGATCCTCGGCTGCCTGCCGCTGTTCCACTCCTTCGGGCAGACGTGCGCGATGAACGCCGGCCTGATGGCGGGCGCCACCCTGGTGCTGATGCCACGCTTCGACGGTGCGGCGGCGCTCGACCTCATGGTCCGGCACCAGGTGACGATCTTCGAGGGTGTGCCGACGATGTACCACGGGCTGATCGAGGCCGCCCGCACCGACGAACGACGGCCCAAGCTCAAGATCGCATGCTCCGGCGGCGCCGCTCTTGCGGCGGCGGTGCTCGAGGCTTTCCGTGAGGTGTTCGGCGCCGACATCGCCGAGGGGTACGGCCTGTCGGAGACCTCGCCGGTGGCGACGTTCAACCAGCGGGTGTACGGCCGCAAGCCGGGTACCGTCGGCCGGCCGATCTGGGGCGTCGACGTGGCGATCGCCCGCGCCGAGGTGGAGGACCGGATCGAACCGCTGCCGGTCGGGGAGATCGGTGAGGTGGTCATCCGCGGCCACAACGTCATGAGCCGCTACCAGGGCAACACGCCGGCCACCGAGGCCGCGATCGTCGACGGCTGGTTCCGCTCCGGCGACCTCGGCACCCTCGACGCCGACGGTTTCGTCACGATCGTGGACCGCAAGAAGGACATGGTGCTGCGCGGCGGCTTCAACGTCTATCCACGCGAGGTCGAGGAGGTGCTGATCCGCCACCCCGCGGTTGGCCAGGTGGCGGTGATCCCCATCCCCGACGAGCGGTACGGCGAGGAGATCTGCGCCGTCGTGGTCCGGGACGCGTCGGTGGCCGACCGGGACGCCGAGGAGCTGCAGGCGGAGCTGATCGCGTGGGGGCGCGAGAACCTGGCCGGCCACAAGTACCCGCGCCGGGTCGACTTCGTCGACGCCCTGCCCCTCGGTCCGTCGGGCAAGGTGCTCAAGCGCGAGCTGGTGGCGGCGTACCGGGAATAGGTAGCCGGCCGGCCTGGTCGCGGGCCCCCGGTTTCGTGCCGCCCTGGCCGGTGCTCATCGGCTGAGAGCGCACAACATCCCCCGCGGGTTCGCAACTACGCTCGACTGGTGCTGCTGCTCGCCATCGACACCGCCACCCCGGCCGTTACCGTCGCGCTGCGGAACGGCGAGGTGGTGCTGGCCGAGTCCAGCACCGTGGACGCGCGGCGCCACGGCGAGCTGCTGGCGCCGGCCATCAGGCAGGTGCTGCAGGCGGCGGGCGTCGTGCCGAGTGGGCTGACCGCCGTCGTCGTCGGCCTGGGGCCGGGCCCCTACACCGGGCTGCGGGTGGGGGTGGTGACTGCCGCGGCGCTGTCGCACTCGCTCGGAGCTCCGGCGTACGGCGCGTGCTCCCTCGACGTCATCGCGGCCGACGCTCAGTCGGGCGAGGAGTTCGTCGTGGCGACCGACGCCCGCCGGCGCGAGGTCTACTGGGCGGCGTACGACGGCAGCGGCAACAGGGTCGACGGTCCGCGCGTCGACCGACCGGCCGACGTGCCGGTGGGTGGCCGCCGGGTGGAGGGTCCGGCAGTGGATCTCTACGCCGAAGCCATGGGCTGGCGCAGCGGCGGGGTTCGCTACCCCCGCGCCGCCACGCTGGGCCGGCTGGTCGCCGCCCGCGCCGCGGCCGGCCGCCCGGCCGACGAGCTAAGGCCGCTCTACCTGCGCCGCCCGGATGCAGTGGAGCGCGCTGCGGTGACGCCGGCGTGACGGTGGCGGTCCGGCCGATGCGGTGGTGGGACATCGAGGGACTGATGCCCCTGGAGCGGGAGCTGTTCGCTCCGGAGTGCTGGTCGGCCGCGCTGTTCTGGTCGGAGCTCGCCCAGGCCGACACCCGGCACTATCTGGTCGCCACCGAGGCCGGGGAGGTGGCCGGCTACGCCGGCCTGTGCGTCTACCCGGACGGGGCCTCCGTCCAGACCCTCGCCGTACGCCGGGCGTCCCAGAGCCGCGGAGTCGGCGCCGGCCTGCTGATGGCGCTGCTCGCCGAGGCGGCGCGCCGCGGTCGCGACGTGGTCACGCTCGAGGTCCGCGCCGACAACGAGCGGGCGCAGGCGCTCTACGCCCGCTTCGGCTTCGCGCCGGTGGGCCGCCGCCGCGGCTACTACCAGCCGAGCGGCACCGACGCCGTGGTGATGATGCTGCGCGGCGTACGCCAGCGGGTGGAGCGGACCGGATGACGGCCGGGCCGCTCGTCCTCGGCATCGAGACCTCCTGCGACGAGACGGGTGTGGGCATCGTCCGAGGCTCGACGCTGCTCGCCGACGCGGTGGCCAGCAGCGTCGAGGAGCACGCCCGCTTCGGCGGCGTGGTGCCCGAGGTGGCCAGCCGAGCCCACGTCGAGGCGATGGTGCCCACGGTCGACCGGGCCCTGGCCGAGGCCGGAGTGCGGTTCGCCGAGCTGGACGCCGTCGCGGTCACGGTGGGGCCCGGCCTGGCCGGCGCGCTGCTCACCGGCGTCGCGGCCGCGAAGGCCTATGCGCTGGCGCTCGGCAAGCCCCTGTACGGCGTCAACCACCTCGCGGCGCACGTCGCGGTGGACGAGCTGGAGCACGGGCCGCTCCCGCAGCCGTGCGTGGCGTTGCTGGTCTCCGGCGGGCACTCCTCGCTGGTGCTGGTGCGCGACCTGGTCGGTGATCTCCAGTCGATCGGTTCCACCGTGGACGACGCCGCCGGCGAGGCCTTCGACAAGGTGGCGCGGCTGCTCGGCCTGCGCTTTCCCGGCGGACCGGAGATCGACCGCCTGGCCGGCACCGGCGACCCTGCGGCAGTCGCCTACCCCCGCGGCATGGCCGGCAGCGGCTCGTTCGACTTCTCCTTCTCCGGCCTCAAGACCGCGGTGGCCCGCGACGTGGAGGCGAGGCGGCGCGCCGGTACGCCGGTGCCGGTCGCGGACCTGGCGGCGTCGTTCCAGGAGGCCGTCGTGGACGTGCTGACCGCCAAGGCGGTCGCCGCCTGCCGAGCGTTGGCGGTGGGCCACCTGCTGCTGGCCGGGGGCGTCGCGGCCAACTCCCGGCTCACCGCGCTCGCGGCGCAACGCTGCGCTGCCGCCGGCATCCGGCTCCGCGTGCCCCGGCCGGCCCTGTGCACCGACAACGGCGCGATGGTGGCCGCGCTCGGCTCACGGCTGCTGATGGCCGGCGTACCGCCGTCGAAGCTGGACCTGCCGGCCGACCCGGCACTGCCGCTCGCGGCTGTCGGCGCATGACCGGCTTCGCGCTGCTGGCGCTGTCGGCCGTGCTGTTGGTCGCCGGCGCCGAGCTGTTCGTGGACAACGCCGTCGGAGCAGCCCGCCGGCTCGGCGTCACGGTCATGGCGATCGGCCTCCTGCTCGCCGGTGCGGAGCCGGAGGAGATGCTGACCGGGGTGCTTGCCTCCCTTGCGCATCGGCCCGGGCTCGCGGTCGGCGACGCGCTGGGCGCCAACATCACGATGCTGACCCTCACCCTGGGTCTTGCGGCCGTGATCCGCCCGGTGCCGTTCGACCGCCGGGTGCGCTCCTACGCCGTGCTGGCGTCGGTCGCCGGAATCCTCGGCGCACTGGCCCTGGCCGGTGGGCTGGTGACCCGGCTGGAGGGTGCGCTTCTGCTGGCGGCGTACGCGGGGCTGGTCGCCGTGATCTGGCGACGGGAACGGGAACCTCCCCTGCTCGGTGAGCTGGCCGAGATGGCGGCGAACGACGACCACGAAGGCGGCCCGGATCGCTCGCCGTTGCTGTCGCTGCTGCTCGCCCTGGCCGGGGTGGCCGTGATGACCGCGGGCGGCCGGGCCGCCATCGCGGGCGCGATCCGGGTGGTCGACCTCCTGCACGCCTCCGACAGCGCCGTGGGGCTCACGTTCCTGGCGCTGGCGACGACCGCGGAGCTGTTCGCGCTGGTCCTCGCCGCCGCCCGACGGGGAGCCACCGAGATCGCCGTAGCCGGGGTGGTCGGCTCCGCGGCGTACAACGCCACCGCGACGCTGGGAGCCGCGGCGCTGGTCCGACCGCTCGCCGCCGGCGGTCTGCTGCTGCCCGCGGCCCTCGCCGCAGGGCTGCCCATGGCTCTGGTCTGGCTGGCCCGCAAGGGTCGGCTGGGACGCCCGGCCGGGGTGGCGCTGCTGGGCGGTTACGTGGCCTTCGTCGCCCTGGTGCTGCGCTGAGGCCCGATTTCACAGTTGGCACTCAGCGCGCTAGAGTGCCAATGCCAGGGACGGTGGCCGGACCCCGCGACGGCGGCCGCCGCTTCTGATCCATCCGTGCAGGCGAAGCTTCGAAGGGGAAGTCCACCGTGACGACCGCCACCATGAACAAGGTCAAGATCAAGCCACTCGAGGACCGGATCGTCGTGCAGGCCAACGAGGCCGAGAACACGACCGCGTCCGGCATCGTGATCCCGGACACCGCCAAGGAGAAGCCGCAGGAGGGCACCGTGATCGCGGTCGGCCCCGGCCGCTTCGAGGACGGCAACCGGGTGCCGCTCGACGTCTCCGTCGGAGACACCGTGATGTACAGCAAGTACGGCGGCACCGAGGTCAAGTACGCCGGCGAGGAGTACCTCGTGCTCTCCGCCCGCGACGTACTCGCGATCATCGAGAAGTAGTCCGGACGCGCGAACGCCCCGGAGCCGACCGGCGCCCGGGGCGTCGCCATGAGAGGAACCGATGTCGAAGATTCTGGAGTTCTCCGCCGAAGCACGTCACTCCCTCGAGCATGGCGTCAACGCCCTCGCCGACGCAGTCAAGGTGACGATCGGCCCGCGCGGGCGCAACGTCGTCCTGGACAAGAAGTTCGGCCCGCCGACCATCACCAACGACGGCGTGACCATCGCCCGCGAGGTCGAGCTCGCCGACCCGCACGAGAACCTCGGGGCCCAGCTCGCCAAGGAGGTCGCCACCAAGACCAACGACGTGGCCGGGGACGGTACGACGACCGCCACCGTGCTGGCCCAGGCGATGGTCGCGCTGGGGCTGCGCAACGTGGCCGCCGGCGCCGACCCGATGGCGCTCAAGGCCGGCATGGAGCGTGCCGTGGCGCGGGTCAGTGCCGAGCTGCTAGTCCGCGCCCAGGAGATCGAGACCCAGGAGGAGATGGCGCACGTCGCGTCCATCTCGGCTCAGGACCGGGCCATCGGCGAGCTGATCGCCGAGGCCATGAGCAAGGTCGGCAAGGACGGTGTCATCACCGTCGAGGAGTCCACCACCATGGGGCTCGAGCTCGAGTTCACCGAGGGGCTGCGCTTCGAGAAGGGCTACATCTCGCCGTACTTCGTCACCGACCCGGAGCGCATGGAGGCGGTGCTGGACGACGCCCTGGTCCTCATCCACGCCGGCAAGATCTCCAGCGTCACGGACCTGCTGCCGCTCGTGGAGCTGGTGCTCAAGGCCGGCAAGCCGTTGCTCGTGGTCGCCGAGGACGTCGACGGCGAGGCGTTGTCGACCTTGGTCGTCAACAAGATCCGGGGCACCTTCACGGCGGCCGCCGTCAAGGCGCCCGGGTTCGGAGACCGTCGCAAGGCGATGCTGCAGGACATGGCGATCCTGACCGGAGCACAGGTGGTCAGCCCCGAGCTGGGCCTCAAGCTGGACGCTGTCGGGATGGAGGTTCTCGGCCGGGCTCGACGGGTCACGGTCACCAAGGACGACACGACGATCGTCGACGGGGGAGGCGACGCGGACGAGATCGCCGAACGGGTCCGGCAGATTCGGACTGAGATCGAGGCGAGCGACTCGGACTGGGACCGGGAGAAGCTGCAGGAGCGGCTCGCCAAGCTGGCCGGCGGCGTCGGCGTGATCCGCGTGGGTGCGGCCACCGAGGTCGAGCTCAAGGAGCGCAAGCACCGGCTCGAGGATGCCATCTCGGCGACCCGGGCGGCCGTCGAGGAAGGCATCATCCCCGGCGGTGGCAGTGCGCTGGTGCATGCCGCGGCGGTCCTGGCCGACGGTGCCGGCGCTGTCGGCGACGAGGCGACCGGTGTCGCGATCGTGCGGCGGGCACTGGACGCTCCGCTGCGGTGGATCGCCGCAAACGCCGGCCACGAGGGCATGGTGGTGGTCGCCAAGGTGCGTGAGCTGCCGGCGGGCTCCGGGTTCGACGCTCTGCGCGGGAGCTACGGTGACCTGCTCGCCGCCGGGGTGCTCGACCCGGTCAAGGTGACCCGGTCGGCCGTCCAGAACGCCGCGTCGATCGCGGGCCTGCTGCTCACCACGGAGACGCTGGTCGTCGACAAGCCCAAGGACGACACGACCCCGGCTGGCCCGGGTTCTGGCCACGGCCACTCGCACGGTCCGGGCTTCTAGCTCCGGCGTACGACGAAGGGCCCGGCACCTCCTGCATGGAGCTGCCGGGCCCTCGCCGTACCGCCAACCGGACAGGGGCCAGGGTCCGGCCGGACGCATCAAGCGGGCATGCTCTCCATCCGGCGACGCGGGGAGCGGGCCAGGATCTCCTCACGTTCGGCCTCGGACAGCCCACCCCACACGCCGTACGGCTCCCGGCACGCCAGCGCGTGAGCCGCGCACTGCCGGATCACCGGGCAGCGTGCGCAGAGAGCCTTCGCAGCCACCTCCCGAGCCACCCGGGCAGGGCCGCGCTCGCCTTCCGGATGGAAGAACACGCTGGCATCGGTGCCCCGACAGGCGCCGTGCAGCTGCCACTCCCACAGATCGGCCGTCGGGCCGGGCAGGAAGCGGGTGTCTGCCATAACAGGTTCCTCTCTACGGCGACGCCGGTAGCGCCAACTGTATCGCTTCATACCTTGTTCAACCACTCATCTCCTTCAACTAGCTCAACCTTCGCCGCGGCCGCTCCGGTTGTGGATCGACGATCTCGGCCGCATCATCAGGATCGAGGGGACGTACCTGGTTCGAGCGAGGGGCCGGAGGCGGAGGTGGACGAGCCACACCTCACGGTGGCTGCCGTCGCGCGAAGGCTCGGCGTCGCCCCAGCAACCCTGCGCACGTGGGACCGGCGCTACGGCCTCGGACCGGGTGCCCATGCCGCCGGTGCGCACCGGCGCTACGCCCCGGCCGACGTGGCGAGGCTGCAGACCATGCGGCGGCTCACCGTGGAGGGAGTGGCGCCGGCCGAAGCGGCGCGGCTCGCGCTACAAGGTGGCGCTGCCCTCGGGGCGATCTCCGGCGGGCCGGCAGCCGGCCGGCACGGAGCCGGATCCGGCGGCCGGGTGCTCCGGTTGCCCAATGCAGAGCCCGATGTACGCGGTCTGGCCCGCGCCGCGATGGCGCTGGATGCCGCCACCGTGACGGCACAGCTCCGCCAGGCGGTCGGGGCAACCGGGGTCACCTCGACGTGGGACCTGCTGCTGCGCCCGGTCCTGGTCGGTGTCGGTGAGCGGTGGGCGGCCACCGGTGACGGGGTGGACGTCGAGCACCTGCTGTCCCAGTGCGCCAGCGCGATCTTTCGGCAGCTCGCCGCCGCGCTGACCGCTCCGGCCAACACCCGCCCGGTGGTCCTCGCCTGTGCCGCCGGTGAGCTGCACAGCCTGCCGCTGGACGTGCTCGCAGGGGCCCTGGCGGAGCGCCGGATAGGCACGCACGTGCTGGGCGCCGCCGTACCCGTGCGGGCGATGGCCTCCGCCGTGCGCCGAATCGGCCCGGCCACGCTCTTCTTGTGGTCCCAGCTGCCGGCCACCGCGAGCGAAGCCCAGCTCGCGGCGGTCCCCGCGATCCGGCCACCGGTGCGGGTGATCGTCGGTGGCTCCGGTTGGCCGGTGGACCGGCTACCTCCCATGGTGGCACTGGCCCCCGACCTCGCCTCGGCCGTCGCGATGGCGAGCGACCCGCTTCCGGGTGACCGCCGACCGGCCTGATTTTCTCGTTGCGCGCTCACCTTGCCGGGCCGTCCTGCCGATGCATCGCAGCGTGACCAAGTCCGCTGGCAGCCGCCACTCCAGGACCAGCGTCATGATCAGTGACGACTCCCGCGCCGTCCGCGAGGAGTTCCGGAGCGTCCTCGCCGGCGTACCGGGCGTCGAACGGGTGGAGACGGCCGGTAGCGGCGAAGAGGTCCTGGCCCGCTACCCCGGCGAGCGTCCCGACCTGGTCCTGATGGCGATGCACATGCCGGGCATCGGCGGCATGGAGGCGACCCGGCGGCTGGTGCTGCGATATCCGGACGCCAACGTGCTGATGCTGACGGTGGCGGGGGACCGCAACAGCATCGGCATGGCGGTGTCCGGCGGCGCCCGCGGCTACCTGGTCAAGGACGCCTCGCACGAAGACCTGTGCGCCGCCGTCGCCCATGCGCTGGCCGGCCCCGAGCTGCGCCGCTCGGTGCTGCGGTCGGCGCCACGGGCGGCGGCCGACGCCCCGGCGCTCACCTCGCGCGAGCTGCAGGTGCTGCGCGGGATGAGCCAGGGCAAGAGCAACGGCGCCATCGGGCGTGAGCTCTTCGTCTCGGAGGACACCGTGAAGACCCACGCCCAACGGCTGTTCCGCAAGCTCGGGGTGAACGACCGGGCCAATGCCGTCGCGCTGGGGTTCCGCCTCCGCCTGGTCCGCTGAGGGCGGCTCAGCCGGTCGGGCTCTCCAGCTCCTGGTCCTCGGCCTCGTCGAGGACGCCGTCGGCGAAACCGCGGGCGTAGTCCCAGCTCACGTACTGCGTGGGGTCCGGGCTGAAGGCCGGCTCGTGCACCCGTGTCTGCCCCATGTCGAGCAGATGCCGGAGGTTTCCGTGCAGCAGCTCCCAGCTGAAGTAGTGCGGCTCGCGACAGTCCTCGCAGTCCACTACCAGGCCGCGTACGCCGCGGGGCTCGAGCAGCGTCCGGAACACCTCGAGGTCCTCCAGGTCGGCGAGGACCTCCTCGCGCTCCGTCGGCGACAGCGGCTCATCGGTCTCGTCATCGTCACCGAGCTCGGCGGCCGGGTCCTCGGGGTCGTCGGAGAACGGGTCGACGGGCTGCTCCTCGCTCACGGTGAACACCGTAGTCCGCCGCCTGCGGGAACCACGCTCGGTGTGGCGGAATCGCGCGCAACTCCTCGCGGCTAGACTGCGAGGATTCCTGGGGAAGCCAGCCGCGGCCGCCGTAACGGCGTCGCGCTCGCGGCAGTTCTCCCGGTCATACCGTCGAGAGGAACGCGTCGTGGCCGACGTCGAGATCGGCATCGGGAAGAGCGGTCGGCGGGCGTACGGATTCGACGACATCGCGATCGTTCCGAGTCGGCGTACCCGGGACCCCGAGGACGTCTCCATCGGGTGGGAGATCGACGCCTACCGGTTCGGTCTGCCGTTGCTGGCGAGCGCCATGGACGCGGTGGTCTCGCCGCGGACGGCGACGGAGATCGGACGGCTGGGCGGCCTCGGCGTACTCAACCTGGAGGGGCTCTGGACCCGTTACGACGATCCCGACCCGCTGCTCGACGAGATCGCCGAGCTCGACGACGCCACCGCCACCAAGCGCATGCAGGAGATCTACGCCGAGCCGGTCCGGGAGGAGCTCATCGGGCGCCGGATCTGCGAACTGAAGGCGGCTGGGGTGACCACCGCGGCCAGCCTCACCCCGCAGAAGGTCCAGCGCTATCACCGGACGGTGCTCGAGGCCGGCATCGACATCTTCGTCATCCAGGGCACCGTGGTCTCCGCGGAGCACGTGTCCACCCGCAACGAGGCGCTAAACCTCAAGAAGTTCATCGCCGAGCTCGACGTACCGGTGATCGTGGGCGGCTGCGCCTCGTTCTCGACCGCCCTGCACCTGATGCGCACCGGAGCGGCCGGGCTGCTGGTCGGCGTCGGTCCGGGCCAGGCGTGCACGACCCGCGGGGTGATCGGCGTCGGCGTACCCATGGCCACCGCGATCGCGGATGCCGCGGGTGCCAGGATGCGTTATCTGGACGAGTCCGGCGGGCGGTACGTGCACATCATCGCCGACGGCGGCATGCGCACCGGTGGTGACATCGCCAAGGCGGTGGCCTGCGGGGCCGACGCGGTGATGATCGGATCGCCGCTGGCGCGGGCGGTCGAGGCGCCCGGCCGCGGCTACCACTGGGGAATGGCCACGTTCCATCCGGACCTGCCCCGCGGCACCCGCGTGCGCACGTCGACGCTCGGCACGCTGAAGGAGATCCTCACCGGTCCGGCGCCGATCAACGACGGGACGATGAACCTCTTCGGCGGGCTTCGTACGTCGATGGCCACCACCGGTTACGCCAACCTCAAGGAGTTCCAGAAGGCCGAGGTGATGGTGGCGCCGGCCCTGCTGACCGAGGGCAAGAGCCTGCAGCGGGCGCAGGCCGTCGGCATGGGGACCGACCGCTCCTAGCAGCGCGGGTCCGGCGGCACCCAGATCGCGAAGCCGCCCACCTCGCGGAACCCGAGCCGGTGGTATGTCCGCGCACCGAGCTCGCTCGGGTTGAGGTGCGCGAAGGTCGCTCCGCAGCCGAACCCGTCCCGCAGGACGGCGGCGGTGAGCGCCGCGCCGAAGCCGCGCCGGCGGCCCGCCACCGTGGTGCCCACGCCGTACACGCCGATCGCATCCGGGGTGTGTACGCCGATCGCCGTGACCACGGGTGCGCCGTCGAGATAGCCGGTGAGGTGCGTCCAGCCGGCACGTCCGACCGGCGGCGCCAGGAAGCGCCGGGCGCCGACCGGCTCGGACTCGAAGGCCTCGACCTGTACGGCGAGGAAGTCCTCGACATCGGCCGGACCGGTGCGGCGCACTTCCAGCCCGGCCGGCGGTCCGCCGGGGTCGACGAAGTCCCCGGCGCGCAACGCCATGCAGCGCTGGACGGCCGTGCGCTGCAGCCCGGCAGCAGCGGCCGGCCCGGCGACCAATGGCTCGAGCTCGACCGGCACCAGCACGCCGTACGGCATGCCTCGATCGGTGAACCAGCGCTCAGTCCGCCGCAAGGCCTGATCGGGCGCGCCGGGAGCGGCGGTCACGAAGGCGCCGTTCCAGTAGCGGACGGGTACGCCGGACGACCAGCACAGCAGCCCGTCGAACTCCTCCACCGCCCCGCCGTCGTGGGCGAGTGCCTCCGCCCGCCACACGGCGTACGTGGCTGCCCGAAGGCGAGCCGTGTCGGTGGACGTGTTCACGCCGCTCACCCTGACGGAATCGCCGACTCGTCCGGTGCGTTCACCGCGGCATTCAGTCGCAACCTTGGAGGACGCATGGCCACCGCCACCTGGAACGGCACCGTGATCGCCGAAAGCGACGACACCCTGGTCGTGGAAGGCAACCACTACTTCCCCAGCTCGTCGGTCCGGGAGGACGCGTTGCGACCCAGCGACTCCCATTCGACCTGCCCCTGGAAGGGCGAGGCGAGCTACTTCAGCCTCGAGGTGGACGGGGCGGTCAATCCCGACGCCGCGTGGTACTACCCGGCGCCGAAGCCGGCGGCGCAGGAGATCACCGATCACGTCGCGTTCTGGAAGGGCGTCGAGGTCCGGGGCTGACCCTCCGGCGGCACATAGGATGCCGGGCCATACCCCGTCGACGAAAGGCTCCGCCGTGCCGTCCGCCGCTGAGGGCTTCGACACCGTTCTCGTGGTCGACTTCGGCGCCCAGTACGCCCAGCTGATCGCCCGCCGGGTGCGGGAATGCCACGTCTACAGCGAGATCATCCCATGGTCGATGCCGCTCGAGCAGATGATGGCCCGACGGCCGAAAGCGATCATCCTGTCCGGCGGGCCGCAGTCCGTCTACTCGCCCGGGGCGCCGGCCGTCGCGCCGGCGCTGTTCGAGACCGGCGTACCAACTCTTGGCATCTGCTACGGCCATCAGGCGATGGCCCAGGCGTTGGGCGGGACGGTAGAGCGCACCGGCGCGGCCGAGTACGGTGGCACGCCGCTCGCGGTAGGCACCCCGGGGGTGCTGTTCGCCGACCTGCCCCCCCACCAGTCGGTCTGGATGTCGCACGGCGACACGGTCGTCGCCGCACCACCCAGGTTCACCGTTACCGCGTCGACACCGGCCACCCCGGTAGCCGGTTTCGAGGACCCGGCCCGCGGCCTGTACGGCGTGCAGTTCCACCCCGAGGTGGTGCACACCCCGCGGGGGCTCGACGTCCTCAAGCACTTCCTGTACGACGCAGCGGGCTGCCGGCCCACCTGGACCATGGTCAACATCGTCGATGAGGCGATTGCGGCGATCCGAGCCCGCGTCGGCGATCGCCGGGTGCTCTGTGCGCTGTCCGGCGGGGTGGACTCCGCGGTGGCCGCCGCGCTCGTGCAACGGGCGGTGGGCGACCGCCTCACCTGCGTCTTCGTCGACCACGGTCTGCTCCGTGCCGGCGAGGCGGAGCAGGTGGAGGAGGACTACGTCGCCTCGACCGGCGTCGAGCTCGTGCACGTCAAGGCCGCCGACCGCTTCGCCGCTGCGCTCGCCGGTGTGACCGACCCGGAGACCAAGCGCAAGACGATCGGGCGCGAGTTCATCAGGGTCTTCGAGGAGTCGGCGTCCGACCTGCAGGCCGACGGCGAGACGATCGACTTCCTCGTCCAGGGCACGCTCTACCCGGACGTGATCGAGTCCGGCTCGTCCACCGCCGCCAAGATCAAGTCGCACCACAACGTCGGCGGCCTACCCGAGGACCTGCAGTTCGCGTTGGTCGAGCCGCTGCGCAGCCTGTTCAAGGATGAGGTGCGCCATGTCGGCGAGGAGCTGGGCCTGCCCCCGCAGATCGTCTGGCGGCAGCCGTTCCCGGGTCCGGGCCTCGCCGTCCGCATCCTGGGCGAGGTCACAGCCGATCGACTGACCTTGCTGCGTGCCGCCGACGCGATCGTGCGTGCGGAGATCCGCCGGGCCGGCCTCGACCGCGAGATCTGGCAGGTCTTCGCGGTGCTTCTCGCCGACGTGCGCTCGGTCGGCGTACAGGGGGACGAGCGGACCTACGGGCATCCGATCGTGCTCAGGGCGGTCACCTCGGAAGACGCCATGACCGCCGACTGGGCCCGGCTGCCATACGAGCTGCTCGCGGCCATCTCCGGTCGCGTCATCAACGAGGTGCCCGGCGTCAACCGGGTGGTGTACGACGTCACCAGCAAGCCGCCCGGCACCATCGAGTGGGAGTGAGCTACTCGCCCTGACGGTCAGACCCGGCGGCACCGAACCGACGGAGACTCGCATCGGTAAAGTCGTCTTCACCAAGGCTTCTCGACCTTAATAGGCCGAACGGGTGGGATTTCCGGCGTTACCCGTTTCTTCCTGGCCTGCGGGACGTTTGCTGGTCACGAGATCAGCATCGGGCCGGTCGGCCTGGGAGAGGGCCCGCAACCGCGGCGAAGCTCCTGCGCCGCGGCCGACTTCCCTCTCAGTTCGACCTGTCCCTTTGACGAGCGGTCCATGCCGCGTCTCTCGACGACCAAGGAGGAAAAAGTGCGCCGATTCCCAGCCGGTGCGGCCGCGACGGTTTCATCGCTTCTGCTGTTGGCCGCGCCCGCGGCCGCGGGTGAGCGGTTGCACGCGAGCACCACCGCGCACGGTCTGACAGTCACCTCGACCCTGTCCGCCCCCGAGGGCACGTCCGGGCAGTGGTATGTCGCCCTGCACGACGCGTCGGTTTCGCCCCAGCCGCTGCTCGCCAAGAGTGCGATCGCCCGTTACCCACAGACCAAGACCGAGTCGGTGACGCTTCCCGCCGGTGCCTTCGGCTCGGCCTGCAGCCTGGTCGTGCAGGTGGATGTCCGGTTCGGCGGCACGACTCATCGCGACACCAAGCTCGTTCCCGGCGGCATTCGCCGGCTCACGTTGCACAAGGCCAACTGCACCTCGAAGCCGCCCACTGTGCAGCCGCCCACGGTCAAGCCGCCCACGGTGAAGCCGCCGACGGTGAAGCCGCCGACGGTGAAGCCGCCGACGGTGAAGCCGCCGACGGGAACCGTCAAGCCACCCGTCCAGGTCAAGACAACGCCGCCGTCCGGCGTGTCGGGCGTCTCGGAGGCCGCACCGGCCCCGGCAGTGGAGGCGAGCGTCACGTTCACCGGCTGACCAGGCACAACCAGCGCGCACCCGCCCGGCCCCGAGTAGCTCGGGGCCGGGCGGGTGCTGCGTTTGCGGCCGTCGGCTTCGAACGCAAAGCCGCTACCGGATCGACCCTCACGCCAAGACCCTTGTCCCCCGTCAACCTGGTTCGAGGTCCTCTTCGGGATCATCACCTGCCAAGCGACCGGCGCGGATCTTTCACTAGCGTCAAGGAACTCGTGGCCCCCATCAGCCGCTTCATCGACGGCCGGAACGGACTACTGGCGGCCGGCCGCGGTGTTGACGCCCGTCAGGACGCGTGCCCACTCCGCTGTGGTGCGGTGGGCTGGTGACGTGGGCCAGTCGTCGGCGAGCATCGCGAAGAGAAGCTCGTCGGACCACTCGCCCTTGAACAGCTCATTCCGCACGAAGTGGGCCTCCTGGCGCATGCCCAAGCGCACGGCAAGACGGGCTGAGGCTTCGTTGCGGCTGTCGAGGCGAGCGGTGACCCGGTGCAGACCGAGTTGGTCGAAGGCCAGGGCCAGCACCTCGGCACATGCCTCGCTGGCATACCCATGACCGCCGGCGCCTGGGTGGAAGACGTACCCGATCTCCCCGGCGGCGTGCTCGCGGCTGCGGAAGAAGAGCACCACGTCTCCGAGGAGTCGACCGGTGTCCTTGGCCTGCACGCCCAGGGTGAGCGCCTGCCCATGCTCGGTGATTTCTGTGCGGGAGAGGTCACCATCCAGGCGGGTCCGTAGGACGTCCCGGGTCATCGGCGCGAAGGGCAGGTAGCGACACACGTCCGAGCGCCCACGGTAGGCCAGGAGTTCGTCGATGTCGGTGGCCGCGAGTGGACGCAGGCTCAAGCGCGCCGTGACGACCGGGTAGGTAGGCCTCAGCTGCACGCCCTCGATCTTGCCAGGCAGGTTTCTTCGTCCACAACGTCCGGCCCGTCGCTCAGCCGGTGTCGACGACCCGGAAGGCCTCGGCCAGCCGGCCGTCGGGCAGGCCGGCCGCCTTCGCGTTCATGGCGAGCCAGCCGCGGAGCATCCCGTCGAGGTCCTCCATGTGCGAGGTCTGGCTGACGTGGGCGCGAAGGGCCGCGAGCTTGCGGTCGTAGGTGTCGGTGATGTCGACGAAGTGGTCGGCCAGCTCGACGCCGGACATCCACAGCTCGGCCACCGTGTGCGCCTCCAGCCCTTCGTCCGCCAGTAGCTCGGGATGCGCGAAGGGGTTGCGCGCGTCCGGATAGACGGCACACATGGTCGCCTCGCCGGCGGCCAGGTGGTCGGGGTGGCTGGGGTAGATGCGGGCGTAGTTGCGTTCCGGGCTCTGGCTGAGCACCCGCTGGGGACGAACCTGGCGGATCACCCGGCTGATGTCGCGCCGCAGCTCGTGGGTCACGTAGAGCCGGCCGTCCGGGTAGCCGAGGAAGGTGAGGTCGGTCACGCCGATCTCGGCCGCGGCGGTCCGCTGTTCGGCTTGGCGGATGCCGGCGATCTCGCTGCGCGGCACGTCCGGGTCGAAGCCGCCCGCGTCGCCGTTCGTGATGAGGCAGTACGAGACCGCGATGCCGGCCTTCGTCCAGCCGGCCACCGTGCCGGCAGCGCCGAAGTCGATGTCGTCCGGGTGGGCGGCGACCACCAGCACGCGTTCCATCTCCTCGTCGGGCAGCACCCACCGACCCCTCTCGTCCTCCGGAACGGCCGGCCCGCTCCTAGACTCGGGCCGCGATGTCGAGTCTCCACGACGAGCTCCCGGTGACCGAAGCAGCCCCCCCACGGGTGCGGCTGGCGGTCGACCCGGCGACCCTGCTCGAGGGCCTGAATCCCCAGCAACGGGCCGCCGTGCTGCACGAGGGTGGGCCGCTGCTGGTGGTCGCAGGCGCCGGCTCGGGCAAGACCCGGGTGCTCACCCATCGGATCGCCCACGTGCTCGGTACGCGGGGCGCTTCGCCCGGCGAGGTTCTCGCCATCACCTTCACCAACAAGGCCGCCGGCGAGATGAAGGAGCGGGTGGCCGCGCTCGTTGGACCGCGGGCCAAGGCGATGTGGGTCTCCACCTTCCACTCCGCGTGCGTGCGGATCCTGCGTGCCGAGGCGAAGAAGCTCGGGCTGTCCAGCACCTTCTCCATCTACGACGCGGGCGACTCCCAACGGCTGATGACCATGGTGAGCCGCGACCTCGACCTCGACCCCAAGCGGTTTCCGGCCAGGTCGCTGGCCACCCAGGTCAGCACGCTGAAGAACGAGCTGGTCGACCATGAGAGCTTCGCCGGCCGCGCCAACGGCGTACTCGAGCAGACCCTTGCGGCGGCCTACGCCCTCTACCAGCGGCGGCTGCGCGAGGCCAACGCGCTGGACTTCGACGACCTGATCGCGACCACGGTGAGCCTGCTGCAGGTCCTTCCCGAGGTCGCCGAGCACTACCGGCGCCGGTTCCGCCACGTGCTGGTCGATGAGTACCAGGACACCAACCACGCGCAGTACGTGCTGGTGCGCGAGCTCGTCGGGCGGCCCGATGCCCAGCCGAGCCCGGCGGAGCTCTGCGTCGTGGGCGACGCCGACCAGTCGATCTACGCCTTCCGCGGCGCGTCGATCCGCAACATCATGGCGTTCGAGGCCGACTACCCCGACGCGACCGTGATCCTGCTCGAGCAGAACTACCGCTCGACGCAGAACATCCTCTCCGCCGCGAACGCGGTGATCGCCCGCAATACCGGCCGCAAGGCCAAGAACCTGTGGTCCGACGCCGGTGCCGGCGCGAAGATCACGGCGTACGTCGCCGACAACGAGCACGACGAGGCCGCCTTCGTGTCCGGCGAGGTAGACCGACTGACCGACTCGGAGAGCTGTGCGCCGGGAGACGTGGCGGTCTTCTACCGCACCAACGCCCAGAGCCGGGTGTTCGAGGAGGTCTTCATCCGGGTCGGCCTGCCGTACAAGGTGGTCGGCGGGGTGCGGTTCTACGAGCGACGCGAGGTCCGCGACCTGCTCGCCTACCTGCGGGTGCTGGCCAACCCGACCGACACCGTGTCGCTGCGGCGGATCCTCAACACCCCCCGGCGCGGCATCGGCGAGCGCGCGCAGGCCTGCCTCGAGGCGCTGGCCTCGCGGGAGCGGATCCCGTTCTCGGCGGCACTGGCCCGCTGCGACGAGGCGCCAGGGATCGCCACCCGCTCCGGTAAGGCCGTCTCGGAGTTCGCGACCATGCTCGACGAGGTGCGCGCCGAGGTCGACGCCGGCGCCCACCCGGCGGCGGTGCTCGAGCGAATTCTCGGTCGCACCGGCTACCTGGCCGAGCTGCAGGCCAGTCTGGACCCCCAGGACGAGGGCAGGGTCGAGAACCTGCAGGAGCTGGTCGCGGTGGCGCGGGAGTTCGAGGAGCGGGTGCCTGACGGCACCGTCGCGGACTTCCTCGAGCAGGTGGCACTGGTCGCTGACGCCGATGAGATTCCGGACGCCGATGGCGGTGGCGGCGTGGTCACGCTGATGACGCTGCACACGGCCAAGGGACTCGAGTTCCCAGTCGTCTTCCTCACCGGGCTGGAGGACGGTGTGTTCCCGCACCTGCGCTCGCTGGGTGACATCGCCGAGCTGGAGGAGGAGCGCCGGCTGGCCTACGTCGGGATCACCAGGGCCCGCTCCCGGCTGTACCTGTCTCGAGCGGTGGTCCGCAGCTCCTGGGGCGCGCCGTCGTACAACCCGCCGTCGCGCTTTCTCGAGGAGATCCCCGAGGAGCTGCTCGACTGGCGGCGGATCGAGACGGTGCGTAGCGAGCCGGCGCAGGCGGCGGTGGCCCGGTCGCTCTCGGTCGCCGGCCGCCGCGCCGCCGGACCGGGACTGCGACCGGTGATCTCCCTGTCCCCGGGTGATCGGGTCAACCACGACACGTTCGGGATGGGAGTCGTCGCTACGACGGCCGGGCGCGGTGACCACGCGGAAGCCTCGATCGACTTCGGTGCAGAGGTAGGTACCAAGAGACTGTTGCTGCGCTATGCACCGGTCGAGAAGCTCTAGTCGCAGTACGTAGTCGCAACATTACGGAACGCGCACTACCCTAATGGGCTATGTATCCATCGCGGTGGCCGGGGGATACTGAGAGCTCCCCCGGACTTTCTGAAAAGGTGCTATTCACATGACTCTTTCCCGCAAGGGCTACCTGACCGCCGTGGCGGTGGTCGGGCTGCTCGGCCCGTTCGCCGGATCAGCGGCGGCCGCCCTCCCGCTGAACCAGGCGTGCGCCCCTGGTCCGGCCACCGGCCCCGGCGGCGTGAACAGCAAGCAGCCCGGCTGCACCACCCGCGTCAGCATGGGCCCTGGCAACGTCGAGCCCGACGGGACGAGCCAGCGGCCGCGCATCAGCGAGGACGGCAACTGGGTGGTCTTCCAAAGTGGCGCCGACAACCTGGCAACGGACTACCAGGCCGGCCACGGCACCGACGCCTATATCGTCAACAAGGTCGACCCGGCAGCCACCATCGAGATGCTCGACCGTGCCGCCAGTGGCGGAATGCCGAACAACGCCGCCACCTTCGTGGACGTGACCGGCTCGGGTGCGTACGCCGTCTTCTACTCGAAGGCGACGAACCTGGTCGGCGGCCGGACGACGCGGTCGGGGAGCATCTTCCTGCGTGACGTGATGGCCAACCGGACCCTCGAGGTCTCGATCTCTTCCACCGGGGGCAGCACCAACGGCTACAGCAACCGGCCGACGATCAGCGGCTACGCCGACGCCAACGGCAAGTACTACATCGCGTACAACTCCAAGGGCACCAACCTGGTGGCCGGTGCCACCGGTGCCGACGATGTCTACGTCACCCAGTTCGACCCCGCCACCTTCACGGTGAGCCGGCCGAAGCTCGTCAGCCACAGCCTCAGCGGCGTCGGATCCAACGGCCAGAACGAGCATGCCGAGATCAGCTCCGACGGCACCCACATCGCCTGGCAGAGCCAGGCCACGAATCTCTCGACCGCTGACGGCGACACGATCGCGGACATCTACGAGTCGGCGAACCCGTTCCTGACCCCTGGCTCCGACCCGGAGCTGGTCAGCGTCAGCAGCAGCGGCGCCAAGGGCCGTTCCCCGAGCACCCGGCCGGCCGTCAACGGCAACGGTGACGAGGTGGGCTTCGAGTCGACTGCCACGAACCTGGTGGCGGGTGACACCAACGCCACTCAGGACACCTTCGTCCGCGGCACCCGCGCCGGCGCCTTCGTTGGCAACGGCAACACGATTCGGGTGAGCGTGGACTACAACGGCAACCAGCTGACCGGCAACAGCCAGCGGGTCAACCTCAACGGTCGAGGTGACAAGGTCGGCTTCGCCGCCAACGGACGCACCGTGGTCAAGGGCGACCTCAACGGCCAGCGCGACGTCTTCCTGCGCGACCTCGGGACCGGCGTCAACTACCTCATCGACGTGTGTAAGACCGGTGGCTTCGGCGGCGGCAACACCCCGTGCACCGGTACCGCCGTGGCCTCGACGAGTTCTGGCCCGGTCGCGCCGATGGCCCGAGCCGGTGCGGAGGACCTGTCCAGCCGGTCGTTCCTCGACTACGCCGGCGACAGCGTCGCGTTCCTCTCCGGGATGAGTGACCTCGTCCCGAACGACACCAACTCAGCGGGCTCCCTCGACGACATCTTCGTGCGGGACTTCGCCTTCACCCCCTGAGCCCGGAACAGCTCGAGAGCCCCCAGCCGGAGCCCGGCCGGGGGCTCTCGGCTTTCCCAGCCTCCTACGGCGGCTGATCGCACTACGCTCCAACACCAGCACCCGTCTCCTGGAGGAACGACCATGACCACGGCGGCCCCGATCCGCGTCGTCGTGGCCAAGCCCGGCCTGGACGGGCACGACCGCGGGGCCAAGGTGGTGGCTCGCGCGCTGCGTGATGCCGGCATGGAGGTGATCTACACGGGGCTGCACCAGACCCCGGAGCAGATCGTGGAGACCGCCATCCAGGAGGACGCCGACTGCGTCGGCCTTTCGGTGCTCTCCGGCGCCCACATGACGCTGTTCGCGCGCGTGCTCGCCCTCCTTCGCGAGCGGGGCGCGGCGGACATCGTCGTCTTCGGCGGGGGGATCATCCCCGTTGCCGACCTACCTGAGCTGGCCCGGCTGGGAGTGGCGAAGATATTCACTCCGGGCGCGACTACGCACGACATTGTGGCGTGGGTTCGTAGCGCGATGCAGGCGGCTGCCACCTCCTGAACGCCGCCGCGCCGGCTGTCGGACCCCGAACCGGTCGGCAGCCGGACTCGAATACTGGATAACCCACCCGGATGTCGGTCACTACGCGTGACCAACCTGTGACGTCCTGTGCAATCCGCTCCGCCGCGGCGACCGAATGCTTCTGTGACCACCGATACACGCTGGACCACAGAGACAGATGGGAACACCGTGAAGCGGATCACGACTCGGGTGCCGCTGGCCATTGCGGCTACCGCGGCTCTCGCCCTGGGTGCGGCCGGCTGTGGGGGCTCGTCGGACGAGAAGCCCGCAGCGCAGACCCAGTCACGCAACCCGGCCGACAACACGCCGGTGGCGTCGTTGACAGGCCTGAGCGGTGTAGACACGGCCGTCGCGGTGGAGCCCTCGACGCTCGCGGCGCTGACCAGTCTCGGCGTCGCGCCGGCCCCCACCGGCACCGGCAAGCTGACCATGACCTACGGCCCGACGCTGTCCTTCCCGATCACGGGTGGCAACGTGAAGGTCTACGACCAGGCCAAGGTGTCGCCGTACGTGACCGGTGAGGTGATGCATCAGGGCAGCGGCCTGTCGTTCACCAAGGGCGCGACCAAGCTCGAGGTAAGCGACTTCGTCGTCGACCCGGGCACGTCGATGCTGACGGCAACCGTGGCCGGTCAGCCCGGCTTCCCGCTGTTCTTCCTGGACGGCAGCGGCCTGAAGATCACCAAGGACTCCGCCGGCAACTCCAAGCTGGACGGCACCAAGGTGGAGCTGACCGCCGAGGCGGCCGACGCGCTGAACAAGACCTTCAAGGTCACCGCCTTCAAGTCGCGCATGATGATCGGTATCGCCCATATCACCGCTCACTGACCCG
>JAABUR0100000748.1_pt1 | contig 65931 bp, 62 predicted proteins | sample 5560091 | NCBI WGS metagenome assembly JAABUR01 (sample SAMN10711879, study PRJNA513375) | rock metagenome | isolation source: Antarctica rocks | place: Antarctica: Victoria Land, University Valley sud
ACATGACTACCAATATTTTCCCACCCAAAGGGCCGCACAATCCTGTCAATAACATCGTAAAACCCATGAAAGAGAATATTCCCGCCGGCCCTCGATTAGCCAAAGACCATCAACCCCTCATGAGTAGTAGCACAGTGTCTACGAAACTCCGACCACCAACCCCGCACCCAACAGCCTCGTTGTTCTCTCAGGACCGCGAAACTGCAGAAACCGTTGCTGCCTTGAGCACCCAGCCGGGCAACAAACTTTACCGCAAGACCACCCGATCCAGTGACGCCGATGACGAACGCGATGACTCAGACCCCGAAATCCAACCCGATGATGACAAGGAAAACAAAGATATCGCCGATCCGGATGACTTTTGGAGCGCGGACAAAGATGACGAAGGATTGCACGAACAGTTGGAGGCTGTGAGAATTAGCCCTAGGAAACGACCTTTTGAAGACGAAGAAGATGAGAAGGCTGGGGCCAAGATTGAAGAGCTCAGTGGCTTGGAAGAAGGAGAGATACAGGAGCTGATCGCGGGTGAAGACGGGGCCGAGCTCTGGGGTAGGCAGAGGAGGAACGCGCTTACCGAAGGGGACAAAGAGGCGATTGAGGAGGTTAATAGGGTGAAGAGAGTGAAGACTGGATCGGAGGAGGTGCTTTTGATATCGTGAGTGTAAGGGGGGGGGGGGTCTCTGCGAAATGATGGATTTTAGGGAGTAAGAGGAAAATAACAGAGGTTCGTGACAACGGCGATAGTGATCTGGGCAAACGCTGTCACTAGAGCAGGGAGCAGATTTTCGAGAGTGTCTCGACGCTCATGTCTTCATTCTGCCTGTGCCTTCAGCCGGAAGATTATGGATTGGTAAGCCTCTCAGCCCCCTGGATGCTTGCAAGGACCGATAGGGACCGACAGGGATGGTTTCTTCTGCACTTCTCTTTGTGGTATGCGTCCGTTCTAGGTCAGATAGGCGCGACGAGTGCATGTAGCAATAGCGTATAGAATGGAGCCTTTTGACACACCTGCGGGTCTTGAATATGCTTACCTGAGACTGGTTTTTTGTTCTAGCGGAAGCATGCAAGGCTCATTCATCTTTGTGAGAATGTCTGGTATTTCTTCCCTCCTTAGAGCTATCTATTGCCACAGCCGCACATAAATCCCCATGGCCCCACTCAGTCAACTAATCACCGTCGTCCCCTACTCTACTTCAAAGCCTCTCTAATCTCCGCCACCACCCCTTTAACCCTCGGCTCTCTGACTGTGGATTCCGCCTTCTTCAGCGCACCCGCGTAATCATAAACATCCTTCGCCGCCATTGTAGCATCCTCGCCGAGTGTCAGCAATGTCCCCACTGCCACGAGCGCCCGATATACGGCTTCGGAGTCTGTTGCTGTTCTAAGCAAGATCGATAGATCATCTAGGAGTGTGATGGCACGATCGAGACTTGAAGGGAGCTCTGAGTGGGTTGCGCTTGTCAGTAGCACGGCATAGTTGACCCACAGCGTTGCGGCCGCGATCTTTAGATTCCGATTTGTGCTACCTTTGCTCGCCTCTTTCACCATCTGATATGTCTGATCGAACTTAAGGTCTGCGAGCTCTCTTCCCCTAGGAGTTTCGAAAAGGTTGGAGAGGGTGCGGGTGGCAAGCATGATGTTGTTCGGTCGGTCTTTATCGGCAAACACGCCGCTTTCTGCCAATAGAGCGATGAGGTCCTGGTTTGTGGATGTGGTATAGGATGCTGGTAGGGACGAAGAAGCGGTTAGGAGGCGAAGGAGATCGAGGCCAGGGAGGCGAAAGGCGGGTGGCCATGCGGTGGCGATGTGAAGGGCCAGTGGAATGCTGTCCGGTGGAATTTGGGCTTGGGGAGGTGTGCCGGAGAGGAGGGTTTCGAGCGAAGATATTAAGTTGGATAAGGTGGAGAGCTGGGAATCATTTAAGGAAAGGTCTTTGGAGCCCTCATTTATGAGTTGTTGGTTTAGTTCTTGGGTTTTCTTGAGGATGGTACGAAGGTTTGCAGTTTTAATACTGAGATAGGTGGTTTGAGGGAGAACTTTCGGGCGGGACGTCGTTGCAGGGGTTGGGGCTGGAGAGGATGTAGAGGCGGCATCGCCTGGTCTGTAACGATTTTCCATGCCGTAAGGGTCCGAGCCAGCCGGCTGGGGTTGGGAGGTTTGACCGAGAGTGGCGCCTTGGGTGTTGGTGATTATGAAGTTGGCGACTTGGTCTAGGTAGGTAGCTGGGAGCTCGTTGTCTTGAATGAATTTGGTAGCTGCTTCGTAGGGGTTTTGGGAGAGATCAAAGGGGAGCTTGAGAGGTGGTTTACCGTCTTCGATGTCAACGTCAAAGACGTAGTCGTAGGACTTGCCAGCGTAGTCAACCTTTCGGCCACTGCTGCCAACGGCATCCACGACAGTGCCCACGCTTAACCACTCATGCGCTCCTTGCGACCATTGGTACGCCCCCACAGAGCCGTTCGCTTCTCGGACCATCACTACTTGACCTTCCTTGGTCCCCGACTTTTGCGTTAAGAATTCGGGGCCTGGTAGCTTGTCCTTCTGCACGTCGCCCATTTGTTGTTGAGGGATTGAAGATGACTTAACAGAATCCTCGAACGCTTGAATAACTTCAGGTTCTGCTTGTCGTTCTTTTCTTCTGCTAAAGATTCGGACCTTGCGATCACTAGCGCCACTGACAATATCCCCGTTTTCTGAACACGCCGCCACCCCCCATACTGATATGGCAGGGTGTGTAATGGTCTGTACGCACTCGCTTCCTCTCCATATACGAACTGTGCGATCTTCGCCCGAGCTAGCGAGCTCACCGCTGGGTAGGCTTACTAGGGAGTAGATGAAATTCTCGTGACCGTGAAGTTCGCCAACCTGACGTCCATCTAGACGCCAAAGTCGAATAACTCCGTCATTACCGGCAGAGGCAAAGTCTGCTTTCGAGGGATGGTCTGCAGGTACTCGACAAAGCGCTCTCACAACGTCTGTGCTTGCTTTAACTGTGTGCAGCAGCTTTCCCGAAGGACTGAATATTCTGATGTGCTTGTCGGCGCATCCTAAGCTTCTGGTTAGCATGTGTAACATTCTATGTTCCTTGAATAGCCACACCTGTGATAATAGTCTCTTGGTTATATGCCAGTACTGTCCACACGCTCCCCTCATGTCCCTCGAGCACCGCCTCGCACTCCCACTTCCCTATTCTCCACACTCTTGCTGACCCATCCCAACTGCCGCTGACTACAAAGTCGCCCTCGGCACTAGCATCCAATGCACACACATTATGGCTATGTCCAAGAAGCAATGCTTCAGCGTTATCGTCAGGTGGTTTCCCCGGTTGCCTAACTTCTATTATTGTGTCCTTCCCGCCGGATATCACGAGGCCTTCTGGGAACGTCGGTGTTGGCTGGAGATATGTAATTGCATTGATAAACGCTGAGCCATGAGAAGATATGGAACAGTCATATTTTGGGGGGCTGGTGGAAAGAAGCTTCCATAACCGGACTGTTGCGTCTCTGGATGCGGAGAGGACGAAGCTGGGATTAGGGTATACCACGCCACGCACCTAGCTCGAGGTCAGAGTCTACTTTGATTAACTGTGAAGCAGGTTCGGTTTCTGGTTCTAAGCTTACGTCGTCTTCGTGTTCCTCAAGCGAAGCGGAAAGCTTGTAATCGCCCATTTTGGCCGCAGTTATGGATGTGTGACGAAGGACAGAAGGGAATAAGAGAGACTTGATGCCTATTATCGTCTACGTATCAAACTTCGTAGCCCTTGGTTGTTACATAGCAGTATTCACAAGATACTTTAAAATGGATGGTACTAGTAGTGGTTTGTTATACAAATATAGCCATAACATGTTGATGCGCTCAATATCATGGGCTGCAATATTGCCTGAGGCAACTGCAATACACTGAGCATATCACGCTTAGTCATGGTTTTTAGACAACCTAATGCCTGCCAACCGACCAGCACTGGAGGATCAATCATGTAGGGTATGAGAATGTTAAGGTGATTATAATGCGTTTATGAAGGGCAGAACAACATTCGTTCTGAAAACAGTGCTTCGTCGATTGGCCCCTCGAATAACTTCCTTGACATTGTAAACGAACGTTTTGGTGCCATAGGCTTTTGGTATACGCAGAACGTTCACTCCGCTCAACCCGAGCTCCCTTTCCTAAAATTCTTCCTTCTGAACCTTGGTCATATAATCCATGGGTACCGCCCAAGTCGTCATGCTATCCACCAACGGTCCCCTCCAAGGCGCTGCCTGGTCTACCCAAGGAAGAGACGGAAGTGAATTCGCAGAATCCAGATGCTGAGCAGCCACCACCTCTTTGTCCCAGTTATCCGTGTGACGTCCAAGTTGATTCCAGGCCAATCTTCCAATAAAAGGCCGGCTCGGCTGTCGAAGTATCTCCCTTGCAAGAAAACCCGGCGTCCGAACATCCAGCACTCCCAAGTTCTTCCCAGTCCAGAGGTCTGCTGATCCATGAAGTATGGTTCGTAAAGGTTGGGACTGATGAGGCTGTAGATGGAGTGGACGAGCTCGTGGATGACAGTAATGGCTAGTTTTAATCGCACTTTGAGGATGCTACATGGAGTAAGTGACAGAAGCCCGTTGTCATGATTATGGAGATTATCGAGAAGTCCTGATTAAGGCAAATTCTGCACATTGCTATCCCCTCCAAGACCCTTCGTTTTCTCCCAGACTTCTGCGTCACAATAGCCATAACGTTTATTAGAAGTCCTTGTCCCTCTGAAAAACTCATAGGCAATATTGTGGTTTCTGAAGCCTAAGTCTTGAAGCCAGAATTGTGTCAGTTGCAGCTGTTCAGCCGTCAAAGGAGAACCTACAGTGAATGACCTAGAGGGCAATTGCAACCTGCCAAGGGTTCCGGTAAAGTTTTCCATGCAAAGATTAGGTTGTAGAAGAATTGCATCAAGGCATCTTCGGAAACGAATCTGGATGCTATTCTAAGAACAGGATCGAGAGTATTCCAGACACTGTTATTGGAATTCACTTCGTAGCTCCAATGCCCCCTCAGAAAAAGAGGGTGTATTTCGTTCTCCAATGGCTTTAAGAACACTTCATACGATAGAGGGACCTCTAATGCCTCCTCATTCTGCGACTCGCGTAGACTGAAGTACTCACGGTACTGAAGGTTGCGAGGCGGAACACGGAAAAGCTGTAGCACTCGAGGGAGCCGCTCCCTTCTCCGACCCATGCCTCGTCCTTCGAGGAAATTTTCAAGCTTGGTATTTCTGCGTTGAAACCGAGGTGGAGCGACTAAGCACAAATAGAATAGCAGTTAAGATAATTGTTTGATGCTTTCCAACTTCAGATGTCTTACCAGCTGCATGGTTGCGTCTTGCGGATGACAAATTATTTCATTCTATTCTTGGCAACCTCCGTAGGACGAAAGCTGTGTCCATCACAATTCCTTTGTATATGGTGACCCGAGAAAGCATCCCTTTGATCGGTGTTCTTATGTTGATGGGGTGTGAGGTGCTTTGATATTACCAACGAGCTCCACTGAAAAGGTCTTTGTTCCCCACAGCCTAACTGCAAACCAGGGACAAACACCCAAAGACAAACAGCAGGGATAGCTGAGCCTTACTAGCTCGATCGAATAGGAGAAGGAATTAGTTCGTGTCGATGAAAATGGTGCGCCAATCGTGTCAGCGGACAAGATTGGGTGATGATGTTGAGGGATTCGGCGATCTCACTGCTGTGGTATTTCGGCTGAACTAAAGGACAAGTAGAAAGTATTGAGACGATCAGATGTTTCGTATTGAGAATACAATTGGCGTTGGGCGAAAGGACTAAATTTCTTAACCATTGCAGCTTACCTGAACAAAGTTGTTACTGTGATATACGAAATGAAAAATGAAAAATTGAATAGTGAGTAAATTGATGATCCTGGCTACTCCTACAAGAGTAGAATGACTTTAAGTCATGCTGCCGTCGCCGGTGCACGACTCAATGAATCGTGCAGCTACAGACACAGAGCTGGGTCAAGATAGAAACATGATAGGGGTACAGCCCGCGTAAGACCATGCATAACAGACAGACATAGGACATACAAATGTGTTGCTGAGCTGGCATGAGAAATATACAGCATGCATTGTGTCAATATGAAAACAGATCAGGCAGATTCTGCGTAGGATAGCATAGATCTCACCAACAGCACGCACAACTTGTCACAAGCAATCAGAAGTACCATTCGAACTCATGAGACCTCCGCACGTAGCAAGATCACAAAACATACGAGCTATAGGCAGAATTGATATGGTTCTGAGCCTTGCGCTCTGCACGACCAATCCCATCAGTATTTCCACATCAGAACCAGATGATGTTACATGTCTTGAACATCTTCGAATATATATGTATTATATAGTATTTAACGCAAAGAAAGATCTTATTGTGGTAACGAAGATGCAGATTGATAGAGTACTGCTTTCTGCAGGATGACGGACCGCGGCAATCTCCCTCATCCTTGTCCTTCATCGCCTAAACTTCCAGTCTTCCATTCTTCGAGTAAACACTGCACGCAAGAGAGTCTTGCCGTTGTTGAGTCTGGGGGTGTGTGAAAGGCTTTCAGACCTTCGTTCAGCTCTTTGGATACTCATCCTCAAGATACGACCTCACGATTTAACGATCACTTACGGCCTAACACCTACACTGAAGATACGTCCCGACACTACAATCTCCATCTATTACTTTGTGCAATTGATTCTCTCTCAAAGCTCTGTCAGACAATAGAGGCGATACCTTGATTATATATCTGGTCTCTTTGCTTTACAATATCACATAAGACCTCAACTATGGCTTCAGGTGAGCTCTGACCCCACCGCCTTCTGTAGATATCTCAAAAGGACGATCATCGAGTCTCAAGCTCAGCAGACTTCTATACTTCAACGCTGACTTTACTAGAACGCACCCCAAAAGCCGTTCCTTTGACCTGCCATGGACATTCCCGCCCTGTCACCCACTTGAGCTTCTCCTCTGTCGTGGATGACGACCAGTACTATTTAATTTCTGCTTGCAAAGGTATGGTAGATATCATAATCAGAAGAGAACCTGCTAAGGCTCGGTAGACAACAATCCCATGCTCCGGGATGGCATCACCGGCGACTGGTAGGTAGATCCAATTCAGCCTTGAATTACAACTGCTCACGAAGCAAAGGATTGGTACATTCATTGGGCACAAAGGTGCAGTCTGGCAAGCTCGTCTCTCGTCTGACGCAACCCTAGCCGCAACGGGGTCCGCAGACTTCTCAGCGTATAGATGATCTCTCCACAAGAACTACCAAACTATAAGCTAAATCGGCCCAATAGCAAAGTCTGGGATACCCACTCCGGCGAGTGCCTTCACACCCTCCAGCATTCCCACATCGTCCGCGCTATCGCCTTCCCTTCACAACCTCGCCCCCAAATCCTGGCAACCGGCGGTTTTGAAAAGAAGCTCCGCATCTTCGACCTCTCCCGCTCCACCTCTAATGGCAGCGGCGAAAACAGCGCCTCCTCCTCTCCCACCTCCCCCATCCAAAACGGCTCCACCACAACTCCTCCACCACCACCAAGCCATGAGATCGGCCCGGGCGTCCACCAAGGCCCTATCAAATCCATCGTCTGGGGCCCGGACCTCAACATCATCATCACCGCTTCCGACGACCGCACTGTCCGCTGGTGGGATCTCCGTTCCCGTACCCCCGTAAGCTCATACTCCCTCGCCGCCCCCGTCGGCAGCTGCGAGCTCGACTCCTTCAGCAGCACCCCCTCTTTATCCATCGCCGCCGGCAAGAACGCATACTTCTTTTCCGGCACTACCCCAGGGCAACTGCTCAAGTCTGTCAAATTTGAAACAGAAATTGCGAGCGTGGCGATGCATGCGGAGCAGAGGAAGTTTGTCACGGGCGGGGCCGGAGATACATGGGTGAGGGTTTACGATTTCGACGGGGAGGGAGAAATGGAAGTGCACAAAGGGCACCACGGACCGATTTGGAGTGTGAGTTTCGCGCCCGACGGGAAGCTCTATGCTACGGGGAGTGAGGACGGGACGGTAAAATTGTGGAAATTCTGCTCAGAACCATATGGATTGTGGAGGTAATCAAAGGAAGCCAGCGGCGAGGAGGTTGCACATTTGCTGGGGGGTTTATTGATTGGGTCTACAGGGGATTTTTCTTGACTGTTCTTTGATGATACCCCATATGTATCGCGCAATAGATGCATTTCAGAAAGATTGGGGCAAGGGCTTAAAAGATCCGACAGATATGTACATAAAATTATCAATCCACATGCAACACCCAAGAGTACATACAAGTCAGCTGATTCCCCTAACGCTGTAGCTTGTAGAGCCCACAATGGCTGTAGCAATATGAAATCTTGAGTGCATGAGAAAAGGTAGAGAGGAGTTTTTCCAATCGGAGAAGAGCCATGCACAGCTATGCAACCTCCAACAGCAGGACAGAAAGGCTTTAAATCTATTTAGACATCCCAGCCGCAAACGCACAGACACCCCGCACACACATAGCATCTTCATCCCAGCAACGTATTTTCTCTAAAAGCACCGATACCCTCACTCACAGAGCCATATCAATATCCTCATCAATCACCACCGGTGCCGCCGCAACGCCATTCTCCACAACCCCGTTTCTAACCCCGCTACTCTCCGCCTGCACCTTCCGCTGCTCAGTCCAATAATCCTCCATCTCCTTGTCCAACTCGTCTTGCGTCTTCCTCGGCCGGCCATTCGTCGTCTCCCTCGCCCCACCATCTCTCCTGCCCCTCCCTCTTCCACCACCTCTGACCGGGCTCATCCTCCTGCCTACGGGTGTCCTCGTCCTTCGTCTTCGTACCGGACTCCTACTCCTGCTCCTCCTATCGCTAGGGACATACCTATCTACTCCCTCCGGCGGCGGTTTTCTCGTATCCGTTCTTCTTGGTGCGCCCGGGCTCCGACTCCTATCCCTACTGGCACCATTCCTCTCTGGGTCCTCAATGCGCTCAAAAAGGCTCCTCCCAGGTTTGACAGCCGTGTCAAAAGGGTTCCGTGGGGCAGCTCCTGCTCCGCGGCCGCGTATGCCAATGTCTGCCGCAGGAGCGGTAGGGAGAAGGGTAAGGCGGATTGGTTGTCCATTGGCATTGGCGCCGTCAAAATCGCGGATGGCGCGGCGGGCATCGGAGAGGGAGGTGTAGGTTACGAAGGCAGTGCCGGAGGAGCGGCCGGCGCGGTCGAATCGGAGGGAAAGGGTTGTTATAGGGCCGATGCGGGTGAAGAGGTCCTGGTGTGGCGTCAATTGGGAGATGCCAAGGTGAATAGGAAGGGGGGGAATGTACATCAAGATCGTCTTCTGTAAGGTCGTAGTGGAGGTTGTCGACGCGGATTTTGCCGCTTGGAGAGATTCTGTGGGTGCTTGTCAGTTATGCCTTGAGATTTGATGGATCGAAGGTGGCATACAGATCTGCTTCTGGAGAGTATCGGTCGGTTCGAGCCGTAGCAATACGGGGACCGCGAGTCGGTCGACGGGCTTCGAGATTGTAAGTTGCTGAATTTGGAGTGCATAGGAGTTCGGACGCACCCTGAGGATCATCTTCGTATTTGTCGTGAATCCAGTCACTGTAGAAGATTGGACAATCAGTCTGTGCTTGGCAATTGTTGGATGGGGTTCTGGAATACGAACGTATCGATATTTGTAGAATCGTATCCACCATTCATCTATGTCGCCATAACAGGGAAGAGGTCTAGGTCAGCTTTTACATGCATTTTATAGGTAGAATAGCATCGTTATATCGCGAGTCGATCCGTCGGCAGCTAAGGGACTGCTCCGTACGGTCGAGGATGGGGGTCTGAGGGCGCAGCAGGTGGAGGGATGAGGTGGAAGAACCTGTAATTGCATTTCCTGATCAGCCTCGTGCCCAAATCGACAAGGCAGCTATATAGGGATCAAGGTTAGGGCTTTATAGCGTGTACCTTTCTTGAGTCGTCACGAGCCCAATCATTCGGACGGCGATTCCTGCCTCCACGATAACTTCTTCTCTAATAGATAGGTCAGCTCTACCGGGCGTGTATATACTAATTGAGGCAGCAAAGACCGCTCATACCTGTCGATCAGATATCACATCGTCCAGCGGTCGGTCCATGGCGATCGATTATACGACCAAGGGGCAATAAACCGCTGTTCAAGAGCAGTGTGTGTGTTGCGTAGACTGAATTTTTGCTTGGGTGAATACGGGCTGGGGGTGTCTTGTTGGGTTGGGCTTCGCAAGGCTTCGCAAGGGATTATTGTTTCACAACTCTCAGGCGGCGCCGCTAGTCCCCTTCTGATAATCTCTCCAAAGCCTGCCAGTTACGATGATGTCCAATGCATATCAACTTGACACTTTCAGGAGGCAGATTGGCACTGTGGAGAGTGTTTATGTGCTATCGTAACCTATCCCTGAGTCTATCTACTAGAATATCGACTTTTCCACCTCTATTACCCGTTTGTGGCAGTAGGATGAAGTGAAGGCTGCGCTCTATGCTGGTAGGGAGAGTGGAATGTTTAGTGCGGAATAGAAGGAAAGAAAAAGGGCCATATTGGAGAATGAAGAGAAAATAACTGCCGGCTATGCAAATGGCAGCAATGCAAACTGTACAACTGGCCCGTGCCCGGAATCTGAAGGAAATGCGACCATGCAGCTTCGAACCTGATCCTCCAAGCAAAGTCTACATCAATTCCAAAGCCGACTGGATAATGCATAGCTCGGCGTGCCGTTGGAGACCATTATAGCCAAACCAGATCAACCCAGCAGGAAAACTGTGAACGCAGACCTAGGCCAATTCGTGGAATTCCATGTCTCAACTTCAGGCTGCTCGTCCTACTGTAGCGATTCCATTGTGGGCTCCTCTACTGCTGATCGCAGCTCGTAAGCTTTGGTTATGGTTCTGGACTATTGGCTGTGGTATCTTCGACGGGGTTTGGGGTACAGCAGCTGGCGTAGGGATAGGATCATCATCATAATCGTCCGCCAGATAATCTTCACTCTGTGTCCCCTGGTGCTGCATTGTCGCCTCATCCACGGGTTGCTGGTCATAGCGCTGCTTCTGAGCGGGCGGTTGTGGCTGCGTAGCAGCATTAACGTTCTTCGCCGCGTTCTTGTTCCCTCTTTTCCCTTTCCTACCCTTCATCTTGGCCTTCTCAAGTAGTCGTCGTTTCTCTGCAAGACGTTTACGTTCTCGTCTATCTTTGATCTCATACTGCCTCACTAGAGCTTCAGGAGGTGAGCCGAATATGCTTTCGTATTCACAGAATTCGCAAATCCATATGTCTTCGGCCCGTAGTGGATGATGGTAATTGTTGTAATCCTGCTGCAAGCGCCGCTGACGTGCCGCCATGGCGTATTGCTTGGCCAGTGGACGGCGAGGCTTTTTGGGCTGCTGCGGAGCTTGTTGATTGGCACCCGTCTGCGGTGGATCACTCTGCTGAGTCTGACCTGCCATACTTGGACTTGTTTGTGTCCCTTGCGTAGCAAAACCTTTGTTACCGTGCCCAGTTTGAGTACTGACGACGTTTGGCTGAGGCGTTGTATGGTGAGGTAGCCCAGGCGACGAATTGTGCTTTCCAGGCCACAGCATGCCTTTAGCTGAATCCGATTCACAGGTGAAAGTGAACTGAGTCTTTGTCGCAGTAGACTTCTTGTTGGACTGTTGGTCTAATAGGCTGACATTTTCTTGGCCATTCGACGGTGGGATTGATAACGCAGCTGCATTTGCTATAGCAGCTGATATGATACCCTGATCTGCTTTGTTGATAAAAGCAGATTCTGACCTTGCGTTAGTCTTCAATCAAGAATCTTGTAAGTGCACTGTACCTTTGCTGCCAAAACCTCCTGTAGAAGCGTAGTCTCGCCTTTGTAGGCTTTGCCGGCCTGCTTGTAGCGCATTGGATCCATTGATAGACACGCCAAGAGGGCTCCTTCCTCCAGTAGTACGTGTTCCAGCGCGCCCGTACCTGCCTCTTCCGGCCCCAGAAATACCTGTCCCAGATGATATAGCTGGTATTGCTGAATTCCCTGTACCGTAATACTGTCCTACACCGCCATCCGGTTCTGTTTGCAGAGCTTCCATGTCCCGTGCTGACGAAATGCCCATATGAGCCATCTCGGCTGACAATGTCGAGTGATGATTACCAAGAGTCCCTGAAGTGGGAATCTTACGTTTTTTCTTATTGTTTGTGTTCTCAAAAGAATCATAGCCATCGATGGACTCCGCAGAAGACGGTGTGGATTGTATATGTGGTGGCTTTGTGTATTTTCCGACTTCCGTTCGTCCTTCTCCATGTGCAGCACCCCGTAGTGTCATTGGCGGTGTCTGGCGCTGCACCTGATAATGACGTAGAACTCCTGAGCCATCGTCGCCGTCACTGTCAAGATCGGTGCCCTTAAACTGATATCCAGTTTTCACGCCCCCATTGTAGACCTGTTGTGTTCCATCTAGCTTTATGTCCGCCTCTATTGTTCCACCGCTCGATACAGATATGTCTGGATAAGCTGCTGTATTCCCTGAAGGTAGACAGAACAGAGGCTTGAACGCAGGTGGTGCAGACTGAGAAAGGATTGAATCTGCGAATTCAGGAGATAGTCTGGAACGCAAGCGTCTTTTCGGTAAAGGTCGAATGGGTCTTTCGGGATATATTGGAGAAGTAGTCTCCGAGAATTGCCCTGCGGCAAAGGGTGGAGAATATACCTGGTCTGCACAACACCACCATATGCACCATGTCAGTTTGAGTCGAAGCCATTCAAGAAACATAGTGACTAGAATTAACCTGAAAGGGAACATCCTGATGGTATTTGATAAGTTTTGTGTGCAGGGTTTTCCATAGTACAGATGTTGTGTTGTTTTCAAGGTGGAGAATGAACGAGTGGACTATACCCATAGTAGCCGCCATCACATCAACAAGTTTGCCAGACCAAAAGTTTCCCCCACATGCAAATGTTATTGCTACAATCAGCAGCTTCCAGCATTCACAGCTTCGTTGTGCAAGGTACTTTGCGAAGTATGGAGACTCCTTAATCAAGCCAGTTGTCAGCACTATTCAGGAAAGGGCGTTGGACACAACAAACAATCAAGGCTAATACAATGTGGCTCTGGCGTCAATGATATCAGACACCGTATATACAATGTGAAAGACCCTATATCACTGTTTCTGAATGACGAAGGCTTCCTTACCAACACTTGTACGGATCCAACCCCCGTTGCACAAATGGCAACACCCCTCGGTCCAAGGAAACGCTGCAGCACGAAAGGAGTTCTTCTAACGATGTTAGGCAAAACCGGAGTACTGGCCTCAAGTCAGTAGAGGATGCAGCCAGCGTGTGCGATGGTATTGATAGAGTCTTCAAGTTACTCTGCAGCCATACATGCATTACGGTATGGTATACACTAACGGCTTCGGGTGGACTTCCGGCTGCCGAGCTTTGTAAGGTACCCCTACCCCTGATAATGTACAATGTCCTTTCCGAACCCCCTTTGTTTCTCTCCATCTACAGATGTATGCTCAAATCATTGATGGTGTTGTTCCTTTGGGTATGCACTTCCAGTCCAAGCAAACGTCGAGGTGTAGGAAACATCCCTACCTATCCACACATCTGGTAGCGTGGCTTCTGAGCTTTCGCTAGTGGTACATTCATCAACGTTACGTAGAAGGAATGCTACTTCTCCCCAGCTTGGGCAAGATGCCAGACGACTTGTCCTGTAGGCTATTGAGGAGGTTTGATCGCCTCAAAGTTAATGATGGGCAAAAGATTGCCAGCATATCCCAAGTACATAAGCTGGCGCTCTCGTCGATCGAAGTTGGTACACCGTCTTGTAGATTCGAGTAAACGAGTCGAGGCACTTGCTACATGCTCATTCTGGGCCTCTTGGCCCAAAGTCTTGAAGGTACGTCGTATGAACCAATGGTGAATATAACTTCCGGCCGCACGACACCGACTCAATTACACATTTGGAGTTGTTCCCTAACTGGAGCCTGAACACTTTCAAAGAGAAGTTCTATTTTCACCGCGTTCTTGGAGAAATATCCGCTTTCATAGGAATGGCTGCAGTGAGCATGCTGCAGCATGATGGATGTACGAATCACTGAGTGGTAAGTTTCGTCGTCTATAGAGCGACCACGGAGTACTCCGTACAAAGCTCCGAATCCTCACTTCTCAATGCTAACCCTAAGTCATCGCTTAATCGGATTAGTACATATCTAGTTAGTTAATCGCCTTATGACGGGTTCCGCATTTTGGTTAATTCCGCTATGCAGCGAGGTGCTTTCCTTCGCACCACAAATGGAATTGCACCCAATCACTCCATATCCCACTTACTATCGCCCTGAGACTCGAAGAACGACATCAAGGCATATTGTCTTCGCACTGTAAACCTCTTTATTACACCAATTTAACTCGAGAATCTGTACAAAGAGCACAGAAACCCCAGCACCACTCTCACCCTACTTCGGCTTAAACCTTGGTCATTTGCCAGCCACGTAAAAACCGGGCGTTGGATTTCCAGACGGTGTCAATCACAAAGCTTCCAAAGAGCATATGGTTATGATCTTACAGCCTCAGAAAGCTAGACACTCGTCATGACGCCCCGGCGGTCCTCTCGCGCCCATACCACGCAACCCACTCCTTCTGCGCCGCACCAGAACAACTCTTCAACATCCTCGGTCTCTTCAGGCCGCATAGATCGCAACGCTCGTGCCCATCACAAGCTCCCATCTCCACGAAGCTCAGTCGCTCATCGATCGCAGTCGTCCGATGAGATCGACGGCTCCACAAAGCCTCAACCGCGTAGAACCCGAGGTAGCCAGGACAATGTTAAGAATGAGGCGACTAATATTGCTATCGATGATGAGGAAGACGAGGATGGCGAGGAGGAAATAACGCGATGCATTTGTGGCCAGGCAGAATACCCAGGTATGCCTGTCGAGGCCAGCGACCCCACCAAGGCCGTTTCCAAGGCCAATGGCGACGCACTCTCTTCAGTAACCTTACAAGAAGATGCTGGCGGTCTCTTCATACAATGTGACGTCTGCAAGGTCTGGCAGCACGGCGGCTGCGTCGGGATCATGGACGAAGCCATGAGTCCTGAGGAATACTTCTGCGAGGAGTGCCGAAGCGATCTGCATAAGATCACCTCAACTGCCAATGGGTTGGTACAGCGCAATCAGAAAATCGCGCACGCTAATGGTCTATCTTACAGGCAAAAGTTCTCTCGTTATCTTCCTGTCCAGGAAGAGACCTCTCCTCCATTTTCTTCTCCCCATGCGGCTCAAGATTCTTCCTCCAAAAAGCCCAAAGAAAGCCGGGCCTCGCGTTTGAGCGCTGAGATTGCGGCGGGAAAACGACGCTCGACAATGAATAGCCGCGATTCTGCTTACGATGAAGCAGAGCAGCTCCGCAGGGCCATTGAAGAAAGCAAGAAGGAGGCGGGAGCTCCCAGCACTGACGCCAGCGCACGAAAGGGGAAACGAAGTCGGAGCGAGAGCGAACAGTAAGTCCCTGCCTTGCATTCGGTGGTCGGCGCATCCTCTAGCTGACCATTGTTTGATCTTCTAGGCGCCTCGAAGACACTAAACGGCAGCGTACCGGCTCCGGTTCCTCATCCTCTCCTTCGAACGGTAAGACTCTCCCACAAGAGGCAGAGTCCGAAGACGAAGGCGACGCAGGCGAGAAACTAGGTGAAGGTGGGTATAAGAAAATACGTGGTGCTGCAGCAAGGAATCATCGAAACAAAGAACTTCGTGAGCGCGAAGAGCAACGTGAAAGAGAGCGAGCAGATGCAGCTGGCCGACGAAAGGGCCGTGCAGAGCGGAGGCGCGGTGACGGTAACGCTCCTTCCTGCCCTACCCATGACTCCAGCTAATATGTCTTCAGACTCCGACCCTTCAGAAGAACCCCTCTCCCGCACCACGTCCTCGAAAGGCGCGGAACCCTCGTCTTTCCCCACTATCTCCTCCCTACCCCCTCCACAAGACCCACCTCTCCCCAAACCCTCACACAAAAAAACAGGTCGGCCCCCCGCCCGTCGCGGCCGCGTAGGCCGAAACCAATACACCAAAGACCGCGATTCTCGTCCCGATAGCTCTGCGAACGCAGACAACAACACGTCCCCCGCTCGCTCTCGATCCAGAGATGGAGAGGAGACACCGCATACGAACGGCAACCACCATCACTCAAATACCAACAACGAAAGCAGTAAGGCATCTAAGCCTAGGTACATGAACCCCAACAGGACCAGCATGAACGATATGAAGCGCCGCGTGGCTGGTATACTGGAATTCATCAGTCGCACACAAGTAGAGATGGCCGGGACGGAAACGGCGTCAAGGACGATGACGACAAGTCCGCCGGATCATGGCGGTGGGAACAAGGAGTTCGGGAACATGTTAATGAAAGAGCTAGAAGACGGGCTGGACGGTTTCGGGAAGCTGAGTGGTGTGGAAATGATGGAGGTGCTGACGAGAAGATTGATGAGGTGGCAGGGAGAGTATGGAAAGTTGGGTGAAAAATAAGTGATAATAATCGGTGAGGAAAAAGGTGTCGGATTTGCACACGCTTGTCACGTTGTAAAAATGGAAAGTGGACTGTGTCAATGTGTCAATGTATGTGGCTGCAGTGCCGCCTGGGTTTGGCGTTCATCGTCTCTAGTGATATGAGACCAGAGGAACAGAATCTGCTCTGGATAGTCGCACCTGAATCTCGCACTCGCATCAACAACCCATGAGACATCCTGAGGTAACTACGGCGTTCCAGTCAGAGTCCTCAACATTTTTTGTACGAACAGCGATATCACGTGCTCACGCGTCGTGCTTCGAACGCGTACGGTGACTTGACATCCATCTTACATCGCTTATAATTCGCTCTTCCTACCGACTCGAGAGTAATCGTTCCTCTTCCTACCTGATCGGTTTTCCCCTTCCTCTCACCCATCGATGCATTACTTTGGATTCACTTCACTCAACCTTCCCTGCGCTCTTCCACTTAGTGATCGTCTCATAGCGATCGCTTCTTCACTCCTGAAAGATTCCTATAACCCTTTTCGATACTGAGGCCCTCGCTTGGTGGGGACAATTCGTTGAGCGACCTTGATGTATATCCGCAGAGTTCGTAGGTAGGGTTGTTTTTCGGCAACAGCCGTGGTCGGTATTCTATGGCTTTAGCTGGTATTCTACATAGGACTTCCTACCCAGCTATGATACCTTATGGACAGAGTTTTCTGCGCCAGTATTCTTGTTGAATACATGTTCTCTGTTATCTCGAAACATTCGCTGTACTAAGAATTCATACCTTGGCTATAAACACGGGTATGGAATGGGAGTTCATATCCGTAGAGCCCCGTCATCGTCGACAGCGTGCTCAGTAGTCCATCGCTTAAGCTGGGTAAGGAATTTCCTACCAGTCCTTCGGCTAGCGGTTCCTCGTCCTACAGTACAACATCGAACAACCACTTTCTCCCTTAGGTTGGACGACATACCGCTCTTCCTACCTTCTAAGTTCAACGAGAACAAACCGCGTGGTTGTGTAGAACCTCACACAACACTCATCACCTCATCATCCTCAAAGTTGGTAGAATTTATAATCCCACCGGTTGTGACAACATTGATAAAAATACGTGACTCTACATATTCCAAACGCTACAAAGGTATCCCACCATATACAGACCCTTCTCTCCAAACCATGAACGAGAGGGAGGACCCAAAAGACCTTTACCAAAACCCTTGGCCTCTACCACCGTCCTGTTGGCCCGACATCCCGAACTCCCAGCAATGCATCATTGAACCCCCAAAACCCATATCTCGTTCACTCACGCCGCGTTATTCACAAAAACCCCTTACTCTCACTCAACATCCTCCTCACATCCGCCCCCTTCACACTGCCACTCGCTATTCTCTCATGCCCTTCTCTCCCACTCCTGACACTCCCGCTCCCATCAAACCCTTTGCTCGCACCCCTCTCCATCCTCAAGCCCTTCCACCCTTCCAACTCCCTTTCGAGCCTCAAACCTTTCTCCCTCTCCTCCCTCAGATCCCTCTCCGCTCTCTTGGCCGCCAACGATGTTCTCGTCTCCTCAGCTTGTAGCTCGTCAACCGTAGCCAACAGCCTCTCGATCTTCTCTCTGCCCTTTGTGACATCGTCCTCTAGCTGGGTGGCCTGTTTCTCGCGCCGTTGGATCTGGGATGTGAGATCCCGCACGGTGCGGTCGACGTTGCGGACGGAGCGGAGAGAGGTGGTATGTTGGGAGGCTTGGGTTTCGAGTTCGTGCTCGAGCTGTTTGGAGGTCCAGGATTAGTTTGGTGTTGAATGCAAGGGGGGGCAGATTCCTTACCTCTTGGATTCTGCCATTGAGGAAGCGTACGTCTTGGCTTGCGCTTGAGTATGACTTTGTTTCAAGATCGACGACGCGGCCTTGTAGGTCCTTGACCGTCTTCTCCAATGCCGCCTTTTCCCTGTGCAACATAACGTTCGTCTCACGTTCCGCGATCACGTCCTTTTGCATTTCGGTAGTCAGTGCGTCTGCTCTCCGCATTTTCCCAACCGCGGCCTCTGCCACATCTTCCTTTTGAGCCAGCTGAGACTTGAGGCCCAATAGTTCGCGGTCCATACCAGCCGCGTTGCGCATCGACGGACTTTCGCCGCGAGCAAGATCCTCGAGACGTTCTCCTGCTTCGGTCAGGCGGGCTTCGAGGCCACGTTTCTCCTTTTGAAGCATATCACGTTCGGCCGCGACATCGTCCATGGATGTACGCAGGTTACGGACTTGTGACAGGAGAGAGACGATTTTTCCTTGAGCTTCGTTATGAGCACTGACGGCCTCTTCTCGTGACGTTGACAGATCCTGCAATGTCATTTCGAGCCTAGACTTCTCTTTCGCCCAGGTGGAGCTGTTGAGTACCTCGTCATCCCACTTTGACCGGAGTTCCTCCAGCTCATCACGCAGGCGAGTAGTCTCGGATCGAGCATGGATGACATTCTCACGTTCGATCTCCAGCTCATTGGTCAGGGTAGAGAATTCATTCTGATACTTTTTCCTGGTTTGCTCCATGGAAGTCTCCTTGTCTTCAATGTCCATGGCGCGCTGGCTCCGGTAATCCTCAAGCTCGTGCTGAAGCCTCTTCTTGGCCTGAAGAGCGCCATCGAGGTCAGCTGCTAGATCCTCGATTTTCTCTTCGTAATGCTGGTTTTGTCTTTGCAGATCTTCGATCATGAAATCCATCTGCTTTCGCTCGGCCATAATAGTCGCGCAAGTATCCTCACTTTCTCGCGCCTGTGTCTTTGCAGATTGCTCGGCGCGAGAAGCTTTAAGGACTGCGATCTCCGCCTGCTCTAGCTTACTAAAATACTCGTCTGCTCGGCGCCTGTAGAGACTGAGGCTTGATGACAGATCGGCAGCTTTCGATGTTTCAGCGTCCAGTCTGATCTGTACATTGGAGAATTCTTGTAACAGCCGTTGCCTACTTGCAGCTTCATGCTCGTTGGTAGCAGTGACCTCTCGAAGCTCTGATCGTGCGTCTCGGAGTTCTACTTCCAAAGTTGCCCTGGCATGTTTGACGTTATCGAAGTGGGACTTTGCTTCGGCCAAATCCTCCACTGTGCGGTTGTACACTTGTAGCAACGACTTCCGGGAACTCTCTTGCGAATTAATGAGACTATATAGTTCCTCGTGGGATTGTGCTTGGACATCTCGCAATGATAATTCTCCGGAGTGCAGTGTCCGTTCTAGCGCCGAGACTTTCTTCGCAGAGTCATCGAGCTTATCATGTAGGCGGTTGTTCTCTTTCTCAAGTTTCTGCACTCGTCTCACCGAGGGACTTTCATCCTGCCATGAGTCCTTGAGAGGTGTAGCACGTCCGAGCTGGCTCTGGAGATGGCGATTTTGCATCTCAGACATCTGCAACTGATTTTGAACCATCTCCAACTCGGCAGCAAAATCCATGCGTTTGTTGTATGCAATAGTATCAACTGTCCGATCAGATCGTGCAGAATCATTGGTTCCATTGCTTATATAACGGCGGTCAGGTGTAGAGGTATTGGAATATGGCTTAAGGTCCGATCCTTTACGCAAATGTTTTGGTGACCTTTGTGTGGGAATCGTGTTTTGATTGAGCTCTTCGAGCAGCTGACGCTTGGAAGCGGAATGACGATTATCAATCTCGGTGACATCGTCTTCGTGACGGCGTCGGAGCTCACCAAGCTGGTTTTCTGCTCGTGTCCACTTCTCCCCAGTCACCCTCAATGCTTGCTGAGAGGCTTCCAATTGGCTAGCTAGATTGAGATATTCAGGAAGACGTGGTGCTACCGACTCCCAAGAGGGTTGTAGCTCTTTCGATTCTGGGACGAACACATTGTGTAACGTTACAAGTTGCCGACGTGAATCCTCAATTTCCGTGTTCGCGTTGTCGAGAGAACTCTGCACTTTCCTAGTATTTGCCTGGGCTTGAGTTTTAAGCTGCTTTTCAGTTTCCAGACTCCGGTTCGCCTCAGCTAGCTGGCTACTTAAGGTCGATGTTGATTTCTCAGCGTTGCGACTGGTCTTGTGCTCTCGGGCCACCTCATGGTTTAGGTCCTCAAGGCCAAGAGCAAGCTTCTCCTTTTGTTTTTCAAGAGACCTAATCGATACTTGAGCGTCGTTACATTGACGGACTAACTTCTTGTTTTCCTCTTCCAGTCTGGTCTTTTCGGCTTGGAGCTGAGCCATCCGTGATCTCTGTGAGTCACCAGCTCTAGAATTTGTTCTCGCAATGTCAAGGTTCTTCTGCTGGACCTTGTTCAGTAATGCGCGATTATCGTTTTCTGAAGCCGTCAATCGGCCTTTGATCGTTACCAATTCTCTTTCTAATCGTTCTTTGTGCTGATCATGATGTAGGCGGAAGTTCTCCGAATCCGATATCATCTTCGTCAACTTCTGGACCTCAGCGGCAAGTCGGTCCCTTTCGGCTTTCATGTCATCTAGCTGTTCAATTTTACCGTCAAGATCTTTCCTCAGAACCGCCTGTCGCTCATTCGACTGGCGAGAAATGCTTCGTTCCATTGCTGTCTCGACCTCCAACCTGGAAGCTTCCACCTCCAAAAAGCGCTCGCGCAACTTTTTAAGTTCGGTTTGGAGTTCTTTACGGCTTTTTTCGGCACTTGTCCGTGCTTCCACGGCACGGCGGAGGGTATCTTGCTGTACATAAAGTTCTTTTTCAATGATAATCTTGGACTCATTCAAATTTTCATACTCTTCCTTCAAAGTCGTCATTTTGTGATCTGCTAACATCTGAACGTCATCTCGTGATTGCCGCTCTCGGCTGAGGTCCGCCTGGACATGGAACAACTGCGACTTGAGGTCTTTAATCTGCTCTTCCAATATCTTGCGGCTATTGCCGGCATGCAAATCTTCGTTCAATTTTGCATCTAGCAGCTTCTTCGTGTCTACAGCCTCACGTTCTAGCTGTGCTTTCTGGGAACGTGCAGCATCAACTTCAGATTGGATTTCGCGGAGCCGGTTTTGTATGCCGTCATGCCTAGCCGTAAGCGTAGTCCTCTCTGTTTCTAGCATCTTACGTTCGGCCTCGTGTCTCATGTTGTCCGCCTTGAGAACAGCAATTTCGCTTTCCTTACGTCTCACCATGTCCTCATAGTCGGTTGAAGTTGACGAAAGCTCACTCAACTGCTGCCGAATCTGGCGATTGTCGTCGATAAGTTCCTTGATCTGCATCCGAGAACTATTCAGGTCTTTTGTGGTATTTGCAAGTTTGACATCCAGGTCCTGATCGGTCTTGAGAAGTTTGGCCTCTAGGTCTGAGACCTTTCGTTCCTGAAGGTGTAGCTGACTCTGTAACAGACCATTGTCGTGGACCAAAGCTTCATGAATATCGTTCTTCTCGGATTTTGCCTTTTCGACGTCTAGAACGCGTTCGTCTAGCTCTGCGACCTGTTCTAGGAGATCATTCTTGTCGGCTTCTAATCTCTGGATGATTTGACCGGCTTGCTCTAGTTGACCACGCCTTTTGTCGGCTTCTTCCTCTGCCGTCTTCTTCGCATCGATAAGCTCATCGAGCTGATCCTCTAGATGTTCCTGGTCTTCGATTGCACCAGCAAGTTTCTCGCTTAACTCTGTTTCTCGTTGCTGTAGGCGTTTGAAAATCTCCTCTTTGTCAAGTGCAAGGGATCGTTCACTTTCCAGAGTTTGCTGTATCCGCTGCACTTCCGTTTCTGCTCGCCTACGCTCTTCTTCAAGCTTTTGTCGGTCGTTGTTTTCTTGTTGTATCTTGATCTCGAGCTTTTGAATCTTTTCATCCCGCTTTTTGACCTCGCCGGCGGTCCTCGTAGCGCCTAGCAAGGGTTTCATGCGTACGAACAGCCGCCACCAGGGGTTGTTGCAGAGGTCCATGTAGACTCCGAAATTCCGCTGTATTATCCTTGTGGCTTCAGCCCGGTAGAGTCGCTTATTGGCAATTCTTCGTTGAGTAAATCCGCGTGCGACAGATTGGAACCTGGACATGATGTTACGAATAAGAGCATCGCGCTGTTCTTCGAGCTCTGCTAGCACACCGGCTCTGAAAAAAACCTTCGTTAGACCAACTCTGTAGAGAGCTTTATCTAGGTCAAGCTTCTCCAACATGATCTGGGCAGCTGTTTGGCCTTCCAGATAGCCTTTTGGCATGTTTCTACAAAGGACTTCGTACCGTTGGCGGAACTCAGAGAAAGGTAGTCGGTTCGGAAAGCCTGTTCGGGCAATGCGTATGCCCTCTAGTACACCGTTGCAGCGAAGCTGGTCAAGCACGAGTGGGGCACTGAACTGCTTGGGTCTTTTCTTGTGGTTTGGTAGGATACAACGCACGAAATGGGGATGAGTGGAGTGAAGTTGGTTCATCAAGCTTGACAACTGCTCCTTATGACGCTGGGCCACGGTCCGAAAGAGGCCTTTCTTTACTCGGCTTCTTATGGCACCGTTGTCTTCATTGGGATCAACACAATCGACAAACAGACTCGCCACATGCTTGTCTCTCGATGAAGCAAGTAGTCTTGTGATGTTATCATTGAGGGGATCCTTGTTTTTCTCAAGCCATCCACTGGTGGAATATTCTACCTCGGCAGCATAATGCGTCAGTACGAACCCCTGGCTCAACCGCGATGGTCGGTACTTGGGGGTTTTCCGTTCCCACAAAGAGTGCATCTTCTCGGTGAAAGACTTATCCGTAGCCTTGGGCATCACAGAGTCTTCGTCCAAACAAGAAAATATTCCGATAGGATTTGGCAATTCAATTAGGTCGATTGTAGGTTGGAGATCCTTCCCAAAGTCGATGAACTTCCACTCGATTTGTTCTCTTGCATACTCCTCCTGTTCAAGGACGAACATGTGATGATTGAAGAATTGTTGGAGTTTTTCGTTAGTGTAGTTGATACAGAGCTGCTCGAAGCTGTTCTCCTCAAAAATTTCGAATCCAGCGATATCCAGCACACCGATGAAATGAGAGTCATCAAGGCCCATTCCTGTTCTATCAAGCTGGCGATTGATTCGGGTAACGAGGTCTCCAAAACCTCGTTCATAAATACCCTTAGACAACGCGTCAAGCGATGATCGAACTTGATCTGGAGTCTGGACCTTCTCTACCCATTCCTTCCCAGCCTTTACCCTTGGATGCAGTAACCCCTGGATGAACGCATCTACAGGTATCCCAAGTAAATGACAAGCTTTTTCCGCTTGAGGATAGGCTTCCTCGGTAAGGCTGGCTTGATCAGCTCTGATGCTTTCCTTAGCCACAGTGACGTTTCCAAGAAGTAACACTGCAGCAACAGTACGGAGTACGGAAGCCTGCTCTTTACCAGAGAACCCCATGACGTGAAAAGCCTCAATCAAAGAGTTCCACTCCTCGCTGTCTGAGACACCAACAATCATGTCATTTCCTTCTCTCGTGTAAGCGAAGTCCTCGACGCCGAGGCCAGCAAGCAGGAAATCTTCTTTCATTCGGTCATCTGCCCCTCGAAGTAGCTGGTAAAAGATGTGGTAATTTCTTTCGTTCGTGTTCAGTTTGACTACCCTTGATTTCTCCAGAAGATACCAGTCGATGAACGCACCAGCAATTTGCCCCGACCTAGTGAACTCGATACGTATGAATTTTCCAAATCGCGACGAGTTGTTGTTGCGCACAGTCTGAGCATTACCAAAGGCTTCAAGGATAGGGTTAGCTCTTAGAATTTGCTGTGAGAGGTTAGAGAATTGGCGCGTCCCAGATCTCGCGGCCGGCGAATCGGAAGTTGCTACAGCTGCAAGATATTGGATAACCTTCTTCGTATTCTCTGTCTTTCCAGCCCCTGACTCTCCGCTAAGACCCCAATCAGCAGGGTTGCGCCCTTGGAATCGACTCTAACTTACGTAACCAAGATGCTTTGATTTTCTCCCTCTTCTACCAAGCTTCGGAAAGCACCATCTGCCATGGCGTAGATATGGGGCTTTGTGTCCTCTCGACTGCGTCCCCTGTACATCTTCATGTATTCATTGGTGTATATAGGCAGGGGACAATACGGATTGACCGTGACCAGAAACAAGCCGGAGTATGTCTGTGAGTCGTTAACACTTGACGAGCTGTATAAGAAAGGAATAAACATACGTATATTAAATCTGCTTGATACCTCGTGTGCAAATTGTGGACTACAGAGGCTTCATTCAGATGCGTGAGCTCTGCCATGTCGTCGGCCTTGTCGAATTTCGCAGGATTGACTTTGTCTACGCTCTCCGAATCCACCTCTCTTTGCTGAAATGGTAGATCAGCTATGTTTTGGAACAGGGACCGGAGCCAGTGAAAGGCTTACACTGCCGTCCTCGCATTGCACCAGCAACCGGGTCCCAGCACGCTCTTCGATAACCCATCCTTTTGTAAATGCCAACTGTGAATCGCGTAGCCAAACGTATCGTTTACCGGAAAAGTCATTTTCGCCCTCAATGCCTCCAACTCGTTCTCCAGTCCTTTCCAACTCTCCGGTCTTGATGAATTGTGGGGCAAAGGTATTCGATGACTGATTATTACTCCTATTCGAGATCGATCTCTGTATCGTAGTCCTTGGTGGTGCAATATTCGACCCACTCAGAGGGGAGAATGACTGGTTACGACTGTGACCCCCAGAGCTGAAGCCTCCCGTGGGGGAAGTAATGACAGCAGATTTAGGACGGTCGCCAGAGGTGGTAGGAACCGGAGATGGTGAAGGTGAACCTCGATTGAAGGGATTGTTGCGCCATTTTGCGCCGCCAGCTGCTGAAATTGACATGCCGGATTATTGTACAGAGTCACTTATTGAGGCGCATCGGGTGCAATCCTAGGGAAATGTTTTGATCTCAAAGGAGTATTAGGAGAAGCATCATATAAATGAAAGGAAACCAGTAAACGAAGCAGGAGGACGGGATATGTGCCCTACACTCCGCACAGTTAACTCACAAACCGCAGAGAATAGAGTAACGAGGATGTCAACAGTAATCTTTGTTTACATGCGCTAAGCGTGCATCGTGCATCGCGCTTGCTGTGCTGAATACAGACTAGTGCCGGTACTCGGACTAATGCTGAGGTTTTCTGAGTGCGACCATACGAATCCCTAAAGTACTTAACATTCCCTTACTGCGACGTCACAGTTCAAACACCTTCATCTTTGCGCGTCACGACTTAGTGAATCGACCTTCACCTGCTTCGTTTCACTACGCTTTTTGTTACCGGAGCGAGTCCGTGCTCAGAGACGCTTCATTACAGCAACCCGAGTCGCCTTCCGCCTTTGAGACACTCTATCGAATACATCTCCTTTTGTCCTATGACCTTGCTCCATTACAATACCGTGTACAGCCCATACGAGCAATGATGCTCAAGCATTCTGTCTTTCGCCCATCACCTTATGATTTATGAGGCTCGGGCCTTCTGGAGGAATCTACGGAACTCCTCATCAGTTTCATCATGTCGGCCTATCATCCACCTCCTTCTTTTGGGGGTCCCTTCAATGCACAGGCCCAATATCCTCCCTCGTCTGGTGGTAACAATGCTGTTATGCCTCCTTTTCAGTATCAGCATGTGCAAGATCCTAATGTGCAACGGCATGGTCAAATGGGCATATCTCCAACGCACTTTGCAAATGCATATTCTTTTCACTCGAATGCTCACACTTCAAAGCCGCCTATACCGAGCAATGGAGTGCCCAACACTTCGTTTGCAGGATACGGCTCGGCGCCAAATAGTTCGTTCCCAACACCGCCCTTCCCTCCTGTACCGATTCCAACATATGGGACATTCCCGCACCCAGCTCCACTAATGCATCACCCGGTGACAAACATGGGCTTGGCGCAGCTCCCAAACAATCTGCCGCAGAAGCCACCGCCACCTTCAGGGCCTGTAGAGCTACCTGATAAGGGATCCGAGACCCCGACGAATGCCGTCGCTGCTACTTCCGACTTGGAAGATGGGGAGCTTAGTGATGGAGAGTCCACTAAGTGTAGCAAAGAGCTCAAAACAGGTTACACAAGCTCTCCTCATCCGCCGACGAACAAGGTGAATGAGGATCGTCAGCAATTTAGACGAGTCCAAAGTAAAAATGTTAACGGTGGATATCGTTCGCCAAACGGTAACAATTCTCAACATTCGCCGAGGAATCATCCACGGCCGAAACGCTTTGGCCAGAGTCCGGCTCAGTCTCCGTCGGCTGACTCGCCCGGACCTACCAATTCTGCTGTTGAGAGGAGAGAAAATGGTCAAGATACACCAAACCGTTGGACTGGCCGAGATATAATGCACAGTAACGGACCATCTTCAGGCGCTAGGTACTCTCCAAAAACCTCTAGTGACATTCAACAACAACCAAAAACACAGGATTTGAAACCCTCGCATCCGCCCGCTTCGGCACTACAGCCTACAAGTTGTGTCCGAAGTAAGGCAACAACATCCAATAGCGATCACAGTCTCTTAATCAATGGCAATCCGCTATCAGATACAAAGATAGCGACGAAGATTCGTGATCGTGCAAAAACCGCATTGCAAGAACTTTATCCACATAAAATTGGGTACACCAAACTTGTACAAGAGGGGCTGGATTCAAGTCTTCTCTTAGAGCTTTACAATGAAATGGGTATCCAACTTGCTTCGCCTGTTCTAACTAAACCGAATGACATTGCGTCAAAGGCTAGTGTCACTGGTGATGGCCTTACCAGGTCTGACAGGCCGCAGCTTCCTCAAACCAGCCCTGTCGCCACTACAATGGCGCCGTCTGCAAATCGTACTACAACTGCTCAGGACCCCGTCGTGCCAGTGCGCCATGATCTTACAATAAAGCAGCAGAAGAATGAACAGAGCAGTGAATGCAATGCAAGGGATCAAGCTCTGCAGAGCTCACAGTCATCAGATGTTCGCCCGAGCTATCCGAAGCCGCAGGTTGCGGAAGACCGAGGACCTACAGTACCAAAGAAAGGCAGCCTTTTAGATGAGACGCCAGTAACCAACACCAATAGTGTTCCGGTTGCCGTCGTCACGATGGATACAAAAGTCGACGCGACAATGACATCGATTTCAGCTAAGCCTCCACTCTCGTCCTTGCCAAAAAACCCCGTAGTAGCTAAAGCTGCCGACAAAACTCTGGAACGTAAGGATTACATCGCTCGAATGTTGGCAGCCAAGGCAGGCAAGCTCATGCCAACGTCGAAGGCACCCTCTCCTCCCACCACTTCTGTCAACCTTGGGGCTAAGACTACAACGCAACCACCGCCATCTGTTGACCTCCAAAATACCAGGACTCCCGAGCGGCGTCGTCTATACCTTGGCAACCTGGCTCGTTCGACAAAAGAAGATGACATAAGGGCCATGTTCGGCAGCTATTCTATGTAGGCAATCCCTCAGCGTTCCCTATTTGTCAACCTGAATTCGACTAACAGTTCTGCCTAGTGAGGAGATATCGATCCCATTCAATCCAAGGACTGCAGAAATAGTAGGATACGGCTTTGTGCAGCTTTCTACGGCTCATGAAGCTCAGCGTGCCATTTCTGAGCTATCGGGTAATATCCTGCATGGTCTTAAAATATCCTGTCAATTCGCTCACAAGCCAGAGGAGGCTTCGAAGGCTGTAGAACCCGCCGCGCAATCCATACCTCCGATTTCACACGAAGGCTCTCAGGATGCTTTGGCTGAGCAAAATGGGAGCGTAGAGGCAAAGAGGAAGGCTCAGACGGATCTTGCTCGTCAAAAGATGGAAGCTCTGAAGAACCGCACTCTGTCGCAGCGAGAGACCTCAGGTTCCGGCAATATTGTACCTCCAGCTGTTCGACCTCAGTCGCTACCTGAAATTCCTCCCTCAGGCGCCTTCCACGAAAATTTGGCATCAGTAGCTCAAGTGAGCAACCATTCGCCAACGACACCACATGGCTCGTATTTTTCACCAATCAACGAGCGGCAGCCATTCAGCATTCCTGGGCTCTTTATGAAATCTGCGCGCCCAATATCATTCAAGAATATCGAACAGCCTATGGCTACTCGCTCAGCAGCGACTCAGGAAACTCATCAAGCCACCACAAGCATCCTATCCCCTGATAGTACAGTGCATCCCCAAACGCTTTCAATTCCCACTACGTCAATCTCTCTTTCAAGTGAAAAGCCAGGCTTGCTATTCACAACCGAAACACTTGACAAATACGCCAACAGTGCCTCGAAAGTTAATGAGCCCCGAAAACGTCAAAGGGCATCTGACTTCATTGACTCTCCGCCAAGAAAAGTTAACAGGACACTAGGACAGAAGGAAGATGCCAGCGTCATCATTGATGTCAGTGAAGAGGAGGCCAATGATGATTCAGAAGACGACGCAGATGCGATGGACATCGAACAGGATGTCAACATCAATCCCATTTCGACACAGCTGGAGCACGATGAGTTGGAAACTGGCAAACAGAGGGCCATCCGAGACCTACCGCCTTTGACTGATTTTCCGGCGAGGAAGAAGATTCCTGACAATTTAGCTTTCATGACACCACCCGCAGTGCAGACACCTGGAAAGCTCAAAGAACCAGACGGTCTGAAACCAAAATTGAAGGAGATAGAGCAAATGAAACGGCGGATCGCTGAATTAGAACAGCGAAACAAGGCCAAACAAACATCCAGCCGTGCGCAAACCCCGGGGACTCCTGGACATGTGAAATCGTCACCTAGACCGGTCGAAACATTAGTAGAGGGGAACGAACGACCAAGATCTAGTGCAGAGGTGGAGGTGCCAGTTGGATCGGTCCAAGAGCATGCCCAGGCTCATGCAAAGGCAGCCACACCCTCAGCTACAAAAAATACGCAGGCTATGGAGCACCAAGAGATAGAGAAAGATCTAGCCGTGGCCGTTTCGGAAACACTGCAGCTTGGCAAAAATGTTACCTCAAAGGGACAGCAGCAAGGCCAATCCGCGGATTATGACTCGGAAGAGCTTCGATCAATTAGAGTGGATCTTGATCGATCGAAGTCTGCTCAAGCCACGTTGGTGGACAACAAGGTACAACTTCAGCTTGTCGAAGAGCCGATAAAGGAAATAGCAGACGCTCAAGCCGAGACCGATCGACTGCGGGCTGCTGAAGCAGCAGCAGCTAGGGCAGAGGAACAACAACGTCTGATTGCAGACCAGCGTGTCAAAGCTCTAACACTCGCCAATGCTGAGGTAGAGCGCGACCGGATTGCAGAGAGCGCGACCGGAGAAGAAGATCAACGTCGGCGACGACGAACGGACATTGAGTCTGGCTTGCCGATCCTCGACGCAGAGGTAGAGAGGACAAGACAAAGATTACAATCACTGCGGAAGCAGATGGAGGAACTTGAAGATGAAGTTCAAAAAGGGATCGATGGTCGGCGTATTCTTATGGACGAGTTGGCTAGCCTTTCGCCTGCTCCCTCACCAACTCCCAAAGCATCGTCGCATGAAGAGCAGATTTTAGCACCTGCCGGCAAGCCAGAGATTACGAGCGAGAAAGAGACAAAAGGTAAGTAACTCCATCCGACAATAGCTTCGTCTACCCGTCTAGGGACATTCAACGCGCAGAAGAACCACTCATGGAATAGATTATGAATCTCACATTTTGGCGTGTATTTGCAGACTCGCAACCCGCTATCGACGATGTCCACCAACTAGTACTACCAGTTCTTAGCGAGACAACAATGACGACTAACGAAGTAGAAGTCCCTGCCGCAATGACTCTGACTGCTTTGTGTCCTTCTATACATGATATGAACCAAATCGGCAACGGTGAACTGGCAGAAGATGTCATGGATATTTCTCGAAGCGACGTCGACGAGGGAGAAATCACTGACTACGGCCCGAAGTCTCCGGATTTAGTAGATCAAACCCCTTTACCGGAAAGCGAAGACACCTACGAGCCGCCACTTACGATCGATCCTGTACCGTTGCATCCATCGACCTCCCAACAATGTGAAATTGTTTCACCTGTCGCTGAGTCGGATCCATCTCACGTTACGCCCAACGGGACCCAGGAAGACGTTGAACCATCCCGTGATTCAAGAGCCAGCAGTGACTCCTCCCAAGACACTAATGAGTCAGGCGAAATACTGGCCGAATCTCGTAGCCAACCCCTAAATGATGATAGTGACCCAGATGATTATGAACCCCCAGAGCCAGCAACCCTTGTAGAAGCCCCAACACCGCTATTGAGCCGTGATATTGATTCTGCAGATACATCCTTCTCCCCGCGAGATCCTAACGCTCTCTCAGCTATCCCGTCACTACCCAACAGTATAACGTCAGCTCTTCAAGATCGCGTGGATAGCATCAACACAGAAATAGTGGACACCGACCATCCTACAGTACGTTCTCACTCTTATTTTCAGTGTTAAGCTAAGTTGCCATTAGGTTAATAACCGAGTCTCAAGCAGCAAGACTAGTCGGTTCACTCCGTATGAGAGTCCTTTAAAGCAATTCAAGTCATACCGGTACCACTCAAACTACGTTTCTGAAGTTTCAGAGGGATTTCGATCTTTGACCTATAGTCATGCAATCGAACCAGATAAGCCTATCTGTCGTTATGAAGCAGCAGGAGGCAGATGCAATGATGATTCTTGCGATAGTCAGCATTTTAGGGGCCTGGTTTTGAGTGGTGCGTTTGGAAACTGAGATGATCTGCGCTGCACATTTCTTTCGTCCAATACTCGTTTCCCCTGATTCCTTCGTCTTAGCTTCGTGCTTCCTTTCCGTCGATTTACTTGCTCAAGTCCGCGAGCTGACATAGGATTTCTAACCTCCGCAGATGACAAGGTTCTTGTTCAAATGGGAGCTACCCCCGCCGGCTTCTCACTGCAAGAAGGCGAGGCTTATGTCAAAGGCTTAAGACAGATCATCCAGGAAATTCGCGGTAGAAGAGTCAAGGACTTCAATCAGGTGGCTGCCGAGATCTCAGCCTACCGCGCAAGATTCCTGGGAGATGGCTCTAAGATTTTGCCCTTAGGGACATGACGACAGTCAGAGGTATGTCCTTCACGGGCTTGTAGAGACGTGCACCTCCTCCCGCCAGGTGTTCTGAATTTTAGGAGGCCCACCATCTCCTATAATTGGAGCTCGACACAACGAATATTTGATCATTATGACTCAAGCATATCACAGCCATGGCGACCAACAACCAACGTTTTTATTTCTACACCCGCACTTGTTCACATGTTTTATTATGCACGCTTCTCAGAGTTCATTTTTCTCTCACAGATACTTCGAGCATAGCATCAAAACGGCGTAGGTAGCATGGATATACCCTAGCCGGCTGTTTTTGGACAGCCAAGGCAGAAAGAGCTTGAGAACCCAAGGATTGGTTAAAACCCAAAGTCTTACAACGAGCGTAATGTCTTACTCCTGCTACTATACTAAAAGAGATGGAACTGCTCGGGCAGGTTGCGTTGCTGGAAGACACGTTTTGAAAGAGCTGGACTTGAACCATAGCGATAATATCTACTGTAGCCCAAGGGGCATGGGGGTAATAGGCTCGTGAGAGCGTTCTCGGTTTAGCTGATAATCATAATGCAATAATTCTCTTCGCTTACGCTGCTCCCAAATCCGACTATCTGACTCAGTCAATACTGTGAAGAAGATGAGACTGATTCTTCGCTCACAACCCCAATCTCATCTCGTTAGCTTCAAGCTTTATCGTCGTGCAATTCTACTAAAGTATCGATGGCGACTTTGAATACATCATCCTTTCAGCAGCAGATGAAAATCGGAAACTACATTAAGTCACAATGTACATTTCACAGCCAGCCAGCCATCCAGTATTGATCTTCTTCATACCGTTCCAACGATGATGTTTACCTCACACTCTTCTTTCTCCCCCAAATTCCGACCAAGCCCTCTTTCTCACATTCAACATAACCTAACTACCTTACCTTTCTCAATTCAAGATAAAAATCTCGGCAACATTTTCAACAAATTTAATCTTTATTAATCATTTATTAATATCTGATTAATTAGATATTAATCTAATTTGTTGAAAAAATGAGAAAATCACGAAAATGAATTACTTAAACTATCTAGAGACAGAGCACATAATCGATATGATGCTCGCGCTTCATTCTGATCGTCAAGAACAGATGAGAAGCGTCGTCAACGTGACGTCAACGAGTGAACGAGAGATGATTATTGCTATCTCGCAGAAAAATTCAGTCAAGACAAAAGATATACAGAAGAAATTACACAAGCTGCGAGTACTCTATGAGTTCAACGAACGTAGAAACAACGAACTGATGCTCTGAGAGAAGATGAAAAGTTTGACAGAAATGATAGAAAAGCTGATGCATCAACACGTCGCTGCGTTGACTGTCAATCAGCGCATGAAGAATCAGCTGAAGAGACTGAAAAAGATAATGAGCAGACTTGAAAAAGAGTTCATGAAGAAGAGAAAACACGTTGACAGCTGAGCGAAAAGAGCGAGCGTGAAGTTGATGACATCAATTGAGAGTCATCTTGTGTTCAACGTTGACATATTATCGTCAGTGCAAAATCATTGTGAGAAATTTGAAGTAAAGATCTTCATCAAAGAGAAAGAAGAAATAAAGAGAATCATGATGATAACAATGAAGAACATAGTGAAATGAATGAAAGAGATTGACATCAACAAGACACTGTTGACACGCAAGAACATAAAGATAATAAAGAGATGATTGAAACTGTTGATATTTTAAATCAAGATGAAGAACAGCAAAAAAACATTGAAGAAAAATGATTTTTGAATCAAAAAGATATCGTTGAACACATGTTTGCACAAAGTCAGTTTTGAAGTAGTGATACATGAGATTAAAGTTAAAGAAATGTTTAAAAACATAAAAAAGAAAGAAATGAAAATACTCATCAAGATCAACAAAGATATACATTCAGAAATGATAATCGAGAAGATTGAGTAATTTACAAAAAAGAATGAGCAGAAAAGATACATTTTGCTGATGATACATGTAATCAGTGCTGAAATGATGAACAAGCTGATCAATGAGAAAGTATATCATGAAATCAACATAAAGATCACACAGTTCTATGATTTAAGTTGCAAATATGATCATAAGATGTATGAATGCAAAAATAAATAAAAATGTGTTTATTATACATTGAATCATCATTCAAAGCATTGTTTTTACAAATAAACTTGAAACATGTGAAAATATAAAGCATGTCAAGACATATACAGAGTCTTTGACTTTCAATGTCATAAACAACAAGCTGAAAAAGAAAGAATAAAGAGAGTCATAAAGCACAGACTTTTATATCATGTCATATGAAAGCAGAAAGAACTTAAAACAACAATATCAAAAACATTTATAAAAACATTTATTAATTTGAAATTGTTGATGAACAATAACTTGAAGAGAAAGCAAGAATGCTCAATGAATGAAAGTCATTTGTTCAGCACAGTCATCACATTAGAAAACACTATAATGAATCACTTGATCAAGAAGTCAAAATTAAATGAATCAAAGTCAATGTTAATCATGTTATTGTTAATGTCATCTTTTGTTGAAAATCTTACAAGTGAAGTAAATACTTTGCAAATATTCAAGAAAACACAAAACAGTTTGAAATGTGAACTTTAATGTTTCAGCAAAAGAAGCTTTGAATACTACAGTATAACATTCACAAGTTCAGAAACAAAATGATGATAATATTATTACATGAGAAAAAAATAAAGAATTATGACATTTTGATTCTTCAAGAACTTTGATGATTTGATGATATTTTCAAAGCATACTGCTCAGCAATTGTTGACTTCATGCTAAAGAATAATGAAGATAAAATCTGTTTTTACATAAACAAGAAAATCAACAGCAACATCTGATATTCAACATGACACTTCAAAAATGTAAACACAATCATGTTAAAAACATTAATAAATAATGCACAGATAACTCAAAGAGTTATACATATTCATGAAGCATATAATTCATCACTCAGAGATCATAAGATTATTCATGAAAAAGAAAATCTTTCAAACATTGAAAAAACATTGTACATGTTGAAAGAAAACATTCTTGTAGAAGACTTCAATCTGCATCACTTCACATGAGAAGAATCATTCTATTCAAAATAACATTTATTGTCAAATGAGTTAATTAAAATAATCATAAACATCAATGCATCATTAGCATTATTTTAAGACACAATTATGAGAAATTATCAAGAATCTCAAATGACAATAAATTTGATCTTCATGACAGATGACATTATGAATCAATTAATATGATGTGAAATCAATGAAGAAATGAAAAACTTCTCAGATCATTTATTGATACAAACAATTATAGATTTTAGAATCTGCAAAGAGTCAGCGTGAAAATCGCGTTGCAATTGAAAGATAATAAATGTTAAAGATCAATTTAAAACAAGTCATAGAGATGTCATTTTACTAATAGATAAATGTTAAGAAAGAAAAGTATGTACAGATAAGAACTTGAGTTCTTATATGTGTTTTTTTCAGCTTTGTGCTAGACTTGAAAGAATTAACATTTTACACATATGATGCAGAGTTTCAATGACATTATCTTTAGATCAGATTCTTGCTAAACTTGATTAAAATAAAATCAGATGAAGATTAAACAAAGAATAGATGAAGACTAGAATCGTAATATTATTCTTTTCTCTTGATTATTTATGTTTGCATGAATGTTATTTCTTAGTGCGCTTTTCTTGAATATTTAATATGAAAGTCATCAATCATCTTTTGAGTGTTCATAAATTCGTTGTTGTCAGCGTTATATCAGTTGAGATCGTTGTCATAGCTCTTTCATTTAACTTGATATTGAAGTCATCTTTGATATCATTGAAAGTTCAATATATCATCAATTTCTCATTCGTCTTCATCGTTTATTACTATTGATTTCGAGAATTCATTCTTCTGATCAGACAAAGAGTTATCAACAACAGAACAAAGAAGCTCTGAATGAAATACATCATGTATATGCATAGTCTTTGATAGTTTCAACTTATAGAATGAGTCAACAGAGTCAGTGATCTGAAATGAATTGAGCATCTTGTCATTCAATTTTTTGAAAGATCTCGCTGTAATGATGTTTCATTCGTTCAGAAACATCTTTGATTCAATTTTGTAATTGATCTTCTTTCTATGCTTGTTAGTCTGTTTCATCATTTGCTCTCATGTTTTGATCAGAGCTTCGCGAGCGAAAATCAGTGTCTTATTCATGTGATCAAATATATCTTTAATTTGAGCAATCTGCAGACGTTCGCAAATGCTTTCACACTCAATGATGTCAGAATCAAAGCTCATATAAGGGTGAAAGTTCTTGTTCATGAAGAAGAAAGTCAATAAGATGACTGAAAACAAGACGTTATTGTCAACAAACTTGATCATGAGTAGTCACTTGAATCAGTCGTTCTGCATGTATGAATAGAAGAAACGAAGATATCGCTCAACATTCTAATTGACTTGTTTGCTTTGATCATTAATCTGAGAATGATAAACGATGAATAATTGAAGAGAAATGCTCAGTCGTTTGCAAAGAGACTTTCAAAGAATGAAGATGAACTGAAAATCTTGATCAAATACAATGAAGCTTGATAAATCATGAGTTCAATATACTCATTGAAGCAACATTTCAGCTGTCTTTTCGACTGTGATATCTTCATCATCAATGATGCAAGAAATATAATGTCTTTTCTTCAACAATCTGCAAATGACAGTCAGAATAGCGTTGTAGTTGTACGAATCAGATAAATTGATAATAAAGTTCATGACTATGTTCTGTCATCGCTGTTCAGATATAGATAGAAATTGAAGCAAGTCATTTGATTTATTTCTTGATGTCTTTGAATGTTGACATACGTAGCAGTTTTGAATATATCGATCTATCGTTTTTCGCATAGAAGATCAATAGTAATTTCACTTTATGATCTTCACTGTTTTAAGAATTTCAGAATGATCAATCAATGACTGATCATGTACTTCACGAATCAGATTCATTTGTAGAAGTTCATTGAACGAGACTTATAACTGACTATCATAAAACAAGATTTCATTCTGAGTTCAACAATTCTTCAATTTGATATCTTTATATTGTGCTTCATCTCTTGCTATTGCTTCGCGAAGTAGTGTACAATTCTTGTCAATTTCATTCACGTCAAGAACTTGTTGTTAGAATCATGTTTAAATGAGTCAATCAATGAAAGTCAGAATTGAATAGTGCTTGATCTTTAAAGATAACTATAACTGAATATTAAGAATATAGAAGAAGATGAGTACAAAAGCTTCTATTTAAGTAATATTCAGAAACTGTGCTAAGTTTGAAGAAAATGTGTTTGTGACATGAGTAAAATGTGATGTAGAAAGAAAGATGATGTTGAACAAAAAGATGTTGAAAAAAGAAAATAGAGACTGAGTCAGATCTGAGCTAAAGATACTGACTAGCTCTAATCAATACACAGAGTACTCGCTAGCGTACTTTGCGAATTAATTAGAACTTCAGTCTTTTTCAGCCTTGATACACTTGTAACATTATTTCTCTCTTTGAAAATTCATGTTTGCATAAATGTAGCTCATTTGCTTGCTTTCTTATTGAGTTATTTCGATACTAGCGTGACTTTCTTGAATATAACATATGAAATTCATTCAAAACTTTCTTGAAGTCATTGAATTCATCTTTATCAACATAGTATCATTCATCATTTCTATCTAGATTTTTTCATTTAATCTTGTACTGTATTTGATCTTGATAGCATCTGAAGTTCAAAATGTCATTTATCTTTCAATGTTCATCATCATCTTCATTAATAATGATGAGTCTGAGAAGTTCTGCATGCTGTTCTGATAGAAAATCTTCTGAATATGATTGCAGTAGCTTCAAGTTGAACATTAAATGCAGATGCTTCATGCTGACTGATAAATGAAGATGATAGAAGATTCTCGCTTTGACAGTGATCTGATATGATTCTAGTTGTTTATCTTTTAAATCTTTGCATGATCTCATGATTTTGACGTTTCTGAAAAATAGTCAAACTCAGTTTTCTACTTCATAAATGACGTTTCGTCTATGTTTATTGATCTGTGCTTTGATGATCAGCTTCGTCTTTTTCAATTGTTGATGATCAAAGCTCAGTAGCTTTTTCATTTGAATGATAATATCATCTGCTTTTCTAACTTTCAGTCATTTATGAGTGATTTCGTAGTCAGTTATATCTGAATCGAAACTTATTCAAGAGTGAAAATCTTTATTAAAGTAGAAAGAAGTCATTGAGATGATCGAGAAAATATTGAAATTGTCGCTGAATTTCATCATAGATATACATTTGACTCAGTCGTTCTGCATGTAATTGCAGTAAATTCTAAGTTTGCATTCAACATCTTGATTGACTTGTTTCATCTGATCATCAATCTTTGAATGATAAACTGTGAATAAATTAGTTGTGATTCTCAGTCGCTTGCAAAGACTCTTTCACATAGTCAATATGAATTGAGAGTTTCTGTTCAAAACAATAGAACTGAGTAGATCATGCAGTTGATAAACGTTTCATAGCATAATTCAAATTGTTTCTTCGACTGAGATGTCATTGTTTTCTCAATGACAGAGAACATAGTGATGTTTTTTGATGAGATGACATATGATTGTACAAATGATGTTATAGTCTTCTGATAGAGATAGCTCAGTAATGAAGTTCATAGCTATATCTTTTCAGCATTCTTGTGAAATGAGTAGAGAATGATGAAGTTCATTGATGTTATCTCTAGAAGCTTTGCTTCGCTGACAGGCATGACAGTTTTGAATGTACTGTCTGACTGTGACTCAATGATCTGATCAATAGTAGAATTATTGAATTAAATCAATAGTTCATTTATTGTCAAGATGAGAGATTGAAAGCTGATCATAAATTTTCTGTAACAGTTTTGTATGCATATTCTTGAAAACTCACAGTAAGTCTTTTCTAAAGAGAATGCTGTCAATGATTTCACAGTTCTTCAATTTAGTGATATGAAATTTGAGCTTGTTCTCGTTCATAACTTGTTTATATTCATTGCAGAACTCATTCATTTGATTGATCATATGCACTCACTGATAGAGATTTGCTTTCAATTCAACAAGTAAAACATCAACTCTATCAAGAATCAAAATAGTTTGAAAACAATCTTCAAGTCGTTGAGCTGATTCAGAAACGTTTGCTAGAAACATTTAAGTTAAAGCATTGACTTTAGTATTCATTTTGTCTGATTTAAAGATGATCTGAAAGTTGAACTTCAACAGAATGTTCAGATAGTTGACTTGTCATCGACTCAACTGTTTATTTTTCATGAAAATCTTCAAAGCTTGATGATCAATGAATATCTGAATGAGTAGTTTAATGCACTTCAGCTCGAGTCGTCAATGTTCAAAGCATCGAATAATGACTAGCAATTTCTTGTCATAAATGTGATAATTGATTTCAGCGAAAATCATGCTTTTACTGTAGAAGATCATCAAATGAAGAACTTTCTCATCATTGTACTGAGATAGTATTTCATTTTTTACATAGTTCAAAGCATTGATCTTCAAAATAGCTTGTTGTTTGAGATCAAAGTGACAAAGTATTGAGATTGAGCTGACTTGTTTCTTTAGATTGTCAAAGACTTGAACACAGATCTCATTTCAAACAAAAGATGTGTTTTTTCTAGTCAGCTGAGTGAATAATTTAACTAGCTTTGAGAAGTTCTTAATGAAACGACGATAGAAGTTAACAAATCTCACGAAGCTCTGAATTTCTTTTAGATTGATTGAAGTGATTCAGCTGACTATGACTGTCACTTTGCTGAGATTCATATGAAGATCTAGTTCTGATATGATGACTTCTAGAAAGACAGTCTCTTTTACATTGAATTTGCACTTTCGAATATTCATTTGCAGTTCAGCTTCGCGTAGTTGACTCAATACTAGTTTGACGTGATCTTTATGTTTCTTTCTCATTTTGCTATAGATGAGAATGTCATCTAGATAGACTTGACAAAAGTCGTTCAGAAAGTTTCATAAAACATCATTCATATATTGCTGAAAGAAGATTGATTCATTAGTCAGTTTGAATGATAGCATCTTGTATTTATATGCTTTTAAAGCAGTGATAAAAGTGATGTAATTCTCGTTATCAAGATGCATTTGAAGTTTGTTGAATGCTGATATGATGTTCAATTTGATTAAATGCTTGCAACTCACTATTTTATCAATGATCTCATTTATCAATGATAGAGAATATTTATTTCTTTTGAAAATGACTTTTAGCTTTTGATAGTTCATGCAGAATCAAAGATCTTCATTTGCTTTAAGAATGAATAGAACGAAGAAGAAATAGAAGCTCTGACTAGAAGTGATAAATTTCTTTGACAGATTCTCGTTTAAGTACTTCTTTACTTTCAGAAGTTTGACAGAAAACATTTAATAAACTCGACAGCAAGAAGATGTTGAATCATTGATGAGTTCAATTTTATGATCATAAAAGCGATGAGAGAGTAGTTTATTCAATTGAGCTCGATCAAAAACATTTAGAAACTCATGATATTTTGATGACAGCTTGACTTTAATATCTTTCAAATTCTGAGTCATTTCATTGATTAAAAAGACGTTTAAAACGTTCAAATCACACTGAGTATTGTACGTAATTTCTCTATCAATATCAGTCATGAATAGAGCAAAGACTTCAGTCTGATTCTTCTTTGATTGATTCAGTAAAGTTTTGAATGAAGCTGCATCTATGCTTCAAATCAAGAATGATTCTTTCTTAGTTGTAGTTGAAACAGATTGTTTGAGCATAATAAAAATCTTAGTCTGAATGATAGAAGAGAGCAAAGTTGATCATGATTAACTTGAATGCTTTGAATTGAGAAAAATCGGAAAAATCGAAATAAAAGTATTTAATTGATTCAAAAAAACAATGATGTCATTTTGCATATTCAATAATATTTCGTTTTTATTCATTCAGAGCTTACTCAATATAACTTCATGATAATCAATATCAGTTATCAACATTGATACAGTCAATTTCTTATGATTTTTGATGATGAGATTGAGTAGAATTTTATGAGTGATGATCTTCTTAAATATCTTTTCATCATAGTCTCTTATTAACTTCTCTTTTATCAATGATATAAATTAAATTTCTAGTTTCTTGCATACTTTATTGACTAGATTAACATGTATGAGCGTATAAGTGACTGAATCACTGTTTATCAGAGAACAAAGATTAAAAGATCGATTCTGAGAGTTGAGAAAGACATCAATTAGAAACGACTTTTCAAAGTAATTCTCTTCTGATAGAATTTCGTCTAGTTTGCACAAAGATATAATTTCTATCTTTTTAATGACTTTTGAAGAAATGACTAGTTTTTTGAATCGAAATTCGAATTGAAATTGAACTCAAAATAATTGTATTCATTGTTTACTGCATTGATTTTAGTAGATTAATCAGAGCACTCTCTAAAGCTATGATCTGATTTATGACATATGAAACAGCTTTCAACTAGAACATCTGCTTCTTTGACGTTAGTTAAAATCGCGTCACATGACTTTAGATGATCAGATTTTGAATGATCAACTGACTGAGTAACAACAGCTTTATGAAAGATGATCTTTGACAGATTGTTGATGTGTTTAATGAGATTAACTTTGTTCTTAATTTCTTGAATGACTCGCTAATCATTATTTAAATAAATCAGATAGAAATGAATCTCTTTGAGAGAATCAGATTGAACTAATTGATTTATTTAAATGAATTGAAAATGAGAGTTTATTTTATCTTTCAGATCAATGATCAGTTGCTTTTCATGATACTTCAGATAGAAAGATAATCGTTGAAACTGAGTGTAAAACTCGCTGAACTTCTTTGATTCTTGAATTAAGTTGTGATATTTTCTACGAAAGTTGACTTTCTTATCTGAATCATTGAACAACTCAGCTAGTTTTTTCAAAAGATCATTGATGATCTTATAAAGATTGACACAGTCATGTTTGCATCTAGATTGAGTGACATCAGCTGCGTCATTAAATAATCTGAAATGTATATAGCTCAGTTTGATTCATTCATTTGAAAAGAGATCAACGTTGATCTCTAGTTTATTCTGAATTTTGTCATATCAGTTTTTTCAAGTAGAATTCTTTTCATCAGTAAATCAGAAAGAATCAGATATTTTCTGAGATCTAGAACGCTCAAAGTAGATGAAATCAGAAGAAGTGATTTCTTTAGTTTGAAGTCTAGTCTTCAACTCTTTGATTTTATTATCTTGTTGATTACTCAGCTTGTTGAGTTGATCTGTTTCTCTGTCGAGAATCATGCATTAAGTCTTTCAATTTTCAATAGAAACAAAAAGTACTAGTGTTTCAATGAATGACTCATTGTCTTCATTGATGAATGATTCAGTACTAGAGAGTTTTAATGAATCAGTTTCAGAGATTTGAGAAAAGCGACTTTGAAATTCTTTGAAACGTTCTTTGATAAATGAATGTTTTGACATGATGAAATTTGAAGAAAGAACGAGATCAAGTAAATGATGATGCTCAACAGTATTAATGAAGATGTATGATCAAGTGTTTAATCTTCAGGAAAGAATGTTGTTGATTAAAGAAATATTTTTGATTTGTGAGTTTTTTGATGATTTTCAAGCAATTCACGAAGATTCTTTATCGTCGATTCTCTTAATTGAGTTGAACAGCTTATTTTCACTCGTCTGTTTCATGAGAATGAGTTGATTCTCTTGATCGAGTGAACTTTGCATACTTAGTGAGCAATAAGTTGTCTAGCAATTCAAACAGTCTTGTCGTTAATTCTATCAAACTTTCTAGTATTGTTCAATCTTTTGATTGCATTGATCATCAAATAAATGAATTTCTTTAGACTCGTTCTGTCTGTACGAGTATGTTGAATGAGTAATGAGATCAGTATCATGTAATTAATGAATTCTTAATATAATGTCAGAATCGTGTCTAAATGAGTCAATCAGCAAAAGTCAGAGTTGAATAGTGCTTGATCTTTAAAGATAGCTATAACTGAATATTAAGAATACAGAAGAAGATGAGTACAAGAGCTTTTATTTAAGTAATATTCAGAGACTGCGCTAAGCTTAAAGAAAATGTGTTTGTGACATGAGTAGAATGTGATGTAGAAAGAAAAATAATGTTGAACAAAGAGATGTTGAGAAAAGAAAATAAAGACTGAGTCAGATCTGAGCTAGAGACACTGACTAGCTTTAATTAATACGCAGAGTACTCACTAGCATACTTTGCGAATTGATTAAAGCTTCAGCCTTTTTCAGTCTTGATATGCTCATAACACTTGTTTATAGATTGATTGATCATTATTCTTCTCTAGATCAGCAATCTTCATTTGATTCAATGTCAGAATAGTAGTTCTTTGATATTAAACACGTTCATTGTCAAAATCTTTAGACACGAAGTCAGCTCAACAAGTTAATGCATTGATCTTAATGTTCTGTTTGTCAGATTAATACATTATCTTAAAGTTGAAGTCAGTTAACTTCTGAACTCAATGCATCTGTTGTCAACTCAGCTTCTTGTCTTTTATTAATGAAATAAGCGCTTGATGATTGATAAACATCTTGATAGAAATGTCAATCAACTTCAGTTTGAATCATCAGTGTTTAAAAGCTTGAATTATGATCAGCAGTTTCTTATCATATATCTCGTAGTTGCATTCAGCAGAAGACATGTTCTTGTTATAGAAGACAATCAAATGTAGAACATCTTCGTCATTATATTGAGACAGAACTTCATTGTTGACGTAGTCAAATGAGTCAATTTCAAGAATGAAATCATAAGTCTGATCAAAGTGACGAAGTATAGAAGTCTCAGTCATACATCTCTTCATGTGATTGAATGCAGTTTGACAGACTTCGTTTCATTCAAATATGATCTTCTTTTAAGTGAGTTGAATCATTGAATGAACAATCTTCAAAAAGTTCTTGATAAAGCGTCGATAGAAGTTGCAGAAGTTAATGAATGACTGAATCTGAGTGAGATTATTGAGAATAGATCAATTTACTACTGCTTGTATCTTTCATGAATTCATCTTAAGTTTCTCGATCAACATTAAAAGTTCTAAAAAGATAGTTTTCTAAACATGAAACTTGCATTTATTGATGTTTATCTGTATATCAGCTTCTTGTAGTCTATTTAAAATCAATCGTACATGTTGCTTGTGTTTCTTCAAGATTTTGCTGTAAATGATAATGTCATCTAGATAAATCTGACAAAACTGATGAAGATATTTGAACAGCACATCATTTATATAGTGTTGATAGAATGTCAATTCATTGATTAATTCGAAGAGCATTACATGATATTTGTACAAGTTGAAAAAGATGATAAAGATAGTCAGATCTTCATTACCTGAGTGCATTCGCAGTTTATTGAACGCGACAATGATGTTTAATCAAGTCAGATATTTGCTTTCTTGTATACAAGTGAGAATCTCGTCTATTAATGACAAAGAGTAGTGATCTCGTTTGATCAAAGCATTGAGCTTTCTGTAATTGACGCAGAAACGCAAACTATCATCTTTCTTTTTGATAAACAGAATGAGCGAGATGTATAATGTGAAGCTGAAGAAAATGAACTCTTTGTTCAAATGTTTGATCAGATACTTCTTTATCTTCTGAAGCTTGTGATTGAACATCTGATATAGTCTGCTTCGCGAAGACATTTCTTTATTGATCAACTCAATTTTGTGATCATAGAAATGATGCAATGATAGCTGATTCATTGAATGCAATACTTCTTTGAGTTTATTCTTGAGATTCAACATCTTCTCTTGATAGCGTTTGTTTATCTCTTCTAAAGTGTTTATGATCATTTGTTTGATCTTTAGTTGATTCAATCTCTTATCATGTTTGACTTAAACAATGATTCACTGCTCGTTGAGTTTCAAAGTCATGTCTCATTGAGATTTAAGCTCGTTCAACATCTTGATAATCTTGTTTGACTGATTGTAAGCTCATTGACGAAGCTGTTTTTCTGTCTTGATGTTTCATGAGATATCAGCGTTCTTGACGTCGACTGAAGCATTGAAAGAAATAAGAAAACTCATTTACTAGCAGTGCTTCTAAGCAGACGAGCTGTTCATGACTCGACTGATTCAGAGTCGCGTGTCATTGTGAGAAAGATAAAGATAGATAAATAGATTTAATTGTGATAAATTTGAGTGATTGATTTGATAAATTTGAGTAAATTTAATGAAAGTAATTCGAAGAATTTCTTGCGAATTTTCTGAATAAACGAAGTAGGTTATTTTGTATCATTTACACGTTGATAGCAGAGTAGTTAATAAGCATTTATTTACTGTTAGAAGTTGATCTAGAGCAAGTCATAAAAATGTCATTTAACTAATAAATAAATGCTAAGAAAGAAAAGTATGTACAGATAAGAACTTGAGTTCTTATATGTATTCTTCTCAGCTCTGTGCTAGACTTGAAAGAATTGACATCTTACACATATGATGCAAAGTCTCAATGACATCATCTCTAGATCAGGTTTTCGCTAGACTCAATTAGAATGAAATCAGGCGAAGACTAGATGAAGAATAGATGAAGACTAGAATTGTAACAATAAATGAAGAGAAGTTCATTAATATTTTGAAAGAACAAATGTTGAAATCACTGTTGAATCATGAGATGAAACATTGATACATAAATGAGTACATCAAGCAATTGCTGAATGCATTAAAGAAGATCATCAAGATTTTCATTCTTTGAGCGAGATCACATGAAATGATCAAAGCAGAATGAATGAAGAAATGTATAAAGATTATCAAGAGCATGCAATGAATGAAAAGAAGCTGTTGAATCATTAACAACTGAACAGAATACATTTGAGCATGTGACAAAAAGAACAAGATCATCAGAAAATAGAAATGCAATGAATATTGAAAAATCATGCAAAACATTGAACAATTCTTGAGAAAACTGTTCAAAACTGCGAAATGAGCAAGAAATGCAATTGCAAACACATTGACTCAAACGACAATTTTTTCTCTGATCAAGTCAGAATGCTTTAACATCATTACAACAATGCAAAATAAAGTGAAGATGATGTTTCAAATTCACTTTTCATCATCTTCAGAGATTCTCATGCTGAACATAATAAACTTCAAGTATTTACTCTTGATTGAAGATGACATTTTGCTGATGCATCGTGAGATTAAAAGAGTCATCTACAAAGTGACATCTGACAAAATGTCAAAACACACAAGATATATAAATAGAATAATGTGCAGACTTGTTGATGATGCATTAAAATAAATATGCTTTCTCTTTGAAAGATGTTTACAGAAGAGAATACAGTTAACTCAGTTCAAGAATGCAGTTATAATAATGATGCAAAAGTCAGACAAGAAAGATTACTTCAATGCAAAAATATATAAATCAATTGCACTACTCAACACATTAAGCAAAGTATTAAAGTTCATTGTATTTGAACATCTGCAAAATATCATAAAAGCTTGTGACTTAATATTAAACATTCAGATGAAAGCTTGCAAGCACAGATTAATAAATATGACTTTGCAACTAATTATAAAAAAAATATATTGTGTGAAGTGATATAAGAAGAAAAGTAGTCTCACTGCTGAATCTGAATGAGAAAAGTGTATTTAACAATGTGATGCATAGCAAACTTTTACATAACATGAAGAAGAGAAAAGTTTCTAGACTGCTTCTTGAATTTGTAAAGAACTTTCTGAGAAATTAATGCATTATGATCACAATTGATGATTACATGATGATGAAATGCAGCATGAACATCAACATATCATAAGATTCTTTGCTATTATTGATATTATATCTGTTCTACAATGCAAACTTGTTAAAAGCATGTGATGACATCAAGCTGAAAACTAACTTTATAAACTTCGTGAATGACATCAATATCTTGATATACAAAGAGTTTATGAAATGCAACTGCAGAGTTCTTAACGAGATTCATGATAAATGCAAACAGTGATCAAAAATGCATGACATCAAATACTCAATAACAAAGCATGAGCTGATTCACTTTACAAGAACTTTTAAATAATTCAATATTGTTAGAAATCTGTTTAAAATGAGTCAGATAAAAATGTCATTTAACTAAAAGATAAATGCTAAGAAAGAAAGATAATTACAGAAAAGAAGCTAACTACATATATGTATTTCTCAGTCGACGCTAAACTCAATAAAGACTAGTTAAGATGACGAAGTGAGAATAAATCTGACAAGACTAGAAGATTGAGTCTGACAAGACTAAAATCATGATATTACTCTTTTTCTTTGACAATTCATGTTTGCATGAATGTATTTTCTGCTCAACTCAATTGATTGATTGAATTGTTGATTAATGCAATTTATTTAAGTATTAAATATGAAAATCATCAATGATCTTCTGAGCATTCATAAATTCGTCATCATCAGCGTTGTATCAATTGAAATCATTGTCATAATCATTTCATTTGACTCTATACTGAAGTCATCTTCAATATCAACGAAAATTTAATATATCATTGATTTCTCACTCATCTTCGTCGTTTATCACTATTGAATCTGAAAGTTCATTCTTTTGATCAGACAAGAAATCATCGATGACAAAGTGAAGCAGATCAGAATAAAATACATCATGAACATGCATAAACTCTGATAATTTTAGTTTATATGAAGAGTCAATGAGATCTAAATTGATGAAAGAATCGAGCATTTTATTATTTAACTTCTTGAAAAATCTCACTGTAATGATGTTTCTTTCATTCAGAAACATCTTTAATTTAATCTTATAATCAACTTCTTTTTTATGCTTATTGACTTGTTTCATCATTTGTTTTCATGTTTTGACTAGTGACTCGCAAGCAAACTTTAATGTTTTGTTCATATGTTCAGATATATTCTCGACTTTAGCTGTCTGCAAGCGTTCATGAGAACTTTCATATTCAATGACATTGAGTTCAAAGCTCATATGAGAATGAAAGTCTTTGTTTAGAAAGAAAAAGATCAAGAAGATGATTGAGAACAGAGCATTATTGTTGATGAACTCAATCATGAGTAGTAGCTTAGCTCAGTCATTCTGCATATACAAACAGAAGAATCAAAGATATCTTTCAACATTCTGATTGACTCATTCACTTTGATCATCAATCTGAGAGTGATAAACTGTAAAGAGTTGAAGATTAATGTTTAGTCTTTTACAAAGCGACTTTCATAGAATGAAGATAAATTGAGAGTCTTGATTCAAAACAATAAAATCAAGTAAATCATGTATTCAATATATTTACTGAAGCATTAACTCAGCTGTTTTTTCTGCTGTGATTTTCTCGTCATCAGTGAAGCAAGAAATATAATGTTGTTTCTTTGTCAATTTACATATCATTGTTAGTATGATGTTTTTGTCTTTCAAAAAAGATAAGTCAATGATGAAATTCATAACTATGTTCTTTCATTGCTGTTTGAGTATGAGTAAAGAATGTAGTAGTTTATTGAATTTATCTCAAGAAATCTTTAATTGTTGACAAATGTAGCAGTTTTAAATATATCAATTTATTGTCTTTTGCATTGAAGATTAATAGTAGTATCTTCTTATGATTTTCATCGTTCTGAGAATTTCGAAATGATCAATAGAAGATTGATCATAAACTTCTTAAATTAGCTTCATTTGAAGATGCTCATTGAAGAAAACTTATAAAAGATCATCTCAATATAGTATTTCATTCTGAACTTGATAATTTCTTAATTTAATATCTTTGTATTGAGCTTCATCTTTTAATACAACTTCATGAAGTAGAATACAATTTTCATTGATTTTGTTAGCTTTTAGAATCAATTGATAAATTGATTCATCATTCTCTTTCTCTTTTAAATCAGCGATTTTTATTTGATTCAACGTGAAAATCGTAGTTTGCTGATAGCAACATTGTTTATTCTTGAAGCTTCTAGAAACTGAATTGACTTAACGAGTCAATGCATCGACTTTGATGTTTTGTTTATCTGAGCGATACATGATTTTAAAGTTGAAGTCAACGAGCTTTTGTACTCAGCGCATTTAACGTTTACTTAGCTCTTTATCTTTCATTAATGATGTTAAAGCTTGATGATCAATAAACATCTTGATGAGTAACTCAGTCAATTTCAGCTCAGATTATTAATGCTTGAAGACATGAATAATTGCTAGTAGTTTCTTGTCATAGATCTTGTAATTGCACTCAGCGAAGCTCAGATTCTTGCTGTAGTAAATCATTGAATGCAATGTTTTGTTACGAGCGTATCAAGGCTGAATAAGACTGAAGTTCTAATCAATTTGCAGTGAACGCTAGCGAGTACTTTGCGTATTGATTAGAGCTAGTCAGTGTCTCTAGCTCAGATCTGACTCAATCTTTATTTTCTTTTCTCAACATTTCTTTGTTCAACATCATTTTTCTTTCTACATCACATTCTACTCATGTCACAAACACATTTTCTTCAAGCTTAGCGCAGTCTTTGAATATTACTTAAATAGAAGCTTTTGTACTCATCTTCTTCTGTATTCTTAATATTCAGTTATAGCTATCTTTAAAGATCAAGCACTATCAACTCTGATCTTCATTGATTGTATCATTTAGGCACGATTCTGACATTATATTAAGAATTTGTTAATCACATGATACTGATCTCATTACTCATTCAACATACTCGTTTAAACAGAACGAGTCTAAAGAAATTCATTTATCTGATAATCAACGATAATTGAAAGATAGAACAACACTAAAGAGTTAAATAAAATCAACGACAAGACTGTTTGAATTGCTAGATTACTTATTACTCATTAAGTATGCAAAGTTCACTCGATCAAGAGAATCAACTCATTTTCATGAAGCAGACAAGTGAAAATAAGCTGTTCAACTCGATTAACAGAATTATGATAAAAAATCTTCATGAATTGCTCAAGAATCAAATCAATTGATAGATTCAACAATAAAGAATCTTCATTGTTTGCTAAAGAATTAATCAAATTAATCAACAAACAAATCTCATCTTCTTTGTTGAAGATTAAACATCATTTTATACGTTTTTCTTCTTCAATCGTTGAGCATCATCATTCATTCAATTCTCTTTTCAAACAAATCTCATCATGTCTAGTTGTTCATTTACTGAAGAGCATTTCGAAGAATTTTGAAATTATTTCTTTCAAATTTCTGATGCTGATTCATCAAAATCACGAACGAAATCATCAAGTGCTGCATCATTCATTCATAAAGATGATAAATCATTCGTTGAAATGATAATATCTCTTGTGTTCTACGAAATCTGAAAGGCTCGAAGTTTAACTCTTGATGAAGAAACAGATCAACTCTACAAGTTAGATAAATAACAAGAAGACGAAATCAAAGAGTTGAAGATTAAACTTCAAGCTAAAGAAAACACTTCTTCTGATTTCATTTACTCTGAGCGTTCTAGATCTCAAAAAATATCTGATTCTTCGCTGTTTACTGATGAAAAGAACTCTACTTGAAAGAACTGATATGAAAAAATTCAGAATAAACTAGAGATCAACATCGATCTCTTTTCTAATGAATGAGTTAAATTGAACTATATACATTCTAGATTATTCGATGACACAGCTGAGATCACTCAGACTAGATGCAAACGTGACTGTGTCAATCTTTATAGAATCGTCGACGATCTTTTGAAAGAACTAGCTGAGTTGTTCAATGATTCAAATAAGAAAGTCAACTTTCGTAGAAAATACTACAACTTAATTCAAGAATCAAAGAAGTTTAGCAAGTTTTACACTCAGTTTCAACGATTATCTTTCTATTTGAAGTATCACGAAAAGCAACTGATCGTTGATCTGAAAGATAAAATTAATTCTCATCTTCAATTCATTTGAATAAATCAATTAGTTCAATCTGATTCTTTCAAAGAGATTCGTTTCTATCTGATTCATTTGAATAATGATCAGCGAGTCATTCGAGAAATCAAGAACAAAGTCAATCTCATCAAATGCATTAATGATTTGTTAAAAATTATCTTTCATAAAACTGTTATTACTCAATCAGTTAATCATTCAAAATCTGATCATCTAAAGTCGTGTGACGCGATTTTAACTAACGTCAAAGAAGCAGATATTCTAGTTGAAAGCTGTTTCATATGTCATAAATCAGATCATAGCTTTAGAGAGTATCTCGATTGATCTACTAAAATTAATGCAGTAAACAATGAATATGATCGCTTCAATTTTGATTCGAATTTCGATTCAAAAAACTAGTTATCTCTTCAAAAATCATCAAAGAGATAGAGATTATATCTTTGTGCAAACTAGATAAAATTCTATTGAAAGAAAATTACTTTGAAAAGTCGTTTCTAATTGATGCTCATCTTATTTCTCAGAATCAATCTTTCAGCCTTCGTTCTTTAATAGACAGTGATTCAGTCATTTACATGATCATACATTCTAATCTAGTTAATAAAGTATGTGAGAAACTGAAAATTCAATCTATATCACTGACAAAAGAGAAGCTAATAAGAGATTATGATGAGAAGATATTTAAAAAGATCATCATTCATAAAATTCTACTCAATCTCATCATTGAAAGTCATAAGAAATTGACTGTATCAATGCTGATAGTTGATATCAATCATTATGAAGTCATATTGAGTAAGCTTTGAATGAACAAAAACGAAATATTATTGAATATGCAAAACAACGTCATTGTTTTTTTGAATCAATTGAATACTTCTATTTCGATTTTTTGAATTCTTCTCAATTCAAAGCACTCAAGTTAATCGCGATCAACTTCGTCTTCTTCAATCACTCAGACTAAGATCTTTATGATGCTTAAATGATTCATTTCAATCACTACTCAGAAAGAGTCATTCTTGATTCAAAGTATAAATGCAGCTTCGTTTAAAACATTGTTGAATCATTCAAAGAAGAATCAAACTGAAGTCTTTGCTCTATCAATGATCAATATAGATAGAGAAATCGCGTACAATACTCAGTGCAATTTGAACGCTTTAAACATCTCTTCAATTGATGAAACGACTCAAAATTTGAAAGATATTAAAGCAAAGCTGTCATCAAAATATCATGAGTTTCTAAATGTATTTGATTGAGCTCAATTGAATAAACTGTCTTCTCATTGCTTCTATGATCATAAAATTGAGCTCATCAATAATTCAACACTCTCTTGCTGTCAAGCATATTGAATGTTCTCTGTTAAACTTCTGAAAGTAAAGAAGTATTTGAACGAGAATTTGTTAAAGAAATTCATCACTTTTAGTCAGACTCTCTATTCTTTTCTCGTTTTATTCATTCTCAAAGCAAATGAAGATCTTTGATTCTGCGTGAACTATTGAAAGCTAAATGTCATTTTCAAAAGAAATAAATATTCTTTATTGTTGATAGACAAGATCATTGATAAAATAGTAAGTTGCAAGCATCTGACTAGATTGAACATCATATCAACATTCAACAAACTTTAAATGCATCTCAATAACGAGAATTACATCACTTTTATCACTGCTTTAGAAGCATATAAATACAAGATGTTATCATTCAAACTGACTAATGAATTGATCTTCTTTCAGCAATATATGAATGACATTTTATAAAACTTTCTGAATGACTTTTGTCAAGTCTATCTAGATGACATTCTCATTTATAGCAAAATGAGAAAGAAACATAGAAATCACATCAAACTAGTATTGAGTCGACTATGTGAAGCTGAACTGCAGATGAATATTCGAAAGTGCAAATTCAATGTAGAAGAGACTGTCTTTCTAGAAGTCATTGTATCAGAACTAAATCTTCGTATAAATCTCAGCAAAGTGACAGTCATAATCAGCTGAATCACTTTGATTAATTTAAAAGAAATTCAAAGCTTTGTGAGATTTGTTAACTTCTATCATTGTTTCATTAAGAACTTCTTGAAGCTAGTCAAATTATTCATTCAGCTGACTAGAAAGAACACGTCTTTTGTTTGAAACAAGATCTGTGTTCAAGTCTTTGACAATCTAAAGAAACAAGTTAGCTCAATCTCAATACTTCGTTACTTTAATCTCAAACAACAAGCTATTCTGAAGATCAATGCTTTGAACTATGTAAAAGATGAAATACTATCTCAGTACAATGATGAGAAAGTTCTTTATTTGATGATCTTCTACAGCAAAAGCATGATTTTCGCTGAAATTAATTATCACATTTATGACAAGAAATTGCTAATCATTATTTAATGCTTTAAACACTGATGATTTGAGCTGAAGTGCATTGAACTACTCATTCAGATGTTCATCAATCATCAGACTTTGAAGATCTTTATGAAAAACAAATAGTTGAGTCAATGACAAGTCAACTATCTGAACATTCTATTGAAGTTCAACTTTCAGATCATCTTTAAATCAGACAAAATGAACATTAAAGTCAATGCTTTAATCAGAATGTCTTTAGCAAACGTCTCTGAATCAGTTCAGCGTCTTGAAGATCATTTTCAAACTATTCTGATCTTTGATAAAGTCAATGTTTTATTTATTGAATTGAAAGCAAATCTTTATCAATGAGTATGAATGATTAATTAAACAGATGAGCTCTGCAGCGAATATAAACAAGCTATGAACGAAAACAAGCTCAAATTTCATATCACTAAACTGAAGAACTGCAAAATCATTGACGACGTTCTTTTTAGAAAAGACTTACTGTAAGTTCTCAAAAATATGCATACGAAACTGTTACAGAAAATTTATGATCAGCTTTCAATCTCTCATCTTAACAATAAATGAACTATTGATCTAATTTAGCGTTTCTACTATTGATCAGATCATTAAGCTATTATTCAATGATACATTTGAAACTATCATGCTTATCAGCGAAGCAAAGTTTTTAGAAATAGCATCAATGAACTTCATCATTCTCTTTTGATTTCACAGAAACGTTGAAAAGATATAGCTATGAACTTCATCACTGAACTATCTCTGTCAGAAGACTATAACATCATTTTCATAATCATATGTCATCTCATCAAAGAACATCACTATGTTTCATGTCATTAAGAAGATGATGACATTTCAGTTGAAGAAATGATTTGAATCATGCTATGAAACGTCTATCAACTGCATGATCTACTCAGTTCTATTGTTTTGAACAGAGACTTTCAATTCATATTGACTATGTGAAAGAGTCTTTGCAAGCGACTGAGAATCACAGCTAATTTATTCACAGTTTATTATTCAAAGATCAACGATTAAATGAAACGAGTCAATCAAGATGTTGAATGCAAACTTAGAATTTACTGCAATTACATGTAAAACGACTGAATCAAATGAATATCTATGATGAAATTCAGCAACAATTTCAATATCTTCTTGATCATCTCAATGACTTCTTTCTACTTCAATAAAGATTTTCATTCTCGAATGAGTTTCGATTCAGATACAACTGACTATAAAATCACTCATGAATGACTGAAAGCTAGAAAAGCAGATGATATTGTCATTTGAATGAAAGAGTTACTGAGCTTCGATCATCAACAATTGAAAAAGATGAAGCTGATCATTGAAGCACAAATCAATAAACATAAATGAGACGTCATTTATAAGATAAATGACTGAGTTTAACTATTCTTCAGAAACGTTAAAATCACAAGATCATGCAAAGATTTGAAAGATAAACAACTAGAATCATATCAGATCACTGTCAAAGCGAAGATTTTCTATCATCTTCATTTATCAGTCAGCATGAAGCATCTGCATTTGATGTTCAGCTTGAAGCTACTGCAATTGTATTCAGAAGATCTTCTATCAGAACAGCATGCAGAATCTTTCAAACTCATCATTATTGATGATAATAATGATGAACATTAAGAGATAAATGACATTCTGAACTTCAGACGCTATTGAGATCAAATACAGTACAAGGTCAAATGAAAAGATCTAAATAAAGACGATGAATGATACTATGTTGATAAAGATGAATTCAATGACTTCGAGAAAGTTTTGAATGAATTTCATATGCTATACTCAAGAAAGTCACGCTAGTATCGAAATAACTCAATAAGAAAGCAAGCAAATGAGCAACATTTATGCAAACATGAATTTTCGAAGAAGAAAATAATGTTATGAGCATATCAAGACTGAATAAAGCTGAAGCTTTAATCAATTTGCAGTGAATGCTAGCAAGTACTCTGCATATTGATTAAAGCTAGTCAGTGTCTTTAGCTTAGATTTGACTCAGATTTAACTCAGATCTGACTCAGCTTCTATTTTCTTTTTTCAACATTTCTTTGTTCAACATCATCTTTCTTTCTACATCACATTTTACTCATGTCATAAACACATCTTCTTTAAGCTTAACACAGTCTCTGAATATTACTTAAATAGAAGCTTTTGTACTTATCTTCTTCTGTATTTTTAATATTCAGTTATAACTATCTTTAAAGATCAAGCACTATCAACTCTGATCTTCATTGATTGTATCATTTAAACATGATTCTGACATGTTTCTTTGTCATCATACTGAGAAAGTATATCATCATTGACGTAGTTAAATGAGTCTGTTTCAAGAATAGTCTTTTTATTCTGATCAAAATGACGAAGAATAAAGACTTCAATCATTTATTTCTTCATATGATCAAAGATCATTTGACAAGCTTGATTTTATTCAAATATCATCTTTTTTTGAGTTAGTTGAATCAGAGAATGAACAATCTTCGAAAAGTTCTTTATAAAACATTGATAGAAATTGCAGAAGTTGACGAAGAACTGCATCTGAATGAGATTTGTAGAAGTAAATCATTCAACTACTGCTTATACTTTTCTGAGATTCATCTTTAGTTCTTCAATGAATAGCAATAGTCTCAGAAAGAAAATCTTCTGAACATGAAACTTGCATTTGTTTATATTCATCTGAAGATCAGTCTCTTGTAGTCTATGTAGAACTAATTGTACATGTTGCTTATGTTTCTTCAATGTTTTGCTGTAAATGATAATGTCATCTAAATAAATCTGACAAAACTGATGAAGATAGTTAAATAGCACGTCGTTCATATAGTGTTGATAGAAAGTTGAGTCGTTGATTAATTCAAAAGACATCACGTGATATTTGTAGAAATCAAAAGAAATGATAAAGATAGTCAAATCTTCGCTGCTTAAATGCATATGCAGTTTGTTGAAGATAACAATGATGTTCAATCAAGTCAGATATCTGCTATCTTGAATACAAGCGAGAGTTTCGTCTATTAGCAATAAGAAGTAGCGATCTCATTTGATCAAAGCATTGAGCTTTCTGTAGTTTATACAGAAACGCAAGCTATCGTCTTTCTTTTCAATGAATAGTATGAGCAAAGCATATGAAGCTGAGCTAGAAGATATAAAGTCTTTATTTAGATGCTTGATCAGATAATTCTTCATCTTTTGAAGCTTGTAGTCAGACATATGATAAAGACGACTTCAAGAAGATGTTTTCTCGTTGATTAACTCAATTTTATGATCGTAGAGATGATAAAAGAGTAGTTGATCAGTCATCACTTAATTAAACATGTTTAGATAATCATGATATTTTAAAGAAAGCTTAGCTTTGACTTCTTTCAAGATCTTTTCATGTGAAAGCTCTTGTAGATTTACGTCTTCGAGTTTATTTCTAGCTGTTTTTAGAAGTTGATCAATTTTCGTGATGATAATCACGAAAGTAGTCACATTTAATCATTTGACTAGTGATTTATATGCTGCAGTCTTTATCATTGCTATGTTTATTGAATTGAAAGACGAAGCGAAGTTGATTAAATTAAATGATTTCATGATTTTATTGAATGAAGATGACTTCTCGCTGAGTTGAGTGATAACAGAAGAGATAAATCTCTTTAGTATTTGAGTAGAGATTGAACTTTTCTGTTCTATCACGATTTTCTTGCTTGAAAGAACAGTTGAATGAGCTTTGATAAAAGCTTTAATATGAGCTTCGAAACTAGAAAATTGAAGACAATTATCTTTCATATCAATAATCATCTTGATCTTGTTCATTCATGTTTTTTCAAGAATCATCTGATGTTGATTTAATTGAGTGATCAGCATAGAAATGAAACGTTTCATATGATCTTGAACAGTTAGATTTAAATAAATTGCATGAGTAATGAGCTTTTTTGCATAATGATCATCGAATTCTCTTATTGATTTGAGCTTGATTAAAGATAAAGATTTAATTTGCAAATAATCACAAACATTCTGCGTGATTAATTCATCAATGAATGAATAGTCAGCTGCTTCAGTGTCAATCAATGACTTTAATGAGTAACTAATTTCATTGTTAGATAGTATACATTCAATAGTCAAAGATTTCAAAGCAAAGAAATCATTTGAGTTGCTCATTGTTGATATTAAAAGAGTAGAGTGAACAGTATCACATCTAATGAAATTTATCTAGATTGTGAAGAGAAGTCACACGACTGCTCTATTTATATACTGTCACTCATGACAAAGTTATGACATACGACTTTATCTCTGATGCTAGTTTGAAGAAAGCTGCTAGAAACAAGTCTGACTGAATTCAGACTGAATTCAGAATTATCACAATAAGCTGCTAGAAACAAGTCTGACATTGCACTTCTTAATACTTTCACTTGATGCTTGCAAGTTTCTCAGCTCTCACTGCTTTTCAATCTCAATTGTTCAATGAATCTCTTGAAGTTCTGTTGAGATAATGACTTAATCAGTTTATCTGCTATTATATTTTAACTAAAGACAAAGTTCATTGAAATCTGATTCTTCTTGTGCAGATTTCGAATATGATGATAAGCGATGTCAATGTGCTTCAATCTTTCGTGAATATAAGCATTCTTAATCAGCATAAGAGATGCTTAATTATCTTTCTTAAGCTGTGTGAATGAGACAGATTGATGAGTAATCTTCTCAAGAATATCAACGTGACTGTGATTAATATTCAGATACTTTATCAGATTCATGTTTTTAAGCACTTGACTGATTCATAAATCTTTCTTGATGCAGATTAATAAAGTCATGTACTTTGTTTTGATGATCAATGTGATAACAAACTTTTGCTTTCAACTTATTCAGAAGACTAATTCTTTATCAAGCATGTAAATGTAAATGAGAATTGACTTGCGATTTAGTCTGTCTGAGACGTAGTCTGAGTCAGAGTATTCTACTAACTGCATGCTTTCATCGACTTTGTACATGATGTCTAAATCAATGATGAAATGAATGTATCACATCAACTTCTTTAAAGCATGTTTATGATGTTTTGCAGAATTGCTGAAATATTGACTTAATTGATTGAGAGCAAAAGTGATGTCAAAATGAGTGTGAATTGCAACATACATGAGACTTTCAATGACTTGTTGATATTCATGCTGATTGATTCTCACATCTTCAAATTCAGCTGAGCGAAGAGCATGTTGAAATCGTGTCTAGAATCTAATCACACTGCAGCGAGATAGTGCGTAGCTGAATAGAATGTTTGATCAATAGAGATAGCTATAACTAGAATATTAAGAATACAGAAGAAATCAAAGAGAGTTTCGAGCTGTATCTATAGTAGGGCAAAACAAAGAGAGCGAAGCAGGTTTGCTTAAGTATCGAAAGCGTTAGAATAGAGTGTTGAGACTAGAGATTCAACATGAGTCAAAATTTCTAGAGCTTGTTGACTAGAAAATTCTATTCAATCTCGACACACTCGTAACATTATCTTCTTCTCTTTAAAAGTCATGTTTCTATGACTTGTAGTGTAGTTCATAGCACTGACGTAGAGTCTTGATGCCTGCCTTTCTATCAATCTTTCTATTGATTCAAATCAACTCGTCAAATGTCTATTGTAGCAGACTCACTATGTGAGATAAAATGATCATTGAAGCAGACTCACTAGTTGACTTGCTCATCAAAGAGGTTGACTATCAACTTGTCATTGAAGCAGGCTCACTAGTTGCACGTGAACGTGAGGTAGATCGATTCACTGATAGATAGAGCAATGAGAGTAGATATGTCATCGCATTGACGAAGAATGTCATTGAAGCAGACTCACTAGTCGACTTGCTCATCGAAGAGATCAACTTTCGACTTGCCATTGTAGCAGACTCACTATTTGCATGTGAACGTAGAATCAGATTCACTGATAGATAAGACGATGAGAGTAGATAGATCATTGCATTGACGAAGAATGTCATTGTAGCAGACTCACTATGAGAACGTCATTTGTAGTAGCAGGCTCACTAATTTGATCTGACGACACAGATTGTTTTGACTCGCCTGATTCACGAGCTTGGTTCAAGGCGAAGAGGGAAAGAGATGAGTTGAACAGCTTATTTTCACTCGTCTGCTTCACGAGAATGAATTGATTCTAGAGCAATTTACGAAGATTCTTTATCGTGATTCTCTTAATCGAGTGAACTGTGCGTACTTAATGAGCGATAGATTCTCTAGCAATTCAAACAGTCTTGTCGTTGATTTTATTGACTTTCTGATGTTGTTCTGTCTTTCGATTGCGTCGATCATCAGATAAAACAAATTTCTTTATAATCGTTTCGTTGTTTGTCGAGTAGCTTGAATGAGTAATGAAATTGATATCGTGTGATAAACGAATTCTTAATATAATGTTGAGATCGTGCCTAAAATCTAATCACACTGCAGCGAGATAGTGCGTAGCTGAATAGAATGTTTGATCAATAGAGATAGCTATAACTAGAATATTAAGAATACAGAAGAAATCAAAGAGAGTTTCGAGCTGTATCTATAGTAGAGCAAAACAAAGAGAACGAAGCAGATTTGCTCAAGTATCGAAAGCGCTAGAATAGAGTGTTAAGGCTAGAGATTCAACATGAGTCAAAACCTCTAAAGCTTGTTGACTAGAAAACTCTATTCAATTTCGATACACTCGTAACAGAGCATTATATTCATTCATTGAAAAATCTGTTGTTTTGTGCTTGTCTTGTCTCATGTTGAGTCTTTCAAAAACATCATGAAGATAGTGAGTTTAATTCATTCATAAAATTCATGTTTTTCTGTTGCAAATGATTTGAATGTTAAGAATCTTCTTCATTTTTCTCAGATTCTTGACTTTGAAAACACATTGAAACTCATGCTTAAATCATTTAACATTGCTCAATGATTTAAAGATGATAATTATGTCATCAATATATAGTAGCAACATGATTTCTTTTGACTCATGAATCAAAAGACATGAATCTGCAGCACATTGAGTGAAGTTGAGTTCAGATAATGCTGTTACACAGCAATCATGTCAATCTTGTGCAGCTTGCTTGAAATCATAAAAACTTCAAAAAACTCTTAAAGCACAGTTAAATTTGACTTTTACTTTTGATGAAGAGAACATGTAAATGATTTCTTTGAGAAATGATTCAGTAAATGCATTGTTTACATCAACTTAATGAAGTTCAAGATTCTTCATTGTTGCAATGATTAAAAAGACTTGCAGAGTGTCAAACTTGATGATTGATGCAAAAGTATTCTCATAGTTAACTTCATGAATTTGAAAGAAATCTCTGACTATCAGTCTTGTTTTCAATTTGTCAAGAAAATCATCAATATACATCTTTAACTTGAAGACTCATTTGCTTGTCATGATGTTGATTTTTTTGAATGATACTTCTTCTTATCAGATTTCATTAATGACTAGCGTCACAAGTTCTGTATTGATTGCTTCTTTTTAAAGTTTCTTTCAAACTGAGTTTTGCATTGCGTCTTTGTAAATGTTCAATGTGAAAATTCTTATTGCTTTAAAAGAGTCAGATTCATTGATGTCAAATAATGTTCATGACATGCTTGTGTTAAAATCACTTTCATCATCATCAACTTTCTCTGTGATGAATCAGATTATCATAGCTTGCAAGATTTTAAATATGCGTTCTTTCAGTTATTGATCTTCGCTGTCTCTTTTTCTCTTTAAAATGACTACATGCAGAAATGTTTAAGCTGCTGACTTAAACATGCTTGATGCAAAGACTTTTTGAGTGATTTGAACATTTGCGTGAACTTTGTGCTCATCTGACATATGTGACGTAATCTTAGAATTGAGTGCATTCAAGTTGATTGCAATAATCTTCAATGCATCAATTGATTCAGATGAAACATCAATCATAAAAGCATCAGATTTTGAAACATTAGTTGAAACATTATTCTTTAATGATCTTCTCACAGATCTTCACTCTGAGAAAACATTAAATGTTTGCTTGCAAAGTTGCAAGTTCATGTCTTCATTCTTTTTATCTTCAGCAAACTTGACAGCATGATTCTTGATGACTTGATTGAGATCTGAAACTCAGAAATGATATTCCTTGTCAATATTTTTCACATACTTCATGAAGACATTGAATCTGTCTCTGTTCATGAATTTGTCTCATCTGTCTTTAACTGACAATGACTTAAAGTCAATGTATGAGTAACATGATCAATTGAAAGCTTGATCTTAATGAATGTCTTCTTTGAAATCATGAGAACTTCGTTGATCAAGAGTTTCATAATGATTTAATTTTGCAGATAAACATTTGTCTTTGTAACTTCTGCTCAGAACTCAATGAAAAGTTCAACATTCTTGATCATGACTTGCATTGAATTTTCTGTAATGTGTATAACTTTTTTGACTACTTCATTTTGAATCAACATGTATGAAATAGTGTATTAAGAAACAATGTCAACTGATGAGCATCAGTCATTCAAGATGACTTTAAGTTTCGTGACGTTGTCACTGCATACTGAGAGAAGTTTGACATTGCTGTGAAGCTTTACACTGAGTTTTCATTTTCGCAGAGCATCTAATGCATTGAATCATTGCTTCAAAGAAATGCATCAAGTCTTTCTGAAGTAATTGTCAACTATCTCTAGAAAGTGTGACTCGCTATTAAGAAATGATGATAGTGATTCACAGATGTTTATAAAAATGAAAGTCAAGATACTTGTCTTTTAATTGCTGACATTGTGTTCTCGTTTGTTGATGAACTTAATGAGCGCACATATTTCACACACATTCTTATGACTGTCGTTGATAAAAATAAATTTTTTCAAAGTGATGATTTTATGAAGTTGATGAAGCTTTGCTGATTTAAGATGAGCAAAATGATGATATCATAACTTGTACAACTTAAAGCTTTTGTCATTTGCAAAACTAAGTTGATCGTGATCAACTTCAATCTCATTCTCATGATGAATCACATCAATGTGAGATGCAAAGTGATTTAGATTCATTAAATCATCAAGATTCATTGAACTGTGCATTGCTGAAAATGCTGATGAGATGTCATGCTGCATAATTGATAGTAATGCAAATTCATCAAGATCATTTGCAATTCTCTTTACTATGTAAATGTCTTTGCATTCTAGAGTTTCAATCATCTGCTTCTTTTACTTGTCATGCATGTACAGATCTTTATCATCAAAGCTCTCTTGTAAATCTTTCTCATACATTCTTCTTTCAGAAAGAAGATTCATTTCAAGCTTAAAAACATAAAGAACAGAAGACAGCTTAACTGAGTTTTCATGATGATCTTGCATGACTGCTGTATCACAATGATTGATATACAATTTTTTCTCTTCAATTTTGATGATGCATCTTTTAATGCAAACTAAAGAATCACTAAAAAGTCAAAGTTGATCAATCATGTGTGAGAAAACATCAGAATCTGCAATTCAGTCAAATTCAGAAATCTTATTAACAATGTTCTTTGACAAAGCTGCAATATTCTCGCTCTTCTCATTCTCATCTTTCTCATTATTGTCAGAGATTTCAGAATCGTTGCTTTTCACATTGTAAACTCTGTGTTTCTTGTACTTGCTCTTCAGAAGCTCAATAAAAGTTTGAAAATCATCAGCGCTTTTATGCTTTGTTTTGTCTTTATCTTTACATTTTTTCACAAGCTTTTGAGCTGCAAACAGATGAGAACAATCGATTAAATGATGTTCATCTTCACAGAGAAAACATTTTAAAAATCATTGCAACTGATGATGATGCAATTGATCACTGTTGAAGTCTGAGAAACTTTTGCAATGATGACTGATTTTATGTTTATTCTGCTCATGATCAGTGCGCTTGCGTTCGTTTTCTCGCTTAACTTATAACGCAGTCTCTGTTGTCTTTAATTGTGCTTTCTTCTCTTGTAGCTTTTAAAGTCTCTTCTCAATGTCTGATTTATTCTGCGCATCAATGATGTTTTAAATGACTGTGTATTTATCTGACAGCAATTGAAGTAAGACTTGAAAGCGACGTTCTGACTTGAATAGATTGTTTATGTCTTTCTGTGTTGCAATGATCTTTCAAGTCAACTTGATGAAATGTGTTCATGTCTTTTCAATGAAGATATTCGTCAACATTCTGTAGTCAATGAAGTTTATCAGATATTGTCTCTCAGTGATTTGTAACTTCTCTTTGTATTTATAACTCAAAGCATCTCAAATCTTTTTTGCTGATGTCTTGTCTGCAATGTATTCTTGATCATCAATGATGATGCAAATGATCAGTCAGTAATGAGCTTTTGCATCGATCTTTTGACTTTCAAAGTTGAGAGATTGAATTTCGCTGATAATGCTGATGATGTTGTTGAGTGTGTTCAAATCAGACTTGTCTTCAATAATGAATTACAAGTCTTTCTCAATGAGTCATCTCTTCATGAAAGAAAATCATTGATTGCAGTTCTTGCAAGTGAGAATGAGAACAGATTATTGTTTGATGAAGAAGTCATTAAAGTTTATGATGTGCAAAGTAGACTCAGCTTGTTGTTAGAATCGAAGAAAAAAAATAAAGATATTAGATAAATTAACGAGTGAAGTAAAAAGAATTTAATCTCGTCAGTGATGATGAAAGTTTATGCGTTTTTCGACGTAATTGAATGTGTCTATTTATTCACTTTCTTGAAAACTTGTAGTAAACTGTTGACTTGATGTGAGTGCTTATTTATCTTTTCATGAGATGTGTAGTAAGCTGTCAAATTTCACTGAACTTCTTTAAGTCAGTGTACTTATTTGTCTTCTTGTGAGACGCGTAGTAAGTGATCGCTGATTGCTCATTTGAATAGATTTCATATCAAGTTGTTGAGTATTAAATGCTTAAAATGTTTTAATTTAATTACGTTGAAAGCTTCTTTCTAATTGAGCTCATAATTTATTGAAAGAATAGAGTAAACAGTATCACATCTGATGAAATCTATCTAGATTATGAAGAGAAGTCACACGACTGCTTTATCTATATACTGTCACTCATAACAAAGTCACAACACATGACTTTATCTTTGACGTTAATCTAGAGAAAGCTGCTAGAAACAAGTCTGACTAAATTCAGACTGAATTCAGAACTATCACAATAAGCTGCTAGAAACAAGTTCAACATTGCACTTCTCAACAGTTGAAGAAATTAACACATCTTTCATTGCATCTTTAATGAAAGTCACTAGTTTTTTGTCTTATTCTTTGATTTCTTTATAAATAATTTCTTCTCTTCTTTTGACATGATAATTTCATTGAGACGAGAAATAAATGCATGAGATGTCAAAGTACTAGTCTTCAGCTGAGAATAATTCTTTAAAAGATGATTCAATACTTTGCAGTTAAAGCAAATGATTGACATTCTTGATCATTCAGATTCAAGAATGAAAAAAGTAGTGAATTGAATATAGCTAGTAATCAAGACTGAAGCTGATGTCAACAAAGAAATAAAACGTTTTTTCAAAGCTGTTATCAATTTGACTGTTCATTACTCGTCATGTAGCTGATAATTGACTCATTGTTTATTATTCACATCTTGAAGAAAGATCTTAAGCTTATCAAGTGAGCTAAACTTTATGAGATAAACTGATAACACATTCTGAAGATGATTGTTGATTTTATTCTGAATGTTGTTCATTAAAGTGACATCATCGTAGTTCAAAAAGCTGAATATTCTAGTGAATTTTGAATAGAAAGAGCTGAAGAACTTGTTGAGCTGCTTCAGAGCAATGTATTTGCAACAACACTTTCAAATCAGATTCTGATCTTCATAAATTTCTTTCAGATGTTTCAGTAACTCTAATAGTGATTGATAGAATAAGAAAGCATCAACATGATGCTTTGCATAAATTTGCTGATCAGCATCGTCTTCTAGTCTGAAAATCACATAGACAATATAAATCTTTTCAGTAAAATAATGATTCGCGTTAACATCGAGCTTGTCAGCTATTTTAATGTTTCATGATTCTCAAATAAAGTCATTTGTTTCAATGAAGATGAATGAATTTGAAAGCTTGATGAACTTGTGATGATCATTTTCGTTTTCGTTATCAGATAGAGTAGAAGATTCTCGTTGAGAATGAGCTTTGAAAGTCAAGCTTCGTTCAACTTTCTGATTAACTCGTTGTTGAGTTGACTGAGTATCTTGACGAGACATAGATTAATCAGCTTGACGTTGTTTCGCTCTGAAGTTCAATTGCTCGCCTTGTAGTTGATTGATCTTTTTCTTTAATTCATCATTTTTATCAAAAGTGACTTTTAGTTGTTTTGCTCTCTTTCTGTGATCATCTTATACAAGAAGTCAATGTTCATTAAGTTGTAAAGTCAAGTCTTGCTGACTTCAAAGCTCATTCAGCATATTAATAACTTCATTAAATTGATTGCTGACTCAATGAAACAGTTATTCTTCAATGTTTATGTTTTATGAAATGACAGCTTTCTCAACTTTGACTGAAGCATTGATGAATAGAAGTGAAACTCTTTTATTAACAGTGTTTTTAAATAAATGAGTTGTTCAAGACTCAACTGACTCAACATTGCATGTCATGATGAGAGAAGATAGAAGTTGTTGAGATAAAAGTAAATGAGAGATTGATGTTTTTTGATGAGTGAAAATTCAAAGAATTTCTTGTGAATTTCAAATAATAATAGAGTGCTTTATTCAAAGAATTTCTTGCGAATAGAATGATGAAAATGAGTGTAAAATCGAAGAATTTCTTGTGATTTAAAATGATGATGCAAATTTGAAGAATTTCTTGCAAATTTTTCTTACTGAATAAATTATTTTGTATCATTTATTCATTGATAGCAGAATAGTAAATAATGAGCATTTATTTAATGTTAGAGATCTGTTTAAAGCGAGTCAAATAAAAGTGTTATTTAACTAGAAGATAAATGCTAAGAAAGAAAGATAATTACAGAAAAGAAGCTGACTACATATATGTGTTTCTCAATTAACGTTAAACTCAATAAAGACTAGTCAAGATAACAAAGTGTTACGAAGCATGTTGACATTGAATAGAATCTAGTCAATAGGCTCTAGAAATTTCGATATGTGAACAAGAAACAGCAATGTTTCAAATTAAAATATGCTGAAACATTTCATCTATTTGAGCTTTAGCAAATCAACTACTTCGTCTCTTTGTTCGTTCTACTATAGATACAGCTCGAAACTGTCTTCTTTCTTCTGTATTCTTAGTTTTCTAGTTAGAGCTATCTCTATTGATCAAACATTCTATTCAGCTACGCACTATCTCGCTGCAGTGTGATTAGATT
>JAABUR0100000749.1_pt1 | contig 65919 bp, 80 predicted proteins | sample 5560091 | NCBI WGS metagenome assembly JAABUR01 (sample SAMN10711879, study PRJNA513375) | rock metagenome | isolation source: Antarctica rocks | place: Antarctica: Victoria Land, University Valley sud
CCGCGATTCCAAGTATCCAGACTCAGATTTCTCTGTAAGATTCGAAGATTGCCAAAGGCTGCAGAAATTCCAGTGGAAAATTGCTCAAACCTTACCAGCTCTTGAAGGCAATATTTGCGCGTTGAAAATGTGTGAAGAGCGCTGGCAGGAAATATCCAATCGTCTGAGAGTGCAAGCCACCCTCATCGAGGTTCGAGGAATCATCATGGAGCTTGACTTCCACAAGGAAGTCATGCAAAAATTAGCGGAGCAAGCGTGTCGATCCGCTGACCTGGTAAATCCGATCCCTTATTAATCACTTCTAAATCTTTCATTTGGGTCCCGCAATGGTTTCTGCTAACGCTACCCCGGGCCTGATAGCTGTACAAAATCCTCGATTTCCGCACAAGCAAGCAAATGCAGGAAACAAGCACCGCCATGTTCCAAACCTTGGGCACCTTGAATTCGGAGGCCAGGATCCTTACTCTTCTTAGCGAGGAAAGAGATAAGGATTCGAAAGCCATGAAAGCGTTGACCTTTGTTGCAACGTTATACCTTCCAGCCAGTTTGATCGCTACGATATTCCAGTCCAACATCGTCCAACTACTTCCGAGGTCCTCTCCGCCACAACCAAGCCATTTTGTAGTAGCATCACAATCGTGGCTACCAATTGTGGCAACTATCTCGCTCATGGCTTTAACTCTAGCCTCGGTGCGGCTTCTAGACAAGCTTTATAGATATTTCGAGAGAAGACGTGGGAAAGTCGGAACGACTACGTTTGACATGAATAGTGCAACTGAAAGGATTTGACAATGAGCACATGACGTTTACTTAGAGGGTACTCTAGGTCACAAAATACATTAACCTTGACAAGGGGCTTTTTTCATTGTACGACGAACACGGTGATTTCTTTCGCGAATATGGCATTGGCTCCTAACACTGTCGCTAAGGAACTTCAACATGTCCCTTAGGTTTTTTCAATCTATCTATAGTCTCTAGATTAGAAAAAATGGCTTTGTCGCTTTCTCGAGGCTTTCTTACTCGCTTGGCACAAGATTCGTACTTTCGCCATCGCCATCGCCATCGCCATCGAGATGTCCACCACTACCGCGAATCCATTTCAACGGGTTCTTGCGGATAATCATTGAAATATCTGTCAGCCTGCCGTGGGACAAGCTCTGGATACTCTCGTCCTCTCACCCAGCCTCCAGTGAGCAACCACCTCATTTGAGCCCAGCCGTTATTAATGATATCTTTGGTCATGAACCCAAACACATTATCGAGCTCTTCCAATGTATATCGACTAGTCTCCGGCACGAACCTGGAGAGGCTATCATTATTTGGCCACCCTAGTAGTGAGATGGTACGGTACTAACATGATGAGCAGGAACCAGCCGCATAGGCTCATCACAGCATAGAAGCCGAAACTTCCCAGCGAATTGAATCTTTGAAGCATCGAGGGCCATGTTAACGCCATCAAAGAGTTCAATCCCCAGTATACGCCTGTGAGAAGCCCGACTCCTGCGCAAAATTAGCAAGCTGAACACGTCTTCAACGCCAGTCGGCGCGATATCGAGATGGACGGGGCTTGCTGATCGTACCAGTGTCTCTCACTTCTAAAGGGAGGCATTCAGATGCGTAGACCTGGTAGATCAGCTCAGTTTTTTGGCACCAACCATTGCATTGTTGGCCACGTACTAAAGGGACGGGGCCCTCTCCAATGCTATAAGTAACACAGAAAATATATGCGAATGCTACGACCAGGCCGTTACGGTGTGCCTCGGATGCGCTGAAGGACAAACCGATCGCTAATTGCAAAACACTCATCAACGGGAAAGTTGTGAGCAACAAGAGCCGCCGGCCAACTTTGTCGATAAGAAACGCCGCTATTATTGCGACGCCAAAATTGATGGTGCCGAAGCCCAAGGAATACTATTCTGTGGTGAGCATAGGCTGACCTCAATTTCCATGGTTAGGCAAACCTTAAGCGCGATATTGTCCACTGCGTGCTCACAGTCGCCTGGGGTGCGGTAATGCCTGCAGTCCTCGTGCAATGAATCTTTGAATACAGAGCTGGAGTAGTAAGCAAGCACGTTCACTCCACACAGCTGTTGGAGCGACATTACTATCAGGCCGGCTGTCATTGCCCGGCGGCATCTATCGTCGTAAAACAAAGTTAACGTGTTCTGCGACCAAGCTTTCCAGGGAATGTGCACAAGTCTTCTATCTACAACAGCATCTCCCGAGTTGCGTGACTCTACCGGCACCTGTTCCATGGCTATCCACGCGTCTATAAGGAACATGTCTCTTCCTGCTTGGACTTTTGAGTTCCGAAGTTGGCACAAGGCTAGGAAGGCAGCCTCATAGTGTCTCTCAATTCTCAAGCGGTAATCTGGTCGCTCCTGTCGTTCAAGGCGGCGTGCCTTGAGAATATGCCAGCGCGGTGACTCAGGAAGCGACATCATTAGGAAGAAGAGTACCATAGGAGCCACCATCTGACGAATCAGCATAGGGAAGGTGCTTGACCTGAGGCACTGACCGGACTACCGAGCATAAACCGCCATTGGTTTCCCTAGAACGATTAGATTGAAGCGAGATTTACGGTAGATTGTCTCACCAGATCCCTGAAAGCGTAAGTCATCGCGTATCCAAGCATTATGCCCAATGCTGTATATAGCTGCCACGTCATCACCAAGGCCCCTCTGATTTCCTCTGATGGCACACTTTCTGCAGCATAAATTGGAATCGTTGCGCTTTTTGGTCCGACTCCAAAGCCAAGAAGTAAACGACAAGCCAGAAGTTGCTGCCAATTCCGGCAGAATACTTGCCCAAGACATGAGGCGAAGCAGAACACGCAGCAGACCATGATGGCACCACGTCGACCATAGAAGCGATTGAGAGGTTCCGTCAAGCTGTTAAGCCTATCAGCTCAGGACTCTACCAGAAGCAGCAATTCCACTGTAATTGAAGAAGCTCAAAAGGACCCTTGTGTTGTTGCGCCATCCAGCGTTGACATTCTTGTCTCTACGAAGGCATTAAATCCATCGACTCACAAACATGACACGATACACATCAGATATGGTGCCGAATTGAGCAAGCCGATGAGGCCAGAATTCCCAGCAATCTTGAAGTCTTTTGGATAAAACAGTTGTGCTATTCGATTATCAGCATTATTCTCGGCTCTGCGGAATCAACAGTACCTCCGTTGACAGCACTCTCGTCCCACCCTTGGATCACGGCGCCCAAGGAGCAGCAAAGCACCAGTGCATGAACATGCCAATTCTGGCGAACATATATCTGCCATCTGCCTCTGTTACCCTCAGTCTCAAATTGTTCATCCTCGTACTCCCGGCGAAGTTTTATGATGTCGTCGTTATCAGTTAATCCAACATCTGGGTCTTGTCGTCCAATCCTTGAGCTCTTTGGGATATCATTCGCTTCCCGGTTGAGCCTTTCCGCTTCCTTTCTGCGTCTCGCATCTTCTGCCTTGCGTTCGTCTCTAAGATATTTGACTTGCTCCTTGCCGAAAGGTCGGCGGGCTAGGAAAGCGCCTTTGCGGATATACGGGGCGTATTCATGCAGACCCGTCCTAAGTAGAAACTCATTGACCCTCTTGTTGACGTCCTGGGCGGTTATGTCTTCTTCGAACGGACCTCGAACGCCAACCCGTCTCATTTGGCCACGCTCGGGAGCATCTTGATTCATGCTTGGGGGAATTTTGGAGGTAGGCGAAGTGATCCTTTATATACAGATGGGATGCAGCCAAGGCACGACTTGGTCACCATGCAGCATAGAAAAGAAACAGGAGAGTAAGCAAATCGGTTTCTCAGCATTGAAATGGATCAAGCTCCAGCCTTTATGAGGAGACCTCGATCTCTCCAAGCCCTTGCTTGTTGTACATAGGCCAGTTCCTCCGTGGAATTGTAGGACAAGGCTATGACGACTTCAAACCGCCACTGCTATGGTGTAGTCCGAGAGGGTTGCGGGGGATTGATCGAGATTGGCTAAGAGTTGTGACAAGACGGCCACTGCCTCCGTGGACCGTTTTGAAACACCTACGTAGCCCGGCATTCGAGGCAGATAAAGACAAACGGACCGACAACCTACCCAATCGGTGAACGCTTGCGGAACGTCATGGATCATCAGTCCTGGTTATCGTGTACGCGTGGCTATGACAGCCTCCTTGACAGAAAATGAGAATTCCTTTGCGTGCCATAGAACTAGGAAAAGGTTGGCCTGTACCCATTGGATCTCCTCCAGCAACAGCAACAGCAACGGCACAACGATGACGTTTGGGCCAGGGGAGAGGTATTAGCCTCAAGGCTGACACTTCGCTATCTATTGAGAAATCAGTATTCTCTATATAACGGGGCGCATCGGAGATCGGAGATTACTTTAAGGTTGAGACAGCAGCCTTGCCCATCCCTTTTCCTCCGCCATGGAACTTGCATGCACGCTTCTACGAAGCAAACCATCGAGTCACAGTACTACAGTACGGAATACCACGCTCCAGAACAAGCAGCGAGCACGCCCTGGCGCCTGCCGCTCCATGGTATAGAATTTCCATAGGATCTACACAATTCATTCTGTACATGCTCCGCAACAAGGCTAGGATTCAAGACTTGGATTTAATCCTTCAATGATCGATACGGCTGAGTTGCGTAAAGAAGCGTACGCAACACATCCGCCAAGACTACAAGATTCTGAGACCCAAACGGCCGCCTCAATCGTCAACTTCAAAACCAAAACAGTGTCTAGATCAATCCACACATCGACATGACCAATTTAAAGTGCGACAGAGCTCTCCGAATCCAAGGCAAAACGGCTCGTCAGGCAACTCTGGAAAGACTCTGCGCCTGGACCTCAGTTTCCGCGGTATCGAACCATCCACCCCGGACGCCTAGGGCAACCAGGCAGCAGCCCACCCCCTCTGGCCACCCAGAAAACACCCAAATTCAGGCGAAAATCATCTCCATCTCACCAAAAAAAAAAAGGCGACGTTCCTCACCGCCACCACCGTGCATGATTGGGAGCGGAGGTCGGTCCAAATTTCCATCTCTTTCGCCCAGTCAATCCGAGGGAAACGTTTACGGAACAGGTATAACTCCATTAGTAACGTCGCCGCAATCCTACGAAGCCTTTGAGTCGAACTTAACTTTATCGAATCCCGGAATGGGGTATAGTAGCATCTACACATCTCTCCGCGCAACGCTTGGCGACGGGGCAATAAGGTGCCTCAGTTGTGAACAACCGTGCGTATTTAAGCGTGGCAATCTTAGGCGACTGTCGCGTCGCTTCTGAACCGCACGCTGAAAATCGTACAATTGGTTCCTAGAACTCTAGGTCGCAAAAGGATGTGAATTTTCTAAGCTACCAAAGCGAGTATTTGACCCCTCCGCTGACTAATGTAGGTTCCGCAATTTCCTTATCTATCGGCTCGGGGTTACAGCTGGCGGGGGGTTGGAAAAGTTGAGCCAGGGCCGGAAATAATTTTTTTTCCCCGCTCGGCTCAGCTTTCTGCATATGCTAATCATGAGCTCAAGAATTGATACTATTAAGCTAAAATAGCTAGAGACAGAACAGGCATATGCTTAGCATATGCACAAAACATGTGAAATATATAAAAAATGTATATTAAAACAAATGTTCAAGTTATTTTTTAAAATACAGCGTTAAATAAGTACTTTTTTTAATAAAAGTTTTAAAATATATTAATTGCATTTTAAATTACAACATATAATTAATAAGTACTCATTGTTAAGTATATTCTTAAGATTAATGTTAACAATACAATAACTGATGTGAAAGCATGATTTGCTACAACGTATAGAAGAATTCATCTAGCAGTCGTTCAGCTTTATAAAGCTGAAAATTCACATCTCAAATTTCATTACTGTCAACGTGTAATTCTTCAACATATCAGCAAAATGATGACAGTCATTTTCTTTATGTTCTTTATATTTTCTGAAAATACTTAGTCAAAAGACAGCTGCAGCATGTAATCAGCATTTTCAAAGACTTAGTTTTGAAGAAAAAGCAGCTATACATGACTGAATGTTACTATTTACTATCTTTAAACCCTAAACTCTTCACTTTAAAGTCTTTTTTTACTTTTTAAAAAAAAGCTGTTGCAGCATCAATAACAGCAAGCTTTAGACAAAAGAAAAAGAAGCAGCTGATAATGTTATGAGTCTGCATAAAGTGAATCATATGAGTGTATTCTAACTAGAAGTTCAAAGCTAAAGAAGAAAGAAGATGAAACACGTCAAGAATCTTATATTCATGAAGACGCGCTAGATCACTAGCGTGTCAACATTAGCTCTGTACTAGTTTATGATTGTCACGATTCTAGTCTTGTCAGACTCAGTCTTCTAGCCTTGTCAAATCTATTCTCGCTTCATCATCTTGACTAGTTTTTATTGAGTCTAGCGTCGACTGAGAAACACACATATGTAGTCAGCTTTTTTTCTGTAGCTATCTTTCTTTCTTAACATTTATCTTCTAGTTAAATGACATCTTTATCTGACTCGCTCTAGACAAATCTCTAACATTAGATAAATGCTCATCATTTACTCTGCTATCAATGAATAAACGATACGAAACAATCTATTCAGTAAGAAAAATTTGCAAGAAATTCTTCAAATTTGCATCATCATTTTAGATTGCAAGAGATTTTTCAATTCTACACTCATTTTCATCATTCTATTTGCAAGAAATTCTTCAAATAAAGTACTTAATTATTATTTGAAATTCACAAGAAATTCTTTGAATTTTCACTTATCAAAAAACATCAATTTAAAACATCAATCTTTCATCTACTCTTATCTCAACAACTTCTATCTTCTCTCATCATGACATGTGATGTCAAGTCAGTTGAGCTTCAAACAACTCATCTGCTTAGAAGCATTGTCAATAGAAGAGTTTCACTTCTACTCATTGATGTTTCAGTTGAAGCTGAGAAAGCTGACATCTCATGAAACATAAACATCGAAGAACAACTGTTTCATTAAGTCAGCAATCAATTTGACGAAGTCATCAATATGCTGAACGAGCTTCGAAGTTAGTGAGACTTGACTTTACAACTCAATGAACACTGACTTCTCATACAAGATGATCACAAAAAGAGAGCGAAACAACTAAAAGTCACTTTTGATAAAAATGATGAGTTAGAGAAAAAAATCAGTCAGCTACAAGACAAGCGATTGAACTTCAGAGCAAAACAACGTCAAGCTAATTGATTTATGCCTCGTCAAGATATTCAGTCAGCTGAGCAACGAGTCAATCAGAAAGAAGCTCGCTTTCAATGAGAATTTTCTACTTTATCTGATAATGAGAATGATCATCACAAGTTCATCAAGCTTTCAAATTCACTCATCTTCACTGAAACAGATGATTCTATCTGAGAGACATGAAACATCAAAATAGCTGACAAGCTTAATGTCAACATGAATCATTATTCTACTGAAAAGATTTATATTGTCTATGTGATTTTCAGACTAGAAGATGATGCTGATCAGCAAATTTATGCAAAGCATCATGTTGATGTTTTCTCATTCTATCAATCACTATCAGAGCTACTGAAACATCTGAAAGAAATTTATGAAGATCAGAATTTAAAGCAGCTCAACAAACTCTTCAGCTCTTTCTATTCAGAATTCACTAGAATATTCAGCTTTCTGAACTATGATGATGTCACTCTGATGAACGACATTCAGAATAAAATCAACAATTGTCTTCAGAATGCATTGTCAGTTTGCCTCATAGAGTTTAGCTCACTTGATAAGCTCAAGATCTTTCTTTAAGATGTGAATAACAAACAACGAGTCAATTATCAGCTACGTGATGAGCAATGAACAGTTAAATCAATAGCAGCTTCGAAAAAATGTTTTGTTTCTTCGTTGACATTAGCTTCAGCCTCAACTACTAGTTATGTTTGACTTGCTACTTTTTTCATCTTTAAATCTGAATGATCAAGAATGTCAATCATCTGCTTCAACTGCAAAGTATTGAATCATCTTTTAAAAAACTGCTCTCAGCTGAAGACTAGTACTTCAACATTTCATGCATTCACTTTTTATCTCAATGAGATCATCATGTCAAAAGAAGAGAAGAAATTATTTACAGAGAAATCGAAGAATGAGGCAAAAAACTAGTGACTTTCATCAAAAACGTGATAAAAGATGTGTTAATTTCTTTAACAATGAGCAGCTCAGATGACTTCTTTGCTTCGAAATCTTTGACTACTGAATGTGTACTATTTAGCAATGAAATTAGTTACTCATTAAAGTCATTGATTGACATTGAAGCAGCTGACTATTCGTTTATTGATGAATTAATCGCGCAGAATGTTTGTGATCATTTGCAAATTGAATCTTTATCTTTAATCAAGCTCAAATCAATAAGAAAATTCGATGATCATTATGCAAAAAAGCTCATTACTCATGCAATTTATTTGAATTTAACTGTTCAAGATCATATGAAACGTTTCGTCTTTATGCTGATCACTCGATTAAATCAACATCAGATGATTCTTGAAAAAACATGAATGAACAAGATTGAGATGACTATTGATATGAAAGATGATCGTTTTCAATTTTCTAGTTTTGAAGCTCATATTAAAGCTTTTATCAAAGCTCATTCGACTGTTTTTTCAAGCAAAAAAATCGTGATAAAACAGAAGAGTTTGATTTTTACTCAAATACTAAAGAGATTTATCTCTTCTGTTGTCACTCGACTCAGTGAGAAGTCATCTTCATTCAATAAAATCGTGAAATCATTTAATTCAGTCAAATCTTCGTCTTTCAATTCAATGAACATAGCAATGATAAAGACTGCAGTATATAAATCACTGATCAAATGATTGAATGTGACTACTTTCATAATCATCATCACGAAAATTGATCGACTTCTAAAAACAGCTAGAAATAAACTCGAAGATGTAAATCTACAAGAGCTTTCACATGAAAAGATCTTGAAAGAAGTCAAAGCTAAGCTTTCTTTGAAATATCATGACTATCTAAATGTGTTTGATTGAGCGATGACTGATCAACTATCTTCTCATCATCTCTACGATCATAAAATTGAGTTGATTGACAAGAAAACATTTTCTCGAAGTCGTTTCTATCATATGTCTGACTACAAGCTTTAAAAGATGAAGAATTATCTGATTAAGCATCTGAATAAAGACTTTATATCTTTTAGCTCAGCTTCATACGCTTCGCTCATACTATTCATTGAAAAGAAAGACGATAGCTTGCGTTTTTGCATCGATTACAGAAAGCTCAATGCTTTGATTAAACGAAATCGCTATTCTTTGTCATTAATAGACGAGACTTTTGCTCGTATACAAGAAAGCAAGTATCTGACTCAATTGAACATCATTGTCACGTTCAATAAACTATGCATGCATTCAAATAACGAAGATTTGACTATTTTTATCATCTTTTTTGATTTCTACAAATATCATGTGATGTCTTTTGAATTAATCAACGACTCGACTTTCTATCAACACTATATAAACGACGTGCTATTTGACTATCTTCATCAGTTTTGTCAGATTTATCTAGATAACATTATCATTTACAGCAAAACACTGAAGAAACATAAGTGATATATACAATTAGTTCTACATAGACTATGAGAGACTGATCTTCAGATGAATATAAACAAATGCAAGTTTCATGTTCAGAAGATTTTCTTTCTGAGACTATTGCTATTCATTGAAGAACTAAAGATGAATCTCAGAAAAGTACAAGCAGTAGTTGAATGATCTACTTCTACAAATCTCACTCAGATGCAGTTCTTTGTTAACTTCTGCAATTTCTATCAACATTTTATAAAAAACTTTTCAAAGATTGTTCATTCTCTGATTCAACTAATTCAAAAGAAGATGATATTTGAATGAGATTAAGCTTGTCAAATGATCTTTGATCATATGAAGAAATGAATAACTGAAGTCTCTATTCTTCGTCATTTTGATCAGAATAGAAAGACTATTCTTGAAATAAACTCATTCAACTACGTCAATGATGACATACTTTCTCAATATAATGATGAAGAAACATTGCATTTGATGATCTACTACAGCAAGAATCTGAGCTTCGCTGAGTGCAATTACAAGATTTATGACAAGAAACTATTAGCAATCATTTGTGTCTTCAAGCATTAACGACCTGAGCTGAAATTGACTGAGTTACTTATCAAGATGTTCACTGATCATCAAGCTTTAACGTCATTAATGAAAGATAAAGAGCTAAGTAGACGTCAAATGCGCTGAATACAAAAACTCATTAACTTCAACTTCAAAATCATGTATCACTCAGATAAATAAAACATCAAAGTTGATGCATTGACTCGTTGAGTCAATTCAGTTTCTAGAACTCTTAAGAATGAATGATGTTGCTATCAGTGAACTACAATTCTCATGTTGAATCAAATGAAAATCATTGATTTAAAAGAGAAAAAGAATGATAAATCAATTTATTAATTGATTCTAGAAGCTAACAGAATCAATGAGAATTGTATTCTACTTCGTGAAGTTGTATTAAAAGATGAAGCTCAATACAAAGATACTAAATTAAGAAATTGTCAAGTTCAGAATGAAATACTATATTGAGATGATCTTCTATGAGTTTTCTTCGATGAGCATCTTCAAATGAAGTTAATTCGAGAAGTTCACGATTAATCTTCTATTGATCATCTTGAAATTCTTAGAACGATGAAGATCATAAGAAGATACTACTATTGATCTTCAATGCAAAAGACAATAAATCAATATATTCAAAACTGCTACATTTGTCAGCAATCAAAGACTTCTTGAAATAAATTCAATGAACTACTATATTCTCTACTCATACTTAAACAGCAATGAAAGAACATAGTCATGAATTTTGTCATTGACTTATCTTTTTTGAAAGACAAAAACATCATACTAACAGTGATATGTAAACTAACAAAGAAACGACATTATATTTCTTGCTTCACTGATGATGAGAAAATCACAGCAGAAAAAACAGCTGAGCTAATGCTTCAGTGAATATATTGAATACATGATTTACTCAATTTCATTGTTTCGAATCAAGACTTTCAATTTATCTTCATTCTATGAAAGTCGCTTTGCAAAAGACTAAACATTAATCTTTGACTCTTCACAGTCTATCACTTTCAGATCAATGATCAAAGTGAATAAGTCAATCAGAACATTGAAAGATATCTTCAATCTTTCTGTTTGTACATGCAGAATGACTGAGTTAAGCTACTATTCATGATTGAGTTCATCAACAATAATGCTCTGTTCTCAGTCATCTTCTTGATTTCTTTCTTTCTAAACAAAGACTTTCATTCTCATATGAGCTTTGAACTCAATGTCATTGAATATGAAAGTTCTTGTGAATGCTTGCAGATGACTAAAGTCGAGAATATATTTGAACATATGAACAAAACACTGAAGTTTGCTTGCGAGTCGCTAGTTAAAACACGAGAACAAATGATGAAACAAGTCAATAAGCATAGAAAAGAAGTTAATTATAAAATCAAATCAAAGATGTTTCTGAATGAAAAAAACATTATTACAGCGAGATCTTTCAAGAAGTTAAATGACAAAATGCTCGATTCTTTCATCAATTTAGATTTCATTGACTCTTCATATAAACTGAAATTATCAGAGTTTATGCATGTTCATGATGTATTTCATTCTGATCTGCTTCGCTCTGTTGTCGACGATTTCTTGCCTGATCAAAAGAATGAACTCTCAGATTCAATAGTGATAAACGACGAAGATGAGTGAAAAATCGATGATATATTGAATTCTCGTCAATATTGAAGATGACTTCAGTATAAAGTCAAATGAAATGACTATGACAATGATTTCAATTGATACAACGCTAATGATGACGAATTTATGAACGCTCAGAAGATCATTGATGATTTTCATATTCAATATTTGAACAAATCGCGCTAATTTCAACCAATCATGATTTAACAAGTCTGAGTCTGTGAAATCATGATTGAGCAATCAATTGAGTCGAGCAGAAAATACATTCATGCAAACATGAATCATTGAAGAGAGAGAGTAATGTCACAATTCTAGTCTTGTCAGACTCAGTCTTCTAGTCTTGTCAGATTTATTCTCGCTTCGTCATCTTGACTAGTCTTTATTGAGTCTAGCGTCGGCTGAGAAACACACATATGTAGTCAGCTTCTTTTCTGTAGCTATCTTTCTTTCTTAGCATTTATCTTCTAGTTAAATGACACTTTTATCTGACTCGCTCTAGACAGATCTTTAACAATGATAGTTTAACATGATTTATGTTAAACTAACTCAGAGTAACAAGACATGCTTGCAACATTATCTCTTTTCTTCATTTAGCAATGTTCTCATTGCTGCAGTTCAGTTGATCTTTCTTGAGTCAATTTCTTTCTTGACTTGTTTGAATAATGTTCATGAAAGTTATTTACTGTTATGAATGTGTCAGATTTGAATAAGGTCAAAGCTTTAACTTTAATCAATTCACAGTGAACGCTAGCGAGTTCACTGTATATTAATTAAAGCTAGTCAACGATCTGATCTAAATCTGACTCAAATTTGACTCAGATATGACTCAAATATGATTTCTCTTTTCTAACACTTTTTAATCAGCTTTTATTGTCTTTTAAACAAACACACTTCTTTGTGTTATGAATAATCAACAGATTTCTATGATAAACACATTTCTTTGTGTCATAAACATTTTTCAAATCAACATTTTTCTTGTGTTTCAACACGTCTTCTTTAAGACTAGCGTCAATCTGAATAACTACTATATAAAGTGTATTCTTCTTGTCTTTTGTATTTTCTTTCTTCTGTATTCTTAAAGTCTTAGTCATAGTTATCTCTATCAATCAAACATACTAGTCATGCACGCTCTCTGATTAGTTTCTAAACATGATCTCAACATTACTTTAAGAATTTGTTAATCACATGATACTGATTTCATTATTCATTCAAATTCACTCAACTGACAATGAGATGAGTATAAAGAAATTTGTGTATCTGATGATTAACAATATTGAAAGACAGAACAACATCAAGAAATTAATAAAATCAATGAGAATATATGATCATGTGATTGCTAGAGAAATCTATCGCTCAGTCAGTAGCATTAGTTCAAATCAATTAACAGAATCAATGATAAAGAATTTTCATTGATTGCTTGAGAATCACAAAAAAATTCTCTTAAAACAGCAACACTCTTCTTTGAAGATTAAACACTTTAACAAATGATCTCACTACATACTATTGAGCATCGTTCTTCGCTCGATCATCAACTCTTCACTATAATTCAATTCTCTGTGAACAATTTCTTTGAAAGTAATCAAAGCTTTTATTCTTTTGATACTACAGATTCAATCATTTATTCTGAGCTATCATCTTGCATATTGAAATATCTTAGAATTGATGTTGTATGAAAACATTGATATTCTTTGTCTCATTTTCAAACTCTCAATGAATCTCATGAAGCTTCTACTTCATGAAATATAAAAAATGTAAAGCAGCTACAACATTGAATTGAACAAGACTCAGAAGTTTTTCTAGAAGATTTGAACAGTCTTCAAACTCAACAAGATTTAAACATGAAAGCTTGTGAATTATTTAACAAGATATCAAGTGAACAAATATGAAAGACTCACTTCAAGAAAATGAATAAAGTCAAAGAATGTTTGAATCATTTAAATCAGACGTTTTGAAATCAAGTGACTGAATTGCAACATCAACTGCAATTATTTAAAGAAGTCACTTCTTTCTCTTTTACTCTGTTCAATTTCTTCAAGCAATCTCAAAAGTTTTCAAATTCATCTCTGTTTACTGATGAAAAAGAATTTATCTGAAATGATTGACAAGAAAAGATTCATGACAAGCTAGAAATCAACATTGATCATTTTAATATCAATAAAACTATCTTGATCTACGTTCACTTCAGAATTAAAGAAGACGCAATCAAAGTTACTTTAGCTTAATGTCAACAAGATTCATTGAATCTTTATGTCACAGTTGATGATTTGTTAAATGAACTTGCTCAGCTTTATGATGATCTCGACAAAGAGATAAACTTTCGAAGAAAATACGTTAATCTCACTTAAGAAAAGAGCAAATTCAATGAATTCTATTCAATGTTTCAACATCTGTTTTCTTATTTAAAATATCATGATAAACAGTTAATCATTAATTTGTGAGACAAGATAGTTTATTGTCTTCATGCAACTTAAAGTAGTCAGTTGATTCAGTCAGAATCTCTTAATGAAATTCGTAGTTATTTGATTCATTTGAACAATGAGCATAAAGTCATGAATGACATCAAAGAAAAGAAATTCTTGATCAAAGTCAGAAAGTAAGTCATCTTTGCTGAGAAATGAGATTCATTGAATCTTTATAAAAAGATTAAAGTTACTACATTTGTTGATCATTCAAAGCTGCATGACGCGATTTTAACTAGCATCAAAGACATTAATTTACAAGCTGAAATCTGTTTTATCTGTCACAAATCAGATCATACTTCTAGAAAGTGCTTTGATCAATCTAAAGTTAATGTTTTAGAAGATGATGAATTCAATTATTTAAAATTTGAATCAGATTCTGATTCAAAAAACTAGTTATTTCTTTCAGAATCATTAAAGAAGTAAAGATCATATTTTTGTGCAATCAAGTTGAAATTCTATTGAAAGAAAATTATTTTGAAAAGTCATTTCTGATCAATGTTTCTCTTATTTCTCAGAGCAATTCTTTCAGTCTTCGCTTTTTGATAAACAGTGATTTCATCATTTACACGCTGATACATAACAAGCTAGTCAATAAAGTATGCAAGAAACTTGAAATACAATCTATATTGCTAGCAAAAGAGAAGTTAATACAAGAGTATAATGAGAAGCTATTCAAGAAAGCAATTATTCATAAAATTCTACTCAATCTTATGATTGAAAGTCATAAGAAATTGATTGTATCAATGCTAATAGCTGATATTGATCATCATAAAGCTATATTGAGCAAATTCTGAATGAATAAAAACGAAATATTGTTGAACATGCAACATGATATCATTGTCTTTTCTGATCAATTAAATATCTCTATTTCGATTTTTTGATCTTGTTTAATGCTCAACACTCAAGTTAATCATGATCAACTTCAATTTCTTCAGCAGCTCTCAGCAAAATTTCTAAAATGCTCAAGCATTCAGTTTCATTCATTCAGAAAGAGTCTTACTCGATTTGAAACATAAACATCATCTCTTTTCAAACATTAGTAAAACGAAAAAAAAAGAATCAGACAGAGATTTTTGCTATGTTCATTGAAGACATCAATAGAAAAATCATTTACAATACTCAATGCAAACTAGATGTCATAGATGTCTTCTTTACTGATGAAATGACTCAGAATCTAGAAGATATTAAAGTTAAGCTATCATCGAAATATCAGAATTTTCTAGATGTCTTTGATTAAGCTCAAGCAGACAAGCTATTGTCTCATCGTTCATATGATCATAAGATAAAGCTTACTAGTGACGCTACGTCATCTCAACGTCGAGCATATTGAATGTTTTTTTACAAGCTTCAGAAAGTAAAGAAATATCTGAATGAAAATCTTTTCAAAGAATTTATAACTTTCAGCAAAGCTTCATATTTCTCACTTGTTCTGTTCGCTTTAAAAGCAAATGAATATCTATGATTCTGCATTGACTATTGAAAGCTCAATGTTATTATCAAGAGAAATTGCTATTTTCTATCTTTGATAAATGAAATGATTGACAAAATAGTTAATTGCAAGCATCTGATTCAATTAGATATCATTTCAACTTTCAACAAACTGCGAATGCATTCTGATAGTGAGAACTACACTATCTTTATTATCGCTTTAGAAGCATATAAATCAAAAGTGCTTTTCTTCAAACTTATCAATGATTTCATCTTGTTTCAGCAGTATATGAATGATGTTCTATGAGACTTTCTAAATAACTTTTGTCAAGTTTATCTAAATGATATTCTGATTTATAGCAAAACTTAACAAGAACATAAACAACATGTCAAAATGATATTAAGTCATTTATGAGAAGCTGACTTACAGATGAATATTTGAAAGTGCAAATTCAACGTAGAAGAAACTGTCTTCTTAAAAGTCATAGTTTTAAAACAAGATCTTCGTATGAATTCTATTAAAGTGAAAGTCATAGTTAACTGAACTACGTTGATCAATCTAAAAGAAGTTCAAAGCTTCGTGAAATTTGTTAACTTCTATTGTTGTTTCATTAAAGACTTCTTGAAGCTAGTCAAATCATTCACTCAGTTGATTAGAAAAGACACATTTTTCGTTTGAAACAAAGTCTGTATTCAAGCTTTTAATGATTTAAAGAAACAAGTCAGCTCAATCTCAGTTCTACAACATTTCAATTCAAAATGATAAACTATTCTGAAGATTGATGCATCTGACTGAGTCAAAGATGAAATACTATCACAGTACAATGATGAAAGTGTTTTTCACTCAGTAGCATTCTACAGCAAGAGCATGATTTTCGCTGAATGCAATTATCACATCTATGACAAGAAATTACTAATCATTATTCAATGCTTTAAACACTGAAGACTCAAGCTAGAATGCACAGAGTTGCTCATTTAAATGTTCATTGATCATCAGACTTTGAAGATTTTCATGAAAAACAAACAGTTAACTTGATGTCAAGTCAATTATTTAGACATTCTATTTAAGTTTAACTTTTAGATCATTTTTTAATCAGGCAAAATGAACATTAAAATTGATGCTTTAATCAGAATGTTTCTGATCAACATTTTTGAATCAATTCAGCGTACTGAAAATCATTATCAAATCATTCTGACACTTAATAAAGTAAATATTTTAGCTATTAAATCTGAAGTTGATCTCTATCAGCGAGTAAAAGATGTCAACAAGATGAATGAGCTTTATTGTTAGAAACTGAGTTAAAGTAAAGATACTATCAATATAAAAGACTGATATTATTATTACTTTGATAGAATCTAAATACAAGACAATACATCAAATAATATATAAAATGAAAGACAAAAAGTGAAAGAAAAGAATGAAAGCTCAACTTCTATATACATGAATTGAGCAGAATCAAGACTAGACAGTAGTTTTATTAACTTAAGATTGCAAAAGTTCATGCACATGACTGAAATAATTGAAACAGAATTGCTGAAACTAAATTAAGATGATAATGACTAAATTGATGACTTGATTCATTGAACTGCAAAACAGATTCAATGAATCAAGATTATTTAAAATATCAACAATTTATGTTTTAAATTGAGTTGATGATTTGATATCATGATATTTGTAATGAATATAAACAAGCTATAAGTGAAAACAAGCTCAAGCTACATAGCACTGAATTGAAGCATTGCAAGATCATTGACAACATTCTGTTCAGAAAAGATCTACTGTGAGTTTCTGAGAATATGCATATGAAATTGCTAAAGAAAATTCATAATCAGTCTTTCATCTTTCACTCTGACAATCGAAGAATTATTGATCTAGTTCAACGTTTTTACTATTGATCAAATCATCAAGCAACGATTAAACGTTACATTCAAAACTGTCATGTCTGTCAACAAAGTAAAACATCTAGAAATAATATCAATGAACTTCATCATTTTCTCTTGATTTCACAGAAACGCTGAAAAGATATCACTATGAACTTCATCACTGAACTATTTTTATCAGAAGATTATAATGCTATTTGCATAATCATATGTTGTTTCATCAAGAAACATCACTATGTTCTTTGTCATTGAGAAGACAATGACATCTCAGTTGAAGAAATGATTTGAATCATGCTATGAAACGTTTATTGACTTCATGATTTATCTAGTTTTATTGTTTCAAACAGAGACTTTCAATTCATATCAACAATGTGACAAAGTCTTTGTAAGTGACTAAGAATCACAGTTAGTTTATTAACAGTTTATCATTTTGAGATCAATGATTAATTAAAACAAGTTAATCAAGATGTTGAACGCAAATTAAGAATTTACTGTAACTACATGCAGAATGACTGAGCGAAATGACTTCTCATGATGAAATTCAGCGAGAATAGACTGATTGTCAAGTTGAGTTTTGAGTTGACATTTTGAACTCAAATCGAGATCGAGTCAAATTGCTCACATTTTCAACTCGATTCAAGTTAAGTTGCTCATATTTTCAATTCAACATAACTTGACTCAACTCGTCAAGAACTTGAGCTTGACATCAAGAAAACTAAATATAGAAAATTTTTCGATTTTTGACTTTTGCATTACCTTTTTGCATTATCTTTTGATAGAGAGTCATGATGAGAAAACATGAAGATCATTTGATAGAGAATCATGATGAGAAAACATGAAGATCATTTGATAGAAAATCATGACGAGAAAACTAAAGAAAAACATAAAGAAAAACATGAAGAGAAACATGAAGAGAAACATGAAGAAAAACATGAAGAGAAACATGAAGAGAAACATGAAGAAAAACATGAAGAGAAACATGAAGAGAAACATGAAGAAAAAACATGAAGATCATTTGACTTTGATAGAGAGTCATGACGAGAAAACATGATAGAAAGTCATAAAGAAAAATCATGTAGACTGTTCAATCAAGCTATTTACATCTATCTAATATCTTGTCAAGTCGAGTTGAATTTTTGAATCGAGTTGTCAAATCAAGCTTCTCAACTCGATTTAAGTGCTTGAGTTCAACTTCTCAATTCAACTTGATACTTTTTCAAAAAAATTTCAACTCAACTTAACACTTTTTGAGTCGAGTACTCGACTTGAACTCAAGTACTTGACTTGACGCGATCAGTTTAAACAAGAATTTCAATATTTTCTCAATCATCTCAATAACTTCGTTCTACTTCAATAAGAGTTTTTACTCACGAATGAGTTTCAATTTAAATACAATTGATTACAAAACAATTTGTGAACATCTTGAAGCTAAAAAAGCAGATGATATTATCATTCAAATGAAAGAACTTCTTATCTTTAATTATCAGTAATTGAAAAAGACAAAGTAAATCATTGAAGCTCAAATCAATAAACATAGATGAAATGTCATTTATGAAGTAAATAACTGAGTTTGATTATTCTTCAGAAACATCAAAACAACAAGATCATGCAAAGATTTGAAAGATAAACAGCTAGAATTCTATCAAATCACTGTCAAAGTTGAGATCTTCTATCATTTTCATCTATCAATAAGCATGAAGCAGCTGCATTTAATGTTCAGCTCAAAGCTATTATGTTTTTATTCTCAAGACTTGTTATCAGAACAGCATTCAAAATCTTTTAAATCATTGACAATTGAAAATAATGATCATTGAGAAATAGATGACATTTTAAACTCTAAACGCTATCAAGATTGAATACAATACAAGATCAAATGAACAGAACTAAATCAAAACAATGAATGATACTATGTTAATAAAGAAGAATTCAAGAGCTTGAAAGAAGTTCTAGTTGAATTTCATAAACTTTATTCAGACAAGTCACACTAAATTGAAAAACAGTGAAAAATTTTTGCGTTTCATTTATTCTATTCAAACAAACATGAATTTTTGAAGAAAAGAATAATGTTATGAATGTGTTAAAATTGAATAAGATCAAAGCTTTAATTCTAATTAATTCACAGTGAACATTAATGAGTTCACTGTGTATTGATTAAAGCTAGTCAATGATCTGATCTAAATCTGACTCAGATTTGACTCAAATATGATTTAAATATGATTTTTCTTTTCTAGCACTTTCTAATCAGCTTCTATTGTTTTTTAAACAAACACACTTCTTTGTATTATGAGTGATCAACAGATTTCTATAACAAACACATTTCTTTGTGTCATAAACATCTTTTGAATCAACATCTTTTTTATGTTTCAACATGTTTTCTTTGAGACTAGCGTTGATCTGAGTAACTACTATATAGAGCGTGTTTTTCTTGTTTTTTATATCTTTTTTCTTCTGTATTCTTAAAGTCTTAGTCATAACTATCTTTATTGATCAAACATACTAGTCATGCACGCTCTCTGATTAGTTTCTAGACACAATTTCAACATTTATGATCTTCAAGCATTCTTCGAATTTACTTTCATCAACGTTGTATCAATGTAGATCAACATCATATTCTTTTCAATTAACATAATATTGTAGTTGTTTATCTCATTTGTAATGTCTGAAGTTTAATATGTTTTTCACTTTTCATTCATCTTCATCTTCAATTACTATAAAATCAAATGACTCATTTTGTTGTTCTTTCAGAGAGATCTTTGAATTCAGTTGCAGCAAATTCGATGCAAACTTCAAATGAATCTTCATTGTCAATGACAGTTCTAGTTGATATGCATGTTCAATCTTAATCAAAATCTTGAAAAGTTCTAGCATTTTATCATTCAGCTTCTTTGATGATCTTGAGATCATAATGTTTCTAAAATTCAGAAGCATCATGTCATTTATCTTGTAGATCATTTTCTTTCAATGCTTGTTAATTTATTTCTTCATTGTGACTCTGACTCTTGCTAATGCTTGCTTGATCAATGCTAGTGATTATTTTATGTGTTTAAATATATTCTCTGCTTTGCTTGCTTCAATTCTAGCTCGAATGATTTCATATTCAGTTGAATTCAAATTGAAGCTCATATAAGAGTGAAAGTTCTTATTTAGAAAGAACATTGACTGTTTAATTAATGATGAAATAGCATTGTTATCAACAAATTCAGTCATAGATAATCAGGCAAATCAATCATCTTGCATATATGAGCAGTAACTTTGTAGATATCATTTCACATTCTGATTCGCTCTTTCTGTCTGATCATTAATTTGCGAATGATAGTCAATGAATAGTTTCATCTTAATGTTGAGTCTTAGACAAAGAGACATTCAGACAATTAATATAAATTGAGAATCACAATTGAACATTATTGATCTTGATAGTTCATGAGTTCTGAAGATTTATATCAACAGCAGCTTAACTGTTTGTTCTGCAAAGACTTCTTTGTCATTTGATTAACATGATATATAGTATCATTTCTTAGACAATTGATTTATGACTGTCAGAATTACGTTGCTTTTATCACTTTCTGATAGATTAATAATGAAGTTCAAGAATATGTTCTGTCATTATTGTTCAAATATGAGCAATAACTTCAGCAGTTTATTGATTCAATCTTTCAATGCTTTTGATCTACAATAAACATGATAGTTTCAAATGTAATGTTTGATCATCATTCTCATCTTCAATCAGCAATATGATCATTTCAACAAGTTTAATGTTCAATTCATGTTAGAATAATCTTTGATTGAAAGATCATTGACTGAGAAATTTATAGTTTATTATCTTTTCAAAGTACTTTATCAAGTACTTTGCATTTGTTCAAATTAATATCTTGACAAGTTTTTCTGTTCTGTTTCATGATTATTTGAATATTAAAGCACAGTTGATTCATTTGATTTTCAACTATAATTTGATTCTGAATAGAAATCATCTTTTTGATTAAATTTTAATTAGCTTTTGATTTGAATTTTGAATCTGAGTCAGAATTTGAGTCAGATTCTGAGTTAAATCTGAGCAAGATCTGAGTCAGATCTTAATCAGCTTTCTGATCATCTTTTTGATCAACTTTTATTGACTGCAGTTCAAATTTGTCTTCAAGCAATAGCATTTGATGCTGATATAGCTTTCAATCATCATTTGCTTCAACTGACTTGACGTCTGACATTCTGATCAGTGCATCGACTTTCAGATTCTGTTTTTCTGACTGATATATGATCTTAAAGTTATATTCAGATAACTTCTCAGCTCATTTAACTTATCATCTGATCAGTTCTTTAATGATCATGAAGTACTTCAAATTCAGATAATCAATGAAAATCTTAATTGAAATATTCATACATTTCAATTTGAGACATCAATGTTTCAAACAGTGAATAATAATCAGCAGTTCTTTGTCATAAATCTTGTAGTTGCATTCTGCGAAAATCATGTTCTTGTTATAGAAGATCATTGAATGTAAAATGTCTTCATCGTCATATTAAAACAATACTTCGTCATTCACATAGTTCAAGAAGTTCATTTTCAGAATAACTTTTCTGATTAAGTCAAAATGCTTCAGAATAAGAACTATCATCATTTGTTACTTTAGTTCTTCAAAGAACATCTGATAAATCTTTGTTCATTCAAAAAGATGATTTTTTCAAATCAGTTTTATCATGAATTGAATGATCTTTGAGAAGTTTTTTATGAATCATGATTGATAGAAATTGCAGAAGTCAATGAAAATCTGCACATGAATTAATGATCATGACACTTTTCAGTTTCAAATCATATTTACTTTTCAAGAATTCATTCATAAATTATTAATGAATATCAATAGTTTAAGAAACGAGATTTTCTGAATCTTGAATTCATACTTGTCAATGTTTATCTGCAGATCGACTTCATGAAGCTTGTTTAACACTTCTTTCACATGAATTCTATGTTCTTTCAAGATCTTGCTGTAAATGAGAATATCATCATTGATAAATTCTCGAGTGCTAATTAGTTAATCACACGCAGCTAATCATTACGTTGACATTGTTGACATTGTTGACAGATAATCAAATCAGAGATTTAATCAAACATCACTAAATTACGTCATTAATCTCATACTTAGATTTAATAGCTGGTAAATTGAATCATTTACCTTTGCACATAGATAATTAAATGATTAACAGCATCATTAAACAGTTTGACAACATCTTCGTTCTTCGCATTCTACATGCTCATCATTCTACTCATCATTCTACATACTCATCACTTTACTCGTCATTCTACATGCTCATCATTCTACTCGTCATTCTACATACTCATCACTTTACTCATCACTCTACATACTCATCACTTTACTCGTCATTCTACATACTCATTATTCTACTTGTTATTCTACATACTCATCATTTTACTCGTCACTTTACATGCTCATCATTTTACTCGTCACTCTACATGCTCACTTCTCTACTCACTCATTTACTCACTCATTTACTCGCTCATCTACTCACTTCATCTACTCGCTTTATCAATCTCTTTATCAAACGTTCTATCAGACTCTCTATCAAATGCTCTATCAAACGCGTTGATTGAACGCATAAAACACGTCAAACAATGCTTCAAACAATGCTTTCTACATGACTTGAAAACAGTACTGTTATCTCTGTGATTAGTAATCTTCGCTTTCAGTTGAAGATCAACGCTAGGAAATTCAGGAAATGCAGAATATTTACTTCTTCTCACTTTTTTCTTTCTTCATAGAACAGTTTCTACTTTCTATTTTGTACGAAATAATGCTAACTGACTCAATAGAACACACTCTTCATGACTCGATATTGAACTTTCTACTGATCTTTCTACTGATTTTTCTACTGATATTTTGATTGAGCTTTCTACTGATTTTTCTACTGATCTTTCTACTGATCTTTCTACTGATCTTTTGATCAAGCTTTTTACTGAGCTTTTTACTGAGCTTTCTACTGAGCTTTCTACTGAGCTTTCTACTGAGCTTTCAATCAAGCTTTTGATCAAGCTTTTTATCAAACACTCTATCAAACTTTCTACATGCTTCAAATTACTTGTTGATTGAGTGTATAACATGAGTTGAACAGTGCTTTCTACATGACTTCTTTCATGTTTTTCTATCAAGCACTCTTTATGTTTCTCTATCAAGCACTCTTCATGTTTTTCTATCAAACATTCTTCATGTTTCTCTATCAAGCACTCATGTTTTTCTATCGAGCACTCTTCATGTTTTTCTATCGAGCATTCTTCATGTTTCTTTATCAAGCACTCTTTATGTTTTTCTATCAAGCATTCTTCATGTTTTTCTATCAAGCACTCTTCATGTTTTTCTATCAAGCATTCTTCATGACTTTTTTTATGATTTTCTATCGAGTATTCTACATAGTTAACAATTTGTTCAAATAAATGATTAGATAACTAGTTAGATAATAAATTCATTGATTTAATATCTTGCTTTTGCATGCGCTTAAGCAGATAGAATTGAGCATATAGAATCAGAATAATCAGTGTCAGCAGTGTTATTTTGATGATTCATGTCATTTTGATGATTCATGTCAATGTGATAAACAATGTCAATGTGATAAACAATGTCAATGTGATAAATGATGTCATTTAAGCTATTAGGCATGCACTTGCAGCTAATCACGTCAAAGTGATCTTATAAGAAGAAAGATTGATCAAAATGATAAATCATTTAATTTATCAACTAATTACGTAATTAGACACTTGACGAAATTTCTCGATGATTTAAATATGTCTGACAGAATTTATGTAAATAGTTGAACAATACATCATTAATATAGTGCTGAAAGAACGTGAATTCATTGATTAATTCAAAAAGCATTACTTTATACTTGTAAACATTGAAGAAAGTAATGAATGTAATTAAATTCTCGCTTTCAGTACTTATACAAGACTTATTGAACATGATGATAATGTTAAATCAAGTCAGATACTTACTGTCTTGAATTCAAGTGAGTACTTCATTTATTAAAAGTATTGAATAATGATTTCTTTTAATCAGAGCATTCAGTTTTCAATAATTCATGCAAAAGTGAAAATTATCATCTTTCTTTTCAACAAATAGTATTGATGAAGTGAAGAAAGCTTTGCTGAGTGTAATAAACTTCTTCTTTAAGTTCTTTTCTAGATACTTCTTGATCTTTTGCAACTTGTAACTCAACATGAGATACAATCAACTTTTAAAGAGTTAATTCTCATCTTTTAATTCAATCTTATGATCATATGATTGTGTGAGAATGCATTTCATTGATTATGAATGATGCATATCTGCAAGACTAGCTCGCAAGATTAAATTAAAGACATTAACGAGTGAATAAAAATAGTGACTTGACAGAAGATGAAAACTCTGTCAGCTTTTACATTTGTTTCTTAGCAATTAGTTCTATCATCAATAAAGTACTATCTTATTATATTCTACTATGCAGTTTCATGTAAAAAGATCTTGTCATCTTACAGTTTTAATTGCTTCATTTGCATGAAGTTGTTCAGTAAAAGATGTTGAATGTGCAGTGACTTACTAAAAGTTGCATGATTGAAAGAAATGATAACTTCTTTCATACTGAGAATTTGTTGTCTCATCAGAACAAATCTGAGAATCACTCATTCAAACATGCAGATAAGAAGTTTAAGCTGCAAGAATTTAATGAACAGACAAATCATATTTCTTGATGATCAGTAAGCGAAGTACATAAGCAGTTAAAGAATCTGAAGATGCAGAATGTACTGCTTGTCTTGCAACTTTGCATATTAAAACTTAAGCAAAAGATTCAATTAATCTTTGATCATCGACGTCAATATAATGATGATCATTATTGAAGTAATGCACGCAAGCGTGCTAATCAATCTTGCAAGTCTAAAGAGTAAAGCATCATGAACTACAACTTCTTGATGTTCTGACTGCAAGACTGTAAAAACTTCATAATTGCAACATCATTTGATTTCACTATGAAAGAAGAGAAGCTGCAATGATTTGCATTATACTTGTCAGAGAAGTCTTGCAATCAATAATGAGATCATGTGATGAGCATGTATAATCATGATAAAATATTTAACTGAAAGTACTACATTGAATACTTGCATGTTAAACTTAGCAATTCTGAAATTCATAACTTTTAAACAGAATGTTGACTTGAGACTGCAAAGCAGCAAGTCAATCAAAGCATTGCAAATTTCAAGCAATATCTTATCAGACTGTATGCAGATTTGAACTATCATATATTCAATGAAACTTGCATAATGTACTTGCAAATAAAGATTAATGAAATCATCATGAATGAGTTTCTTCGCATTTCATACATCTTTATCAATTATATCAATCTGCTAAAACATTTTATAAACATTAACTTGCATTTGCAAAATATTGATGCATTGTTGAAGTTACATTTGCAGCAAAGTGAAAGTACAATGTCTCAAAAGAGTTTTCAATTCTTGCATAAAAAGATGAAGTTTATTGCTGCAACGAAGAATTTAAAGTTCTTTGCTTCAAGCATGCAGTCTAAAGACGATGTAACACTCAAGTTCAATGAGTTCAAGCAAGATGTTGCTTCATTCAATCTTACATACTGATCATGCAAGAAAATGAAATACAAGATTGATAATTTAATGTGTTTCAACTATACATTTAAATAAAAAACTTGCAATCATGACAAAGAAATGAAAAAAGAGAAAGTTTGATATTCATCATTGAATCATTAAATATAATTATGAAAAGATGATTATCACATGCATTGATGATATCAGTATTAACAAATATCTTTGAGAAAATGCATGAAGCTCACTGTCTTATTGATTCTGAGATTGAACAAAATTTTATATTGCAATCATAAGTAAAAGAGCATAAGTTATTAAAGAATCATGCAATTCTGAAACAGATTCAGATGATCAATGATCATTGAATTTTCTGCTATGATATGCATCAGATCAATATTAAGTTGATCAATCATAAGAAAGTTTGCAAGAGCTGAAACATTGAATTTCATGCTGTAAACATGCAAGAATATGATATGATTCTTAATTACTTATGATTAAATGAGATTGACTTGAATATTTATTGATGCAAGCATTGCTGATCATATTGAGAAAACAGCACTCAGCATGCGAAGCAAATACAAGTTAGTCAGTGCAAGACATTGAAATTTGTCGAGCTTGCAATGCTTGCAGCTAAGAGAAGAAGAGAGACTCATGTAGCTTTGCTTTATCAGCTGCTATCTACAAATGACTTATCACAGAATGCAAATCATCAGACTGCAAAATGCAATGCACTTCAAGCGAAAGAATTAAAAATATTCTCTGCTATTCAAGATTTCAAGAAAGTATTTTCTGAGATTCTTTCTAATAGTTTGAACATGCATGATCAGATGAAACATCTCATTAATTTAATGAAAAGCAAAATGTCTTGCATCAAGTTTATTTATAAAATGACACAAGATGAGCTTGCTGTGATACAAGACTATTTAAACAGCGCGTTAAAGAAGAAATGAATTTGTTCATCAAGTAGTTTTGCAAAAGCATCTGTATTGTTTATAAAGAAGTTGAACGAAAGTCTTTATTTATGCATGAACTATCATGATCTTAATGAAATAACAGTAAAGAACAATTACTCATTATCTCTACTATCTGAGACGTTGAATCACTTTACTTATGCAAGACATTTTATCAAAATTGATATTTGCAACATTTATCATTGCATTCAAATTTGCAAGAGCGATGAATGAAAAACAACTTTTCATACATGCTACAATCAGTTTGAATATCAAATGATGCTTTTTGAACTGATAAATACTTTTACAATCTTTCAGTTCTATGTAAATTACATGCTTAAGTTATTCATAAATATTTGCTGCGTGATATATTTGAATGACATCTTAATATACTTTAAGATGAAAGAGCAGCATTGAGAGCATATGTGCAAAATTCTTCACACGTTACTGAAATATTGACTGTATATCAAGCTGTTAAAATGCACTTTCAATTGTAGCAAAGTTATATTTCTGAGATTCATGATAAAGTGAAGAAATATTCAGATGAAACAGTCTTATATTAATGTAATCACTAGCTGATCTGAGCTTAAGTCTGCAAAGAATATTCTTGTATTCTTGAGATTTATGAAATTTTATCAATAATTTATAAAAGAATTCTTTCAAATCATCACGCTTTTAACAAATTTAATCAAGAGTGCAAAGAAGAGAATGATGTATTCATTCTTCACAATGACATTAAAAGTAAGAAAAACTTTTGAAAGATTGAAAGTAATCTTTGTCAATGCTTTCATTTTGAAACACTATGATTGAAATGCAGATCTTTGCATGAAGATTGATGCATCAAATCGCGAAGTTGAAGATGTGCTTAGTCAGAAGAGCAAGACTGATCAATGATATTTCATTGCATACTATAGTTATAAGTTTAAAGAAGCTGAAATACAATGAAACATGCATGATAAAGAGCTGTATGCTATAGTTCTTGATTTTAAAAACTAATGACACTATCTTCAAAGTAGCAAGCAATTCATATATGTGATAACAGATCATAATAATCTTTGTTACTTTATGATGATGAAGAAGCTTAATGTACAACAGATGCATTGAGCTGAGAAATTAGCTGCATTTGACTTTCATATAAAATATCACAGAAATAAATTAAACTTTGCAAATGCATTTTTAAGAAAACTTAATATCATGAAATTGAATGATAGCAAGAAGAATAATGATTATTTTCTATTTACTCTGCAAAACAAACTTCGTAATCAAAAATGTCAATCTGAACTGCTAAAAAATGAAGAAGTTTTAACAATGATCAAACTTGCAGCATTGATGATGTAATTGAATGACATAGTTATTGCAGATATTTAAGTCATATGTTCAAATGAGAAAATACTTGCAAAATTTTGCAAAATTTTAAATACTGTGTCATCTCAACTTCTGATTCATCAGATTATAAAGTTGAAGAGATTTTATTTAAAAATGAGTGAATTAATGACTGCATGATTGTTGAAGTTACAACAAAGAAACGTCTTTATTATGAATGAAAAGTGACATTAATGATTTGCATTTAGAAAGAATGAACTTTCAAAATGAAGTATGAAAGATAATGAACTGCTACGTCGTGATCTTGCAATTTATGTACTCAATGACTTTGTTACAAGAAATGAGATTCTGTGTATGAATCATGATGATCTTGAAGTAAATCATTTCACATGCATTCATATTAAGACTGTGATAAGAAGAAAATATTACTGATTGAAAATGCTCAAAAAGATGACGAAATATGTTTGCATCTGTTCAGACTGTCAGCAAGTACAAGTGCATCATTATAAACTTTATGAAAAGTTGATGTTTATATCTTCAAAGACTGTGAATTCATTTCACATGATGATCATGAATTTCATAACAGACATGCTCTCTGCAAAGAATTTGTACATTGAAAAAACAAGTGATATTATATTAATAATAATAAATAAGTCGATCAAGCACATAATTTATATTTTAATGATCAAAGATTTGAACGTTGAAAGACTTGTGAATTTGCTATGATGAGAATTCATATTTCAGCATGAAATGATACAAAGCATTATATCAAATTGAGACTCATTGTTTATTAATCATTTCTGAATCACTCTATGTTGATATCTTGAAGCAAAGCAAAAGCTAAGCATTGCATTTCATTTGCAAATCAATGATCAAACAGAAAGACAGAATCAGATGCTTAAGCATTATTTGTGAATATATTTCAATTACAAGATGAATAACTGATCAAAGCTTTTATCAATGATGACGTTTGCATATAACAACAGCGTACACACTAATATTGAAAAAACTTCACATGAGTTTCTAAAAAGATACATTACGAGCTTTGCAGAGACATCTGAGAACAGAGCTTTAAAAAGAGAGACACTCTTAACTATGAAATGAGCAAAATAACTATGAAGTATCAGAAAACATTTAATGAGACTATGAAAGTGAGTAGTAAAGCAGCAAACAAAGTATTATAATACTTATCATAAAGTTATAAGTTTTTAAATGAAAGAAAAAGTGCTTTTGCAAAGTATAAACATTCATACACTTCAATCAAAGAAAAAGATTGATTATAAATAATTGAAATCATTCAGAATATTGAAGAAAATTAACATGTAAATGTATAAGTTTAAACTATCTGAGAAATATGATGCAATTTACTCAATCTTTTATATTTCTTTATTGAAACTCTGACACTTGTGTGATGATCAGATTTACTAGATGAGTAAATGAGATCTATAAAAGTGATATGACAATGTGATATTTTAAACAGACACAGAATGAGTATATATTATGATAGAGCTAATTATTAAGAAGCTCTCAATAACTTGAGAAAATCGATTGACTATAGAGAGTTTGTCAAGCATTGTCAAGTAGAACACGACATAACTCATGATATATTAAGTCAAAGATATGACGTAGTCTAAACGATATCTTGACAAAGTCATAAAGTTTCAGAGCTAACTCAGATCTGATCTTCAACTCAGTCTCTGATTCTAGCTTCTATGTGTCAATTCATCATGACAATTGTCTTCTTTTCTAAGTGAGTTCATTCTCGATCTCAATAATTAATGTCTTTGTTTATTCTGATAAATGATGATGTGCATTCATTGATTCACTCTAGAAGCTTTCGATAAAAATCTTTAAACTTCTGTGAGAAAACAAGAAAAAGAGAAACTTTCAATTGAATGATGATTCATCTTCAATTATAATGTGTATAGATGACATTATAAATAGTATATGTGATGTGTAATTGATGTAAATGACAGCAATGATGACGTGTAGTTAATGCATAAACATTGTTTATCTTTCAAGTAAATAATGTTGTTGAGATGATAAAGTATAAACAAGAGTGAATAATAATTGTTGATTTGTTTATTGCTCTTTCAGTTCTTCTCAACTTTTCATTTTCTTCAACTTCATCTTCTTTCAATCATGATCATATTTTTATCATTGTATGATTACTTTTAACAAACTTTGAGTATATCTGTATAGTAAGAGTAAGAGATTTAAATCATGAGTTGTGAATGCGCAGCGACGCTCAAAGAAAGTTGTAAGATGATGAAGTTGACTGATGCTTGAGTCAAGATCATTACAAAAGTAAGTGATGTCACAACTTGAGATTTCACGACTATTACTGCAACTAACAGTATTGTATATTTGTTCAAAAGACATTGATCAAATCTGATGATCATGATGCTGCTGATGCTGAATCGCTTATGATAATGCAGATGTCATCAAATTCTGATTGAAAGTTCATCACTTCTACTATTTAAACTTTTGAGTACATCTCAGTTATTGAAGAAGAAATTCGAAAGACAATGAAAGAAGAAATGATCATTGATGCTTCATTGATGATCTTGTTGAATTTACAAACTTTGTGAAATTGAAGAATGATGATGAAATTTGTTTATTCAACTTTTTGATGTTGTTACTGATGCTTTTCAGCTGTCAATTGTTGAAATAAGCAAAAGAAGCATTGCTGATTTTGAAATTCTAGATAAAGTGATTTGTATAAAGTGTGCTCAAGTTCTACACATTAAGGATAGAGCATCGCTGTATGATGTCATCTTTCAAAGAAAGACAATGTACAGAAAGTGTATTCATTGTGCAAGTAATGAGAATTTCTGTATCACAGTGAATATACTTATCTGATACATCTGTTAAATGCTCATGATTCAATATTTAGATTCTCGACATTTGCATTCAAGCTGTCAATGAATTCTTTCATCTGCAGAATATTTATGATAGTGCAATTAAGAATGAAGAAAAGAATGTCACTCTGAAAACATTCACTGTTCATCAGAAAATTCTTTACAAAAAGTTGATAACAACGACTTGTGTAAAGAGTTATCTCAAGAGAGTTTATAAACTTGAGTCTTTAAAGATTCAAAAGCTCATTCTCAAAAAAATGATGATTATCAATGACATTGTCAGAGAAATTCTGAATGTAAAGCGCTTTACAATACATTCAATTTCAATTATATATCATTTTGTCAGCATTTTTAATTGTTCTGATATATTTTAGCATAATCTGTTGTCTCTTAAATCTTTGTCTTCACATCTCAATGTAAATTTGACAATGAGAAAAAAGAAGAAGTTTATGATCTTGTCTCATGTAAGAAATGTTTGATGAAGTAATGATTGCATGATGTTTGTTGTGTCGTGATGATTGCGCTCTCTTATTGAGCGCGTTTAAATATCTTTGCGCTTTTTTCTTCTGTCTGTTGATTTACATATGTGATCATTTCATTAGAAGATGAAACTATCATAATACAGTGATTCTTCTTTTCTAATAATGAGTTTATGCTTGAAAGTGAATGATTATGCTTTTCGCTCATGTTTCAGTCTCATTTTGAAAGCTTTTATAAGCTTCAAGACATCTTTCATATCTTTGCTTGATATTTATTGATTATATTCAATGAGATATTCTTTTCATTGTATCTTATAATATAAGATTTTCTTTCTTTTTCGCTTCTGTAAAATCTTTTCTATCTTTCATTCTTACTCATCATCAATAAGCTTGAATACAAGATAATTGAGTATAGAATCATTGTTTAATCTACAATTATACAACTTTAAAAAAGACACATGAAAGACAGAATGAACTTTATAAATGATTAAAAGATCAAGATAATACATTTGCTTATTTATGAATTCTTGTATACAAAAAAACTCTATCATTTTATTTAATAACTTTTTGCTTAACTTCTTCTGCTTCAGATTTTTTGCTGATAGCATGATCAAATCATCAATATTAAAGAACTTAAACTTATGTTTTTGATTATAGTACTTTGTCTGAACATTGATTGCATTTTATCATCATTGCATCAACGTGTTTTGCACATTTTGCAGCATTTCAATGTATTTTTTTGCTGCTGACACTTCTTCTTTCATAGCATCATTCTCAATGTATATGTCAAAGATTAATTTGTAATCATACATGATTTTAAAAGAACTATAGTTTAACGAAGTGTGCTTCATCTGATGATAAATGAACTCAACTATAAGTAAAAGCATAGCTCAGTTGTCTTGTTTTTTGAAACAATACATTTTTAAATAATGTTTCAATGTTTGATTTTATTATTCTGTTTAATCATCTGTTTGCGAATGAAAAGTGATGCTTAATCGTCGTTTCATCTTAACATGATAGCAGATCTTTGATCAAAACACATTAATAAATAAACTATCTTTATTGATAATTATATCATTCAATATTTCATATTTTAGAACAATTTGCTCAAAGAACAACTCTGTTAACTTTACAACAGTCAGAGTCTTTTTTATAAACAGATAATGCATCATCTTCATGTAATAATCAACTATCACAAGAATTGAATCATACATGACTTCTTTTCATTTACTAGACGACAGATTAATTATGAAATTCATAGTGATTTCTTTTCATGAATTTGTGAGTTGAGATAATGATCTCAACTCGTCATATGATAAATGATGTTTCATCTTCATTCTCTGACAAATGTCACAAGTATTTATATATTCTTTGACATCTTTGATCATACTTTTTCAGTAATATTTGCAATCTAAAAGCTTGCTGATCTTGTCAGCATCAAAATGCTTTGCTAACGAGTCATCATGATGATGTTTCAATAACTTTTCTCTGACAGAAAGATCTTCTGAAACATACAATAATTCATTGTATTCTATCATTTCTTAACTATTCAATGTTTAAGCTTCAACATCATTCTTTTGTATACTTGTCGTTTCGTCTGCTTTTAGTCTCACAGCAAATTCATTTTCTTGCTGTAAGATCTTGATGAGTTCAACTATGAATTTACTACTGAAGTTGTATATTATTTCATGAATTGTCAATACTCTGACAATTGCACGTGAAACAAGTTGTTTACAATCAATAGTTTCAGCAACAGAATTAAGCTGTTTCTCAGCTATGTTGCAATCTTTATGAGTCAACGTTTCATCATCATGTCTTCTTAAGTTTTCAAACTCAGATCGAGAAATTTTATCTTTCAAGAAATGTACTTCATCTAAATGTATCTTTTGCATTGTTAAAATCATGATCTTCAGCAGCATACTTCTGACATGCATTGCTGAACATGTACTCATGTTTTCACTAACACTGTGAACAGACATCTTCTCAACTTCGTTAATCACTCGTGTACAATAAATTTCATCTGACAACATGCTTTTGACATGATTGACTGAATATTTTCTTTCACTGACATTATGAATGAACATCTTCTCAACATCATTAATCACTCATGTTCATCAATGAATTTCATCTTGCAGTCTGCTCTCAACATGTTCTGCTGAATATCTGTTCATACTTATACTGTGAACAAACGTCTTCTCAACATCGTTAATCACTCGTATACAGTATAATTCTCTGATCACTACAAATATAAAACTATTTAAACTTTTTATTTTAGCTAGCTTTCGCTGCAGAGTGAGCAGCAAACAATTCGCAAAAATGTTCTCATTCTTATAGTCAGATTGTCTTAACAATGCATTGATTGAATTTGTCTTTTCTAATTTATGTGCTATTTTAAAGTTGCAAATCAACAATCTCATGACTCATCTGACTTGTCTTTCGTTTAGCTCTTGAACATTCATAAAATTCTTCAAATTATTATGATCAGTCAAAACTTCAACAGTATGATAACTGTCTTTCACATAGTGTCATTAATGTTTAAACATCACTACTATGATTAAAAGCTTCTGATCATATGTTTCATAGTTTCTTTCAACGTTTATCATCATTCTGAATCAGAATGCAATTAAATGTCACTAATTTTCGTCATCTGACTGAGACAAAATACTCGCGACTGCATAATTGAACATGTTGATCTCAATGCATATATGTCGCTTTGAGTCAAAGTGTCTTAGTATAAATGCTTTCATAAAGACGTCACGAAGTTGATTAAAAGTTTGTTTTGCTTCGCTTGATCATATGAATGAACTCATTTTTACATCTTTTACACTATCTTTCAGTAGTTCTGTTAAAGACTTTGCTATCTGAGAGTAATGATGTATAAAACATCGATAGAAATTGACAAATCTCAGAAAAACTTATATTTCTTAATACATCTTCAATCTGAATCATGTTTTGATGATGTTTATTTTACTTGAATTCATCAAAACACTCTTTGTGAATATGATAAATTCTAGAAAGTTCACTTTAGTGATGAAGAATTCACACTTCTTCAAGCTAGCATATAGCTTGAACTTTCTTAATTTCTCGAAAATCTGCTTTACATGATTTATATGATCAATCTTCTTTACAAAAAAGATTAGAATGTCATTCAGATAAACAACACAAAAGTCATTTAAAAGCTCTGTCAAGATCTTATTAATATAAGTTTGAAAGATGATAGATGCATTGATCAAATTAAATGACATGATCATATATTTAAAGTGATCATAATGAGTACAAAATGTCATCTTTCACTCATCTTCATATTGAATTCTGAGACAATGATAAACATTCTTCAGATTTAACTTAATGAACTGCTTGATTCTACTGAGTCTGTCTAGAGTTTCACTAATTAAAGACAGTGAATGATGATTTTTAACAGTGATCTTATTCAGATCTTGATAGTTCATGCATAAACAAAGACTATCATTCTTTTTGAAAATGAATAGAATAAATGCATCAATCAAGTTGACAAAGTGCTTAATTCATTCTTTCGCTAAGACATCATTTAGATACTGTCTCAGAGTCGTTAACTCTGTATTTGACAAATTATACAATGATTCATATGATGATTCTGCAGTGATTTCAATTGCATGATCATGTTTTTCATGCAAAGACAGTTTGTCTGCACTTTCTGTTGAGAATACATCTTTGTATTCTTTCAATTCAACGAGTAAAGTCTGCGTTTCAAGCGCATTTGTGATACAACTCGTCACGTTATTCATTGCTTTCACTTGATGTTCAACAATCAACTCTTCGACAACATTAATCATGACAAAAGCATACACAGTAGACTCATCTTGTAAAGCTTTCGCAAATGCTTATGCAAAGAACAACTCAAATGCATGCTCATTCACGTTGAAACATCATGTTTTTGCAATCATGTTTATTCGAATATGCTTGAATTGCATACTCAACATACTCAGAATCAAGAGAGATTCTTTCTTGTTGATAACATAAAAGATACTTATATCTTTTTTCTTTATGTCTCAGCTGTCTCTCAGTCGATAACACATCTTATAAACATCATAACAATAAACATTCTGATCATTCATTTAAATAAATCTTGAAAGATCAACGTTCAGCAATAATATATTTTGCTTGATAATGAAATGTTGACTAATTAAGTTCATCTTGACATTAATATTTATGTGAATCTTCATTTCTGTCTTCTGATCTTTCTGAATTACATGTTCTTTATATATAAAAGTCTTTACGAAGAAAACTTCTTGTTTTTCTCTCAATGATTTGAAATATTCATCAAGAGCTTGTCTTTTCTTGAAATCTTGAAACGACTCTCATGTGACATTGAATCAATGAATACTCAATTTACATCAGATTCTTTTGATTTGTTTTTGATCTTTTCATCTTTACAATCAGTAAAGTAATGATTTTTTCAATTGCACATATAACACGTTATATTGAACAAATTCTTGCTATAACATGATGAAGCATGTGAACTTATTTTTGACAAAGAATCAAGTTTGATTGATCAATGAAATTTCTTTCACTTTGAATGAATCTTCTTGTTGATTTTATCTCAATCATGCAAATTCTTGTCTTGAAATCATTTTGATGACAAGACATGCTTCTTTCGCAAGTTGATTTTCAATCAAGCAACAAGATTGATTAATGCATCTCATGTGATGAAAATTGACTGCACATTAGTAATGATTACATGCAGCTCAGATCTTAACTTGATGAATAAATGAATTCACTTATGCTCATCATTATACAATGAAAGTTGATGTTTCAGAGTGTTCAGATAAACTGCAAACATTCATATCAATTGATTTGAATGTTGCAATGCATTTGCATACTGCTGAATCATGTCTATGCTTCAATTCATTAAGTTCTTGATTAAATTAAGAAGAAAATCAATAAAATTAAATCACATCTGCTGAGCTACAGACATAATCTCTTCATGATTGAATCAAAGCTTCTTTGATTCATTCTTGAGATAAATCATGCAGTACAGAATCTTTTTCTTATCACTTTTAAAATATCAAGAAGTATTTCAAAATGAGATTTCAACATCACGAATTCACTCTTTATGCTTTCTTATGATTTTGTCATGATACTTCTTCAAAAGCATTGAAAGTCTTTGCTTTTGCAAAATGATCTCATGATGACTTTGTTTCATCGTCATCAACATTATGAAGATGATGATGCGTAGATTGTTTGAGTTCTCAATGAAAGCTTGAATGAAAGCTGAATGACTTTTCTTCGTCGTTTCAACAATTTGCAGAGTCTCAATCTTTGATCAAATAGCTGTTAACTTCTGTTTCTTTTGCAGTTCATTATATTAAAGCATTACACAAGTCAGCTGTTTATTAATATCAAGAAAGAATTCATCTTCTGCTTCTTCACTTTCTGATTTCATTATGCAACGTTCGTTTTCTGATATGATGTCTTGCAAGATTGAAATATCATCATTTCAACTTTGTTGCAATTGCATTGCTGTTGTCATGCTTGAATATCAAATCATCATTTCTAAAAAGAGTTTGAAATAATTAGAATTGTAATGATCAAATTTACTAAATGAGTAAATGAGATCTATAAGAGTGATATGACAATGTGATATTCTAAGCAGACACAGAATGAATATATATTATGATAAAGCTAATTATTAAGAAGCTCTCGATAACTTGAGAAAATCAATCAACTATAGAGAGTTTATCAAGCATTGTTAAGTAGAGCATGACATAATTCATAACATATTAAGTTGAAGATATGACGTAGTTTAAATGATGTTTTGACAAAGTCATAAAGTTTCAGAGCTAATTCAGATCTGATCTTTGACTCAATCTTTGACTTTAATCTTTATGTATTAATTCATCATGACAATTTGCGTGATGAGAATTTAAAGTTGCAAATTATTCTTATAAAAAAAGAAGAAAAATGAAAGATAGAAAAGATACTTGATTAATGAATCAAGAAAGAAAAGATTAAATATTTAGTTCAATGAGTTAATTCATCGTTCTACAAAAACTTCTGAGAATCAATGAAAAATCTTAGCAATGCAAAGAAGATTATTGAGAACTACAAGATAAAAAGACAAGTACATCAGTCAATTACAAAGAAGTTAAAAAGAAAAAAGAAAGACAAATCATATAAGAATCATGATTGAGAAAGTATTAAAAGCGCAAAGACGCAAGTTTAAAAAGTTAATATTAAACTACAATTATAAAATCTCATGTAACATATGTTTTCTAAAAAAGAAGATGACAAATGTTACGAAAAAGCAAAGAAAAGAAGCAATCAATGATCATAAGCAAGAACATTAAAGTGAAGAAGAAAGTTATTTATTCATCAATGAATCTCATCACATACTGCTTGCTTTAATTAATACTTACAAGATGAAGATGAAGTGATGTGATGATAACAAGAAGTGATGAGAACAAGAAAGATGAAAATCTCTATTCAACTATTAAATACAATCTCATATGTTAAGAAGAAAAACTATTCATTCTTTTATTGTCAAAGACGAAGAGTAAGATGAGTTTTGATGCAAGCATTGAAATGATGAATTATCATCAGCGCAACATGATGTATCAACAGTTGAAGATGACATAAGATTGAATTCATCAAGAATCATTGTGATTTTGATGACATAAGTAATTGTTGAGATCATGTCTAGAATCTAATCACACTGCAGCGAGATAGTGCGTAGCTGAATAGAATGTTTGATCAATAGAGATAGCTCTAACTAGAAAACTAAGAATACAGAAGAAAGAAGACAGTTTCGAGCTGTATCTATAGTAGAGTGAACAAAGAGACGAAGTAGTTGATTTGCTAAAGCTTGAATAGATGAAATGTTTCAGCATATTTTGATTCAAAACATCGTTGTTTCTTGTTCATATATTGAAATTTCTAGAGTCTATTGACTAGACTCTATTCAATGTCAACATGCTTCGTAACATTACTTTCTTCTCTTTAAAAGTCATGTTTCTATGACTTGTAATGTAGTTCATAGCACTAACGTAAAGCTCGACGCTCGTCTTTCTACCAATCTTTCTATTGATCTTTCAGATCATCGAAATGTCTATTGTAGCAGACTCACTATGAGAGAGAAAGAGCGATCATTGTAGCAGACTCACTATTTGACGTAGAAACATGAGGTAGATCGATTCACTGATAGATAGAGCGATGTGAGTAAATAGATCATTGCATTGACAGCGTCTTTGTAGCAGACTCACTAGTTGACTTGCTCATTGAAGAGATCAACTATCAGCTTGTCATTGAAGCAGACTCACTAAATTGATCTGAATTCAAATCGAGTTGAATTGAATTTGATGACACAGATTATTTTGACTCAACTGATTCACAAGCTTTTTGAAAGAGAAAGAAAGTTTGTGATTCTCTAGCAATCAACGATCATATGTTCTCGTTGATTCTATTGATCGAGTGAATCGATGCTACTGAATGAGCGATAGATTCTCTAGCAATTCAACAGTCTTGTCGTTGATTTTATTGATTCTCTGATGTTGTTCTGTCTTTCGAAGTCGTTGATCATCAGGTAAACAAATTTCTTTAGACTTGTTTCGTTGTTCATCAAGTGTCTTGAATGAATATTGATACTCATATCATAAAGTTAACGAATTCTTAGTTTAATGTTGAGATCATGCCTAGAATCTAATCACACTGCAGCGAGATAGTGCGTAGCTGAATAGAATGTTTGATCAATAGAGATAGCTCTAACTAGAAAACTAAGAATACAGAAGAAAGAAGACAGTTTCGAGCTGTATCTATAGTAGAATGAACAAAGAGACGAAGTAGTCGATTTGCTAAAGCTCAAATAAATGAAATGTTTCAGCATATTTCAATTCAAAACATCGCTGTTTCTTGTTCACATATTGAAATCTCTAGAGTCTATTGACTAGATTTTATTCAATGTCAACATGCTTCATAACAGTAATGTCATTGATTAAAATAACTTGATCATTAAATTCTTGAAGTTTGCAAGAATGAATTAATTGATGCAAGAAAAGATGATGTTGTTGCGTGAAGAATTTATTCATAAAAACATAAGCAAAAACTTTATTATCAATTAGAGTGAAAGTAAAAACTTTAAATTGAGCTTGATGTAAAATATAAAATACTATCATGTGATTATCTTTGAATGTTAAATTGAATTCAAAGAGTTTCAAGATAAATTTAGCAGAAAACTTTCTATATGATTGAAGTGAGAGTGAAAAGATTGAGATTAGTAAACAAGATAATATATATACAGATTTCTGAGCATAATTTAGCTTAGAAACTAAACTTTTCTTGCAAACAGCGAGACTTCTTTATTTATACTGATAATGTCATTGTCATAAACATTCATGATATGTAAAGTGAAAAACTTCTTATTTGAGCATTCTTTAGCAATTTTGTCTGAATGTTGCAATTTGCAGTAATAACACAGCTTTTACTTGTTGCAGATTTTCTTGATTTCAAAAATAATCAAAGTCTTATCTTAAATGATAATAATGATGAAGCTTAAATTTATTGACTCATTGAGAAATAAAAGAGAAAGAGACGAATTTGATTTGATTTGATTTGAATTCATACACTCTTGTAACATTGATTTAAGTTCAACTCATGAGAAAAACTATGATATTTATATTGAATGAACAAAACTCTCTGAGAAAGAAAATCACTCGTCGATTATACAACGACTTTAACGTCATCGAGACAGTGAGTTTTGAGACTATGTATCATGTTTGAATCTATAGCTTCTATTCAGCGCGTGACACTCTAGTAAATTCTTGATGAGAGTATTTATGTTATTTGATTATGTTGCATCATTCTTGCTCTGCTCTTCATAGATAATATTCTTTACAAACGATGTTTTGATTCAATTTTTGATTCGAAGATGAAGATGTTTTCTTTGCATTCGTGATGCTTGTAATTGTAGTCGATAGCTGTGTTCTCTCGCTTAATGATTGTCATTCATTGAGCAGAGAAATATATGATGAAAGAGAGATGCACATGATGAGAAGATAGAATGTGATTGTAATAAATAATTCTTTTCTTCTCTTGATTTGACTTATGTCACGCAGACGTTGAATGAATTGTTAGTATAAATGTGCAATCGCAGTCGTTAGATGATTTGACTTTGATCAATAGAGAAGAATGCGTTCTGATCATTCTTCTGCGCTCTCAATTTTTCACGTAGATAGATATATGACTTGATGTCAAGTAAAGAAGATGAGTTTAAGTTCTTTCAGTATATCAGCATGATCAACGAGTCACTACTTCTTCAAGCACTGTAGTCACGACTCTCAGACTGAGATCGACTATTCTATCTGATATCTTTTCATTAATTACTTGACAACACTGTTAATGCGATGAAGACGTTTCAATATATCGACGCGATCAATGAGTTGCAAATTCTTCAATCACTTGTAGTCACGACTTTCATACTGAGATCAACTTTTTCACTAGATATCTTTTCATCTCTTACTGACATCAACATGTCATTAATCTTCTTCGTAGATCGATTGTGACTGTTAGAAGAAATGTTGTCGCGTAGATGAAAACTTTGCACAATCGACTTTCTCACTTACACAATATTTTAACATCATTCAAATTGCGTTGAATTGAGATCTCTTGACTCTTCTGACTTCTATTCAGAACATAGAATCAAAAGATTCGTAGTCGACATCATGTACAGATGAATCTCGTTGTTAATCAGAAAGAGACGAAGATACTGTTAAAACAACAGTTATAAAAATAATGATTTTTGAATTCAAAAAGTTACTAGTCAATGCAGAGACATTCTTGACTTTAATGAACAAAATGATGATAAAGATGAAGTGAGATTAATGATGTTTAAGCTGCTGAAACTCTTCATTGATGTCAAAAAATGTTTAAACTCATTGATGAAAGATGAATGATTGAATTTCATCAAGATTTCATCAGAAGAAAATGATGACTTGAGTGAAATAATTGACATTGTGCTTCAGACAGTCAATCAACGAGAAATTTTTCATCAAAGAACATTCTTTCTTTTGATAGAAAAGATTGTAGTAATTAACAAAGTTATTCATATCTTGCTTCAGAGTTTTGCAAAAATATAAATGAGCATCTTCTGTCTTGAAAGAATTGTCACAGCAATGATGTAATTTATGTTATCAATCTGCAAAGATAAAAATAATACAAAGATCATTAATTTAATATTGATTCATTAAATTGTAAGTCTTCTTATTTATGATGAATCATGACTCAACATAAATGATCTTGACTCGATGAAAGAAATAATGATCATCATTTATGTTCATGCGCTGTATCAGACTCTGCTTTCATGCATTCAATCAATCTTTGTTCTTCTCATATTCAGATATGTCGAGAAGCTTCTCAAATTTAAAAGTGATGAAAACAGTAACAAAATTTGCAAAAAGATGAATGACAAGAAAAGATTAACTGTTTAAGATTTGTGCAACAATCTGAGTTATCATTGCAAGAAACTGAGAATTTAATTTTATATAAATTGAAGAACTGAGAATGATGAATGAAGATAAAATAATAATATCATGTTGTTGAACTTGATTTTGAAGCTCTTGCATTGCACAAAAGATCTTAACTGAATTTTCAATCATACTTTGAGTAAACTGCTTGATAGCACACTCATCATCAATCAAGAGTTTGTGAAATAACTTCATTTGAGCGAAAGAATAACTAAATAAGATTTCAATGTATGAAAATGTTGCAGAAAGTGTAAATCTTTCATAATGTCAAAAACTGAACTAAACTAAAGATATTATTAATATAAAAGACTGATATTATTATTACTTTGATAAAATCTAGATACAAAACAATATATCAAATAATGTATAAGATGAAAGACAAAGAATGAAAGAAAAGAACAAAAGCTTAACTTTTATATACATGAATTGAGCAGAATCAAGATTAAACAATAGTTTTATGACTTAAAATTGCAAAAATTTATGCACATAATTGAGATAATCAAAACAGAATTACTGAGATTAAATTAAGATGATGATGACTAAATTAATGACTTGATTCATTGAACTGTGAAACAAATTTAATAAATTGAAATTATTTAAAACATTGACAATTTATGTTTTAAATTGAGTTAATAATCTGACATCATGATAACATCATTCAATTATGTAGCTTGATGTTCTTTTCATTTTCAATGTATGCAAAAGTCTGATATGTGAGACTTAATTAAATGCTTCAACGATGTTTAAGCTTAGCATGAAGATTACATGTTTAATTTCACAGTTTTACACTGTGTGAACTTGATTTATTAGTAAATCTAACGTCAAGATCATGAATCACTTGCATCTTACTTTCATTTGAGCATTCAATAACATGCAATAAATCTTGATTATATCACTCAGTCTTTTGATCATGATCGACTTCAATGCTTTGCTCATGATATCAAGCAAAGCAATGAGTCGATACGTCTTTGAATCAATATAGTCGCTTTTCTTTGATTTGCATAGTACTATTGTCTGAGTCTTTTTGAACTGCTTCAAATGATACTTATGTGTTACGCATGCGTTGAATAAACTCATCAGTACTGAAATCAGTTCTGCAAGACTCACTTGAAGCGCTTTGTTTGAAATATTTGAAGCGCTTGACGCTTTGTCTGCTTTTACTCGTCTGATTGTCTGCTTCACTTCTAGACTGATCGCGTCAAGTCGAGTTATTGAGATCAAGCTGAGTTCTCGACTCATTAAGACTCAATTCAAGTCAGAATTTTGAAATCGAGTATTCAAGTTGAATCAGAATTTTGATATTGAGTATTCGAGTCGAGTCACGATGTTGATATCAAGTATTGACTTGAATTCTTGACTCAACTCGTCAAGATATGATTTACTACTACTAATATTTATCTGATAATGCAATAAAGTAATGCAATTGATTCGATTGCATCTTCATGACTCATGAAGATACTGACTACTACTAATAGAGATTTTCCCATGAGTATTGATCAGAACTCACGAGAATACTGACTACTATTAATACGTGTTTTCCCAGCTTAGTAATTACTACGTAGTCAAGCATAAGCTTTAATCAATTGCATTACTCTGTTGCATTATCAATAGTACATTATCAATAGTGCTCGAGAAATCTCTATCAGTAGTAGTCAATATTCTCATGAGTCATAAGCTCTGAAGATGTCGATCACTATCTATGAATCATGCTCAAGAAATCTCTAGAAATATTTTCAACTTGATGCACGTTTTGATTTCGTGCACATCTCACTTTACTACTTTCATCTTTCTTCAAAAATCAATTACAAATTCAATATGACTTCAATTGAGACAGTGCTTGCAGATTTAACTTTGCAAGACTCATTTAACTACACTGCAACTGCAAAGAAATTCAATATCAATCAAAGCATGCTGTCATAACGACATAGAAGCAAAACGGTCTTCGTAAAGAAAAGCAAGCAAACGACGTCAATTTTTTCAAATCAACAAGAAAAAGAGCTTATTTGCTATATCAACAAGCTTATCGAGCGTGATATATCTTCTTTCAATGTCATGATTCGCGTTTTTGCGTATAATATATCTGAAAAACAGTCAGGCAAAAACTGATCTTATGAGTTCGTTCAACGTCATTCAGATATACTGTAGTCAAAGTTTCTACAAGACGCTGATCTAGAGCGAAAGAAAGTCAATAATGCATATCAATATCAGCTTTATTTTGACCTTGTAAGTGCCTTCATTACGTTTAGTTTCATACTAATATAAGGGTAGGTAAAGCAAAAAATCGAAGAATATGAGATTCTTTCTTCAAACACATACAATATGAACGAAAAGAGCTTTCTACTTGAACTTCTTCAAAAGACTCAAAGAGTCTTTAGTTTAAAGCATCTTGACAGTGACAAATTGCTGAGTGCTGATCAAGACAACAATAGAGAATGAATTATCTTGATTGTAATCATTTGCATGAATATGACTCATATACTTTCTTCAATCATTTATCAGACGATATCAGACAATATTCAGAACAGCTGACTTACTGAATATGATTTCAAAGAGCAATTCTGCTTCTTTGCTTTCTTCGCTACTGACTGAACTAACGATGAATTGATCTACTCTTGACTCACTATCGTATTTGATCGAAATATGAGGTTAAAAGTCAGAAATTCACACGATTATTGCCTTCTATTCATTAACGAGCATGACAGTCATATTAACATGAAGTTTCTTGACTGATGTGAGCAGAACAAGATGCTTGTGACTTTATATTCTTCTCATTCTACGCATCGTCTTCAATCTCTGAATGTCAGCTTATTCAACTCTTTGATCAATTACTACTCGCAAAATCTGAATGACTGAATCTTTAAAAGTCAAGAACTTTCTTGAATATCAAAAAGAGACTTCTTTAATCTATTTTGACCTGCATATCAAGCTGCTTTCACGTCTGTCAACATCAAAAGTGAATGAAAAAAGACAGAATTGCTGTCTTTTAATTCGTCACAGATCATAAAGCAGATTAAATCAAACGCTAGATCTGTTTCAAGTCATTCTTCTTCTTCAGCATTGTCAGAAGCTGATTGAAGAAAGATTCAATGATTAATGAAGTCAGTTGTAGAAGAAGCAATTGATTTGCAAGCTTGTAAGTTGAACAATACGATTGAAAAGCTTACTACAGATGTTGCTCTTCTGAAAGCAGAAAATGAAGATCTTCAATAAACAGTACGTATTGAGAGAAGTTGCAGACGACGTGAAAAGTCTTTATTTGACGATTTAGAGATTAATGATGAGGCAAAGAGAGTGTTTTTTAGTTCTAATAAGATTCAAACGACTTGTGATCATCAAATTCAAAGAATCGAAGAGAAACAGCAAGCTGCTATTCAAAAGACGAAAGAAAAGAAACAAAGAAAGCTTAGAAAGCTAGAGAAACAACGTTTAATAGCTGAAAGAAAGATGAAACGAGAAAAAAAGAAGACGAAGCGAGAGAAGAAAGTGAAGTGAAAAAAGAAGCTACGAGCGAAGAAATTGAAGCAACGACGTCTAATTCAGAAGCAAAAGCTGAAGGCTAAAGAGCTTCAGAAAGAGCAAAAGAAGAAGTCTAAAGAGGTGAAAGTACAGCAATTCACTGATTTTGTTGCTATTGAGAAGGTGAAAAGAGAGTCAAGTCAAATCAGGTCTACGTGAGCTGAAAGGCAATTCAAAGCTTCTAAGCGATTTGATGATTGATTCTTATAGCTTGAAAGCTTCATATAGATATCGACAACTCTTTATATTAATTGCAATTTGATTCTATGAATGGTGGTTGAATAATAATAAAAAAAGTATGAGTTGCTAATCGGGTTTAGGGTGTGCATGGGATCGAAACGTGCATCGGGCCGGGAATACTTCTATTAGTAGTAGCCAGTATTCTCATGAATCCTGAAGGTGCTGGCCCTGCTCGGGAAACTTCTACTAGTAGTAATCAGTATTTCTTCCCATTGAACCCTGAATTTTCGATTGCTTGGCGGGTCGGGTCGGGAACCCGGATCCTGACCCGGCTCGAGATCGATACCGAGCCGAATCACGAGATTGGTATCGAGTATTCGAGCCGAGTCACGACATTGGTATCGAGTACTCGGGCGGGTCAGAAAGTAGGTATGAAAACCCGGCCCGACGATCAGTCTATTCACTTCATCTTCTGTGATGCGTGAATTGAATGAGACTGTCAGAGATATGAATGATTCTGCGATGTCGCTGACATTCGCTTGAGAAGATGAGGGAAAGAACTTTCCTTGCAGTATCTCGATTTTTTCCTCGAACGTCGTTGTCATATGATCAATGTCGCTTCGCTTCAGTGACGAAAACTGAGAAAGCTTTTTAGATAGCTGACTTTCGATTCTATAGCAGTTAAAGATCAAAAACAAGATAAAGACAAAGAAAAAAAGATTCAAAAGAAAAGCGAAAGTCTTAGAGTTGTGAAGTGTTACGATTCTAGCTACGCATCTTCGTTGATAGCTATGTTGATAGCTATGTTGATGACTATGTTGATGACTATCCTGAGGGCTATCGCCGATCGCTCGCCGCTAGAGCATAGGCTTGTTTCGAAGCCAACTCTATTCAGGATTAGCTTATGTTCTTCTGAGTCATATAGATAGTCGGCCCTTCCCTTCTAGATACTTTCCTTCCTTAGCATTTATATACTCGTTACATTACACTCATATAACTCGCTCTATGCTGGCCCCTAACATTATATAAATGCTCCTTCGTTACAGGCGAAGTGAAATAATCTGCATCGATTCCTTCGAGTGCTTCTGCTAGTAGTTCTTCAACCCTCTATCGACTTTGGTCTAGCGACTTGCGTCCGTGCAGCAGCACTCATCTTCCTTCACTCGTGAGCTGATCAGCGAGTATAAACAAAAGATCGAAACCCTTTCCGACTAGATCAGAAGATCAGCGGAAGCATCGTTCATTCAGATTCGCAAGAGATTCTTCGAATTTGTTGAACAACGAAGCCAGTCATAAAACTGCGTCGGAGTCTCTACCCCAAGAGCAACCGCACGAGGCCAGTCTAGAACTGCGTCGAAGTCTCTATCTCAGAAGCAAACCCTCAGTGAGCCTGCTACAATGACACCTTTCGTCAATGCGATGATCTACAAGCACATCGCCCTACCTACCAGTGAACCGGTCCGCCTACCAGTTCACGTGCAACTAGTGAGCCTGCTTCAATGGCACGTCCGATAGTGAGCCTGCTACAAGAACAGATAACGATTGACCTCGTCGACAGAGTCAGTCACCCGATAGTTAGCCTGCTTGAACGGCACCCGAAGTGAGCCTGCTACAAAGGCAGACAACGATTGATCTCTTGATTGAGCCGGTCAACGAACGGAACAAGCTCTACTATGTAGTAGGCCTGAACCAGAAGTGAGCCTGCTTCAATGACACGGCATCGTCAATGCGATGATCTTCTCATCGCCCTACCTACCAGTGAACCGGTCCGCCTACCAGTTCACGTGCAACTAGTGAGCCTGCTTCAATGGCACCTATCCTCAATGCGATGACCTACCTTCTCATCGTTCTACCCACCAGTGAATCTGATCATACATTCACGTGCAACTAGTGAGCCTGCTTCAATGACACTTCTACCTCGCATAGTGAGCCTGCTACAATAGGCATTTCGATTCTACACAAGGCTAAGGAAATACATTCATGCGGACATGAATCGTTGAAGGGGAAGGGTAATGTTACGATCCTAGCTACGCATCTTCGTTGATAGCTATGTTGATAGCTATGTTGATGGCTATGTTGATGGCTATCCTGAGGGCTATCGTCGATCGCTCGCCGCTAGAGCATAGGCTTGTTCCGAAGCCAACCCTATTCAGAGTTAGCTTATGTTCTCCTGAGTCATATAGATAGTCGACCCTTCCCTTCTAGATACTTTCCTTCCTTAGCATTTATATACTCGTTACATTACACTCATATGACTCGCTCTATGCTGGCCCCTAACATGAAGAGATGCAGAAGACAAAGTGTAATAAACGAGAAAAAATAAGTAGAAATGCTCAAGGTTTTTTGATCGAGTCAGACGTCGTTGTGACAGTTTTCCCAGTTACGATAGCTCGAAAATTCTCTTTCTGAACTTGAAGAATTCATTCTTACCGTCAAAAGTAAATGATATTTTAACAATTAGTTTAATGTGACAATGTATACCTCAACTCACTTAAAAGTGTGTTGTACATGCTCTTCTCGCAGACTTTCAGCGTTATTGAGTTCAAAAGCAAAATTTCATAGCTTTTCTGCAACGCTCATGTGGTATTTAGAAGCTTTGCCGAAGTCGTCTCCTTTGGAGCTCTTCCTCCCAATATGCTGTACTACACTTGAAGTCAAAGCTCATCTAATCTCTTGATATTTGTCGGCCATTTCTTCGGTAAGCACATCAACGAACCCGACCTTTTTCGATTCGTACCAGTTGATAAGGTCTACCGCCCGGGTTTGAGGGAAAACGAGGCTCTGAGAACAACACCCGAATCGTGGCATCTCGTTTATTCCAGAAGGTAAAGGGAGCATTGAGACTCTGCCTGCGGCAAAGAAGAGTATAATACATAATGGCACACACGCAGCAAAGCTAAATGCCATCATCCAGTTAGAGATAAGACATTTCAGAGGTGGATATAAATGACGAAGTCCAGCCAGACATAGAGCTGGAGTGACCACGCAGGTCATAGACCAGAAGAAATATCTGGGCCACTCCTCGGTGTTCCAGCCCAAGAACTCTTCGGTGTAGAACAAACGCAGGTACAAGACTAAGACAATGTAAGCAGCATCCTAGAAAGAGCTAATCTATACAATCTTACAATTCGGGAATCCTTTCAAGTGGGACTGTGTCTCCGCGATTTCAAGCGCTCTCTGTGATCTGTGGTACCAGCCGTCTAGAGCGATCACATCATCCTCATTCATTAGGATGTACGGTGCGCCGACGGCAGAGCAAGCCTTCAGCAGGTAAGTATAATCGAAGACTGCTTTCTCTCTGAATGACCCTTGATCCTTCTCCAATTCCTTTATATGTTTGAATTGCTCGTAAGGCAGAGCATAAGTGAGGACTCTGTCGTAGGGAACGAATAAAACCGTTTTTTCTACAAAAAACGTGTATAATACCTCTTAGCGGCTTTTTTGCTTCGCTTTTTTGGCTTTTTATTATCTAAGCATACAAGGGTCATTAATTGGAGGATTACCCTGCTGTCGCCACCTCGCTGTCGTCCGTTCTACTAGCTAACCTGCTTGCAGACCCCTACCTCTCTACCTCCAGCAATGCCTTCGCAACGTGGCGGTAGGCCTTTGAATCAGCTCGTCGTCGATAACTTCCAGCAGATAATCATACCTGAAAGGCTTGCTACTGTTCAGTGCCGTCACTGTCATAAGATCATGGCCTCAGGAGCTACACGTCAGCAGGTTCACCTAGATCAGTGTGATCAGTACAGAAGAAGAAGACCTACCAATCCGGATCATCACTCGATTCAGATCATTCTCGGTGCAAATATCAGATTCCTCGCCGTCGGTGTAGCTAAAAGATTACATCAAACTGCGGCAATGGCAGTAAATTGCTATGACCAGGCTAAATCCTTCGAGCGAGGACATCGTCAACGAGTATTTGGATAGCATCGACGGCTAGGTGCTTTTGGAGCTTCCTTTACATGATGAAGGGCCCCGGAAGGGGTCCCGGAAGGGGTCAACCGGTCAACCTGCAGGCAAATTTACCCCCTCTATTAATTTGCTACTATAAATATAACCCCTGTGTTTAAAACCTCGATCAAAAAGCATGTTTAAAACATGCTTTGAGCTAGCCTAAAGGAGTTGGTCAAAAAACATGTTTTAAACAGATTCGCACCCTACTCTGTCGGCAACGTTCTCTAGCCATTTCTCAGAGAATGCAGGATGCGTGCTGGGATTTGTGTGGGCGATAAAGAGTATGACATAGATATCCTCTCGCTCCTCTTTCGTTAATCCTTCCAGCAAAGACCCTTCTGACGTGCGAAAATATCGAGCTCCATCGCGAGCTACCGAGGCAATCCCAACGCACAGTTTCGGCGTCAAAGACGCAACTGGCTGTTTCAAAGTCTCTGGAGTCGTGTCAGATTCTACGTCACATCATAACATGGCGAGATTTCTCGAGCGATTAAGTCTGAGATATGAACTAATCATTTTTTCTCAGGTCAAGACGCTTGGAGCAGCGAGTCACATGATTGATGTGTTGAGGACGGTTCGTTGATGCATCAAGGATTCCGAATCCTGCAGGAGCATTTCTTGTAAAGGCACTATGTGAGGCCCACAACACTTAGCATTAGCGGTCACTTTTGGCCCGCCTCCTCTATTGTCTGCATTGTCTGTGCAGCTTTCTCAGCCTGCTTCTTCGCTTCCTTACATCCAGCCTGTAACTTGCTGAACTCGCGAAAACGATCTCTCCAGAAAGCCCAGCGCTCTATACTAAATCCGTCACGCTTGTCCCATAATACTACCCCCCCATAAGTCCCACCAATCCACCAGGGTGAGACGTCTTCATCCTTATAGTCGGCATTCGACTTAGAGTACTGGTACAACCTGGGCCCGGCGGTAGCTATCCACGCAGTGGCAGGGGCGATGTAGAGTTCAGTACGCCGCACACGCTCCGAAGTATCAAATGGTATTTCCAAGGTATACATGAAGTGCTCACGAGCGACCTTTCGCATGCTCGAGAGCTCATTTGACGGTCCATCAGGGTCAAGTTCGCACAGATATAATGCAGCAAATGTGTTTGCATTCGTCAACTTTGTAGCAGCACCCTGCACTGTCGCGCCATGACGACTTGATTCGATATTCTCGATCAAGATATGATCTTGAAAGAAATAGAAGTTAGCACGTAGAAGCATTGACCAAAAATGCCACTTGGAAAATCTATGTCAGTCGTGGAAAACATACCGATACCTTGTTCGAAGAAGTAGAATGAGAAATCGGGCAAATCTCGCCAGATCTTTCTTCCACTTTTCGACCTGTGTGCATTTCCGTTCGCATCAACCACATCTGGAAGTCTCGACATATGCGCCAAAATCTCCGCCAAGCGTTGCGAAGCGGCAAACTCGCTACCGAGATGGTTGATGGCGTCAATTATTATCGTCCACAGGGACCACAGGTCCACCTCATTCCGTCTAACCGTGGATTCGTATGCGCAAGAGATACTTGATGCGGCATCGAGTGGTGAGAGCCGGTCTACAAGCACATCATGGATAAAACCCATGGCAGCTTGTGGTTCAGGCTTTTGAAGGTGAGGATTGCTTTGGACCTGCGAGAGCCACAAGTCTGCCATATCTTGTGTAGTAGGATTTCAGCACACTTCTTGGTAAAGACTCGAGAAGGGACTGACTGGCAGAGAGGTCGATGATAGATGGAGTTGTTGTTGTTAGAAGGCTATCTAGGAGGTGGAAGGTGAACACTCTACTAGGGGACCTCAGCCCTGCCAGCCCTGCGAAGGCGGAGATTACCAACCAAATTACCCCTAAAGTCCCAACAGAAGGAAGGATTTCATAGATGAAGACGAGGGAATGAAAATTTCCGTGGCAAGAAAGGTTGCCTCCGTTGCAGAGTGAGACTAAGCCCGGCAGTGTAGATTTGGGCGGTACTTGACGCCGCTCCGCTACACTACGGTAGCTTTAGAGATAGATTGTTTCGTGTGCTTTGCCGTTCAGCCTCGAAAGATGTGCAATCAATTTGGGACGAATTCAGCCTCGTCTAAAATCTCTGCCAGGAACAAGTTTCATCCTGCCATCGAGTTGGCATCCTGCATTCCATGCAGATAGAAGATCGGCGCTCAACACATTGAAGGGAAATGCTCAAGGGCGTACGAGGCGGGGGAAAGGATTCTCCCCCCCTCTTTAGTAAGCGAGTACCACGAACTTCGAAGTCGTTCATCAAACTCGAGTACAACAAACGCAATACTACCTCAATTAAGGTAAAAAAAAATACCTGGCTGTAACGAAGAAGCTGATCTATCAAGATCTTGAATTTTGAACAATCTAACTTTATTGTGAGTGCGTCAAAAATTCCGAAAGCCAGAGAATTTTAGATGTGACGGGGGGGGAGAATTCTTTCCCCCGCCTCGTACACCGTCACTAGACGGACAAGTCCCAAACGAAAGGCATGTCGCTGGTGACCAGTGCTTGGAGATGTAGTTCTCTGCGCCGCTTCCGGTGTTCATCACGCCGCCTCCTTGTTGACGCCGCCTCCTTGTTCACGTCGCCTCCTTGTTCACGCCGCCTTCTTGTTGGAACAAGGAGGCAAGGTGAAGCAATAGATTGAGCATTGATTGGATTGAATATATCTATTACTAAGTCTAGGAGGTATTGAAACTCTGTAGTTCATAGGGCTAGCCTAATAGGATGAAAATTATTAACAACAGGATACACACACATTTTGTTTATTTTGGAGACTGACAAAGACTATTCGTACCCCGCCCTAAGCTCATCCTTCGCAGAGAATTCGTAGGCAGCATCACGTACAGGTTCTTCCTGCAGCGGGCTGGACATTGCATTAGCAAAAAGCCTCTCAACAAGGATTATTTGTATGAGAGCGTAAGCCAGCTATACCTGAACAAGCCCGGCAACGCTTAAGCAATGTTCAGCCCGCTGCAGGAAGAACCTGTACAGGTGAGTCTCGTTGCTTACTCAACAGGGTGCATCATCAGTGCCCCTATTTCCAACACTTCTATGGTCAGCCGAACATCGCCCCCTATGTTTCAGCTTAACGATATCCCTTACCACACCATCCTTTGCCATCGACATACGCGTTTGTCATTTGTTTTATGACGTTCACGGAGTTTGAAGTTTGAATAGGTGGCAGCGATCAGCATTCCCGGTAATATGACTGCGCACGACGGTGTGACACTTGTTGGTTGAGACTTCCACGAGCAACGATTGACAGGGCTTGCTGCTTTCATCGAAATGAATCTCAGCATATAAGAGTCTCTCAAACGAACCCAGACGGGAAACAGACAATCATTCACACCCTTCTCTTTCCGCAAGAATCGATAAGAAACTTCAGAACTCAGTCGTTCACCACTTTCTTCACAAGCTCGCAATGCTTCTCTTGCAACTTTTTAGTCTAGCTCTTTTGACTTCAGAGCATGTAGCTAGTGTACTCACTGAGGCAGGCTTTCGTTTGAGTGTACGTGATGATGAATGTAATGTCGATGACGATCTCTCGAAGCGTGTTGCATGCACTCAGCCAGTTCAATGCGACAGTACGCATTATTTCGTTCACTTCATAGTCATCGCTGCTAATCACATTCATAGTCAGTAGCGATTCGAAGAGAGCACAGCAATACTCTGTTGAGACTATCAAGAGCACTGTCAACTATGTCAAGCGAAGCTTTTCTGATAAAGAAGAACAAAGTATATTTTCTTTGCAAATATTGATCAACGACTAACTTTTGCAGTCAACGACTTTTCAAAGTACTACGACGTAAGTGACAACTGTAGAGTCAGAATAAAACCGTGTATTCTACAATAAACATGTTTAAAACTCACTAATGATTTATTCATGTTTGTTTATTGATTTTATATTATGTAAGCAAGCTAAATTTATCTGATTTAACTCAGAGAGTTTGATCTCACTGTTGTCATTGCTTCATGAAGTAGATTTATCTTTCTATCAAACTATCATCAGCTATGTCTTCTCAATGTGATGACAAATCTTGCAATCAGACTGTTACTGATGTTTTTCGAAGCATAATTCTTTCAAATTGAATCATTTTTGCAGTGAAGTGCTTATACTGTCATCTTCAAATAATTTTCAAAATCAGTCGTCAGCAGACTCATCTGAATCAACTGCATTAGTTCAAATGATGCTATCATCAGCAGTTAAATCACTATCTATTGCAATGATTAAAGCATTGCATTGAACAACAGCAATGACAGTCTACATGTTGATGTCTTCAGTTATTTCAAGTTATTATCAAGTTCTCAATATGTTGCATGTCAACAAAGTTCTTCTTTCAATAATATGCAACATATTCAAAGACTTGTCTTATCTCAGTTATTTATTCAGTTATTGCTTCATTTTACGCTCGCTGCTTCTGATTTTTTTCAACAATTTATTTGTATGAAGTCTGTCACATCTGAATTAATTCTGCATGCAGTACTGCAGTGTACAGCGACTCTGACAATGATGTTCTCAATGATGAATGCTTTCAATGAGATGAATGTTGCAGTCGAATTGTATCAACATGAACAGACTGCGTTGATCTTGAGATGTATGAACGCTTTGATCAATACGATCAGAAACTACGAGTCAAAGCAGAAGAAATGATGAGTAAGATCTTCTTCAACGTCTTTGTATGACATGCACTGAGTGAAGTAGAAGTTTTGTGCAAGACATGAGTTCATGAATGATCAAATAGTGATGAAAGATAAACTCATCATGTTTTTGAACAAGAAAGTTCTATTGCAAAAACTTCATACAAGTCATTACAAGCAGTCTTGTACGACTGCTACGAGAAAGAAAGTGCAGCAGACATTGAGATTTGATTCAGTTGACAGTTATGTTTCTGCTATTATTTCTTTATACAATTATCAGCAATCTTTTGATCATGCTACGTCTTCTCATTCATGAAAGATCAAGGTGAAAGCTCTTTTGAAAGATTGTACAAAGAAGAAGCATGCGAGAAAAAAAGCTCAATATCTCAATCATGATGTCAATACTCTGCTGAATGAATACGAGCAATGATAAATGATTGATGTCGTACGAAGCTGTTGAATTCATGAACTCTCTCAGAAACAAGTCACGACTCAAACTGTGAAATTCACTCATCATATGACGCTTGATTTTTTGATGAATCATATGATGTTGATGCGTGAAGAAAATCATCATCATTTGCAGTTGACTGATTTGTTTTCTTTGAACTTGAAGAACGAGAATCTCATTTCTTGTACAACGCACGTTTGCATCTTAAACAATGAAAAAATGAATCAGACTGAGTGAATTAAATACAAAACAGTTGTACAACATAAGAATTCATTGCTGTGCATCATCTTGCAGCTTGCTTTTTATCTCTTCTATCATTGAAACATTGTACGAGAGCAGATTTCATGTTTTCAAAGACGACAGCAATGATACAATCTTTATTTGCTTCAAGAAAGCAAGTTAACTTCGTCTATGTCATATGAAGTTTAACTAGAATGAATCAACAAGATGTTTAATGTCGTCAGCATTTTCAGTCTCAAGAAAACTCAAGATCGTGATGCAGAAGCATGAGCAGACAAGTTGAGTGACACATTGAAATCTTAGATACATCATGTTGAACGATGAAATACAGATGCTTTGTTCATGAGTTATTTGACTCATCTTTTCCTGAAGTTTATATGAGTAATGACAGACTTCAAATTAATCTCTGAAGATTTTTTTTTGCTTTGAGTCAAAGTTGAGTCTTCGTTGTCTTTCATATGAGCACTCTGATCATGAATTAATCATTGACTGACGTGATTCAGCGATTTCTCAAGCAATGCTTCGTACGAGAATGATAAATCTTTGCTTGATGAATCGTTGCTTGATACTGTCGAGAAAGATCAATTTGACATGACTGCTCAAGATTTTCTGCGTTTGTTGAAGAAGCTTCGCATAGTGATCTTGCAGAATTCAATTATTTATCATCAAGAATTTTCTGCTCATCTCTTGTGAAAAGATTCTCTCTTCATACGAGATGATTATCTGATGTTTGCAAACGAAGTAAAGCTCTCTTTGCTCAATGTCGAGAAGTTGAATGAGCTTTGTATACAAAGCGTTGTATCAGATATTGTCAATCGAATCAGTATGATTTCAAAGAACATTGTACAAAGTATACAGCATCACAATTCTTGCAATCATCAGATACTAAAGTCATTGCATGATCATATGAAGAACTTCTTTGCAGAAAAGTTTTTCGTTATTCTGCACGACTCTGCTGCTTTCTTGAGCGACATTGTTGCTTTCTCTCAGCTCATGCTACGATCTTCGTACGAGAACAACTTCAACTTCAACGTTGCTTTTTCTCAGCTGTCATCACAGTCTTTGTATGAAGTCAACTCAAGTCTGAATGATCTTCAGAGATTGAAAGCTGCTTCGTACGAAGATATTTTTGATGCTCAAGCTTCTTAAGCTTCGTCATCACTGAACTCTGATGTCATGTCTTCTGAACATCACATATGTTAAACTGTGAGCACGATTTCAGATCTCTAATGAGAGTGAATGCTTGACTGAGACTCTGCTTCTGTCATTTAAGCTTTGAAGACGACGTACGAAGCTAAATGATGACTTTCTCAACAGAAAAGAATCTTCTTCAATCAAAGAAAAGTCATCATTGACGAGATACATTGATGAACACAATTGAATCAATTCTCTGATGCTGTTGTGAAAGAATTGAAGCTTATATGAAGAAGATTGAAAGTCAGTTTGCATAAGCTGTGAAGCTGACTCAACAAGAAGAGTTGATTGAGTGCTGTCTATTAACTTTACTTCGTACAACAAGATCTAAACTAACGTTATGTACAAAGTGTAGATAAGAGACAGTCTGTCTTCGCTTTTCTCACATGAGCAGTTATGACAGCTTTTTTCTTCGTACGAAGTACTGATCTTGAGCTGTTTCTCGCTTTTTTCTGACTCACTGAATAGTTATCTTGATTTCATTTGCATTGTACGAAGAAGATCGATAGTCAGTTTGCATGAGCTATGACAACAAGAAGAGTTGATTGAGTGCTGTCTGTTAACTTTACTTCGTACAACAAGATTCAGACTAACGTTATGTACAAAGTGTAAATAAAAGAGTCTGTCTTCGCTTTTCTCGTTCTAGAAAGCAGTCATGATAGCTTCTTTCTTCGTACAAAGTACTGATCTTGAGCATCGCGTAGAGATGCAGACTGCTGACTCAAGATACATGACTGTGCTTCAAGATGTGCTGAAAAAACAAATGCTTACAAACAGAAAAAGAAATGCGTCTTGTACATATCATTAATTCAGCACAATGAGATTGAAGACATTTTTCGCTCTCAACAGTCTTCACTTTCTCAGCTTAAGCTCTCTCAATCTTCTTCGCTTCATACAATCGTCTTCTCTCTTGAATGAGCGAGAACAACAATCTTCGTTTCATTCATTCTCGCTTTTGTCATCTTCAGTCTCAAGAAGATTGCATCATGTCACATAATTTCATCATTTGCAATTGACGCAGATCTTCTCAAAGTGCTTTAAGACAAAGCAACACTTTGAAAAAGATCGAAGATCATTTGATCATGTGCACTGTGTACAAGTCATGAAAATGACTTGTTCACAAGACTGAATCAGAACAGCGTTGATGTATGAAGATCTGTGCATTCTCATCTGATTTGAAGAAATCATTCTTCGTATGAAATCAATGTCTCGTTCAGAATGAGCGAGAAATGCATGTTCAAACTCTGTATGAACGAAGATAGTAAGTTGTAGTTGTCTCACAAGAAGACAGAGAAAGATGTCGATCAAAGCAGAAGCGACAAGAGCGAGAGTGTTGATAACAATGATGATCGCGACGAAATCTCAAAGAACAAGAATTCTTTGTACAACATGTAAATTACGTAGCTCATAGACAGAATAGAATTTAACTCACATCGTTGCTGTTGCTCTTCATACAAAGCATCGTCAGCTCATACATTTAGTATTCACTGCAGCTGTCAAACTTACGTTGTTGTTGTTGTTATTCTACGTCGTACAATGCATTGTTAGTCTGTATACTTTGTACTGTACATCGTTCTAAGCTGTTACACTTACGTTGCTGATGATGATGATGATGATGATGAGATGATGATTGGTGAAAGAAGAAAGAAAGTATTGTACAATGCTTGTGATAACTTTGTGTGAAGTAATTTTCATGCATTAATCTATTTAAACATAGAAAAGTTGTATGATTCTCATTGCATATTTGAAGACTTGACAATAACTGTTTAATAACTTTGATTATAATTGTGTCTATTTCTTTCTCATATATGCATTACATGTCAAATCTATCATTCAATCACTATGAAAATTTATACATTCAAACTCATGAGCATGTCTTTTATACAAACTACACATCTTCTTTGAATACAACTATGACAGAAGTGCTGTTGAATGAAATTTATCAAACAGTGAAGAGCAAGATCAATTCTATGCTCATTAAACATTATTTGAATTTCTTCAACAATGAGTCTATTAATATACAAAAGAAAAGAGTTATTAATTTATATATACACGTATCAAAGACTGCTACATCTGAAGAAGAAGAATTTTATTTAAAGACAGAATGTTAAAGATCAGCATAAAGCGAGTTATATGAGTGTCATTTAACTAATAAATAAATGCTAAGAAAGAAAAGTATTTACAGAAAAGAACTCGATTCTTATATGTATATTTCTCAGCTTTATGCTAAACTCGATTGAATTGACATCTTACACATATGATGCAGAGTTTCAATGACATCATCTTTAAATCAGATTCTCGCTAGACTCGATTAGAATGAAATCAGATGAAGACTAAATGAAGACTAAAATCATAACATTATTTTTCTCTCTTGACTATTTATGTTTGCATGAATGTTATTTCTTAGTGCGCTTTTCTTGAATATTTGATATGAAAGTCATCAATCATCTTCTGAATGTTCATAAATTTGTCATCATCAGCGTTATATCAGTTGAGATCGTTGTCATAGCTCTTTCATTTAATTCAATATTGAAGTTGTCTTTGATATCATTGAGAGTTTAATATATCGTTGATTTCTTATTCATCTTCATTGTTTATCACTATTGATCTTGAGAATTCATTCTTCTGATCAGACAGAGAATCATTGATGACAAAACGAAGAAGCTCTGAATGAAATACATCATGTATATGCATAGTTTCGAGTAGTTTCAATTTATAGAATGAGTCAACGAAGTCAATGATCTAAAAAGAATCAAGTATCTTGTCATTCAATTTTTTAAAGAGTCTCGCTGTAATGATGTTTTGTTCATTCAGAAATATCTTTGATTCAATCTTGTAATTGATCTTCTTTCTATGCTTGTTAGCTTGATTCAGCATTTGTTCTTATGTTTTGATCAAAGCTTCACAAGCGAAAATCAATGTCTTGTTCATTTGTTCAGATATATTCTTGACTCAATTGATTTGCAAGCGTTCGCGAGTGCTTTCATACTCGATGATGTCAGAGTCAAAGCTCATATGAGAATCAAAGCTCTTGTTTATGAAGAAAAGAATCAAGAAAATGACTGAGAATAAAACATTATTGTTGACAAACTTGATCATGAGTAGTCACTTGAATCAGTCGTTCTGCATATATGAACAGAAGAATCAAAGATATCGCTTGATGTTTTAATTAACTCGTTCGCTTTGATTGTTGATCTGAGAATGATAAATGATGAACAATTGAAGAGAAATGCTCAGTCGTTTGCAAAGAAACTTTCATAGTATAGAGATAAATTGCGAATCTCGATCAGATACTATGAAGCTTAATAAATCATGAGTTCAATATATTCATTGAATCAGCATTTCAACTGTCTTTTTGACAGTGATATCTTCATCATCAATGATGCAAGAAATATAATGTCTTTTCTTTAACAATTTGCAGATGATTGTCAGAATAGCGTTGTACTCGCTTGAATCAGATAGATTAATAATGAAGTTCATTATTATGTCTTGTCATTGCTGTTCAGATATGAGTAAAGATTGAAGCAAGTTGTTTAATTTATCTTTAAATGTCTTTGAATGTTGACAGATATAGCAGTTTCAAATATATTGATTTATCGTTTTTCGCATGAATGATCAATAGTAGTTTCGCTTTATGACTTTCACAGTTCTAAGAATATCAGAATAATTAACTGATGATTGATTGTGCATCTCACAAATCAGATTCATTTGTAGAAGCTTGTTGAACGAAATTCATAACTGACTATCATGATACAAGATTTTATTCTGAGTTCAACAATTCTTTAATTTGATATCTTCATATTGTGTCTCATTTCTTGCTATTACTTCGCGAAGTAGCATACAATTCTCGTTGATTTCATTAGTCTCAAGAATCTGTTTATAAATTGATTCATTGATGTTCTTCTTTAAGTCAGCAATTTTCATTTGATTTGAAGTTAGAATAATGATTCATTAATAGCGAATGTGCTCATCTTCTGAATCTCTGAGCACGACGTCAGCTCAACAAGTTAATGCATTGATCTTGATGTTCTGTTTATCAGATCAATACATTATTCTGAAGTTAAAGTCAATGAACTTCTGAATTCAATGCATCTGATGTCTGCTCAGCTCTTTATCTTTCATCAACGATGTGAGCGCTTGATGATTGATGAACATCTTGATAGAAATGTCAGTTAGCTTCAGTTCAAGTCATCAGTGTTTAAATGCTCAAATGATGATCAGAAGTTCTTTATCATATATTTCATAGTTGCATTCAGCAGAAGACATGTTCTTGCTATAAAAGACAATTGAATGTAGTACTTCTTCGTCATTATATTGAGAAAGAACTTCATCGTTAACGTAGTTGAATGAGTTAATTTCAAGAATAGTCTCATGAGTTTAATCAAAGTGACGTAGTATAAAAGTCTTGATCATACGTCTCTTTATATGATTGAAGATATTCTGATAGACTTCATTTCATTCAAATATAATCTTCTTTTGAATGAGTTGAATCATTGAAAAAACAATCTTCGAAAAGTTCTTAATGAAGCATTGATAGAAATTGCAGAAGTCAATGAAGAATTGCATCTGAATGAGATTATTGAGTGTAGATCAATCAACGACTGCTTGCATCTTTTGCGAATTCATCTTCAATTCTTTGATTGATATCAAAAGTTTTAAAAAGATAGTTTTCTGAATATAAAACTTGCACTTGTTGATGTTTATCTGTAGATCAGCTTCTCATAGTCTATTCAAGATCAATTGTACATGTTGCTTGTATTTCTTCAAGATCTTGCTGTAAATGATAATGTCATTTAGATAAATCTGACAAAACTGATGTAAATACTTGAACAACATATTGTTCATATAATGTTGATAAAATATTGATTCGTTGATTAATTCAAAGAGCATTACATAATATTTGTATGAGTTAAAGAAGATAATAAAGATAGTCAAATCTTTGTTATCTGAGTGCATGCGTAGTTTATTGAACGCAACAATGATGTTCAATCGAGTCAGATACTTACTTTCTTGTTTACAAGTGAAAGTCTCGTCTATTAATGACAAAAAGTAGTGATTTCATTTGATCAAAGCATTAAGCTTTCTGTAATCAACGCAGAAACACAAGCTTTCGTCTTTCTTTTCGATGAACAAGATGAGCGAGACGTATAATGCAAAGCTGAAGAAAATGAACTCTTTGTTTAAATGATTGATCAGATATTTCTTTATTTTCTGAAGTTTGTAATCAAACATCTGATAAAGTCTGCTTTTAAAGAGCATTTCTTCATCAATCAACTCAATTTTGTGATTGTAGAAATGATGAAATGATAGCTGATTCATCATAGCTTGATCAAACATGTCTAGATAGTCATGATACTCGAGAAAGAGCTTGACTTTGATCTTCTCAAGAGTCTTGATGTGTGAAAGCTCATGCAGATTCACTTCTTCAGACTTATTTTCAACTGTAGTTATGAGTCAATTAATTTTCAAGATGATAACAGCAAAGATCTTCACATCTGATCATTTGACTAACATTTTATAAGTTGCAACTTCAATCATGACAATTTTTGATGAATCTGACGTTGATTTGAAGATTTTGACGCTAGTTAAAGTCGCGTCATACTGCTTTAACTGTTCAATGAAGCTCTTCTTTTGACTGAAAGAGAGTGATTTCTGACTGAATTAAAATGTAACGAAAGTAAAAGATCTCTTTAATATATGAGTAAAAGTCAAGCTTTTCTGTTTCATAATTAATTTATTGCTTGAAAGTAAAGCAATTAATCTCTGACTAGTAGAATTGAAATTCGAAAATTGAAGAAAATCGATTTGCATATCAATTATTAGATTGATTTTGTTCATTCATGTTTTTTTGAGAATCATTTGATGTTGATTTAATCAAGTGATCAACATAAAAGCTGTGTCAATCATATGATCTTGAATAGTCAGATTTGAATAGATGACATGAATAATGAGTTTTTAACATAATGATCATCGAATTCTCGAATTGACTTCGCTTTGATCAAAGTCAGAAACTTGATTTGCAACTGATTATAAACAATCTGCACAATCACTTCATTAATGAATAAATAGTCAGCAGCTTCGATGTCAATCAATGACTTCAATGAGTAACTAATTTCATTGCTAAAAAGTATACATTCAGTAGTCAAAAATTCAGAAGCAAAAGAATCATCTGACATGCTTATCGTTGAAGAAATTAACACATCTTTCATTGCATCTTTGATGAAAGTCTCTAGTTTTTTGCCTCGCTATTCTCAAAAAATATTTTCTCATTCTCTTTATTCTTTGAAATGATGATTTCATGTAGGCGAAGAATGAAAGCTTAAGAAGCAAAGATGTTAATTTTGTTCTGAGAGCAATTCTTGAATAAATGTTTTGAAGTCTTGCAAATGTAGCAGATGATAGATGATTTCGCTCAATCAGATTCAAAGATAGAAAAAATGATAAACTTAATATAATTAATTATTGAAGTCATCACTGCTGACAAGAGAGTAGTAGCACGTTTGTCAGATATGACAGTGACTTTGATGATGATAATGCAATGTTTGCTGCGAAGCTGATAATTGACTCGTTGTTTACTATTCACATCTTAAAGAAAGATTCTTAAGCGAGTGAGTGAAGTAAAGTTCTTTGAACAGATTGATAAAGCATTATGCAAGCGATTATTGATTTTATTCTGAAGATTGTTCATCAGAGTGCAATCATCATATTCGAGATAATTAAATAGCTTTATAAAGTTGAAGTAGAAGACATTGAAAGACTTGTCTGCTTGTCTCAGAGCATTGTACTTGCAACAACACTTTCAATTCTTATTCAGTTCATTGTATATTTCTTTCAGATGCTCAAATAGCTCGTTGATTGAAATGTATGAGTGCAAAGCATCATGTCAACATCAAGTGAAGATGTGCTTGACAGCATCATCTTTTAGTCTAGATATCACATAAACAATACAAATATTCTCATTACAGAAGTGATCGACATTTGTCTGAAGCTTGTCATTCATCTTGATTCTTCAGCTGTCTCATGTTGATTCATCTTCATTAATGAATGTAAATGAGTTTGAAAACTTAAAGAACTTGTGATGATCATTGTTGAATAGAGTGAATGACTTTTGTCGAGTATGATTCTTGATAAAAGCTTGAGACTTCGTAAACTGTTGAGATCGAGACTGATTTGCTGAACGCTGTTTCTTTTTAAGACTCAATACTTTCTTTCATAGTTCAACAATAGTCTTTTCTTGAGTGTTTATTGTCGTTTAATTGATTTCTAGCTCATCAAGTCTCTTGATGTGATTGACTTGTAGATTGATTCATTGCTCGTTGAATTTCAAAGTCATGTCTCATTAATCTCTTAGCTTGATCAGCATCTTGATGATCTCATCTGATTGATCAATAGTTCATTGACAAAGTTGTTGACTTATGTTGATGTTTCATGAGATAGTGACATTCTGAGATTTCGCTGAAGCATCGAAAGAAATAAGAAAAACTCGTTTATTTGCAATGCTTCTAAGCAAGCAAGCTGTTTATGACTCAACTGACTCGTTGTCGCGTATCATGATGAGAAGATAAAGATAAATAGATTTGATTGTGATAAGATTGAGTAAATTTGTATAAATTTGAATGTATGTTTTGATGAAAGTAATTCAAAGAATTTCTTGCAAATTTTCTGAATAAAAGTAAATTATTTCATATCATTTACATGTTGATAGCAGAGTAGTTGATCAGCATTTATCTACTGTTAGAAATCAGCATAAAGCGAGTTATATGAATGTCATTTAACTAATAGATAAATGCTAAGAAAGAAAAGTATCTACAGAAAAGAACTTGATTCTTATATGTATGTTTCTCAGCTCTGTGCTAGACTCAATTGAATTGATGTCTTACATATATGATGCAGAGTTTCAATGACATCACTTCTAAATCAGATTATCACTAGACTTGATTAGAATGAAATCAGACGAAGACTAGATGAAGAATAAATGAAGACTAGAATCATAACACAGAAGTTGAAGTGACTGAAATCATGAATGCAAAGACACAAGCTGTTTGACTGTTTAATCTCATTGATGAGACGTTGCAGCAGCAGTTTTGAAGAATGAATACATTTGTCATTGATACATGTTTTACTATGAAGACTTTGTGAAGCGAGCTTGAAGCTTTTGATCAGATGAAGCACGTCTTCTTCATTTCATGTGATAGTCATGAATTACAGCTGTTGCTCGATGATATTTTGAAGCTTTTCTGATTCGCAAAGATTCTTGAAGATGCTCAGTGAATTGTCAAATCTTTTCTCGCTGCTCTCAAAGAGTTGACAATTCTGTGAAAGTTTCAGATGAAAGTTAGTGTAAATTTGAATTTTTGATCTTAAGATACTTAATGTTTCTCAATTTTATTTTCACATCTTTCTATTAAATTAAATCACATACTAATCATCTCTTCTATATAAATCTATGATCATAGACGTTTGCTTATTCTTAACGTTTCTACACGTTGAGAATTTATCATGAGACTCATGAACTCAATACTAAAGAATGAAAAGACAATAACTAAATACATCAAACAGCTCAAGTCAGAAATTGATTCAAAAATCATATCTCATCTGAAGAATTTGAACTTCTGAGCTTTCTTGAAGCAAGCTCGTGATATTCTGAAACTCATACATCAATAGACTGATCATTGAGTTGAGTTTCAAGTTGATATTTTGAATTCAACTCAATTCGAAGTTGAATTGCTCACATTTTCAACTCGATTCAAGTCAAATTGAGCATATTTTCAACTTGATGCAACTCGATTCAACTAAGAATTGAGTCAACTCAACTTGACTCGTCAAGAATTCAAGCTTGACGTCAAGAAAGCTAAATATAGAAATTTTTTCGACTTTTGCATTATCTTTTTGCATTATCTTTTTGATAGAAAGTCATGAAGAAAAAACATGAAGATCATTTGATAGAAAGTCATAAAGAAGAACATAAAGAAAAATATAAAGAAGAACATGATGAGAAACATGAAGATCATTTGATAGAAAATCATGACGAGAAACATGAAGAGAAATATAAAGAGAAACATGAAGATCATTTAATATCAGAATCGTGTCTAAATGAGTCAATCAGCGAAAGTCAGAGTTGAATAGTGCTTGATCTTTAAAGATAGCTATAACTGAATATTAAGAATACAGAAGAAGATGAGTACAAAAGCTTCTATTTAAGTAATATTCAGAAACTGCGCTAAGCTTGAAGAAAATGTGTTTGTGACACAAGTAGAATGTGATGTAGAAAGAAAGATGATGTTGAACAAAGAAATGTTGATGAAAGAAAATAGAGACTGAGTAAAATCTGAGCTAAAGACACTGACTAGTTCTATTCAGTCTTGATACACTCGTAACATTACTTCTCTCTTTGAAAATTCATGTTTGCATGAATGTCGCTCGTTTGCTTGCTTTCTTATTGAGTTATTTCGATACTAGCGTGACTTTCTTGAATATAGCGCATGAAATTCGTTCAAAACTTTCTCGAAGTCATCGAATTCATCTTTATCAACA
>JAABUR0100000750.1_pt1 | contig 65915 bp, 63 predicted proteins | sample 5560091 | NCBI WGS metagenome assembly JAABUR01 (sample SAMN10711879, study PRJNA513375) | rock metagenome | isolation source: Antarctica rocks | place: Antarctica: Victoria Land, University Valley sud
TATATTAATTGCAATTTGATTCTATGAATGGTGGTTGAATAATAATAAAAAAAGTATGGGTTGCTAATCGGGTTTAGGGTGTGCACGGGACCGGAACGTGCATCGGGCCGGGAATACTCCTACTCGTGCTACTTTAATACTGGTGAGCGTCTTCCCTATCCCTTGAACTGGTGTTAAAGGTTAAAGCTGCCACCGCACGATTACGGGAGCTAATCACATGTACTTGATATGTACGGAGTACCTACCTAATAAGGTATGAATAGTCAAGATTATCATGCGGCGGGGTAGCAGAAAAAGAAATTGTCGCTTCTCAAATAAGCGACGCTGAGATTAGCTAATCCCCCTTATGCTCGCTTAGTGCTGCCCCCCGCTGCCGTGATGTACCTAAGGAGTACCTTAGTGGTACGACCCTGCACTACTAGGTACCTGCTAAAGTATGTACATGGTCGCCAAAAAACAAGGATCTAATATGCGTGGCATGTGGGTAGAAGAAGATGTAGATTAAGGTACATAGTTCTCTGGAGCCGAAGCAGTAAATAGTAGGTACATACTACTTTAGCTAACTACCTAAGCTACTCCCTCCAGGAAGCTAGTTCCAACTACTACCCGCTCTACCTAAAGTATGCATCAACATGTACGGCACAGGGCACGCTTCAGGTCTTATCAACCGGACCTTACAAAGTACGCCTAGAGAGGATACCAACTCAATTGAGCAGGTAAAGGAGGCACAACAAGGGCACCACGCTTCATGCTTGAACGCACGCGGCGCTCCCAAGGTTGACAGCTAATGTTGCACGTGGAATGCTATTTGTATTCAACGTACGGATGTCGGTACCCAAGTAGTTCTGTTGGAGTTGGTGGATACCTCCTTTCCAAAGCGTCGATCTTGAGAGAGGGAGTAGTGGAGTCATTGCCAACTACAGTGTTTCCCACCAAGCACCATGTCTGGAACCACCGCTCGGTTTGCTGTTGGCACTTTGGGCGAATCTATCGCTGGTGATTCACTATTGATCTACGCCTAGCACAGATGGCTGAAAGCCTTCCTATCTTGGCTTCCTGTTTTGGCTCTGGGGAGGGATGGGGCCAATTTGGTATGCGCAGCCGCATACATGCGTCGAGGGAGGCTGCTTAAGGCATCACCAATCCTCCATTCTGTATTTGGTGGTCACCGTCGTTCCGGACATACATGACCAATTCTCACGTGATGAAACCCTCGTCCATTCACTCTCTGCTCCTCGCCTTCGTTCTCGCTGCGCTCACAAACAGCACCTACTGCCGTCCCTCCGCAATCAACATCATGTCGAAGCCGACCATCGTCCTCGTTACCGGCGCATTCCATGTGGACTCGGTCATGGACGTCCTAGGTGCTCGGCTACAAGAGGCTGGATACAATACGCGTACCAAGGGACTGGTCACCGTCAATGGGCCTGGTCTCTCTGTCAAGGATGACGCTACTGCCCTTCGAGATCTACTGCAACCCCTGATCATAAACCAAGGCAAAGACGTGGTGTTGTATCTGCACTCGTACGCCGGTTTCCCTGGAAGCGCTGCGATTGGGGGATTGTCCAAGAAGGAGCGGACCGCCAAGGGCCAACAGGGCGGCATTGTCGGCCTTGTCTACCAGTCCGCATTCATTCCTCAGCAGGGTGATACATTGGTGAAGATGATCGGTGGATCTTACGCACCTTGGCAATCGCCAGATGTGCGTCCATCTTCTTCTGCTCTTCTGAATTGACGTGTCCGAAGCTCATGTTCAAGTAGGAACAAACTGGGCTCATCGGCGTGATTGACCCGAAGAAAACCTTCTATGCCGACGTGCCCGAGCCTCTGGCTAGCGAAGCCGCCAACCAAATATACGGCCAGTCGATTGTCTCTTTCAATTCGCCTTCTGGACCAGTCTACTACGCAGATGCGGCTTACGATGGTCACCGTGTGTACATTCATACCGAACAAGATCAAGCGCTTCCGCCTTTCGCTCAAGATTTGTTCGTCGCCAACAGCGGAACTCAGTGGGACGTCAGGAAGCTGGACTCCAGCCATAGTCCTTTTCTGAGTGAACCTGCGGCGTTGGCTCAACTTGTTCAGGACATTGTGGGAGGGTTTACGAAGGGTTCCTAGCGCACGTCTCGGACTAGGAGCGTGGTGACATTCGCCCATGAAAATTAGGAATATTGAGCATGACCAGTACAATCAATTAGCCTTATTCATGTCCTGTAGGAATTACACTGTGAAAGTTAAAAGACATCTAAATGGAAGAGAAAGACCATTTCTGGGCCCCTTTGGCAGTGCACAGGCCTGCATTGTCAGGTTCACGTACTGCGCTTTCTCAAGCCACTTGTGCCTAGGTAGTCGTGAGCATGAAGATCTGGCCGTTCCTGCATGACAGGCGCCAAAGAATTTAGTGCAAATGCCTCCAATTGAAGCTGCTATATGCCATACCCACACGATGGCCCCGCCCTCCAATGGAGCCCTTCGAGCCCCACAACTATCCTATCGAACTTTGCTTCAGATGGAAGAATGACCACCGCCCCCTTTGAGTCACTGAAGGAGGTGCTTCTAGATCACTGGCAAAAATTCGAAAATCTCACCGATAGTAATGCCGCCGGCGCGAAGCTGCTAGATGGCCACAATCTGGATCTGGCAACTGTGCTGATGGTTGCAAGGTAAGCTTTCAGGCCGTCTCTCTTCGACTAGATGCTCAATGTTCTTTCTAGGTACAACGGCCTTGTAGATCTATCCGAGAAAGCGCACGATGCTATCACCGCGAGCGCCGGAGCATTCCAAGCCAGCATAGAGAAGAACGAAGTAATATACGGTACCATCACCTCCTTCTTTGCCTACGATGATGGAAACGTTGAATGGGACTAGGAATCAATACTGGTTTTGGCGGCAGTGCAGATACGCGGACAAAAGCTGTCGATAACCTCAAGAAAGACTTGTTGCGCGGGTTGGAGTATGGGACAATAAGCAAGACAGCTCCTAGCGAACAGGTGTCTCGCGATGGCCGGAAATTCGTGCTACTGCCCCTTGACCACGAAGTCAAATCCTGCATGCCCGAGTCATGGATAAAAGCGTCTGTTCTAGTCAGGCTCAATTCTTTAGCTCATGGCGCGTCCGGTGTGCTTTACTCCACCGTGGAAGCGCTCCTTCAGCTGCTGCAAAAAGACATCGTTCCAAGAGTGCCTCTACGCGGCAGTATCTCCGCCTCGGGTGATTTGAGTCCCCTTGCCTACATAGCAGGAGTCCTACAAGGAAAACCATCCTTGAGTGTATGGACGGGTAGCAGAGCAAACGGCCAGCGCCGCATCGAACAAGCAGACATAGCCCTGGCCGAGCATTCTATAGATCGTGTCGTACTTGGAGCCAGAGAAGGGCTGGCCCTTGTCAATGGTACGTCTGTGTCCGCAGCCGTAGCAGCGCTTGCTATGCACGAGGCCTTGTGCCTTGCTGGTCTATGTCAAGTCCTTACAGCCATGAGCGTCGAGGCTCTTCACGGTACGGATGAAAGCTTTGATCCGTTCTTCGCCGCCGTTCGTCCGCATTGGGGTCAAGCGGAATCCGCTCAGAACATATATGCTTTCCTCAAGGACTCGACATTGGTTTTCCGTGATCACGGCTCGTTAGAATCCTCTTTACGTCAAGACCGCTACTCAATCCGCACTGCTTCCCAATGGCTAGGCCCTGCTCTTGAAGACCTCTTCCTCGCCAACCGCCAAATTAGCACCGAGCTAAACTCCGCCACCGACAATCCTCTCATTGACACCCATACTTCTCCAGCCCGTGTTCTCCATGGCGGAAATTTCCAAGCCAAATCAATCAGTTCTGCCACTGAGAAAATCCGCCAAGTCGCCCAATCCCTGGGCCGGCTTCTCTTCACACAGTGTACTGAACTTATCAACCCCGCCACCTCCCGAGGATTACCTCCCAACCTCGTCATTGCTGAACCATCAGAATCCTTCATTTTCAAGGGCACAGACATCCTAATCGCTTCCCTACTGTCTGAACTCGGCTTCCTCGCCGGTCCCGTCTCCCCACATGTCCAGACCGCCGAAATGGGCAACCAGGCCTTGAACTCCCTAGCCTTGATCTCAGCCCGGTACACTCTCGAAGCATTGGATGTACTGGCCCAGCTGGCAGCCGCACACCTTGTCGCCGTATGCCAGGCACTTGACCTACGTGCCCTCTACGCCCGCTTTATCGCCCAGTTGGAACCCGATTTTCACGCTCTGTTAGCCCAAGGGTTGCGCCCCCATCTCGTTGAACCTAGACATTTGGGCACTCTGCAGAACACTTGCTGGAATGCCTTTACGAATCGCTTGGACGCCACTACGACCTTGGATTCCACTGCACGTATCCCTGGCGCGGTCGCTCACGTCCAGCCAATCATCTTTGCAGCTTTGACACCATCTACCGACAGCTTTACCTGGCTAGCAAGCTGGACGGAACGCGTAGGGACACACGCGCTAGGGTTGTACCGGGTGGTGAGGGATCGCTATATACAAGGCGAGGGCGCAAGTGATATGCTGGGGCAAGCGGGCAAAAAGATGTACAACTTTGTTCGGGAGGATTTGAGGATACCGTTTGTAGGACCAGAAACGTTGACGACGCCAACTTCGGGGAAAGAGAACGGACCAGGAATCACAATGGGAGATTTGAATGGGAGGGTGAGAGAGGCGATGGCGGATGGGGCTTTGTACAAGGTCGTTGTGGATTGTTTGAGGGAGGCGGAGGTGTAGATACTCTGTTTGATCTCAGCGCGACCGCTGCCAAGCGGGGCAAACAATGCAGCGCGGGCCGAGAAAAAAGCTTCGTCTACCAACATCTACAGCAGTCTTATCCTTCTACAACTCGAATCAAAGCGTTCAGCGTCTACATCACATACGTGCTCGACCCAGCCTTACAGGCCCACAGCTCAATATTTGGAGACGCTGTCCGCGCTTACTAATTGCACAGCTCAACTGCTTAACGCTGGATCTTACAGTGATCCGTTCTTCTTTATCTCTTATGTCGATGCATACGCCTCAATTCCCACGATATTCGTGGGAATGAAGAACCACGACTCACTGGCTCAACTGTTGGATGCTGCTTTTGAAACAATGAGTCAATACCTCGACCACGTTGTTTTCGTATGGTTGGTTAGTGGTGGTGCGACTTCATCAAGCCGTTGGGAGGAAAATCGCTACGAATTTTACGTCATCATAGCCATGTTGCGAATTGCGATCATGCAGCTCATCTTCATACGCCAAGGCATGCGACTTAAATACTCGATGCTTCATCAAAGAAACCATGAAAGATGCGGTGAACACTTGTGGAGGCTTTCTTGACAGGCTATGAATCGAGCCTAAGAAAAAAACAATTCTACTCTGTCATTGACCGTGGAAAACGGTTGTCTCTTAACGAATACAATCTAACATTGTGTACTTTGTGAATTCTCTTCCTGCCCGGCCTTGCTCTAACACGCTTTGAGGCTCCATCGTTCGTCACTATCAGCCCGCGTCCTCGGTCTGCCAGCCTGTGACCGTCTAAGCTTCCATGTTACGCTTATAGGAGTCTGGATACGCAATGGCATCTTCGGCTGCGTCCGCATTCCTCTTGTAGGAGTCTGGGTAGGCGATGGCATCTTCGGCAGCATCGGCGTTCCGCTTGTAGGAATCTGGGTATGCAATGGCATCCTCAGCGACGTCCCGCTTGTATGAGTCCGGGTAGGCAATGGCATCTTCGGCAGCATCGGCGTTCCGTTTGTAGGAATCCGGATAAGCAATGGTGTTCTCGGCAGCGTCACGCTTGTAAGAATCTGGGTAAGCTATGGCATTTTCGACGGCGTCCCGTTTTTCGGCTGGATCTATTCAAAGTCAATCGATATTTTGGTTTGCACAGTTGAAAATAAATCCAATCGAATCATATCAAACGAGTGGTGAGGGTTGATAATAGGCAAAGTTATAACCTAGCGACTTCAGCATTCAACAGCTTAGGGTTTCATACCCAAGTTGCGATGTTGCAGATTCGGCTTGGGGATAATCGTCACCACTCTCAGTGCATATATGGTGGTATAAAATATGAGAAACACGTACTCAGAGGCGCAGCCAAGACGTTGACGCAGAGTAAGGCAGCAATGAAGGAGATTGAAGAACGCATGATTTGTGACTGCTACTCTAGGGTATAGCTGTGGATGATTTATGAGACAACTCCGGTTTGGTGTCGAGTCTCTAATATATGGGATTATTGGTGTCGGTCCTATTAGCTCGCTTGGTAAGAATCAAAAGGACGGCTTCACATGAGGATACCTTCGAGTCTAGGGCTAGTCCGGAGGAGTGCTTATCATCTTTGTGGCTATCTTCGGTGCATCAGCACATGGTCGCATGCAACGCTGCACTTACCAGCCCCACGGCGCACCTACTGAGCCGTAGATTGATTGATCCCACGCTCCAGACACCAGTACCCAACGTGGAAACGCCAACACCTTGACCGCCTCTACACCGCCTAAACTCAAAAGAAAGTGCAGGCGTTGGAAGGATGGAATTTCCACTGAGTGCACACGCGGGTCGGTGTGCTAAGGTACTTTTACGGTGATCACCGGTACTACAATACCTTGGGTGCAGTTGTCTGTCGATTAAGGGGAACACGATCTTCTCCCGATCCTCTTCGCCCAAGGCAAACCTAAGCAGCATCCTATGGCTTCAACCTGCCGTCGTTTTCAGAAGCGATGATTATGCAGCTAACAGGCCCGTGTAGAACATAACCTTCGGTTTCTCGTTGGACGGCATGCACGTAATAAGAAGATGGTTTGATGTGAGAAGAAGGATTCCTAAGCAATCACGCAATCGTAACGGCTCAGGGCTCAAACCTCAGCTCTCCACGAAAAGCTATACCTAAGGTACCTACCTATGTTTCAAGCGACAAAACAGAAATCAACTACTTACCTATAGCATCCAACAGTCCCTTATGTTCACCAGTGTAAGATTGCGCAAGTATTGTGTATAATACAGAGTTGACAGAGAAAATATGGTAAGATGTCAATGCTATTGAGGATGCTAAAGTAAGGAAGACTAGGTAAGGTAAGGTATCGTTATGCAATGCAATCCTTCGAGGATGTCTTGATACACTTATTGATTGATTGCATTAGTGGCTCATGGGATGTGCTGCCGCTTAAGGGTCACACCCGAAGCGCCTTGATGACAGCGGTTCGGTTGTTGACGATTGAGATCTGGTGATGTATCTTACCTATTCCGTAGTAGGTTTGGTATTACTCGCTAGTCAAAAACGTGCGGGACTAGGATTAACCGATTTAGAACAGTAGGTATTCCGTACAACCGTACAGTACCAAAGTCTTTCGTAGCGATACTTGATGTACTCCAGTACCTCCACACCACTAGCAAAGGTGTGTGCTGGTAGTTTTTGGCTTTGGAACAATGAGAGCCACACCCATTCCATCTACGCTGCCTTGGTGCGAGTGCTACATATCTGCACACGGGATCCCTCCTCGGTCAGAGCTGCTTTAGGGATTTTGGCACCGAAAAGAACTCGGTAATATTTTCCCAAATGCGCGCTCCGATTTCAATTGAGGCACTCGATTCGCTGGACTGAACAATGCGAAAGGTACCTTAGGATCTTATCGTCTCTTCCGGTCACGCGAGATTACAAGCATGATGCATACAACCGATTTACCATTGCAGGAGACGAGACTGAGTCCCTCGCTTCTTACCATCGCTCTCACCGTTGCTAGGTACGGTCAACCTTCCTCCGCGGAAAGCGCTCGAGACAAGAACCTGGTTCCATCCTTGCATAAACGTCGGATCACTTGTCTGATACCCTCTTCGTTCGGATCTTCATGATTTATGCGGAGCGCTTACCATTCGTTTGATGCTGGTTTCAATACATCCAAGGGTACGGGAGTTCCACAAGACAGATTGAATAGTTCCCAGTGAGTTTCGTTTTGGAAGTAAATGAAATATACAGATTGCGTATTGAAACTTTCAGCATTCGGTACAATTTAGTGGCCCTGAATTTTGGATTGGGAAGACATGCAAGTCTAGGAGGGTCTGCTCTTCAGGCTTTTGCTTGGATTCTAGAGGAGTCTCTCATGCTATCTCGAGACTTCAACATAATGAATCGTCATTGACTTGGTCTTATATGACGATAATCCTCAATGGATCCAGATAGCCAGGGACTCCTTCCTTTCGATGAAGACAAGGACGGACAGCTCTCTGACGTTAGCACTGAGGACGCAGACGTGCTGCATCGCGATTCGAAGCCACAAGCCCAACGATGGACAACCAAATTTATAATCATACAGATTGCTCTGGTTGTGCTCTATACCATCGGTACCATTGTAGCATCTTTACATATTAAGAAGGCTCTATCACCCCACAGTACGCATATTTCCACCAGATTTTGAGCTCATGTGCCAACTCAATCACTCTGTCCAGCTTCCATTCAAGGGCTATCCATCAGCTATGCTCCCATGATCTTCCACAACCTGACCAATAACCCATACGCTGGGAGACCTAACACCGATATCGACGCGGCATGGGATGAACTGATGGCCCCGATGCATATCCGTGTAACAGCGAACGAGCTGTCACACGACCATCAAGAGTCGGTGGCGTTGCCGGAGGCGGGAGGGTACTTGGGCTGGCTGGGAGCATTTCACGAGCTGCATTGTATCGTACGCACTCTTCCCTCTGCAATACCAACTACCGAAAGGATACTGTCGGGAATACGAGAGCTGATAATAGGATCGTGCTACCGTAGGATATGCTACGGCGATGGCATTATCGCGATTATTACCATCCCAACGTTACCGGTGCGGATGAGGAGCACATGCTCTCACATGTCGGTGAGTAGCTGTCTATTCCGTCTCCTGGTCCGTCTGATACCTATACTAACCAAATCGAATAACAGATCATTGCTTCGAAATGCTCCGGCAATCTGCAGTTTGCCATGCGGATTTGTCGCTAACGACCTTCACCTGGCACCCGAAAAAAGCGAGACCAATGTTCAACGCCTCGGAGTCGGTGCATCGCTGTGTGGACTGGTCGAGATTGATGAACTCGTTCTCAGAACGTGTGGTGACTGTGGATGAGATTGAGCGAATGAAGAATCCGCTAATGACCTAATTAATAAAACAAGGCCAAAATATTTGGGGTTTCCAACTTCGTTCTACGTGCTAGGCCGTGAAGCATTCAGACCTCGAACTCGGGCACCTTGCGCGTTCTGGAAAATTGCTAATAGCTCTAGGCTTCGATCATGATCAATTTCCTCAGTGGACATGATGGTCGTGAGTCTCATGGAGGTGTTTTTCCTCTGTCGGACGCTCATCCGGATCATACGTCTGCCACTTTTTCGTCCACTGTATCAACTGTTCCCAATCCTTGCACTGATGCTCCGTCCCAAACCCAGTGACGCCCCCAACCTCCTCATCCTTAAGTTCGATCGTCGTGTCAGGCTGGCACATGAGGCTTTGCCGAATCAGGTCGATGCAATGTCGGATATGAGGTGGCGACGCCATCATTGGCATGTCCTCCTCGGTGATTTTAATACCTTCCGTGGCGGCTTCGTGTAGAGTCCAGTACCCTTCGCGAATGCCGTTCTTTTGTTGGTTGATTAGTGAGAATCTTGAAGCGGGGGAAAAGGTTGGCAGACTAGACAATGCAACTGGTGGAAAACGGAGAGCGCAGATCGTTTTGGTGCTAGATCTGGATGTTTGAAAAATCCGCCTTGCTCGGGGAATAGATCTCCCCAAGCTTGATCCGTGTTGTTCGAAGGTCGTTCTCCGTACATTTTATTATATTTGAATGTGACTGGGTTGGTTCGTACTGAACTGATAAGCATCCAATGGTGCGCGGGTCTGGAATCGAGACTCACGGCTAATGCTCTCATTTAGCTCGAGCGTTCTTGAATATCTCCCGGCAAAGAAACACGACGCAGCAGCAAAGAAAACAAGAAGAGTGGAAAGAATCGATCTTATCGGCGGAAGACTGGTATGTCTTTTTGCACCATCAACCAAGGAGTAGCGAGGACCAGACTTGGTAAAAGGTCTAAACATGTTGTGGGCAGAAAGACAGACGACAACTGCTGCGAGAACCACAGGAGTAACAAGAGGTGGGAGGCGGGGTGTGGGGGTGGATGAATTGGTGGTTTACTATACGCCTGTATGCCTACCCAGTTGAGGATGGCGTAATATTCCTCTCGTGTAATTTATCGCTGATGTTTTGAATACGAAGGTTAGAAACAGTGTCAATTAGGGCACGGTGCAGCCGTACCGTGCGCCAATGTATGAAAGACCCTAAGGTAATAATAATTGAGAGCTGCTGGGGTCCTCGAGGTCCCTAGGACATGCATTGATTGCAGCACTCGGTTTCTGACCCGTCAATAAGCCTTCAAAGCAGATTGATGATGGTGACAAGCAGAATCAGCGAGCTTGCATCTATCATCGCAGCAAACACTGCGGAAATCGATCTCTACACGGCTTCCGAGGCGCTTCCGTCTCCGTCCTTTGACGCCGACAGTCCACCAAGGTTGCTTTTCCATCCCCGTGTAGCAGCTTTCCGGCAGGCTATTCTCGAGGCCACCGATGAGCTGCACGCGCTGATGCTTGGGCCAGTTGGTATTCTGACACCAAGCGTGGGAGCTACTTCTCCTTTTAAGTTACTTTCAATGGTCCGATATGGCTGATGCTGTATAAAATCCCACAGCACAACGCCCTGATCAGCCTGCAAGCTGTCTACAGATTTAGGTTTGCAACGAGCGTTCCGGATGGCGAGGAGGTCTCCTTCGCTGAGATGGCTACTACGTCGGGCCTGCCAGAGCACGTGGTTCGTAGACTCGTGCGCCAGGCTGCTGCGCATCATATTTTCCGAGAACCTCACAAGGGTTTCGTTGCCCACACCGCTGCATCGCACATGCTTGCTATGAACCCGCAGATGCGGCAATGGGTGGGGATGATGACGGAGGAAATGTGGCCAGCGGCGGCCAAGGTATGCGCTTCAGGGAATCTCCGATGATGCCGTTGGCGCCGCTGACAACGCTGGTTTTCAGACAGTGGATGCGCTGGCGAAATGGCCGGATTCGCAGGAGTCGGTTCATACGGTGAAGATTGCAGCCTTCTAGCAACGGCGGCAGGGGATGTCTGCAACTGATGATCGGGCATAGGGATACAACTTGGCTCATATGACAGAGTTGACCATTTTTGAAAAGATCGCCCAACATCCACAACGTGCACAGCGGTACGCTGAAGCGATGTCTTGGTTCAACACCGGTCCTGGACTGGAGCCTGTTCACGTTCTGGACAACTATCCTTGGGAGTCCAGTAGGACTGGAACTGTAGTAGATGTGGGTGGCGGGTATGGTTCCGTCAGCATAGCACTCGCACAACGATTCTCCTCAATCCAATGCATTGTTCAAGATCGAGCGGAAGTTGTAAGAGAGGCAAGAATAAAATTGCCGGTGCACCTAGCAGATCGTGTTTCTTTCATTGAGCATGACTTCTTTGAGGACCAACCTGTAATGAATGCCGACGTCTTCTTCCTGCGCTGGATCCTCCACGACTGGTCCGACACGTACGCAATTCGGATCCTCCGGTCTTTGATCCCGGCACTCAAACCTGGCACAAGAGTGCTAGTAAACGAGCATATCCTTCCTGAGCCGGGCACGGTTCCATTGTACCGAGAGAAAATGCTTCGGTGAGGCTAAAAATTTCATCCTTTACCCCCCTCCCCTCAGCCACCTTTTCTCTAAACCCCATGACAGAAACTTCGATATGTCCATGCTTGAGATTCACAATGGCAAGGAACGAGATTTGAGTGACTGGGTGCAGCTGTTTGAAGACGCTCACAGAAGTTTCAAGGTAGTCAGCGTCAAGCAGCCGGTTTCGTCAAGGCTCGGAATCATAGAAGTTGTATGGGATGCAGATGGTACGTTGGAGAAAATAAAAGGTTAGAGCCTTGATCACAAAGCTGGATCCAGCTTCGCCGACGGCCACCAACAACATTCCATGTCTCCATGAGCAGTGCAGGAACGTTAGAGCAGGTTTCGTCCTGCACACCCTACATCCCGCATGAGATACCGCAACAAAATCATTTCCTGTTGCAGTCCCGAACAGTCTGTTCATGCGATCACGCTCTATCATGAAAACCAGAGTCGCTTATTCGATTAAATCAATGTCATCAGATCATCAAACCAGTAAAAAAATCCCCTCTCACAATCAGAATCAGCAAGATAACCTCTGTTATCGTAGCAACCAACATCGATTTAGAATGTCAGCACAGCTTTCTAAGCCCATTTTCATGTTCTTCCGTCAATGTTAACGAGCCCTCAAGGTGGCTTTTCCATCATGGCGCACTGCTTGATATACAAGCACGACCACCCCCTTGCATTCACCGAACGAGTTGCTCATAGAAGAATTGGATTTACCAGATCGTTTCACATAATATTCACTTTTGATTCAAGGTTCGCCGTTGTCCTTGTTGTAAATTTAATTCCAGACTGTTGAGAGAGAGGCAAGTTTTTGGTATAGAGACACTCACTGATATCCATCACTTCCGTCTTCCAAAGAAGGCGCACAAAGATATCCTAGTTAGTTCCTCGCTTTCTTAGAAACAGAAAATATGAATTTACCCAGTTTCTTAGGCCCTAATTGAGCAGAAAAAGTATTGCTACATATTCGCATAATTTGATTCCCCCCCGGCCACCCACTTCCCGGACGCTGGTCCAACCTCAAGACCACGGGGGGGGGAGACGATCTTCTCCAAAGCATCTACTCTATTCCTACGGAATTCAGAAAAGGTAGGAGAGATCTTATGTTGAAGAGCCGTCGCTGGATTCTGATTTTGGGTTGTGTAGTAATGGAAATTTTTGTTCGGGTGGAAATGAGAAGATGGATCGCTTTTTTAAAAGTCATATTGAGTTATTTTATCATGGATAGGATAGGATAGGATTTGTTGGCGTGCGGTATGGATGTTTGAATTTATTCTTTCAAAATCTTGGCGATGAAGGAGTATAATGAAATGGGGGGCAGTTTGGTTGATTTGATGGTCTGGGACGGAGATGTGTGCATGTTTTGAGCTGTTTGAGAGTACTATGCAGATGTGAAGGAAGAATTTTGAAATATATACTACTTGAGAATAGCGAGATGTCTCGCCAAATCACCCTTTTCATGAAAAAGGGGTTCCATGTCCAAGAACTCCTCTACGGAAAGGAGTCCATGTCCAAAACCCCCTCAAAGCAACATCAGAACCCACACATCTCTGCACCCTCCCCCACAAAACCCACCCCCCCCCAACCCCCAAAATCAGCGCGCAGCCCTAGTAGAATAAGTATTCACCAACGTCGCCAACCCCGCCACCGACACCTTCCGCACCTGCCCCTCCACCACAACCGGCAGCCCATACCGCCGCGACACGGGATACGTGAAATGCGCCGTACTCTTCGGATGGAAGCGCTCCACGGCGCCATCCACCCGCTCCGTCACCACGGGCTGATGCACCGACAGCGCCTCGAACGCGCCCGGCACGCGGTGGTCCCGCACCGACACGAACTCGTCCGGCTTGGGCTTCTTCGCCAGCCCCCGCCCGTTGTGCGTGTACAGCGGCACCGCGACGTAGTGGTCCTGGTACAGCGCCACCACGATCATCTTGCGGTATTTGGTGTAGATGGTGCCGAAGCGGGAGTCGGTCCTGTACTTGTCCGCGAGGGTTGCGTCGGAGGCGCCGGGACCGCCGCCGCCGCCGCCGGCGACGAAGTCTTGCTCGTGGTGTGCGCAGCGGATGATCATGCCTGGTTTGAACATTTCTTTCGTGAGTCGGACGCCCTTGTTTCTCTCGGCTTCGGCGAGGAGCGGGTCGCGCTCGTGCGGGGGGAGGCAGGATTGCTTGAGGTGTGAGATGGCTTTGCCCCTTTTGGCGTAGATGGATCCGCGGTCTCGTGTCGCGACGCTGGGAGGGGAGATGGCCTGGCCGGGGTTGTTGGCTGGGCGGTAAGCGATTGTTCGCGCTCGAGTGCGTGGCATAGATGCGTCGTTGGTTGTAGGGGCCTGCAAAGCTGACTTTTGATGATAGTCAGGGTTCAAAGATTGTCTTCGCTTCGAGACTGTTTTGAAGCCATCTGCTTGTGGGACCGGAGGCGCTCCTATGGGGGTGGTAGTGGAATCTCGAATGGTTCTCCACGTTTGCTGCTGGCTTGCATCTGCAAACGAGATTCTTCGCGCAGAGGTTTCCTGGGGCCCTTTCTGGCTTGCATCTGCAAACCTGATTCTTCGCGTAGAGGTATCCTGGAACCCTTTTGGGGGATTTCTCCAGGACGTGAGAGTTGCTGCGGTGCCGCGATTCGGATTTTGGTCCATAGTGCGTGGTTGTTAAAGCTTTGTTGTTGAATTTGTAGGTAATCGGGAATAGTTTCAAAGCCAAGCCAAGTGAGTCGTGTAAAGTAAAGTGTGGAATGAGACGCACACGGTATTTGATAGAACGACAGACGAGTTGGAAAGGAGAACATTGCTCCCCTATCATACGGACAATAATAGGGACACAATGTCATTGAATAATTCTTGTCAACAACTGAACAATAAGAATATTGGTTAAGGCGTTGTCACCATATGAAATAATGAAACCATCCAAGAACAAAAAAACCAGCATGCGTTAGAAAAATCAGTTTGCTACTTTGATTACCCTTCTTCCATCTATTCTTCCACATATCAATATCAACTCTAAGGAAAAGAAAGTGAGGCAGGCACTACCCTTTTTCTGAACACCACCCCAAAACACAGCTTCTAGGAATACTAACATTACTTCCGATAAAATTTTGCAGAGATGGACGTGCGTGTTCAGGGATTCGTCCGACGGACGATGAGGAAGATCGGCTCCTGGAATTTCATGATCCTGCAAACCCGCGAGAAGTCTCCAACAAGCCAATGTCTCGCACTGCAAGAGGCGATGGAGACTTTTGACAGCCCACCGCGAGAGCTAATAACTAACAACGTCCCAACTCTGCAAGAGGCAGTAACGACGCTTGACGTTGCGGCTGTTGAAAACATCCCAGTTTGGCAAGAGGCTATAGCAACTCTTGACAGCCCACCGCAAGAGCAAATAATCCACGATACCTTAGTATTGGAGGAAACGATAGATCTTGACAATGCGGCCGTTGAAGAAGATAGTCAGCCTGACCAACCAGAACCCTGGGATGGCTTCCAGTACACAGACGAAGGTGACTGGCAATACGGAGACGAAGAGGAAATTAGGGCCATTGAGGGAGAAAGTCAGACCAACGTGTCGGAACTAGAAGACGACGTGCAATACATGGATGGATATGAAAACGCGGCTATCGAACAAGAAGAGAATCAGACTGACCAACAAGAGCCTCAAGATGACATGCAATATACAGGCGAATTTGGAACTGTGGCTGTTGAAGAAGTAATTCAGATTAACCAATCGGAGCCACACAACGATTTGCAATACACGGACGGAGAAGCCCGAATAATCGGCGCACATGACGGATTCAAGAATTGCTTTGCACTTCTCTTGAACGAAGACATGGTTTCCAAGCTACAGGCGATCACCGAAGCCAGCCGTAGACTAAACCTCATCGAAAACGACTTTGAAGATGCCAAATTGCAGGCCACTGTCACCGAGGTCAACATGAATCAAATCAAGGACTCGCTTGAAGCAACAGACAACGAGGAGGAAGCAGACCGGATCAGGGCGGCAATTGAACAAGAGGAATCGCGATTATCCCAAGCCAACGAGAAGAGGGATGACCTAGAGTTCGATGTCACAAATCTCAAGCACAGCCTCGAAGCTTCTATGGCTTACTCCCACGATTTTTTCGAACGTGTACTAGGGGAAGCGAATCTGCTGGCCATTACCGAACCTGAGCCAGAAGCGGTTCCGTCGGCTCTACAAACGCCCATTCCAATATCTAGACGGAATTCGACTGCCTTATCGCAAAGTAGCCAGTCATCGATCAGCTCCGAGGAACGGAACCGTCGCGCACTGTGCGAGGAGGTCGAGTTCAAAATCAACGCACTTCAAAAGTTGGAATATGAATTTTACCATCGACGCCGGAAATATGAGCAGGAGCGAGAAGTATGGAGACAGGAAGTTCAGGAAGGTGTCTGTCAAGTCTCAAAATCCGTCTTCGATAATGCTTGTCTTGCCGATCAATCCCAGATGACCAGAAACCTGATAGAGGCCGAAGAAGCACGGGATGATGCGGTTTCCCGGGCATGGAAGCTCGGTGTCCTCGAGAATAATTCCGAGAGATCATCACACTTCATTGACGATGTTGATGACGGCTATAGCTTAAGCCTCGAAACCTCCATGAAGGCCACAGTTGACAGGGGCTTCATCGACGACTGGATAAACGGTGTCTCCGAATCTCGAGAGAAACTAATCTTACAACTAGATAGCGAGGAAGATGAAAGCGGAGACGCGAAATGGGACGTACGAAGTGTTGGTATGTCGGAAAGTTTCAGTATCGTGGCTGAATCGCGGAACCAAAAGCGTATTCGTCGCTGGGAAGAAACGTGCGAGATCGAACGCCAAGAAAGTGAACGCCTGCGAAGGAAGACCATGGGACCTGAGATACCGGAACGCCCTGAGGAGCTGGGTCCACTTACCAGACGACATTCATGTTCCGCGTAATACATGTATATACGACATAATACCGGCTCTTCAAAGAGTCCTGTAAATATCGCAAAGCTTAATTACCTATTCAAAGTATATAGCATACTATTACCAAGATCTGGTTTAACATACAGTATTCTATGAAGTGTCCTCTGAATTATAATGAACCTAGAGTGTTAATGTTGAATTATGAATGATCGCATGTTGTTAGTTTATATTGGTTAATTAACCAATGATTGAGTACAGAATTGAAAATAGTCACAGAGGATATAAGAAAACAAGGCAGGAACTCGATGTCGTGGTATAATTTATATTGAAAAACAGTTAAGCAAAAAGCAGACATCGGAAAAAGCCAATCATTGCCACAAAAGGCTCCAGGTTTCCGTACCGACACGATTCACAACTATCTTACCTCTGACTATAGGATCTAAGTCCTTTGTTTCTAAACCCCATATATTTGATTTGCTCTTTATACTGTGATCTTACTGGCCTGAACAAAGTCATCGTACAGCGACCAAAGATGCTTCGCAGACCGCTTGCCCAGTTGCCCTTCAACTATCAAAGGTAGGTCGTATTTCCTCGCCACGGGATAAGTAATATGCGCTAGACTGTTGGGATCGTATGGATGAATGCCGGCATTGACCTGATCGGTGACTAATTCACCGTGGACCGTCTGTATGCTGAATGGCCCCGGGGACCGATGGTCACGAACCGATATGTACTCATCTGGCTTAGATTTGTGTGCGACTCCGTTACCGTTGTGTGTATACAAGGGAATAGCGAGATAATGGGTTTCATAAAGAGCAATGACTATCATTTTCCGGTATTTTGAGTGGATCGTACCAAATCTGCTCTCTGTGGTATACCTGTCAGCAAGGGTCATGGCTGATCCGCCAGCCGTGCCGTGTAAATCCGGCTCATGAACTGCAGCCCGTACTATCATTCCCGGTTTGAAAAGGCTCTTCGAAAGCTTTTGTATTCGGGTACTCCGGAGGTCAGGTGGTCCACGCATAGAGCCCATGACAGAGTTTCTGAACATCGACGGAGCTTTGTGAGGAAGTTCATAAACATCAGCCCTATAGGATGCGGCTACGCTCGGAGGCGACGCTCCAAAACGAGAGTTCCTCTTGTTTGCGAGATTGATGTTTGACCTATTTGCAGAAAGTGGCGCAAGCGGAGAGGTAGCTTGGCCCGGGTTACGGCTGAAGGCAGCGCCTAGTCCGGAAGGCTTTTTATGCTGAACCGTAGTATAGCCACTCTCTTCGATGATAGGAGATACTGCCCCTTTGCTCAGACCGCTGTTCACCACGCTGCGTGTGTAGGTTCGGGACATGTTGCCTTATGTACCGGATGCCCGTATGGACCTGTGATATCTTAAGAGGATCACTTCCAGGCAGTGGGAAAAAGTGTATATTCTCAAAATGGAAGAAGATTAAGAGGTGGGGCTTTTGAAATACTTCGAAGAAACATGAAAGAAAACAACGAGTACGAGGTGATGGCTCCCGGCTTAAATCATGAACACATCAAAGGCAAGAAGAATTCTACACATGCTACAGTAGTTCCCAAACTAAGAAGTCGAGGGACAAAGGAAAACCGAGGGGAAAGCCTTGCTGGGGTGGTTGACGCTTTTGTTTTTGATTGGAAAACCTTTGCCCATCAAATAAAGAAACACCACAAAGAAAACCAGAAGCGGCTGGTTCAATGTAGTCCGCAAAAGGCACCTTACCTTGCTTTACAATACTGCACCCGCACAGAAACGCTGCCCTTCCTACCCAAACTTTTTCACATTTCTTCCAAACTACAAAATTCGCAAACTCGGAGAGCTGTGTCGCGGGACCGTTGAATAAATCGCAAGAATGAAACGGCGCTTCGATACCCTTGCGCAGAAGACTTACAAAGTCTTTCGCACGCCGTGGAGGCTCGGACAACCACAAGGTATTGAACGTGCACGAGCATTTCTCTTGGAGTTTCCAAAAAGTAGCTCAGCACCCAACCTGAGAGATGATGGATTAAGGACCCTAGTGCCTCCATTACCGTCCGATGCTGGGATCGATGATCCCAACATAAGTTTGCCCCAAGCCGAGGATTATGTCGAATCTTCAAAGGCCACAATTGAGCCTTCTGCTACACCCATTGCAAGTGTCGACTTGCCCTATTCGAGCGACGTCGAGATGGGGAATCAGGAAGAACTTCCACGCTACACAAGTGGACCAAGCCGGATCATAAACTCCCCAGACGGCCTTGTATTGGTCCTGACAAAGGAAATGATTGCAGAACTATCCGAGATCATCCACTCAAGCCGTAAATTCGAACATTTGGAAACAGAGTGCAATAAAGCTGAGAGGGAAGTCAACGTTACTCGAAGGTTCATGGAAAATTCGGAGTTTTTAATCGAATCATCCAACGAGGACGAAAAAATCAGGATCAGGCAGGAAATGGAAGAGCAGGAGCCCACGTACCTTAGAAACATCAAGCGCAGAGACGAACTAGAGAACGAGCTTCGTTTCTTGCGAACTCATCTCCGTTACTTACAGAGTCTATCGCAAGAAAAAATCGAAAACGCGCTGGACGAAGCAAATTTGCTGAACGTACCGGAAATAGTTCTTGAAGAAGATCCTGCCTCTTCACAACCCCAGAGCCCCGTGCCTGACTGGGTCGAACCCGCTATGATCGACGAAGCGCCTATGACGTCGGACGAATCGTACAACCGTGCAGTCCAAGAAGAGGTCGAGCGAACGCGCCAGAATCTCTTCCAAGCACAGGCGGCATTCGATGCCACACGGGATGCCAACGAAGAAGATAAATTAAAGTACGACGAGGCGAAAGGTACAGACATGTACCCTTATTCCGAACTTGAAGTCGACCTATTCCTTTTCCAAAGAGGATCAGACAATACCAGAGCTCTCATAGTGGCCGAACAGGAGCACAAGGAGGCCAAAGCCAGAGCCAGAGCGCTCGGCCTGCTCGAAAACCAGTGGGACCAGGAATCAGATTTTGTCAACGACCCGGACGATGGCTACCGTGAGAGCCAAGAAGCCGACATGAAGGCCGCACCCGACGTAGAGTACTTGCGTAATTGGACAAACGACGCTATCGGATGCCAGAATCCATTCACCCTGCAGCCAGAAGAAATGGAGCCTGATAATTGGGAAACGAAAACAGTGGCCATGTCCGATACTCTCAGTTGCGTAGATCTTGACTTAGATCACCGGAGACGAATCGATCAGTGGGGAGAGAGGATGCATTACGAACGAGAAGAATGCAAAATATTGAAAGAGAAAACCTCTCTCAAGAGACGCGACTCGGCATATCTCCTAGAGAGCTGCAAGAGAGTCAAAACTGAGGAGTCATATCAGTCCATGTTGGTACGCCGCAATTCATGTTCTGAACTTCGAGGAGAGGCTTCCGACCGGTGGAGACTGGTGGCTTACAGCCCCCAGACGTTGCAGTGCATCTTCTTTCCTAATCCAGCAATAGGCCAATGAACAATAGATTTGGAGACATACGTCAGGGGAGTTCGGAATCGTCATATTTAACGATAGACGTATATAATGATTTGTCCTAGCTCTGTTGTAAGATCCATTGAGTAACGCATGTGAACTTATACTCCTGATGTGAAGTAATTTACCATAGCATCATCAGGGATTAGGAGTACATCTTCCTGCATCCCTTCAAGACCGAGCAAAGCTGCCTGTCGGTATCAAACACATGAAATAAATGGCTGGTGGTTAGTAGGGATGTCTGGGTGTCAAAGAACTCCACTCGTAGTGGTCGAACGCGATCACTCGTTAAGATTACGCCGCACGCGCCAAATCTGACTGACGAAACGAGGTGTCCTAACACATATACCTCCGTACAATCTACGGAATATCTTCCACAATCCTAAAACCAGCCAGCCTCCAAACTGCTCTGCTATCTTACCTACCTTCCCATCATGTCCGACGCCTACGAACGAGAACAGTATGTCCCCCTTCCTGTTTCTCTCTGCTCTCCCTTCTTCACAGTTATATACTAAAAAGTAACGCTTTGTCGGCTACAGGCAGAACAACAGCCGTCTCTCCGAACTCTCTTCCAAAGTATCCGCTCTCAGGGGAGTTACTGTGGATATCTACGACAACGCGAGAAGTCAGGATGTCATTGATAACACTGTATGCCTACCGCCGACTCTAACCCATATTTTCCCCCAGGCTTGTACAACTCAAGCTAATGCCCTTATCTGCAGTCGGAGGTCTTTTCCTCAATGACCACGACGCTAAAAGGTAGTGCTGGCCGGCTCGGCCGCATGGCACAGTCGGGGAACAAGGTCGCTATTTTTAAGCTGGCTGGCATGATCATCGGGGTAGTCGTACTACTATGGTGGATTTTGAGCTTCTTTTGGTGATACTTTAAACCATCGGAATGTGGGGAGGATAACGGGGAGCGGGACAGCTCGCCATTGTGGACGTATGGAAAGAATCTACGACGGTGTTGGATACACCCATATTTATGGGATATCGGTTATCGAATACCGATGAGAACCCTAAGGAAAGCAGAAGCGCAAGACAACCAGCACCGCTTCAACAACTCAGAGCATACACTTTTATCCGGTGCTTGGTAATACTAGAGGGTGGGGAAACGGTTCAATCAGCGATATCATGGCAGGCGGCCTGAGTTGCTCGCTCTGCCCTATCTATTGTTCTTACCACAAGGCAACAAGGCCCAACTTCTAGAGGATTCAAATAGAAAATTACTAACCCTCTATCCAGTCGCTTGTTATGGGAAGCCTTCGGTGCCCTTATCCTAGCAACATTTCCTCCACAGATCAACATCCCCATCCACTTCGAGCGACACCAAATATCAAAGCTCCACAAGCCTCCAGCAGCCGCATTACCGAAACATTCATCCGTGCGCTCACAGCTTTCGCTCGAAGCTAAAATCGCCGAATTTGGCGCAAAGGTGGGCCAATGCCTACATGGTTATTCAAGGAAGAAAAGAGCAATGTTTTCAATGAGGGAAGGAAGAGCTGAGTACGAGTTATGTGGGGTGATTCGCTTTGGTATGTCGCGAGACGTATTACACGTACAACACGGAGTCTGGTTATATTCTTGCATGGGACTTGTAATCTTGATGTAGAGCAGCAGCTCAACCTAAGACATTATTGGTGCTCTACCACAATTTTCCCCGGATAATTTTATTCACGTACTGAGTGCATGCTTCCATTCCTATCTAACCTACCACGCCAAACGACACCCCTCATCCCAAAGAGCTCAAAGCTCTACACACCATATCTAAGCCCCGTCTGACCCTCCGGTCCCCCTTCCACCCTTCGCTCAACCCCAAGGGTTCTCAAGAATATCCCCACCTCCAAACCCACCGCCGCCCGACTTCTGAGCTGGCGGGTTGGGCGCAACCGGGGTTTCCGGCGCAGCGCTATTCCAGCCCCCAAAATCCTCATCCAGTGCGATTTTTGGCGGGCTTGGCTGCGCGCCAGACTTTGATGTACCAGAAGTTGTCGTAAGGCTTGGGGCAGCGCCCCAGGCGAAATCGCTATCTGGGGCCTTCGCTGTAGGTCTTGATTGGGGTTTGGGGTTTGGGGGGTCAGGGGTAGCCCAAGCGTCGTTGGAACCCCAAGCGTCGGCGGCTGAGAAATTAGAGAATGAGGATGTGGTCGTTGCGGATGCTAAGGGCGTTGATTTCGGGGGTGGCTGTGCCGGTGTGGAGAGGTGAAACGCGGAGTTGATATTCGAAGTCGGCGCGACCGGTTTCGATGGTGAAGGGCTGGAGAAGTTGAAAAGATCTTTAGAGGTACTCGTGGTGGTTTGTTTGGGGGCAGGAGATGTAGTGGTGGCAAAGCTAAAATCGCCAAAGGCGCTGGAGGAGCTGGAGCTAAGAATTGGGGGTTGGGATGGTGGTTTTGATGTCATTGATGGTTTTTGAGGTAGCTTGGGGGACGTGTCGAAAAATCCTCCACCACCCATTGGCGCTGGGGAGGTGAGTTGCGGCGAGGCGATGGTGGAGCGTTGGGTACTGAGTTTGGAGAAGGAGGAGAAAGGGTCAGGTTTCGGTTGTTGTTGAGGTTGTGGTGGAGCGGGTGATGTCGCAGTGAAACTTAAGCCGCTAAAGGCGTCGTTCATGTCTCCGAGGTGCGACTGTTGTTGAGCTGGAGGGGACTGCATGCCGCCGAAACCAGTCTGGGACTCAGATTGCGGCTTCGGGGGCGGGGCTGAAGCATATAGCGAGAGAATCGATTGTTTGAGATCAGGTCGTGATGGACCGCTAGATGTCCCAGGGGTTGATGTAGCGCTAGATGGTCTACCGGAAGGAGCTGATGCTGGACCGCCGAAAAAGTCAAGTCCCAACAACGAATCTGCGGGCTGTGACTGTTTGGGCGGAGCAGTGTTCTTCGCAGGCGGAGGACGGCCGCCAGCAACGTCGGTGGTGCTAGGCCTAGCAGGCGGTGCTGGTACGTCGCCAAACAGATCGACATTTGGGGCCGCTCTCGGCATTGGTGGATGCGGCTGACTGGCAGCCGACGAGGCTCGCTGCGATGACGAGCGCTCTAGCTTGGCCTTCTCCTGAACAACGTTGAGGGGCTATTATAGGAATGTCAGCTTTGGATCCATTACATGCAGCGATATAGATTGGAGACTTACGACGTCATCGTCATCATCCAAAGTCGCTGGGTCTGGCATCGGTCCCTCCATCACCCAGCGCTTGGATTCGTACTTTGTCCGTATAAAATTCTCAAGCTTTCTAATAGCAAATCAGCGTCTCCCCCTTTTGCAGTGTGCTAAGAAAGGCCTACGATTCGGAAGGAACGTGTCCTGGTGCCAGTTTTGCTTCCCAGTACCTATGAATAGTGAGACGTTGTTCGCTCCCCCAGTTGTAAAGACCTTACTTATTTGCCCGGGCGTTTCCCCATCGTAGCACACTCTGCAGCTGCTCATCCGTCCAGGCATCTAGATCCACAGACTTGACCCGACTTATGTGGGTACCCATGCCTCGATGTATCCCAGAACATCTAAAATTACCATTAGGATGACTAGAATTTGTCTCCAGAGGGCGGCCGCATACCGAATGCAAACGAATATCCCCAGGTTCCAGCTCGCCCATCTTGGGTCTGGGTGGAGACAGGACATCAGTACTACCTCAACAAGAAGACAACCACAGGTTGTTAATTCTACTCACGCTTGTTCCTTTTGCAATCGGCACAGCTCTTATTGCCTTCAAGCTTCAGTAAGGTTTTGATTGTTTGCTGATTTTGAGCTGCACGCTCTGCCGCGGGGTTCGGGGTTCTTCTTGACATTATGGAGCTTACAATATGCTCAGGGACTAAATATAGAGGTGGATGTAAGCCAGATGGTGTCAATATAGCTGCCTTGGCATGCTTGGTTTCGTATCATTATTATCCACTTTCTTGACGCGGGTTGTCTGTTTCCCTGCCTTATAGGGCTTAATAAGCGAGGCTTATTCAAGATAAGGTGGGACTCGAAGGTTACACACCGTGCATCGAAAGGAAAGTTCAGGGCATTATCCGCCGGGGGAAAAACATGATAATCATCTTGCTATCGATATACAGTCCCTCATCATTCATCTGGCTCAAGAATGCGGTATAATTCTCGTACCTCCGTCTCCTCAAACCTTACTCTCCCCTCCCTCCGCCGCATTGTCATTCTTAAAAGTTAAGCTGATACTATTCACACAATGCCTCTCATCTGTCGGTGTCGGATACCCCTCTCCCTTGAACACATGTCCCAAATGCCCTCCGCACTTACTACACACTATCTCCGTCCTTGCCATACCGAAAGCCCGATCCGTATGTCTCGTAACAGCGCCGGGGATGGCATCGAAGTAGGCAGGCCAGCCGCAGCCGGATTTAAATTTATGGGTGGCGTTGTATAAGGGAGCCTCGCATGCGGCACAGGTGTAAACGCCGGTTGAGGGCATGTGTTTGTCGTAGGCGCCGGTGTAAGGGGCTTCGGTGCCTTTTTCGCGGAGGATGCGGAATTGTTCTGAGATGGAGTTAGCTCTCTCGAATATCTATTCAAGGAGCAGGAGTACAGCTGGACAATAGGCCCATGTGATAACCTTGACAGGAGGGTAGTTACCTGGGTTCAACACCACCCGCCACTCGTCATCGCTCTTCTGAATCGAGTACGACATGTCTTTCGAACTTGAACCGCTACTAAACAAAGATCCCAAGAATGGAATCGTGGGCATAGACCTGAGGATTGTTCCTCTGGTGAAAGGTCCTAGAGCTCTTTGTGATGCAGGTAGAGCGCGGGATGTTGTATTGGTGAGAGTATAAAAGGTTCGAACGATGGCTGGGAAGGAAGGGAAGCGCATAGAGTGGTCTTTATGTCCTGTGCGAGAGTATGGGACTGAGATGTAGGAGGCTGAGCGTGGAGAAGTAATTCAAATAGGTTGATGAACATAACCTCCACCAAAACGTCGATACTGTCTAGTGCCACAGTTATCGGCATGATGACATTTCGGCAGGGATCTTCAAGGCTGACCGGCTGCAAGCGACATGGCGGCTTCCGAGATTCCTCATCAGACACGAATACCTACCTACCTTTGTGTGTACGGAATAGGTGACAAGACATCAGATTTACGACAAGGTAGTGAATTACATTATTGAAGAATATTACCACATTGGAAGAGACCATTTTTGCGCTTGCTAATCTTGTCGTATCACTATGCCATATCCCCCTTAAGTGCAATGCCATAAATCTCTGTTTGTTGTAGAAATTTGTAAATTTCTTTCCGATCTCTCAAATGATTCCGAATTCTTGCAAATCGATAACAAGTGCTACCGCTCATTACTTTCATAGATTCACCAAAACACTCTATTTTCTGATGTGATGTTGGCGCATCAGTATTACACTCCGGTACCTGTTGGACAGAGCAAAACCAGGATGATGAAGCTTGGGTGGCATTGAGTGGCTGACCTCATGACCGACCTTTAAGCAGGTGGAGAGACTCGCTGAATAACTCTTAGTTGAACTTCCCAAAAACTCCAACGTTGGTCCATTGAGATGGACTCGCGGCCATGCAGGCCGCCTGAATGTGGTAAGGCCAGCTCAAGGTGGGCAGGAGCTTGAAGAGAAGGAACGCACATGGGAAATACCTCTGGTACTTGCGGCTGCATCCAACTCGTGGTTTAAAGGCCCTGGACGAAAGCAATCTGAAGCAGCGAGTTCGTGCCCAAAGGACTAGTTGAGTTGACCTGAAGTTCGACGTGCCGTAAAATGTAGTCGAAACGGGTTGGAAAAAGGTCACAGCGGGGTGTCAGATAATTCGGATCTGCCGAACTGGGATATGAACGCTTTCCATTCGCACCCCATCCATTATCCCATGGATATAACATGTACCCACTACCTGGAAGTCATCGCCGAGTCGCCGCAAGATGACAGGCAGGGTGGAGCCGGCAGTTATATTGACAAGCTCATCCTTTCTGGCAGCCCTGGGAATCCAGCCCATGCGCCCCCTCCAGTCATACAGAATCTGCGTTCCAAAGCCATGGCGACTATCCGGCTTTCAACGTTACTGATTTCTAAACTATCAGTTTCACCAGAGAGAGACTCCCATTCTCCATAAGCGATGCCGCTAGTTCTCTTTTGGTATAACAAGACGGACTCTCTGTACTTCTGGATGACTCGAGGGCCATCCCCGCGCCTCTCACCGACAAGGGTCTGCCACCATGACTGCGAGTATTTGGAGCTTGGTCTGCAACCGCAAGCTGAGCCTCTTCTGACAAGAGATAGCCTTTTATACCCAAGAATCCACACCGCATTGCACGAACATTAACCCAAAATTTTCAATTAGCAATAGCTTGTTGCAAAGTATCAAGACTGTAAAATTACTGATAATAAACTCATTGACATTTTAAAATTTGATCTCGTAGAAGATTCGTTGCAGAATTGAATTAAACATTAAAGTTATTATTTTGTGATCTTATGAGATTAATTCTTTTCTAATCTTTTCAGATTTTCTTGCATCGATTTCTGATTATTGATGAAGTCATTGATAGCCTGTTGTTTTTGAAGCATTCTTCTCTCTACACATCTAATTTATAGATTTACCAACAACGTGAAAAAAACGCGCTTTGCGTTATTATCGGCTTTCTGACGATGACGATGACGAAGCCTAGGCCGAGGTGACGAGGTTCGTGGGGCCATATTGGTTGATTTGGTTGGTATGTAGGTGAGTATGGAGGAAGGTGACTGGTAGGTAGGTAGGGAGCAAAACACGAAAATTTGATGTTTTTGGTGGGGGATAGTTCTAGGGTACCTCGGCTCAGCCGCTTATGGTGCCTGTCGTTCCCTGGTGAACGGTCGTGCTGGACAACAGCGCAAGCTATAAGACACCTAGAACGCTTCAATTTACACACTGACTACCTTCAATCACTACTTACTTCAAAAGTAGCTTATACTTGGGAATGTCTGAATTAGACAATAATTATTCCCAGAATACAAAGGCATCCTCACATGGCTAAGTAGATGGCTAAAAGCGTTGGGGTTGTATGGCCTCCAATACTGAGGCTGCAACATCCAGCGAGTTCTTCTGCCTCGTTTGCTTAGGTGGGTTGAGAAAACGTAGGTGGTTTAACGATATCACGGGGGTATATCTTATTTGTCTCTTCTGTTTTTTGCAGTCTATGAGTTTTGCCCTTTCTTTCGTGCCCTGCGACGTTTCCGGTTTCAATGTTGAAAACCCCGGTCGCATACTTTTTGTGTATTATCCATTATAGAAGTCGCACGCATGGCCATTTCAAAATGTGTACCTGGTTTTCAACTCCTGCAGATTTCCATTGTTGCAAGGGCAATGTAGGTAAGCAGTACTGCACAGCAGAGCACAGATCGTGTCTTGCGCAGCCAATTTGGCATTGTCAAACAGCCTCGCGGAATTATGCAGCATGGCTTGAGAAAAGTGTCACGAGTTGTGGCTTGCTGATACTATGATTGGAACATCATGCAGCAGCTCTGTATTATGACGATCATATTGTGAACAGGATGCAAGTGGGTGTGAACTGTGCCACGAAGAGGGACAAAGGCTACGCGGGCTGTGCCTATCGCAGCGGTTAGCTGTTCAAGGCTGTCCTACCCCCTACTTCGTGCGATGGATGCCCTCAAATAGAGGTTCCGACTCCGCAATTTCATTTCCTATCACCATCTTCCAATCAGTTGTAATAACTGTCGTTCTCATCGATATTTTTCTTTCTGCACGCTATTAACCGCGATGGGCCTCGAAGTGAAGTCGGTCTGGGATCCTTACGTGGTATTGGACCTTGATCCAGATGTCAGAAACACTTGCGTTGGCCGTGCCCCCTCAAAGGGCAACGCTCCATGCCGGTTGCCAGTGTGTCTGGCAGACAGAAAGCTTGCATGCAACGCCCTGAACGCCATGGCAAGGAGCCGGTCGAAAATTACCCCAAAATCACTCGAGAAACTTGCATGTCTCCTATTATGCAAGCGCTACCATCAATACCAAATATCAGAAGTGGTGGAGGACTGGACCGAGCGAATCAACGATTCCCAGGATCTGGACCAGGACACGAAGAGATGGGTCTCACAAATCAACCAGCTTCAAGACCAACTTGAGAAGGCTAATATACAGGCCAAAGAGGATCGCCAGGAGAGCAAGACTGCCAGAGAACTGCTGTCGGACCTGGCGCAACGAGATCAAGAAGCTGAGAAGCTGCGAAAGCAATTGAGCAAGGCCCGGAAGGCTGAAGAGGAGGCCCTACGAGCAAAGGCGGGGGCGGAACAGGTGTCCCAAGATCTTTCGACACAATTGGACGATTGGAAACGCTCGGCTAGAAAATCTGCAAACCGAGCCCTAAAGCTACTTTCAGAGAAAGAAATTCTTGAAGACAAATTGTGTTCTCGAGAGCGAGACCTTACCGATGCCAAGAAGTCCGAAGAGAAGCTGACCGAGGAGCTGGCACTTGTACGGGATCAGTTGGGTGAGATGCTGTATAACCCGCCACCTGGCGAACCTTGGTGGGCCATCAACTGCGAGCTATCCTTCGAATCAACCTACAACATAACCGCCAAAGTTCGCAAATCGTTCGCGGACATACAATCCACAGTCGAAGCTGCTCAACGACACCTATCTATCAAGGAGACAGACAACTCCACTCTCCAACATACCCTTGCTTCCGCTCAAGCAGAGACTGAGACCACCAAAAAGCGACTGTCCGCCAAAGAAATAGCCTACACCACCCTCCAACAACACCTCGCCTCCGCCCACGCAAGACTAAACACCCGGAACCAACAGCTCGCCCTCACAGAAGAAACGATTTCCAAAGCACGACAAGAACTCACCTCCATTCAAGAAGTCGTGAGAACCACAAAGCAGCAGCTTACACATCAGATCCACGTTGATCTTCAGAATCAGGTCGAGGCCTCGAGTACGATTGCGGAGTTGGGCGAGGTTATGCGAGTGCTTCATAGGAGGAGGGAAGAAGCGGAGAGGAGGATAGCAGCTGATGATGAATTATTTAGTGCTTTGAAACTGGGCGGGATCAGGGTTGTGATTTGGGTGTTGGTCGTGGGGGCTTTGCAGATGCTTGGTAGGCGTTAAGGATTGCTGAGGTGCCTGGTCGTTAGGAGTCTTTGATTCTTGTTTATATTAAGAGCGAAACGGGGCAATGAGATGAGAAATTTGAAATATGCTAGTTATACATGATAATGACGACATATGCTGAGGATTGTTTCATGAAAGCTACAATTTCTGACTCACTATTAGACGAAGTTAAAAGAAATTCATTACTGATGTTGTTGTTGTTGTATAACATGCCTCGACGAACTTCCTGTAACAACGTCATACAAACCATTCATGTGTTCGTTTTCTCAACAATCTGGGCAGTTGGTAGATATAACCATTTGTAAAAAAAAAACGCTCTCACACACACGAAAACATTTTGACCGAAGCAGAGATGACAATCTTGAAACAGTCAGTCTCCTTCTGAAGTCTGGGATTTGGCTTTCGGAAGAATCATGTCGTTTGTTCAGAGAGAGAGAAGACGATAGCGCTGCCTTTGTATCCTTCCCACTCTTACCATCTCAAAGAGGACTTGGAATGTTTTCCGCATGTCTCGAAAGAGGTTTCTGACTACCTCGTGGTTTTCGATATCAGATTTTCCATACTCGTTTTTAGATGTATCGGAACTGCGCTAGACTGACCATCGATTTCCTCTGAGGCAGTGCATCTCAGAGACGGGCTCATGATATATATATATTATATACACCCCAAACTTAGGATTGGTGATTACCGCATTTGATCGGGAAAGGGAGCAAGGCCGCTTTAGAGGGAGCAATGAGGGAGCAGGGGGGGAGCACCCAGGGAGCAAAAGGGAGCAGCGAGGGAGTAGGGGAGAGCACCGAGGGAGCACCGAGGGAGCAAAGGAACCATTGTAGGGCAGTGCAGGGGCACAGCAGGTGGGGAGCCTAAAATGGCTTCATTGGCGTCGGCTTGAGCTGCCCTTTGGATATTTTATGCTTGCTGCCTAGATTCGAAAGGGTCATGTGCCATGCTTGACTTATGAAAGAGATGGGAACACACGCTAGGCCGTATCGGAGGCGGAAGGTAAAATCGTGCTAGATGCATAGTCGTAAAAACAACCACACCTCAAACGATCGCTATTCTCCTCACCTCAGCATTTGAAAAGGCTTTAGGATCAATTTCTGCATACTCACATCGTCGGAAGAGTTCATCTTTGACACCTAGTTTCAGCAACAAACAATAAGACATTTGAATTTGCTTCTTGCTAAGCTTCAGTTGACAATCATCTGGAACTGCATCTTGACGATAAAGCATCATAGTATGAAGCGGCAATGATTGTAAGGAATTCTGCTTCGATAGCAGAGAGTCGTCATCAAGGATCGCGTCTCCAATTACTCGCCTAGAGAATTTCTCGCGAATCGTTGCATTTGACTGCTTTCTAAGATGATCGAAAGAATCTTTTTCATTCTCATTGCTGTCGGCGAAAACGGAAAGAAGCACCAAGATAAGGGAACAGAGGCACGAAATCTTTCCATTGACGTACGTACGATGAGCGATCACAGAATTTTCAATAACGATGTCTTTGCATGTCTTCTGCAAGGTCCCATGAAGCGGGCGCCCTCATTTGATACTGGGGATATAAAATGTAAGCTCTCCATCTATCGACGCCCACGACCATGACGACGCTGCAAGTCTCGTCAAAGGACCCGTTGCTTGAACAGCTCAAAGAAGCCCTGCAGGCAAGTTCTGATGTCATAAACCTCAGACAAATCGGTCTTGAACGATCTTCGCGCAGAAGTCGGCTAGACCTAGAATGGTTATAAGCCTGTCGTCAAGAAAAGTGAGCTGGCGGCAGCTGTAGGCAGACACAAGGTCATATCAAGTGGTATAATGAGTGCAGCCATTACTAATTCCTGCGATATCGCGTGTGGAGACGGTTCGTAGCTTCTTCCGAGTCATGACTGTCATCATTTCCCGTGCTTCGTCTAGAACAATGAGGGTGTAGAACTCGCACTTGAAGTCTGTTTTTTCCCACCATATAGAAGTTCGACACTTCCAGTGCAGCTGAGATTTGTCAAAATGAAGTATTCTCGAGGCAAGGATTCGCTCTTGCAATGTTCAACCACGTGAATTAAGCGTATCATGGATTACATCGGACCCAAAAGCAGCGGGTTGATGATTGCTCAATATTCATTGTGAAGCTTGCTGTTCATTCGTGTCACGAAAAGGCATTGATGTACTCTGAGATTCCAGTCGAACTGAATAAAGGCCGTCCTTTGAGTTCTCGACACGATCGACTGTCAACATGACCGCACGATTTCGATATATATTCTTCATATGCAAACACTCATCCTGCATCTCAGAAGAAGAATCCTGAATAATACAGAGTTCATCAATTCAAAGGTATTGAAAGCCAAGCTGCCGTGTTATTTTGATAGCGTCTTTGAAGCATACGCTGAGCTTTTCGAATGGCAAGCGGTTCAGATGTGACTTCAGAGATCGCTGAGTGATTGTGTACATGTCGCTTGTTCATCGATGACTGAGCGTTAAATATTTCTCATCTATGGCCTTAGTTTTGAACGGAACTAATCTAATATTTTCGTCGAGGGGACAAACGTTGATTAAACGCGTAGGAAAAATAGGCGTATGAGCGATGCTAGAGTTCGAATAATTAGAGCATTCAGAATGACTCTTAGCACATTCATCGATTCATTCTAGAGGGATTTTGAAATCCAGCATTGATTGCAAAGATCTCTCAACAACGTCACTCACAGCGGCAGAGCTATCTATCAAGATTAGTATCGTGGAACAGCGATCGTTACGAGATCATCTTATTGCTCATCGCTGTCTGCAAATGCATCGAGTCACATGCTAAAGTATTTTGAATCTGCCTTGTGCGTGCATTCATTCTGAATATCAATTTTCACTGGTATCTGTTTCTGCTCATCGAAGTAGAATAGCAAAGAGTCAATTTTTATAGAACAATCAGAAACAGTAGTAGCATATTTGTATTCATTGATAGTCACTAGGTTCAACTGTGGAATTGCGACGGCTTGATCAAGCGATATTGAGAATAGATGACTTTCAATCAGGGAGCTGAGCAGACAACTAAGAATAATATCGCAGCCTGGACAATTCTCAGCGGAAAGGGTGAGCGCTAAAAAACTCGGTTGGTGATTTTGAGGTGATTTGAAGACCCAAAGATTTATAAGGTTGATATTTTTGCAATGCTTGCAAAGAGTCATGCTGGTTATGTGACTTCTAATGTAGTACTCAGATATCAAGACATGTCGAGCTCTTTCATGGGTATCAATGACCTGAACAATAAAAAACGAATGTCATTTAGGCAATCGAAGGTGCTGTACGTCACAAGGTGGCAGGTAAAGCGGCAGCCTTGAGCAACTTCCGATTGAGCTGGGCGCAGATTTCTGGAGAAATAATTTTTTTTCTCTTTTTTTTTAAATAGCTATACATTGCTAAGAGTATTCTTCAGAAAAAATTGATCAGAGAAGCACAGAAGAATGATTGTAGATTAGAAGCTTTGAGGAGATCAAGACTGCACGGAAGGAAGTGACATTACGTAGTATAGACTTGGGCCCTTTAGGCTTAGTGTCTTCGGGCGTAATAAATACCTACCTACCTATTCTTCAGAATGCTTTCACAGGCCTGCGGTTTTGGTTGCAATGACGGGGCAGAGTCAGCAGTATTTCTTGCGATACAGCTGATAAGGAGAGGCTGTGATTTTTTCACGTGGCTGCGGCTCAGGCTGCTGTCTACTTTGTAAACGAATGCGAGAATGAGAGAGTGCAGAATTCCCTCAGGAGAGGTTTTGGTGACGGATAAACCTGTCCCGATCTGCCAACTACTTCATTTTGCCTAGTGTCGTGCGGCTGACTTGCTTGATACGTTTGAAGTACAGTACATCGTGTTCATTTCAGCCTTACGACGTCGTTCTTGAATCTACCTACATGACAATTATGCGATCACGCTTATTGCGGTAAGCGACATGCCGTATATTTCGGGACTGTAAAGCTCATTGGCACTCTGAGCTACTCATCTGCTTGAAAATGGCATTGTCAATTGTGCATCCCAGAGGGATCTACAACGGCATCTATCATTGAGTAGGCTACTTCTTAAGACCCGCTTCTCGCAATTCACACCAGCTGACATCATCTCACTCATCTCGGTCTTGTTCTAGCATCGTAGCCGAGCATGCACTCGGACGCGATTCTATCGAGACCTGGATTCATCGGAATTTGAACGCGTTCTGGTTGAGAGATTTCCGGTACTCGCATCATGACCTTCCGCTATGACGCCGCCGCAGCCTTCGGACAATCGACGTCGGACGCAATCAATTAAGCGAAGGGTCTGCTTAGCAGTCTAGTGGAAAAAAAGAAGAATAGTCTGAGATTTATATATCCGTCAAAGTCTACATACTACGCTCGAAGAACTAACGAGATGGTAGGGAAAAGATCGGCTTCTTATATTTATTGCATTCTCTCGATGGGATCGTGGTGAAACAAGTGAGATGATCTCAGAGAGCGTCATAGGAGAAATCGGCGACTAACCTGTCCCCCCGACATTATTCCAAGCGCGCCTCGAGCCTCGATATCAATCTATCCGCGATGTCACCCTGTGATTCGTCTTCTTTGACACATCGCACCGTGAGAGCGATAAGACGGTCTATGGTAAAGTTCTGACGAATGTTGCGAAGATCACAGCCCGTCGCCTCAGTCCGCGGCTTTTAGCGGCTCAGCGCGATTAGTCAAGCGGGTACGTCGTCGTGAGATTTCTCACTGCTGAGAAAGGTCAATTCGATTCAGCAATGTGCTAGGTTTATACAACAAGCAATTGAATTATCGCACCTCGCCAGTTCAGTCTATACTGAACATGAAGAAGTCTGTACGTACCTTGATTCGTCCCTCGTACTTGTCAAGCTGTCTCATCGACAAGTTCAATGACGATTTGCGCTTTACGATTGAGAAGACTCGGGCAAAACTCAGATCTGCTTGAATTATGTGCATATTCATTGCGAGAGATACGTGCGATGTTGAGTATAATCAACTGAGACCACATTTCGAGATATTATTATCTAGATACTAGGGCGTTTCCTGAATCGATGCAAGCACTATCGACAGTATTCAACATTGCTTGACACAAATCGCTCTTACTCTACAGAAGAATCAGAACATCGACAGCATCAAACGAGCGCTTGTCAACGCATCGCAATCATGGCTGCTCATACTCGACAATACTAATGATTCGAGCTTGCCCTTAGCCTCATATTTTCTAGTCGATGATCGAGATCATATTATCATCACTAGTCGCAATTTAGAATGTCGCTAGTACAATACTGTCGAATCTCAGAAAGTCGAACGAATATCATATGATGATTTCGAGACACTGCTTTTCAAAACTGCATATAGCGACACAGTTTCTGATGACAAACTCAAGAAAGAGAGCCGAAAAGTTGTCGAGACTCTTGATCGTCTCGCGTTGATAGTCACAGACAGCGTCTACATTCGTGAGACATTATGCATGCTGAAAGAGTATCTCGAACTTTATCAAAGACGTCAGAAAGAGGTGCTAGAGTATCTTTCAAAACACACGAGCACGAACTATCGTTACACGGTCTACACAATATGGCAAGTGTCGCTAAATATGATCGAATCATACAAGACGCGATCTTGAATTACGTGTCAGAGTCATTGAAGCTTCCCTGTTTCTATCACCACGATCAGATCTCGATGACGATCTTCTACAACATACGGCACAATTCGAAGAAGAATCAGATGGCGCTCAGCTCTTCAATATAGTCTGAAGCGACATCGGACTTCTTGAACTATCGACGATCAATACAAACGTCAGTCACACTGCTCGTATCATTTTCCTTAATCACTAGAGATATAGATACATCGCTATCTTTGCATCCCGTGATCCACGATTGATGTCAAGACAGAAAGTCTGAAGTCGAGCAATAGTTAGGCTGTCGACAAGCAGTCTCCTTACTGGCTAGTTCTGTCATGCGGAAGTTTGATACCGAGGATTACGCCTTCCGCCTATCATTGGTTTCTCGCGTGTATGCACGTTTTCGAGTCTACGATCGCATCAATCAAGGATTTGATGATTACCCAATGCAGGAATGGTCTGTAACGACTTTGATTCTTGAGGAGAAAGGTTCGACACGTGATGCTTTGCAATTGACGGAGCAGGTGGTGCGATTCCAGAAGAGCAAGCTACGAGAGGACCATCCTGACACTTTGCGCACAATGGAGTTGCTGGCATATATTGCTGAGAGGAACAGTGGAAATTCGTAGCCGCAACGTCCCCTCGTTCATCTCCATTAATCTTACCATACTTTAGAGACTTCATCTAGTGTAGAGTATATGTTGAGCGGAAAACCACCATACTAGATTGGAACCTCGCACGTTATCTTAGTAGGTATATGGACCAATACCAACTGCTGTAAAGCCACTCTATACACTATAAGGTTGAGCTCTCTTTCAGCAATACTCAGTACATAAATAAAACCGTTCATTCCAAGTCCTCGCCGTACAAAATGCACGCCAGGCATATGTTTGGGATAGATCAATGCTTTTAGCTTACTTACACTTCATCACGCGAGACTATATAGGTGTGTTTCACCCACAAATATCAATTCAGGCTCCGAATGTTCATTGCTCTCTACCTTAAGCCTTCGACCAAGTAGTAGGTAAAAGATATCCCGGCCCGACCGTCACTCCTCGGTCTGCTAGAAGCTCCGAGCAGGAGGTATTGTAGGGCTGTAGGTACCGTGAATACCTTGTCTCCGTCTCATGCATTTACGACCGGCCCAAACGAGGGCTAACGGAAGCCCTCTAACATTTCCAGAAGACTTTCTATGTCCGTACATCGATGAGTTCAAATTCAATGTCTGGAAGACCGTTATCGAAATATAGGATTACTAGAAGTAGACTGAGGCTGGAGTGAGTTGTCCATGAGGGTTCGGAGAATTTTTTCCGGCCAACCCTCGTCACCTTTGTCGCCGTCGCGCATGCTCCCAGGTGGGGAAGGCATGTGCTGATCAGCATGGAGCCTTGGTCGGCAGTTGGGAAGGACTCGGTAGCATATGCCTGCGGATCTTCCACGTCTGCCTGGTGATCTTGATCGATATTGTCCAAGACCAGCAGCCACCCACAGTTGCATTTGAAAGTTAGCCATCGTCGAACATAACGTTGTACCGTAGATCGCTTGGTGAGCCTGGGTCGCAGAGGGTGTTGCCTAAATTGTTCATAGCTATGATGATGTCAGGATGCTCTTCGCCAAGAGTTGTAAAATCTGCCTAAGGTGAGGCCGCCCTAAGCGCGCACAATTGATGCCGGAGTCGGGTGGGGCTGAGTGAGCGCTGACCCAATTGGGGCCTCGATCGGACCCCATTAGTAACACCCTTTAATCTTGAGTGCTGCCGTGTTGGACTATATCACTTGTTTCTTTACTTCTGCATTCCATTCGCACAATTTTCTTATCATGACACGGTGTAATACTTGTGGAGACCTCCAGCCTCCAGATTCCAGCTTGAAAATCCCATTTTCTAAGTTAGAAGAGTCCGCCCGAGAAGGGTCCTGCCAGTCCTGTCGATTGCTTTTTGATGCTATCAGAATCCGGGAAGAAGACAAAATTTTCATCGAAGATGTCTTTATAAGTAAAGACCAGGGCACACTGTCACTGTCCCTCTGGCCTGCGGGATCATGGCGTGGGAATTCTACTTCCCAAAGACGCATGTTTTTCCACGTCTTGCAAGGTACTCATTCTGGTTTAATGTCTTCATTGATGCATACTTGGCCCAAAATCGTCTTATTTGACTCAGAAGGTTAGAAATTATGATTCTCGTATTCCTAACACTCCCGTAGGCCAGCAGTCTCCATGGCAAAGCATAAAGGAGAAACCATCCATTTCTGGTGATACAGGATCCAACAAAGCGCTCTGCTGGGCTGTAGAGAGATTTCAAGCTTGTCGCAAAGATCATTATGAGTGTTCTAAATCAGATGTGCCGCTACCTACAAGGGTCTTGGAAGTAGGCCTAGTAGACTCGGGAGAGGAAGTTCCAAAGGTTAAGTTGTACGTGACCCAGGGAGAAATCGCTCCATATATTTGTCTGAGCCATTGCTGGGGATTAATGCCAAACAAGGCGAAGACCATGCAGTCCACGCTCAAGGAGTACCAGGGAGGCATTTCATGGATGGTGTTGCCCAAGACCTTTCAAGAGGCGGTTCTCGTTACGCTAAGACTAGGCGTACACTATCTTTGGATTGACTCACTTTGCATCATTCAAGACGACAAAGACGATTGGCGCAGGGAGTCCAGTGAGATGTGCTCCGTCTATTCGGGTGGCGCACTCACTATATTTGCAACGGATTCGACAGACAGCCAAGGAGGTCTGTTTCGCAAGCCATCACCTTTCGATCTTAGCCATAAGGTCATGGATGGTATCACAGATGGCTGTCAATGGGAGATAAATGTCGCTCCTGACCTGAAAAATATTCAAAAGTTTCTATATTATCCAAAAGCGTTTCCACTTTTTTCTCGTGCCTGGGTCTATCAAGAACGCCTGCTATCGTCTCGCCAGTTGCATTTCGGAGCCTCCGAGATCGAATGGAAATGTGAGGCTGGAATTGCAGGCGAAGGTTCCACTATTTGCTCATCAAAGGATGTGGATGACATCCCTCTGGGTCTTTCAGCTCAATCTATCAGCAAGCTGGCTGATCGGTGGCACGAACTTGTAGAACGCTACTCATCACTGGATCTTAGCTTCAGCTCGGACCGCCTGCCAGCAGTTGGCGGGGTTGCGAAACAAATGGAAGGTTTTATGAAATGCGAATACCTAGCCGGCCTTTGGGGGAAGTCATTACTCGGAGATTTGCTTTGGTGGAAGGCGCCGCCGTATCATCATCGGATAAAGAGGCCGCCAGCTCCCACCTGGTCTTGGGCATCTGTCGATGGACCAGTCGTATACATGTGGGATGCGAGACTTGCAGTGCCCCTATGTGAGATACTCGAATGTTGCTGCTCGACTCTTAGCCCGGATAGCTTTGGCCAAGTCTCTGCAGGCCATCTGACTGTCTCTGGGATGGTCTCTCAAGTAGATCATAGTAGTAGGAGGAGAGTGAGAACTGAGCAAAGTCGCAACGCTGGCGAATCCGAATTCGATTTCCTAGTTGCACTAAGATCAAAAGGAACCAACCGTGTCGATCCAGATTATCCTTGGTACGAAGAAGGATACGCGAGAATTCAGCCAAAGGAATCCGTGTTTTTGCTGAAGCTTGGCAAGTCAGACAAAAGACTATATTCTGTTGTTCTAAGGTGTACGGATCCTTCGACACAGACATATGAGCGGGTGGGGCTGCTGATGCAAGATAGCCATGTTATGGAGACAGATGTTGAATTTTTTCCCCGTGAAAGGGTGCGCGAAGAAACAATCCACATTGTTTGAGAACGTCGCCGGATGTCAGTATTCTCGCAAATTGAGAAGCCGGTTGTCTGTGGTGGTATTCAATCCTAAACATGGCCGCCATGGACCGTCAGCTGCACCAAGAGAATCGGGAAAGTGGTGAGCATATCAAGTCTAGCAGTACCTATACATTAACAGATCCTCTCTTGGCTTTGTAGCAGAATGCATGAATAAGAGCTGCGCAAGGCTGTGTGCCAAACGCTCCGACAGACAGAAGACGCACGCCCATCGTATCCCTTGGCCAGAGCGAACAGTGAGAAAGTAGGAAGTGGCTGAGGGGGAGTACAGGAGAGCAGCGAGGGAGCACGAGGGAGCAGTGAGGGAGCATAAGAGAGCATAGAGGGAGCAGATTGACGAAACGGGCGTTAGCGCGGGAGCAAAGTTGCGATGCCGTAGATAGCCGTTAGTCACATGCTGGTTTCAGCTTAAATGTTACTATATATATATTATATACACCCCGAACTTAGGATTGGGGATTACCGTTTCCGCTCGGGAAAGGGAGCAGGGCCGCTTTAGAGGGAGCAAGGTGGAGCAGCGAGGGAGTAGGGGGGAGCACTGAGGGAGCAGGGGGGAGCACCGAGGGAGCAAAAGGGGAGCATTATTGGGCAGTACAGGGGCGCAGCAGGTGGGAGCCTGAAATGGCGCCATCGCCATCGGCTGGGGCTGCCATTCTTGTTTCCCAGCAATCCAAGCACGAGCAAACCCAAGTCTGCTGCCTACTAATAGACTTGGCCTCTTCCCATTGACAGTGGAATATTCAGCCCCATCCCGCCCGGCCAACAAGTTTTGTTGAATGACGATGGGTTTGAAAGGATCTGCCAAAGCGTCCGAAGCCGGAATAAGGCCAGGATCATTCAGGACCTCTCTCCCCTTCTTGTCCCTTCTGCAGAAATCCTCTACCTTCGTGTTGCCACTCACCTGAAGCATATTCCTCTCGTCGACGGCCCACGACCACAACCCGATTTCTCCTTCGGACTCAGATCGCCTGCATTTACCTCTAGCCAGCTCAAGAGGCTGAAATATTTGTTTGGCGATTAGGAGAGTATATCTCGGCTGGTGGTCACAGATGAGATGCATTTCCCATTCCTGACCTTAGAAGTGAAGTGCGGCATACGCGGTCGTCGAGCTGTCTAGAGCGGTATCGCGTCAAGCCGAGCTCCATCGGAAGATCCTTACCTTCTTCATCCCACATGATAATGAGGATACGAGATTTTCAGGCTATTGTGGTCTCAATCAAGGGAAAGGAGACATCGTTCTACTGCCATCCCATCAGGAGATTTGACTCCACCAGCTAAGCCGTCAAAGAGAAGTTGATACCCTACACGTTCATGATGAATATCTATAATAAGTACTATCCAATCCACCTCAATAGAATTTTTTGGAATACGCGTTCGCGGAAAGGAAGTTCGCTAGATGCTGAGTATGAGTCGTGGAGTCGAGCAGCCGTAGAAATAGAGGTCTCTTCTTGGAAAAGGTTGAAGGCGATTGTGGCTATGCATACATCCCAATATGTGGCTGGCGGTAAACGTCAATACATGATTGGCTACTGTTCACTAGAGACTTATCAGCTGCGTTGTGTAAGGCTGCACCAACTCATCGCCGACCTCCCAAAGTTCATCGAAGGAGATCTGCGTCCATCCTTCCTACTCATCATCTTCGAAGATATAAGGTCGTGACGGGGTCTGCGATGACTGATCCACTCTCCGTAACGGCAGGTGCTGCGGGATTAATTTCTTTAGGGATCCAGGTTACGCAGTCGCTAGTCAACTATTACAATTCCTATAAAGGCCAAGATTCCGACATCCGTGGTATGACCGAGAGGCTTGAATGCCTCCTGGATATCTTCCAAGACCTGAAAAAGACAATTACAAATCGCAAGATTCAAGCGGATGAACGAGGGTTGCTCAAGAATATCGAAACTTCAATCAAAAACTGTGATAGCTTGATTCGAGAATTGCAGGAGGAATGTGAAAAGTTCACCAATACCTCTTCGAACGGAATCAAAGCTACTATCAGAACTGCAGGACGTCGAGCTATATATCCATTCCGACAGAGCACCCTGCAGAAACTTGATGAGAATATCGACGAAATCCGGGCCAATCTCTTACCTGCGCTGGGCGTGCTGCAACTCAAGGACCACAAGAGGACACATAATGAGATTGCAGAGATCAAAAGTCTTTTGGATTTAGTCAGAACCTATCAAATATCGTCCGACCTCCGCGACTGGCTCAAAGCACCTGATACTACAATCGACCACGAGGCCGCGTGCCGGAAGAAACATCCTGGCACAGGGATATGGCTTACCAAAAGTGCTCGTTTCTCGAGATGGCTGAGAGAAGAGAATTCCATATTGTGGTTGAACGGATTTGCAGGCTCTGGAAAGTCTGTCTTGTGCTCCACAGCGATACAATCCGTTCTGCGGCACCGAAGATCTGACCCTAGAATTGGTATTACATTCTTCTATTTTACATTCAACGATAAGTCGAAACAAGATGATTCGGCTATGCTACGAGCACTGCTACTACAATTGTCGAGCCAACTTCAGGACGGCCATACAGATCTTACCCGACTGCATAGCTCATACAAGAACAGCTCACCCCCGTCGCGAGTTCTAATGGGGCATCTGCGGCGCTTGGTTGAGAGGTTCCAGCATGTGTATATCATGTTAGACGCGTTGGATGAAAGTCCTCGAGATAGAGCGCGAGATTTCGTGCTTGATACGCTAGAGAAGATGAGAGAATGGGGCCTACAAGGCTTGCATTTCTTTATTACCAGCCGGAATGAGCCTGATATCCACGAATCTCTCAATTTGTTCTCCACTCAAGATGTCATAATGAAGAATACAGGGATAGATCAAGATATCGTCAACTTTATATCCAGCAGACTTGATATAGATCGAAGACTCCGAAAATGGCTACCATATCGTAATAAGATTCAAAACACATTAGCTGAACGTGCGAAAGACGTGTGAGTAGAGACATCTTTGGACAATAATATCTAAGGGGATTCACTTATCATTATATAGATTTCGATGGGTCGACTGTCAGTTCCAGTCTTTACGAGATTGTCCTCGTAGTGAAGATCATCTCGATCGCTTGCTTAATTCGTTGCCTCAATCACTGGACGAGACTTATGAAAGAATGCTGTGCGGTATCGAGCATAGTCTAATCAAGGATGCTCGACGGATCTTGACCTTGCTTTGCTTTGCATCAAGGCCGTTGACAGTGCAAGAGCTTATCGACGGTATCGCTATGGAAACCAATGACCCTTCAGGACTGAATCATAGACACAAAATGCAGGGTGCCGACGATATTCATACTATTTGTCGGGGATTCGTTGAGATCAGTCTTGAAGCCGGCTATATGACTGAGACCTATAACGAAAGAGAATTGATACCGACCGTGCGAATTGCCCACTTCTCTGTTCAGGAGTACCTGGAATCAGAGCGTATCCGGGACCAGAAGGCGGCGAGATTTGCCTTAACCAGCGCTACAGCGCACGCAGAAATAACACAAATCTGTCTAGGATATTTACTCGAGCCTCGCCTCTCGCTATTAACGCTTGACCAGAACGTTCTCAAGGAATATCCACTGGCCCACTTTGCGGCAAAGTTTTGGTACTACCATTACATAAACGCGAGAAATCCCGGTTCTAAACTGGATGACTTCATCCTAAAATTATTTCAACAGAAGGAGTCTTTTGCGAGTTGGGTGGAGTTACACGACATGGATCGACCCTGGCGGAGTTACCCTTATGCAAGCTACGCTTCAGACGATACAGCAGCCCCGGTCTATTATGCATCATTACTAGGACTTGACCAGCCTTTAGCTCAATTGATTTGCAATTGGAAATCAGAGAGCATATCATCTCCGGCTCTATCACCCACATCTATAACCGAGGTCTCTAAATTAGTCAACGCTCAAGGCGGATTCTACGGTAATGCATTGCAGGCGGCCTCACGAGAAGGGCACGAGAAAACGGTGGAATTGCTACTAGATAAAGGTGCAGACGTTAACGCTCAAGATGGGGATTATGGTAACGCACTACAAGCGGCATCACACAAAGGTAACGAGAAAGTAGTACAATTACTACTGGATAAAGGAGCGGACATAAATATTCAAGGTGGATACTACGGTAACGTACTAGAGGCCGCATCGATCGGGGGTAATAAAGAGGTAATTCAATTACTACTAGACAATGGTGCGGATATCAACGCTCAGAGTGGGTTATATGGCAGTTCATTACAGGCGGCATCAATGGGAGGTGACGAGAAGGTAGTACAACAATTGCTGGATAATGGGGCAACCGTCAGCAGCCAAAGTGGATTCTACGGCAATGCATTACAGACTGCATCAAATAAGGGCCACGAGAAAGTAGTACAGCTTTTGCTCGATAAAGGGGCGGATATCAGTCTTTCAGTCAGAGATCTCGAAGGAACGGAGCAGAAAAGCCCGAAAGAAAGAAGAGCAGAGGACCAGAGGCCAAGCACTTTAGGTGAAGCTCGTGTAGAGGAAGATCAATAGAGATATCGAGGTTGTATCGTATTTGAGAGGGTTATATGCTAGTGAGGTCATGTTTGTACTACGCATCTTAAACGCTGAGATTACAAGAGCATAAAGTATTAGCGTCCACGCAGTACAGAATTGGAATAAGGACTAGATTCATGCACAAGCTTATTCGTTGCTTCAGCTACGCCCGCGGAAACGTTCCGGGTTCTTACAGTGGACCGCGCCCTCTCAAACTTTCATCCAGAACACAACTGGCAAGAGGAGGGTATAGGTTAATAAAAAGGCAAAGCATTACCATGTCACTTTATACACGAGGTTTTAAGTCTCATGAGGAACTATTACCTCTGTATTATGAAGCAGTGAGCCTCTGATTTCAAGACCAGGACCCGTAAAGGGCGCAACTGCGCATCAGGGCGTCTCTGCCACTTACCTTTTTGCTCCTTGATTAGGAGCCGTGCTCATATGCTTCGGGGCTCTGGTGCGATCCATACTTGAGATGAGTATATTAAAGACGGTGTCGTTCTCCCAAAGTCAGGGCGCTAAAAATACTGGAGGCGGCTATCATACAGGCCCAGCCAGTAGGATTCAGTGAGATCGGGCAAGGCAAGGCGAAGCCTCAGCTCCTCATCAGCTCCTGTCGTGTTTGAGCTGGTACTTGAGCTCGCTGAAAGCAACTTCTGTATATCGCTCATGAGGATGAATAGCACTCAAAGACCACTTCGACTGCTCTCGCTCGGTATGTCTCAGCTACGACCTAATACGCTCTCCGATGGTACTAACGATACACAGATGGGGGTGGGATCCATGGACTCTCAAGCCTATATATCCTTAGAAGCATTATGACCGCCTTGGGCACGAAAGCTAGCCTACCTCCAAACCAGAGCCTCCGCCCGTGCGACTACTTCGATCTTATGGGGGGTGTATTAACAGGGGGTTCGGTCGGACGCCGCTTATGTTGAAAAGTTTATTGCTGTTATGCTTGGAATCCTCAATATGGACATTAAAACCTGCATCGATGAATACCTGAATATTGTCCTGGAGATATTCCTGGTCGAATATACAATAAGCGGGAGCAAAGTCGGACGACTTCTCACAGTAGCCGGGGGTGGATAACGATTCAAAGCAGCGCCGTTTAATCGTTAATACTCCTCTCCCCGAGAACTAACCTACAGCTTAGGTGCTAACCGATATCGAGACTAGCTACCTAGGGTCGCAACAATCGCTATTAGAGTTGGCCTTGGGCAGGGGCTCTAGACTATTCGTTTCCGTACTATCGAAGAACTGCTCTATAGTCCTCTTCTTCTTCGCTATTGGGGTCGAAGTGTAGGCAAAAATAAAAAAAGGACAAAAATATCTCGGCAATAGAGACATAGGGTAAGTAGAGAAAGAAAGGGTGATGAATGGATTTGATATGAGATGAGAACGTTGGTGATAGCGCGTTTGGTATACTGGCGAGTTACCGTAGCGAGAAGGAATTGAAGGGAAAGAGAAAGAGGGAAAATGGAGTATAACGAGGTGTGAAGTCAGTGGAGCCATAACCGGCTCATCTCTGGTCAGGATCTAATACGAGCTGAATGGAGCCTGTCATTTCAACTTACTACGGTAAGATAGAGTGAGCGAGTAACGAGGCGGCAGGATGGGCTGAGGGGGAGCACGGGCGAGCAGAGGGGGAGCAAGAGGGAGCGTGAGGGAGCAGAGAGGGAGCACGGGGGAGCAGAGAGGGAGCAGTGGCACGAAATAGGCTTTAGCGCGGAAGCAAAGCGGCGGTACCTTAGTCAGCGACTGGTCACGTGTTGGCCCAGGCTCGGGGAAAACTATATATATATATATTTATGAGTCTGGTCGCTCCTACGATTCGTGATGGAGGAGTGAATTGTGTCTACGTCGTGTGTGTGTGTGTGTGTGTGTGGTACGTCGCCTCAATGACCAACTCCTTGAAGATGTGTCTCGCCACTCTACATCTATCTCCCGAGACAGAATGCTTGATTGAGAAGAAATTGATAGATGCACCCCACCCCCCCCCTAACCTGATCCCTCCCATTACTACTGGCTGTGGAATATCGCAGCAAGCTCCAAGCATTAGAGCCCAACGTGGACTTTTTGATGTCTCTTTACTTGCACGAGTCCATGACTGTAGAAACCATGATTGAAGCAAAAGTGAAAAGCTATCCTGCTGGCGTGACGACCAACAGCTCGTCCGGCATCGCGGACTACGCTTCCTACTACCCAATTTTTAAAAACCAAATGGAACAAGAAGATATGGTGCTCAATCTCCATGGCGAGTGCCCTTTCAAGGGTGACGTGACAATCTGGAATGCCGAATCAGAATTCCTGCCAATTTTAGCCACTCTCTCTCGGAGTTTTCCACGCCTCAGAAATTTGTCTCGAGCATCTGTCCGCCGCGAAGGCTATTGAGACTATAAAGAAACCTTGGAGAACGCGTGGTCGCCATCATATCAGCCCATCACCTTCGCCTGATCGTGGACGACTGGGCAGGACACCCAATGAATTACTAGACATTCGCTGATAGGACGAGTTCTGGAAATCCAAAGTTCTTCTTCGGCTCAGATAGCGCTCCACATCCTATTACTTCAAAACGTGGTAAAGATAAAATTGTTGCAGGTGTTTTCACCCAGCCTTATGCCACTCAAATCGGTTACAGAGGCGCTAGAAATAGACAATCGAGACAGGAATACCAATAAAAGGAAGATGTTACATTGGAGAAAATTAAATGGGTTCATGAGCGGGTATGGTCGCGCATTTTACGGGCTAGAGAAATCAAGTCATGCAAAGAATCGAACTGATTCGAAGGGACGGAGAAGATTAAAGATATCCTACAGAATGGGGACGGAAGCCTGCAAGTCGTGCCATTTCGGAGAGGAGGAGAGAAGGCGAGGAATTCCATGAAGAGCCGAAGGCATGCATAGAGCTTTGTAAGCATCAAGTGGCACGACAGCATCATCAGCAGCATAGGCGCTGCAATACCAACTCCCCTATTTCCAATAATGATTAGACCAGGGCGGACTGCGTTCCAAGATAAAAGTCCACGACCAAGGCATGCTTTGGACCATGTGTACAAGCCTTCCGGGCCCAGTTGAATGAGCCGGCAAAATCAAAGTCTTCGTGTGCTATGGAGGAGCAAATATGGAGCACTATGGAGCAAAGGCCCATGGCGCGAATGACGCGTGTTACGGCCGCGTCGCATGAAGCATGTGTGTTTTGAAGCATATCTGAATGCGCAGCTAATCGAAAAATGTAAGGAACAATTTTTTCCCCGAGTGACGACTATGAAAGCCAATCCTCTGTTTTCGTTTACCGCGTGACGAAAGCCAAAAGTTGATAGATAGATAGTGTTTTGTCGGCTGATATGTAGAACGATTAATCACTCAGCCCTCGCTGCGGGGCCATTCTAATTCGCTCGAATAATCATCTTGGTAAGCTCGGTGGGCTTTTGTTGGGAAGAAGGCAAGGCCTACCTTCCCAGGGTCGACCTCGACACAAACCAGCTTCCCCATCAGGCAGGCTGGCAAGATCGAGAGCTCTCTCTGATGGGCCAGGTCTCGTTGTGGACTCGATGCAGAGCGTGGCTGGGTTTTTGAACGATGATGATACCGGGCATTGAAAATATTTGGAATACATGAAGGATAATAAAGTAGGGATATAGAGCTGCGGTGATGGGGGAGGGAGCGTTTGAGATGGGGTGAAAAGAAGAGAGGACCGCGTGGCACGCTTTACCGCGAGAGGTGATTCGCCTGCTCTCTACGCACCTCCCCTACGACTCTCGTGCAAGTACGGCAGCAATTTATCGAAGCTCAGACGGTCGAACATAGATGGAATCTAGGCATCTCTAGCCCTCCACGTCGTTCTATCTCATAAATGTACATAAAACGGAAGTAGTAAACAGTAACGAGAGCTCTTCTCGTTATCCAGTCACTCCTCTCAAAGCGTCCCACTCGCCCAATAAAACCACGTCCGGCCTCCCACCTCGCCTCGCCAAATACATCACGTTGGACTAAACGCAAAAGAACCTAGATGGTAGCTGAATGCTACATGCTTGAAGAATGAAGCTTCTCCATCATACCGACGGAAGCCTGCAGGCCTGATCACGTACCTATCGCTATAACTCCGTCCGTGCGTGCCAAATTACTTTAGTGATTATCTTAAATCCCGATTATTCACCACATGTCATCATCTGCCGATCGTCCCGGTTCGTCGAACTGTGATTGTTGGTATTGGTAAGGTGAGGCTTGGTGTGATGGGTTGCCCGTATATTGCTGCGTACGATGGTGGTGGTTGCTGCCGCCCGGTGAGTTGTGATGTCCATTACCATTTTCTAAGCTGTGTGTAGAGTGCTGCGTTGCCCGAGACTGTGGACGATGCATGCTATTATGATCTAGATGATTATGGGCGGAGTGCGAATCTTCGAGGGTCTCTAGCGACGCACGCTGCCTTAGTGGAGCTTGTGCGTGTGCCTGTGGGTGTGCCTGCGAGGGTGTATGCCCTTGCGCTTCTTCCTGGTTCTGTTGCTTCTGTTGTTGCTAGTGAAGGTAAGCATTGCCCATATATGTGTAGTAAAGTAATCACTTACCTCGTGGTACTTCTGATACTGGTAGTACTCCTCTGGTTGATCGGCTTTCCTCTGCTGGGCTTGCTGAGCCTGCTGAGCCTGTTGGTGCTTCTGTGCTGCGGACTGAGGTATTTGGATCTGAGGGTGCATCTGCTGGACCTTGGCAAGATACGAGTACATGAAGTTGCTGAGTAGAACTTGGGAGTGCAGTGCGCGACGGGGGTTGGCGAGCTTGATATGCGCCATTCGGTATATAGCTCTCTCTTCAAGGATCGAGAACCGAGTCCAGTTGTAATCAATGTCAGGCTTGAGTATACGTTGTGGTGGTTCTGGCGACAAATTGCGGGAAAAATGCTTCTTGCCAACCGATTCGCGTTCGCCTTTCTTCTTACCACCCCCAAACAAGGATGAAAAAAGGCCAGAATCCTTCTCTTTTTTAGTATCGCTACCAGACGATTTTCTACTACTCTCCTTCTTCCGTTCTTCTTCGAGCTTAAGGTCCCCACGGTCAAGCACGACGCTCTCACGGCCCCGGTTACCTTCCATTGTGGTTTGCAACAAGTCCAGCCTGGTGCCGTCGTGGGACTTGTCGATCGGCTTCGTCAGCTTTAATTTGGACTTCTTAGCCTCTTCCTCCTTCTTTCTCTCTTTCTCCTTTTCCTCGCTACCTAATATTGAGCCCCAGCTCCAGCTTGATTTCCTTGAGCCATCAGCACTATCTTTGTCTTTCTTGTCCTTCGTCTTCTTGACATCAGCCTTCCTATCTTCCGTCAAAGTAGGTATAAACGACAAGCTATCCGTTCGAGTGCTGTTACCAGGCAAAGGAGAAGGATGTGCTGCCATGTCTTTCAGTGTCTGGTTGCCTTTTTCGCCCTGATTTTGCCGATTCTGTGCTGGTATTCTTGGCCTTTGAGCTGAAGGTGGGCCCATTGGCAACGGCCCTTGGGGAGGACGAGAAGGAGGTGCGTCGTGCGATGATTTTCGCTCTGGAAGGGAGCTTTGCTTGGATCTATGCCTCGCTTCATCAGGGGGCGGAGGTGTCTCAACAATCTTTGGAACTCCCAAATTTTCAGGTGAAATGCTAGATCGACCATTGGAAGCGATCTGTGACACAAAATGCTTAGGTGGAGCTGCCGTGACGGGCCTTTCTCGCGGCTCTACCGCTGATTGCGGCGTCGCGTTTTCATCGAACAATGCTGTAGAAGATGATCCCTGTTGCGGCGTGCGTCTGTTGAGTCTCTCGGGTCTTGAGAAATTTTTCGTAATCTTCTCAGTCGTGGGTAGCGGTTCTGTCTGTATTCTCGACAGACTAAGCGCCTCACCCGCGGGGGTTATGGGTGATGACAACGGCGAATCTTCACCGTCCTCAGTCGATCTACCGACACGTTTGGAGAAAGGAGCTCGGTCCTGTTTGCGAACACTGCCACGTCGATACGTGGTGCGTGTTGACCTGCGTAGCGAGTTTCCCGTCGGCGCAACTGGTAGAATCGGTACGTCGTCACCTGGTAGAACCTCTCCACCTATACCAGTCAACTGTGTATCTATGCTCAATCGTTGCATAACACTTTCAGAGTTGTTCACAAGAACTTCCAGGTCCTGCAGATTCGACATTCCCGAGTTCAAGGAATCAACACCAGATGAGGATCTCTTGCGATCTAGTCGCTCCGCCCCATCTTGATACCCTTCCGCGGCTCTTCCGCCTGAGTTGTCAATCTGCCTTGATAGCATAGATTTCTTCCTCCTCAGTCCTCCACCAGATCCTTCACGTTGCAGGCCACCAGGTGAGAGAGACATTTCGCCTGATCTTCGCTTGATTGAGTTGACCTTACTGTCGAGGAAGGTCTTGAACTCTGTAGGTGCAAGCTCGGGGTGTATTCGTGCAGGTACCCAGAATAGCCGGGAGCTGTCATCTTCATCCACAGCCCCTGTAGGTGCAGCGCTGGGTATACCGAAATTCGAGCTGAACGATGGCAGATCTGGATCGCCTGCAGCGTTCACGTCCATCGACATCCTGCGCAACGCTTGTAGATTACTTAGCTCTTGCGCGACAGCTGCTGGATTTGACTCGTAGTCAAGGTCGTTTAAAGGAAAGTGAGAGTTTGCCGTCTCGGAATTGGAAAGATGGACAGAGCGTGTGGGTGAGAGTGGCCCATTGTCGCGGTCAGACGAATTACTCCTTCCTCCCATGGGCGCGCCTTGTCCGTTGACGTGTTCAGGTAAGCGTTCCCTGGACATAGTCTGCGCTAAAGGATTCCGAGCTTTGTAAGATTGTGAGAGGGCCGCTCGAGGTGGCTGGGCAGTTTGCGGAGAGGGACCGGGCTGAGACGACGCAGTGAAGCTCAAAGGCCTCAGTTCGTGTTTCCCATAGTCATAGTCGTCGTACATGTTCCCAATTGCTTCTGTTACGTGGTGATTGTCGTCACTTATAGATAATTGAGGCACGTGCCCCCGTTTCGCCGCATACCCTCCGCTGAATTCGTGATTTCTCGATGAAGTCTGTAAAAAACCTTCCGTGTAAGCTTGTGAGTCTTCTTCAGCACCAGAATGGTTGTGGTGGGCAGCGACAATGCTGGAGACGACAAAGACGGGGAGGGCAACGAGACAGAAAGGAATAAGGGTAGCAGTGCGTGCTGAGAGTCGGGCACAGTGCTCTACAAAAAAAGTCTCAAAGGTGTTGGCCCGTACCTGCATGGGGATTGTTTGATTCAGAGGCTGAAGTGAATCGCCTGTGGGCTTGGGTCACACCAAAGCCTCTCCGGTGGGTCCAGAATAGAATATTGTAGAAGTAGCATCAGAATCCTGGTACCCGAACGCCGAAGAGATTCATTGTAATAAATAATATAAAGCGCACTCAAGTATCACAGAAGAGAAGCATGACATCGAATGCGCATCCCCGCCTACCTAAGTATGCAGTATTGCTAGTGTGAGTGGTGGTAGTACTCGCAGTTCAGTAGTGGAGGTTCTCGAATGAGATTCCGTCTTCCCGCGCTAAACCTGAGTGGGAGACAGGGGTTCGCTTTTTTGGCCCGATCAATCCCCTTTTTGCTCACTCATCAGGGGGTATATATTCTGCTATGTATGTACAGAATCATCAGTTTGGTATACCATGATTAGCGCATCACGATTCTGCTCTTCCGATTCTCTAAATAGAGAACTCCCCATTATTACGCCAACATGTTCCTACCTAATGTCTTCATGTCTTCATGACTCCATGTTTTCATAACCTAGTACTGACCAGGCGCCTTCTCGAGTCCCGACGTACCCGCCGGTGCTCCTGTTGCCGGGCTCACTCCTGCACCAGTACTATGTAACCCGCCTGCTGAATGCGATACTTCCCCTGCACTGGGCTGTCCCTGCCCTTGAGGGAGACCTTGAGTCTGCACCGGTGCGACGTTCCTCTCAGTGTACTGCGGAGGGTGCTGTCCTGATACGTTCCTGCTCTCCACTGGACTTGAGGGCGATGATGATGATGCCATTTGGTCAGTGACGTTGTCAGCACCAACTGCCTCACGGATCACCTCCCACCAGCTTTTAGCTTCGGCGGGCGAGCGAGCCTTGAATGTAAACTCATGGCTAGTGGCAAGGGCGCTGCCGACCTTTCCCTTGGAGACGTCTTTGCCCTTAATATTGAATAAGTCGCCATTGACAGCACCAATGATGCAATTAGGAAGGTAAAGCGACATCTCCGGCGTTGGATCCTTGCGGTAGTCATCATCATCTTGGAATTCATGGAGATATTTGCTGGGTGTTACTGCGTAGTAACCGGTATTAAAGCCCTTGATACTTCCGAGTCCCTTGGTCTTGCGTTCAAGCAGACCAGCAATGAGGGGTTTGGTAGCAGAATGATCCTGGTTGGGGAAGGAAATATTCGATACTGTTCGCTTTGAGGTAGAAGGATCGACTAGCAGACCACCGTTGCGTTTGACCAAGCCTTTGAATTCAAAGTCCGGGGGAACCCGCTGTGCTGTCGAGAACATGTCCGCGTACATCGCCTTCTGACGTTCTGCCTGTCCACCAACATACTGCAGGAACGCAGACATGGCTTGCTGTATGGTCTGGATGACATGGCCCTCGAACTGCTGGAAGGAATTCTGTACCGCTAGAAGGTCTTCACGAGAGTTGTTTTCTTCGAGCACTTGTTTGTTCAGACGGTGGTTGACACGACGTTGGATAACATAGGGATCATCAGATGATTCAGGTTTCCCACCCGAGGAAGAAAAAGCGGCTGTATGTTGACCCAGCATCTCGATATATTTTTGAGTCTCATTTCTAACCGACTCAACATTCTTCGCTCCTTTGAGAGCACCCTTAGACAACTCTTTGTCTTTGTTCTTGATCTCCGCATGTAGGCGCTCCAGGATCGGTAATACAGAACCCTTGAGAGCTTTCTCCGTCTCGAGATGAGAGTTTGCAATACCCTGTGTATCGTTTAGTACCAGAGTAGCGATCGCAAGAGCTCGACTGACATGTGTGTTAGAGCGAATGTTCTCAAATAGGCCTGCAATTCCACCCAAGCTCTGGTCAAAGTGATGCCCTTCTTTCAGAGGATCGGACACGGTCTACAAAATGTGTTAGTTATCAATAGTCCAGGGTTTGTGGCAAGCCTCGGAGTACCTTCAAGACCTTCTCATATTCTTTGGCATGAGTCTTTTCTACCTTCTCGGTAGCAGAGATGTAATTCTCCAGGTAACCACACGCGTGTTTGTAGGCTTGGAGTCGCTCAAGGAGCAGACGAGAAGTCTAGCAATTGTCAGTAAGCTATCGGTCACCCTATGTTAGTTACAATGGAGCCTTCACATTACTGAGATCGTTGTCTGGGACAGCTTCATCATCGGATATTGAACCGCCCGCCGTTCGGTCTGGTAATCTTGAAGTCATTTCCTATTGTTGGTTGTTGAACCGCTTTATCAATTACAGGTAAGGAACTTCGTAGTGATCTCTTGAATACGATGGATTTATTTGTTCAACCTCCAGAAGCCACTATTCTATTCTATCGTTGATTGCGAAACCTGTGCGGTTTTTTTAGGATTTGCCGAGAGCCCCATCAAAATTGAGTGCTCCAAATAGTGCAGAATTCGTAGAAATCAGTAGAATCAATTACACTGCACTTCTTACATGATCTGAATGTCATATAGAGCTTCATAGATGTCTCATACAGTTCTTTATACACGCTTCGCACGTTACCTACTCAGTGCCCCATACTCTATGTAGTATATTCAGTGCTTCATATGTAGTATATAAGCGTGTATAAAGCACTGTATGAGACATCTGTGAAGCTCTATATGACATTCAGATCATGTACGAAGTGCAGTGTAATTGATTCTACTGATTTCTACGAATTCTGCACTGTTTGGAGATTTACAACTCAATTTTGATGGGGCTGTCGGCAAATCCTAGTTTCGGTTATCATGAAATGCGCATACGGAAATTGAAATGCATCAAGGTGCTCTATGATGATCTAAACTCCAACCCTCCTTGGGGAGATGTTCTTCTAATACTACACGATATCTAAACGCAGAGTGGGAATCGCTTCTGATAAGACCGAAATCATACTCCGTAAAAGACCGCCGAGCCGATACGCCCATCCGTGCTGTTAATGCAGTGCTCCATGCTTTGAGTTCCTGCACCCATGTGATATGCTTCGGACACCTCCATACACACCGTTAAATCCGCCCATGAATGCACCAAGACAATCGTAATGCCCTTACTCTTCCCAGCCACACAGCAACAAGGGTCCCTTATGGAGTCCGCTGCAAGCCCTCCGGCGCCCTAGTATCGGGGATATGCACCTGACTTGGGGCACGTGGTAATGGGGGCGATGGAATAGGTGTGTTTACGGCGGCTTGATAGTTTGGCAAAGTATCATTCATTGAAGTAGCCCGGGACTGCAATGCAGTTGAATAACTTGGAACCTTGGACATCTCTTTAGAGCTGAACTCGATATGTTGGGGGGCGGCAGCCCATGGGTCTTCTTCCGAAATTCGCCGCGATATAGGATTACAGTGACGATGCCGACTGGTACCACCTGCGGGGTTGTCAAAGTAGCCTCTTCCAGGCGACTGGCTTTGGGTTGCATGCTCTCCTCTCCCAGCTTCCGGGGATTGGTGCTCGGGTGTTTCATCTTCAGACGTTGAGGCATGCGATCTGTCTCTCACAGATCGGTTTGCGCCAGTAGTCTCGAGATTACTCAGCCGATGGTGCAAAACATTTGGGGCAAAGTCGCTAGAAGCCATCCTATCCATTGACGCAAGGTTGTCGGTCGATGTATTGGCGCTTTGCGAGTGGTAAGGCGTAGCAATTCCACTGGCTCTACCGGCAGGTGTCAAGTAACCGCTCGCATCGACATCGTTGTACAGCTGGTCGAACTGGTGTTCTCCGTACATGGGCGGTGCGCTAGTAAGCGATTCTGCGGTGATGGCTAGAGAGTTTTGGTTGATCAAGTTGTTGTTCTCATCAAGTGGCATACTAGGCGAAAGATAAATCATGAGGGGTAGGGTGGCATGCAGCTATCATTCTTTAGCTTCTTGAGGGACACATACCAAGTAAAGAAGGATTACCTCTGAGACATGCGAATCTGGGTTGTGCATCTGGATATTGAGCATCAAAGAGTGCCTAGTCTTGACCCCCATGCAATCGACGGTCTGAATACATTGTCGTAGGGTTTTCGGTAATGCTAGAGATCTTGAGAAAAGATACCCCTCTGCCCCTTCTATGTCCTCAGATTCTGCATCTTCGGGGAGCGTCCAAACATCTTCCACGACGGCGTGAGAGTTTCTGCGACGTTGATGGTATCCTGGTGCGGCAGCATCAGCGTTCAACTCCCGCGTCTCATTAAGTACTGTCTTGATCTTTCCAATCCTCAGTCCCTTTAGCAGTGGAATCAGTTTGAAGTCGACCCTGACGGTAGTGCCAAATATCACGCCTTTAGTCGGTGTACTGATTGAATAATCAAGTTTATTTGTCCATACATTCTCAACAGACTAAGGTCGGTCAGCTACTAGCCAAGATCTTGCCCGAGAGGACATACCATCTCGTGAGCGAGCTCCAAGGAACTGGGATCGAGTGTTCTGATGAGTCGAACATGGCGTCTAGCTGCTGCATTGTGTTGAAGTAGACCTCTTTCAATCTTTGCCTTCATCCTATATATGACCCAGCTCTCCGGTAAACCTTCAATGCTTTCTGGTGTGTTGCCGGGCAAGATCAACTCAAAGGGCCACTCGTAATTGCCAGCTGGAACAGTCTCCCCGATCCGTTTCCCAGGATTCATGAACTCCCAATTGTGTCGGATGAATTCTTCTTCCAGTTTGACGGGGTAGCTTCGGTTTTGTTCATACCAACTGCCATCCATTAAGCCAGGGCCAGAATGACAGGATAGAAGTGGTATCTACCATATTCTTTTCTCGCCGGTGAAGCGCATCCGTATACTCTGGATCCGAATTGAATCCGACAGGCAGAGGACAAGCGTGCCCTTGAGGATGACACTTGACGATTCATGCTCGGACCCTCGAAGGATAAGATTGCTAGAGTCAAGTCTGGAGGTGTACGAAGACGGCTTAGCGATTTGCTGTACTATATCCAAGGGCGCAAGTATCTGACGGAAGAAAGATGAGTCTACCTGATCTCAAAGTGTCTGACACTGCTAGTGTCTCTGCTGCTGCTACCAAAGATCTTGGATGCCATAGATTCCAAGGTGTTCACCGTGCGTGCTCATCCCAGGATAGAGAGACTGTGAAAGGTGAAAGGTGGTAGATAATATAAATAGAACTCAGAAAATTCTTTGCTCCGAGACGCTTGGGTCACAACGTTTGATAGGTATCCGTTCTGACGCGCCAAAAAGTCGGCAAACCTTCCCGCCCCGGTACCGACAGTGAATCCCTGCAACGTTTTGTTGTAACTCAACAAATTTTAGTAGATAGATACTAACGTAGCCAAGCTGTAAGCATAGAATAGAATAGCGAGGCAAAGAAAGATAAAAAGTCAAAGGTAGTCGAAGTCCAAGCTATCATACAAAGTTGATGGATGGCTAAAGGAGCACGCGAGCGTTGAGAAAAACCTCAAAGAAAGCCATGGTACGATGAGGGACGTCACTTCCGGTTGCGGAATCTCGTCCGAGTTGCGCGCAACGCCCATGGTGCCACTTGTCTATGGGATTGACAGGGTAAGAACAACGAATGCGGTAACAGGTTGGAACGAGATCCAAACAACGAGCGGAGCCAAGGGGAAGATGATTGTCGCAAAAACTAGGCATGTGCCCTCGGTTATCTTTTTCCAGGGTCACTCGGGTTGATACCTTATGTACCTTATTTCCAAACCTTTGCAGAATCAAACGTCAAGGAGAAACAAGTCTTCGTCCGTAATGATCTGCAGTAAGTGAAATAAAATGGAAGAATCTATTTCACGAAATAGTAAGGTGGTTTGTTCTCTTGTAAATGGTTATATAGTTGAAGATTAGGAATATATCGATCCCTGGCGATACATTGAAGACCAGTTCGACGTAGGATTTGGCACTTTCCGAGGGCATAAGGCATTAGTACATGTATATTCATCTTTACAGATGGTGTGTCGTTCCAGAGAGATCTATTTGGCTGCTGTTCACGCCCTCCTGGGGCCTGTCCCATCTCCGTACATGGCCGTGGGCACAGGCAGTGATGATGCAATCCTCTTCGAACCCAAGCCAGCTCATCGGATCGTCATCCACGATTTTGGACTTGTGGAAGCTCGGATTAGTCTTCATCACCTCTCCCCGGAGGATTGGAAAGCTCACCATAACAGGTGGTAATTCCGCAGTCCGAATCCGCGACTCGACGGGGTGTTCAATCAAATCATCTCCGTCCAAGCTGTTGGCAGTTAGGTTGGAATTAGAGCGGAGTCGTAACGTGGCTTGGCTTTCCGTACGATTCCGAGGCAAAGCAGCATGAGAAGAAATGCTCCCCCTCTGTCGGACAGACACCTTGACGTGTTAGTATGTGTAGAACTTCTTTCGTGGTAGCGAAGGAAAGTCAGGATGGCGCATACCGCTTTGGGACGATGCAACATGCCCACGTTGAAATCCCAGAGGAGCAGCCTTCGGTCCTCACCGACACTTCCAAAACGGTAATTTCGGTCGTCGCATCTCCACGGATCAAAGGCAACTGCTGTAACCCATGAATGGTGACCAGGACAACGAGCAACGATACGACGTTCAGCTAGCGACCATATTGACACAAGATCGTCTTGGCCCCCTGTCAAGACGTATTTGCCATCTGGTGACCAGTACACGCACATGAAACCGCCGTAATAGCTCGAATAAAGGTCCGTAAGTCTGACATCTTAGTTTCAGTAATTGACTAGTGATTAATCTTCTGGGCTGTTCGACTGACTGTTCTTTCAAGTAATTTATAATTCTCAAAGAGCCATCTTCGGAGACAACAGCAAGATGTCGACTATCTGGCGAGAAGGCAAAGTCGTTTATCTGGTGATTAGAAATCTTCCACGACGAGACGGGATTGGTTTTCTGGTTTTTCGAATTCACAGACTTGTGTATATGTAGAGGCTGATGATCCATGTCGAACCCATCGCTCTCGTTAACCCGAGGAGCATCATCTTCCGGGATAAAGAGAGCATCGTCGCGCTCCTTGTCATACACGATGAGAGTACCATCTAGGTGAGCTGCTAAAAACAGATTCTCCGAACCAGGTAACCATCGAATTTGAGATATTGGGGATGTGCTAATGACATTCTACACTTGATCAGCTACACGCTGAAATGCTGGACGACATTACGCACGTTCTTGTTGATGCGATTGTATTTTTGCGTAAGAGCCTCGAACCACATGATGTCCCCAGACGATGTTCCCATGATGACATCGAGATGGCTGGGACTTTTGGTAAACATGTTTATATCATGGCATAGAACATGTGCTTTGGCGAATAAAATCTTCACAACGTGCTCGGCCTAGGTGGGATTAGCTTTCTACAACGAGGTCAGCGATAATGAAAGCTACCTTGGAGAATGTCGTCGAAGAAAAATCTAGCCATTGGAATGCCCTATCGATGTTCGCAAACACATAGAGGCCCTCAGGGTTATGCTCTTGTACGCGTTTACTCATCGAGTCGTGAGGAATTACCCTCGAGATGTATGAAGAGTTGCTCTTTACAAGGCTTGTCTTTGGTTTCCTCCTTTTCAAGTTTTCCTTCCCACCTAATGGGGCCAGTAACGAGTTGTCTTCGCCGAACGCTGGGGCTCTCCCTTGAGATGTGGCGTATGGTTGAGGCCCAGCCCCATCACTACCCGTATCGTTAGAAGTCCTAGACTCTTTCTCACTCTCCTCAATACTATCGGTGGCTAGATTTGATCTCATGCTGGTAGAGGTGTTGACTTTGTACAGTTGTGGAGTTACTTTTTGCGGGCTGAGTATGGCGAGCGAGAGCTTTACTCCTGTAGTGGGTGGGGCTGGAGTTGTTGCCAGAGGGTTCAAGTTGGTACTCGGCGCCTCTGAAGGATGCGGTGGAGGGGTCGAAAGGTGGATACTATCCCGTAAGACGTAGGTTCCTAAGAGATACCGTCAGTAGAAGGATTGGGTTTGGACAGGAGATTGCGTATATACCTTCACCAACAGAAAGTTGGTAATCAGGGCCAGCCGGATGGCTGATAACATTGTGAAGCTCGTTGATCGGAACGGCCATACCTCCGGCGGCGAGGATAGTGGATGCATCCTGAATAGGATAACGTGGTGGTGGAGGGAGGACGCTGTATATCTGTTATCAGCGGCCGAAACGTGATTGGTCTATTATAGTAGTGGGTGTCCTAAGCTCACAACATAACAGCGTTTGGCACAAGGCCCTGCAGGACGCAGGTACCTAAAACGTGCTGTACTCAACAAAAACCCGGTAGATGTCGTCCCATCACACGACAGTAGAGAATAGGTTTTAGTTGTGCGCCAATCACGCAGTTCGTACTGGGGACTCGACTTCCGCCCTGCAGTCCCCTGGACCTCCACGTGTTTTGTGGAGCATTCCAGCTAGTCGGGCACGCTTGTGCTTGACGCTCCCGGGCACGCCGGGGTACCCGCTCCCCGGGTTTTGGGCATGTTAGGCTGCTTTTGGCTAGGGCATTTGATACGAGTCCTTTTGTCAACATCGTTCGTCTGTCGTCTATCGTATCAGAGATGTTCCTGCTGCTTGACCCTTTTAGCTATGATGTGGATCGTGATGAATTATTTGCCTTACGTGGAGCATAAGCTACTCTGATTACTTCTCTCTAGACTGGTTATGCTTACGTAGAATGGCTACGGGTAAACCAAACAGAATTCTCAGTACCACAGAAGATGTGCTAACCTCGAAAACAGTACGCATATGCGTATGCGGAGATGCTGAAGTAGGGAAGAGCTCCATCATTGCATCTCTGGTTAAAGATGTCTTCGTCACCACCACGATTCAGCCAACCCTCCCTCAAATTACGATCCCTCCAAGTATCGGGACGCCGGAAAATGTCACCACTACCATCATCGACACATCGGCGTTGCCACAGGAGCGGATGAACCTGAACAAAGAACTGAGGAAATCAAATATCATTCTGTTAGTATACTCGGATCATTACAGCTATGAGCGAGTGGGGCTCTTCTGGCTCCCGCACTTCAGGTCTTTGGGGGTTAATGTTCCAGTTGTTCTGTGCGCAAACAAGTCAGATCTCGCAGCTAGTGGGAATACAGAGCAAGTAGTGGAGGATGAGATGCTTCCAGTGATGGCCGAGTTCAAGGAGATCGACTCTTGCATACGCACAAGCGCAAGGGAGCATCACAACATCAACGAAGTCTTTTTCCTATGTCAGAAGGCAGTCACAGATCCCATAGCACCTCTATTCGACTCGAAGGAGTCTAATTTGAAGCCCGCTTGTATCACAGCGCTGCAAAGAATCTTCTACCTATCTGACCGAGACCACGATGGCTACCTGAGTGACAAAGAAATGCAAGACCTCCAAACCAAATGCTTTGGCAAACCTCTTGGAGACGGCGACCTCGAAAACATCAAACAAGCCATTGGCAAATGCTCCCCTTCCTCTGTAACCGGCAAAGGCATCTCCCAACCTGGCTTCATCCTCCTCAACAAAATATTCGCGGAAAAAGGCCGCCATGAAACCGTCTGGATCATTCTCCGCGCCTTCCACTACACAGACTCCCTCTCCCTCCGCGACTCCTTCCTCCACCCCAAATTCGACGTTCCCCCTTACTCTTCCGCCGAGCTCTCCCCCGCCGGCTACCGCTTCTTCGTTGACCTCTTCCTCCTCTCCGACGCGGACAACGACGGCGGCCTCAATCCCTCCGAGCTCTCCGCCCTCTTTGCCCCAACCCCCGGCCTACCCGCCTCCTGGCTCGACTCCGCTTTCCCCAGCTCCACCGTCCGTAACGAGGTTGGCCACATCACCCTGCAAGGCTGGCTGGCCCAGTGGAGCATGACCACCTTCACCTCCCCCAAAACCACCCTCGCCTACCTCGCCTACCTCGGCTTCGAATCCCCCGCCTCCAACCCGCCCTCCACCACCTCCGCCCTCAAACTCACAAAACCCCGCAAGCGCCGCCCCGGCCGCCATCCCGCCCGCGTCGAACGCACCGTCTTCCTCGCCTACATCCTTGGCAGCCCTGGCGCTGGCAAATCCGCCCTCCTCGACGCCTTCCTCGCCCGCCCCTTTTCGCCAACCTACCACCCAACCATCAAACCGCGCACCGCAGTCAACAGCGTCGAGCTCCCAGGGGGGAAGCAATGCACGCTCATCCTCGAAGAGCTCGGCGAGCTCGAACCCGCCATCCTCGACAACCCTGCCAAACTCGACGCCTGCGACGTCCTCCTGCACACCTACGACTCCTCGGACCCGGACTCCTTCTCACACATCCCCGCGCTTCTAACCGCCCACCCCGCCCTCGCCTCCATCCCCAGCATCTACGTCGCGCTGAAAGCGGACCGCGACAAGACCACCCAGCGCGGCGAGGTGCAGCCCGAGGCGTTTTGCGCGGAGCGCGGCATGGGCAAGCCGGTGCATGTGAGTGCGACGTGGGAGAGTATTGGGGAGCTGTTTGTGCGGGTGGCGGAAGTGGGGGTGGCGCCGGGGGGTGGGATGCCGCGGTTGGAGGGGGAAGAGGGGGAAGGGGTGGATGCGTTGCGGGTGGCTTTGGGGGTTGGGGCGGTGGTGGCGGTGGTGGCGGTTGCGGGTGTGATTTGGAGGAGGGCGGTTGGAGGGGTGGGGGGTGGGGTTGGTGCGGGAGGGTGAAGGGGGCGCTGTGATGGGTTGAGGGGATAGGAGGGGTGTTTGGGCTATTTGGGTTACGTTGAGGGTTCTCACGACGGCGCATTTGGGTGGATATCGAAACCTAAGCTTGAGCTACTTCATCTGATCGCTGGGGGTATCTTCGCTATGGAAAACGCCGCCGGCTAGATGCCCTGAGAACGAAGACATGTCAAAGACGTGTCGGAGCCAGCTATCCTCCATCAAAGACCACTATGCTTGCTGAAACAACACACCATTACCACAACCGCCATTAGAACTTGTTCTAATCCCTAGTACACTACTACACTACCCCTTGAAGCCAGCGATTCGCGAAGAAAGAAGAAAGAAGAAAGAAGAAAGAAGAAAGAACTGCGAAAAAAATGTGCAAAAGAAGTCTTGTCCCCACAGAAAGCCACGCTCGTGAGCGAAAACTCCCAGCACAGACCTAACAACTCTACCTCAATAGCCATTGCCAGGCATCTTGAAGTCCTTCAAGTCCTTCTTCAACACCGCCGCCATGCCCTCGGCTTTCCACTTCAAGATCTGAATTTTCATCGGCTCGCGATCATGTGAGACCAGCCCAGTTGGACGTGCAAACCGATTCGCGTACTCAAGTTCGGCGCGCATGCTAGGGGTCAGCACTAACTCCACGGTGGAAGCGGTGTGCCAAGATTTTGGGGAACCCGGGGTAGCGTCGTCGGTCGGAGCTGCGGTATCGTCGTTTGTAGTGTTGTCGTCGGGTGGGCTGGTTTCTTTATTGGTGGTAGGGCCACTTCCATTAGCAACAGCGGTGTCATCTGCTTCGCCTTGAGTAGTTGCGGTTTGTGTAGCTTCGGTCTTGGCAGTATCCGCCGGAGCAGTCACCTCCTTCTCCACTTGGGGTTTAAGGTCCCGTTCAACCATAGCACTTACCACAATACGCTCCTTGATATAATGTGCAGCAACCCACAAATCATCCATGTCAAGCACTATCTGACGTAGATTGCCAATATCCATGTTAGTAGTGAGCTGAACTGTGTGGACCATTCCCCCATATTCATGGGGAACAAGACCATCACCTCCTTTGACCAAGTCTCGATTCGTTTCGCGCCAAATTATGCCAGTAAGAGCAGCGATGCGGCGGGCATCGCGGAGGCTGAAGCCGTCGCTATAGCCAAGAAGAGTGCCGTGAAGGGTGTGCACCCTGAGTGGTTGTCAGTTTTAGAGTAACCACAAGAACAGAAGCGAGTTGAAATGGTGGAGGGATGATGAAAATGGTACAAGGACTGGGAGGTCGGAGGAAATAGTGCTGAGAGTGTAGGAGCTGTCGACGGGGGCAAACCTACAGATACTTAGAAGCATGTTTGTCCACATTTTCGGTCAAAAGCGCGCATATGTTGCGTGAATTGATCATTCTGTCAACGTCCAAATTATTGTGCTCGGAGTACAAGTTGATCAAATTAAGGGTGAGGTCGAATCTATGTTTTTTATTATTGGCGTAAGCAGGCTTGATGCGTTGACCAACGCGCGCTACATTCACAGTGGTGTCGAAGGGTTCGTTGTCGATATGTTCGCACTCCGTGTAAGCTCCTGGGCTCGTCTCACACTCGTTGCACTTGTTGAAATAGGTGCGTTTACCGGGTACTTCCTTGGGCACCGTATTGGGCGTCTCGGGTGCGGGTTGCTGGGGATCAACTCCAATGTACCTAGTATCGCGCTGGTAATCAAGAATGGCTTTTGCACTTCCAGAGAAGAATCCTTTGTTGACGTTGTCAAGCTGGGCTTGTCCACGATCGACAAAGCTAGCGCCTTGTGGAATTCCGGAGGAGTCGGAGGTTGCAGCGACCCTACCTAGGGTGATTGGCTTGGCTTTAGAGAACTGAACAAGGCAAGCACTATGAGTGGTACCAACTTCAAGGGTCTCTGCAGGGCTGACGACAGAACCGGACGCGATGCAATTTGGCGCGTTGGTGGCACGTAGACTCGACAATCGAGTTGGAAATGGATCGAGAGCCCCTGTGATAGTTGGACTCAGTGCTGGAGGGGATATGCTGGACTTGAGCTTTGGCTGGAAAGCTGGTGAAAGGGCTAGCTTCGGTTGACGGAAAGGCTTTGGAGCAGGGCACGCGAGTAAGTTGGCAAATGGTCTCTTAGAGCGTAGTACTTTGCTGCTTGGATTGGCCTTCGCGCTGCTAGCTTTGTCAAAAAATATGTTGACTTTACGGCTCAAGCTCTGTTCTTACCTTGAGGTTGCGGGTGAGCTTGGAGCTCCGACAGAGCCAAAAGCTGTGGTCAAGTTGGAAGCTGCTCCGAAAATCAAGCCGTGGTTTGATCGAGGAGGAACAAAGCTTTCGACGGTGAGATCGGGTGGCACATAGAGCAAGTTCCTGAATGGTGCAAGGGGTGCCGCGTTCAAAGAACGTGAGCTGGTGTCGTCGCCAGGTTCAACACTCTCAACTTGGGACGTGACAGAGATTGGTACAGATGGGCCAGAGGTCGTGGTCTTCTGACGGCGTGATGGTTCCTGACTGGGTGCCATGGTGGGCTTTGTCAGCTATGGTTCGGGTGTGGGGAGTTGGATGGTCAAAGTTGGTGATGGCATGGTATCAGCTTGGTAGAACTCACTTGATATGGTCGGTCTTGACTAGCCTACTCTTTCATCGATCTTCGACGACGAGCCGGCGGATAGATGATCCATATGCCGAAGGGTAGAGGTGTTGGAAGGTTGTATAGTAGAGTGGAGGTGGTTGAGTCTTGAGAAGTGAATATGGGTCGGACTAGGCAGAAAAAAGCGGACTAAAAGGAGGTCAACACTGCAGGTAATCAAGCAAGACAAGATTTCAGATACTACAGAGACAGCAAACAATTCAATCTCAACATATAATCATACAGGAGTCTATACAAAAGCACAATTCAAAGCTGGGAATGGAAGGCCAATACTTTATGTTTGGATACTCTCTTGCTTGTTGTTATACTGTTGACGTTGAAGTCACGGCAGCTCCTGTACTATGTCGTAAATTTAAGCGTAAATTGCCATCCTTGCTCCATATTGGCATTAACTCCCGTATTTACAGTACTGTACCAAACAGTGATTGCAGATAGATTACTAGAGAATTGTACTGTAATATATTGCAAATTACGGTAAAGTCAACTGCTTTCTTGATACCCGTATTGCTCATGAGCACACAAGTCGCATTTCTTGAAAATAGGAGACTCCATATCTCAATCCCTTACTTTCAATGCCTCACACCTGTTATGAACGTCCTGGCTGCATGGGGAGAAGTGAGGGTCTTGACAGCAGTGTATGTCGCTCCGTAGTCGAGGGTGGGATGGGGAACAGACGTCATACTCTCTAGCTCTCGAAACAGTTTATTACCATTAATTCTGTCTTCGGCCATCTTCTTCTCGTTCGATTGATCTTTTATGTCCATCTTTCGCAACCTACTACGTATTCACAGACCTCCCTCCATTCTACAAAGAAAAGTTGTTCTCTTTGGTATAGCCCTTCAAGCTGTAGAGACCCTGCTTGCTACATCTGCCTGACAACATTCAGGTCGTCAGTCCTACGCAACTATGGCTACCGATACCGCAAAGTACAAGTTCAACCGTAAGTGTAACTGAAATGCAGATTACCTGGACTTTGTTGAGATATTGCAGACTCAATGCTTCGGGTGAAAGATCCTAAAGAATCAGGCAGGTCACACCACCTCTACCGATTTTGTCTCTATACTGACGATGTAATAAAGTCAAATACTATGAATTTCTGGGCATGAAGCAAATCAGCAAGCTTTCAATGCCCGAAGCCAAATTCGACAACTACTTTCTCGCCTACGACGCCCCTAATAGTGCTTCCACTGGGGCTCACTGGACTGATCGCGAGGGCGTTATAGAATTAACCCACAACTACGGCACCGAGAACGATCCGAATTATAAGATTGCGAATGGTAACTCGGAACCGGGGAAAGGTTTCGGTCATATCTGTATCAGTGTGGACAACAGTAAGCCGAACATTGCACTCCACTGTGCGGAAGAATCTGTTAAATGATGTCCTTAGTCCAAGCGGCCTGCCAAAGAATCGAAGACGCCGGATACAAATTTCAAAAGAAATTAACAGACGGCCGAATGAAAAGTATAGCATTCGCCCTCGACCCGGACGGTTACTGGGTTGAGGTCATCGGCCAAAACCCGGTCGAAAAAACCGAGGGGGTAAAAACCACAGACACAGGCTCCTACCGCATGGTATTTGGCTCCTTTCATGCCCTCTACGAAACCAGTAACCTAACCGCATTGTGCACCTTCAGAATCACACAATGATCCGCGTAAAAGACCACACCGCTTCCTTGAACTTCTACCAAGAAACCATGGGCATGCGACTCCTTCGCACCTCCGAAAACGCCTCCGCAGGCTTTAACCTTTACTTCCTTGGCTATCCCTCTTCTCCTTCTTCAGAAACCTCTACTAATGGGGTCAACCCAACTGCTAGTCGCGAGGGCCTGCTGGAGCTGACGTGGAATTATGGGACGGAGAAGGATGAGGGGTTTAAGTATCACAGTGGGAATGAGGAACCGCAGGGGTTCGGGCACATTGCGGTGTCGGTGGATGATTTGGATAAGGCGTGCGAGAGGTTTGAGGAGAGGGGAGTTAGGTGGAAGAAGAGGCTGACGGACGGGAGAATGAAGAATGTGGCGTTTGTGTTGGATCCGGATGGGTATTGGTACGTAAAATCCCCCGCCGTTCTTTGGTGTCCATACATTGTGGATTAGGAGGCATGACTGACAGTGGTGTAGGATCGAGGTGATTCAAAACGAGAAGATCAAGAGGTCGAGTAATTGGTAGATGCGAGATGGACCGAAGATTTGTACACTGGGTTCTATCTTCGGACTGTGGTATTACGCTGTCAACAGAAAGGATGTATATGGATATGTAATCCAGCTACCTCCATCTTACACCACAGTAGCATGACAAACGCCCAAAGTCCGAGCTCCCCTGTTCCTAGCATCTTCGGCAGTTTTCCATTCCTTATTTTACCCTCC
>JAABUR0100000751.1_pt1 | contig 65879 bp, 48 predicted proteins | sample 5560091 | NCBI WGS metagenome assembly JAABUR01 (sample SAMN10711879, study PRJNA513375) | rock metagenome | isolation source: Antarctica rocks | place: Antarctica: Victoria Land, University Valley sud
CGGCAGTGGTGGCCATCTCGCTCCAAAACCCGTTCGCGGAAACCACCAAAGTGCGACGCGTCCTGCCGCGTCAGCAAGTAGCACGTCCAGCAAAGCCATGCGCGATGGTCTGCGCATTCTCGCAGAGGCAGTGCATCGCACCTTGGACCGGTTTTCTCACTTTCCTTGCCAGTTGGTACCGGACGACGTCTGGAACTGCGACGCAGGTATTCTTCGTCACTGGTAGAGCGCAATGCGGCACGCTATCAATTAGTAATTTTCAGGTTTTACTACTCTGCCGGGAACATGCACTCAATGCGAAGCTCCTGCGCCGTGATGTCCTGCGGTAAACCAACCGTGGAAATCATCGAGAAGAACGAGGTTCTTTCACTGCCTCGAACAAAGGTGATGGGCGCGACTGGAGCCTGACTCTTGAATGCGACCTGAATATCCTTCACTCAGGATATTTCTTGAGCTCATCGAGTAGGTCAGAGGTTCTCTTGTCGGCGACGTGTCCGGCGGCCTCTCGATAGACGCGTTCGAACAGACCAAACGCCACCCGCTCCCAGCCTGCAAAAAGCGGCGGCGCGACCCCCACCGCTCCCCACGTTCTCACTCAAGCGGCGTACTCCTTCTTACCTTCACCCGATCTCGCGGAAGATTCACACTCTCCTGCACACCCGACCCCGTAGCCGGAATCGTCAAAACCGCCCGGTACCGGTCGCCCCGGTAGAGCGAGTGCGCCAGCTCCACCGGACGCCCCTCCGCATCCAGCAGCGTCCGCGACACCACCAGCAGACTCGACTTCGGCGCAATCTCCAGCAGCCCCGCCTCGTCCTTGCTCGCGCCCCGCGCCTCGATCGTCTCATTCGCCGCGCCGATCTTTACGCCGAACCTGTCCTTCAACGTCTCGTACAGCGACGTTCGCGAAAAGTCGATCCCATCGATACCCGGAAACCGGGTCGTCGGAACCCACACCTGCTCGATCGCAATCGGCTCACCATTCGCCAGTCGCAGCCTGTGCAGCGTCGTTACCGGCGACTGCGCCGAGATCTGCAGACTTGCTGCAACCTGAGCCGAGGCTGGTCCCGTCGCCCTCGCCAGCACCTTCGTGCTCGCTTTCAAGCCAAGCAGACGCATCTCCGCGCTGAATCCAAGCAGATGCGCTATATGCTTCTCCACCTTGGCCGCGCACACGAACGTCCCACGCCCCCGCTCGCGGTACGCGAACCCATCCGTCGTCAATCCTTGGAGTGCCTGCCGCGAGGTCATCCGGCTCACCCCGAAGATTCGCGAAAGCTCCGCCTCCCCGGGCAGAGGATCATGGACCGCAAGCTGCCCCGAACGTATCTTGTGCTCCAGCTGCGTCTGCATCTGAAAGTACAACGGCTCGAAGCTGTTCTTATCCAGACTCACAAACTGATCGCGCCCATACGTCCTCACCGGCGCACGCTTCTTCGCCTCCGCATCGTTCTTCCCGCCATCGTTCTTCCCGCCATCTTGGATCGGTTTTTTAATCAAACGTGTAACCTCCGCTAGCTCGCTTTACTCAAGATAACGATGGCCACCATCAACACACCAATTCCTGAAAACATCCAGCCCAGCGCACCGCGAGCAGTACCTTTCCACTCCCCCAGCACTAGCCCCACAATATTCGCCACCAGAAGTCCCGTAGCCAGGCTCAGCGGCCATCCAATCGATACCCCCAGCGCCCCAAGCTTTGGCGCCGCCGCGCCATACACAAAGATGCTCCCGCCCCCACAGCAAAGCCATCACCAGCCCAAAGCCATACAACCGTGCTCCACCTGTCTGCGTAAACTTGTGCGCGCTCCTGTTCTTCAGCAACAAATATCCGCAGAACCCAAGGTTCGATACCGCACCGCCGCCAAGCATCAGAATCCAGATCAGATTCGTGTTCGCAAACTCACTCAGCCCCTGCTGTTGCCCATACGTCGCGATCGGATGCGCCAGCGCGAACCCCACGTTGAAGACCGCCGACAACAACCCAGACCCCACCACCAGTACAAGCGCCACGGCCAAAGGCCGTGCCTTCCCCACCAGGTCCCCACGCTGTGCCGAGTGCGAATTCGACGCTCGCTCCCGCATCATACCCGCGCGCCCGCACAGGGCAATTCCCACGATCTCCACCGCAATGCCCAACAGGATCGCCCTTCCCGCCCGCTCATGGATCTTCTCTGGCGTAAGCAGAAGCATTGGTATCAGCGATCCAAGCGCCGAGCTGATCGCCAGCACAAACGTATTCGCCAGCGCAATTCCAATTGCGCTCACACTCTGCCCGAACATGCCCGCGCCAAAGTCCCACGCAAACCCGGTCGCAAGTGCAATCCTCACCGCATGGGCGGGAGCATGGGCCAGCACCGCCCAGCTTCCCGGAGCCGCCGTCACGATCACCACAGGCAGAAGAAGACACGCGCCTGCGATGAAGACGCTCCATACGTTCTCCCACGACCACCGCCCAAGAAAGCGCATCGGCAGCGTGAACAAACCGTTCATGGCGCCCGATAACAGGGCCAGCAGAGCACCGAGAGCGACCACACCTTCCACGTTGGCTCCCCCACACGACCTGCGAACGGCATCGAGATTCCACAGATTGGCTGCTTACGTCCAGTACACTATACAACCGTACATGAAGCAACCACAAAACTGTCGGCAAAATTAGCCGGGGCAATCCGAGACGAGAATCGAAACCATGCATACAACGCTTGAAAGTCTTCGCGGCCAGCTTGTCGTCTCCTGCCAGGCCGCTCCCAACGATCCCATGGAAGACACTGCGACCCTGCGCCGCGTCGCGCGCTCGGCCGTGCTCGGCGGTGCCAAAGGTCTCCGGCTCAACTCACCCGAAGATATTCGCGCCATTCGGCTCGATACCGCACTTCCCATCATCGGAATCCAGAAAAGCTATCGCGGCGGCAAGCTCCGCATTACCCCGACCTTCGCCGATGCAGCCGCACTCGCCTCCGCCGGAGCCGACATCGTCGCCCTGGACTGCACCGACCGCACGCACCCCTATGGCGAGCCTTGGCGCGAGATCGTGGCCCGGATCCAGCAAGAGCTCGACGTCCTGGTCATGGCCGACATCGCCACCCTTCCCGAAGCGGTCGCCGCGCGCTGGCAGGGTGCGACCTCATCGGCACAACCCTCAACGGCTACACCGAAGAGACCGTCGGCAACACCGGCTTCAGTTGGCAGCTCGTCGCCGACATCGCCCGCACCACTGGCCGCCCCGTGGTCGCCGAAGGCCACATCGGCACACCCGACGAGGCCCGCCGCGCCCTCAACACAGGAGCATGGTGCGTCGTCGTCGGCTCCGCCATTACACGCCCCGGCACGATCACCGCGAGCTTCATCCGGGCCATCGAGACTGCGGCGTCACCGGAAGCCAATGCCATCGGGCTCGATATCGGAGGCACATCCATTAAGGCGGCCATCGTCACGCGCCGAGGCGAGGTCCTCGCCCCCATCACCGTCCCCACGCAAGCCTCCGGCGGCCGCGACGTCATCGCCCGCTCCCTCCTCGAAGCCACGCGGCAAACCCTCGCCACGGCCAACGCGCGCGGCCTCTCGCTCACCGGCATCGGCATCGCCATCGACGCCGCCAACGGCACGGTCTTCGCCGCCACCGAGAATCTTCCCGGCTGGGCCGGCTTCGACCTCCGCGCCTTCATGGCACGGGAGACACCGCTGCCCGTCTCCGTCGAGAACGACGCGCACGCCGCCGCACTCTCTGAGCTCTATTACGGCGCCGCCCGCGGCCTCACCAACTTCGTGGCACTCACCATCGGCACCGGCATCGGCGGTGGCCTTATCCTCAACGGCCGGCTCCAGCGCGGTCGGCACGGCTTTGCCGGCACCATCGGCCACCACGTCATCCGCATGCACGGACGACCCTGCAACTGCGGCCGTCGCGGATGCCTGGAAGCCTATGTTTCGACCGCCGCACTCCTCCACGAGTACCGCACCCGCGCCCCCGAAGCCGCCCTGGAAGGCGACGCCCCAGCCCAGGCCCGCCACATCGCCACTCTCTCCCTCGCGGGCGATCCGAAAGCCCGCGCCGCCTACACCACCCTCGCCCACACGCTCGCCGAAGGCCTTGCCAACGTCTTCAACATCCTCGACCCCGAAGCAATCATCGTCTCCGGCGGTCTCATTGAAGGTCAGCCCACCTTCCTCGACGAGCTCCAGTCGAAGACACAATCGCTCCTCCACTTCGGCCGAAAACGCCCGCCCGTAATCCTCCGTGCCGCCGCAGGTCACTTCGCCGGCGTGCAAGGCGCGGCAGCCTCCGTCTTCTTATCCTGCCGAGGAATACTCCCGTGACGAGCCTTCTCTTCCAACGAAACCATGCACCCATGCTGAAGCGGTTGATCTCGCTAGCCCTCATCGCCGCCTCTCCTTTCGCATCCGCCCAGAAACACCGCGCCAACGCTACCGACGTCGTCGTCTACGGTGGCACCGCGTCCGGGGTGATCACCGCCTACGCCGCCGCGCGCGAAAGTCTCCACGTGCGTCTCCTCGAACCTGGCGCACACCTGGGCGGCATGGTCACCGGAGGCCACTCCGCGACCGACCTCGGCAATTTCCACATCATCGGCGGCTATGCTCGCGAGTTCTATCTCAGGGCCGCGGCGCACTACGGCGTGTACGAGCTGGAGAGTACGCCGGACTGGCACTCCGAGCCGCACGTCGACGAAGAAATCTTCCGCCAGATGCTCCGCGAAGCCGGCGTGGAAGTCGTCTTCCACGAACGTATCAGGGAGCACCACGGCATCGTTCCGGGTGACCATCGCATCCAGTCCATCACCACCATCGACGGCAAGCAGTGGACTGCCGTGATCTTCATCGACTGCAGCTACGAAGGCGATCTCTTAGCGCAGGCCGGCGTCCCCTACGTCGTCGGCCGCGAGGGCGTCTCCGAGTTCAACGAAGACCTCGCCGGCGTCCGTGCCCAGACACCGGCCCATCAGTTTACCTGACCCCTCTCCGCCTACGACGCCAGCCACAAGCTCTTGCCGGGGATCGACCCCGGTCCACTCGACCGGCCAGGTTCCGCCGATAAGAAGGTTCAGGCCTACAACTTCCGTCTTATCCTCACCCGCAATCCCGCCGACAAGCTCCCCTGGCCCAGACCAGACCGTTACGACCCGACACGCTTTGCCCTGCTGGCCCGCTATCTTAAGGAATTTCCGGAGCACCGCGGCCGCACGCCCACCCTGCACGACATCACCAATCCCGTCCTCATCCCCAACGACAAAGCGGATTTCAACAACAACGGCCCTGTCTCCACAGACTACATCGGCCATAGCTGGCTGTATCCCAAGGCTACCTACGCCCAGAAGCAACTCATCCGGGACGACACCCTCAACTACACTCAGAGCTTCTTCTACTTCCTCTCGCACGACCCTTCCGTCCCGGTCAGCCTGCGCGATGAAGTGAACTCCTGGGGTCTGCCCATGGACGAGTTCCCCGATACCGGCCACTGGCCCAACCAGCTCTATATCCGCGAGGCCATCCGGATGCGCGGAGCCTACGTCATGCACCAGGCCGACCTTCAGACGGATCGCACCAAGCCGGACTCCATCGGCATGGGCTCCTACAACAGCGACTCCCACAACGTGCAGCGCGTCGCCCGCCCCGACGGCACCGTCAGCAACGAAGGTGACGTCCAGGTTCCGGTTCAGCCCTACGAGATCGCCTTTCGCACCCTCCTCCCCACCGCCTCAACCGTCCAGAACCTCATCGTCCCCGTCTGCTTCTCCGCCACCCATATCGCCTACTCATCCCTGCGCATGGAGCCTCAGTACATGATCATGGGCCAGGCCGCCGGCGTCGCCGCCAGCCTCTCCATCCACAACCACATCCCCGTCCAAAGTGTCTCGGTCGCGGCTCTGCAGGCGAACCTCCATGCCCACAAAGTCATTCTCCACATAAGTGAAGCCCGCGCCGCCGGCGATTCCCGCTAAGGCCCCGCACGACACGCCCGTAAGCTCCGAAGCCCACAAGGTCCATGCTCTTCGCGGACCAGGCATGAACATAACTTCCCCAATCCTTGTGTCTAGATGTATAGTCGTCTAAACAACTTTTCAGAGTCGGTTCAGCATCAAGCGTTCGCCCCAGTCTCAGACTTGCGAGGTCACCCATGCAGCAGATTCTCTCTCGCAATGCGGATGCCGCCCTCCTCCGGCGCAGCACACGCCTTGTCTCCCTCCTGCTCGCACTCTTCATTGCCGTCTCGCCTCGCCTCCTCGCCCAGGCTGCAACCGGCACCATCGCGGGCCGTGTCACCGACACCACCGGCGCCATCTCCACCGCCGCAAGCGTAACCCTCACCCGCACCGACACCGGCCTCGTCCTGCACTCGGTCACCAACGCCGACGGCATCTATACCTTCCCGTCGCTCCAGACCGGGCAGTATCTTGTTGAGATCGGCCACGCCGGCTTTAAGGCCGCCAAGGCCTCCATCAAGGGACGGAGAAGGGTAGAGAAGCAATTCAACAAACCGGGGACGCCATCCGTGCGCCTTCGCCCGAGGTGATGTCGACTGGATCATGCTTTACCATCACCCAGAGGTAATCAAAGCGCTCACAATGGCCCCGTACATCATCGGCAGCGCTGCAGTAAGAAGTGGACTCATGGGCACTTTTAGGAGCCTTCTCGCTTACATTTACAACGAGTCATGTAGATAACACTTTCTTCTTTCAAGGTCATATCGCCATCGAGACCAGCACATTTGCGATTACGGGAACGCCCAAACATGGCGGTGAACCCTTCGTTTTCAAAGGACGATCTTTAGTTGTCTATTTCCGATACAAGAGGAGCCCTTCTGGCTGGGCGTCTATCCGAGAGATCATCCAGCCAGCAACTTGAAAGGCTGATCGTGCCCGATGTGCTCCATCGAGACACGACCGAGGGACCTCCTACTAATCTCAGGCTTCACAGTGGCAACTCTCCCACAACCTTACGGGCGTACTCGGAAGCGAGGCCCTCGTAGGAAAGGAGGAAATCGGTGTAGAGAGCCGCGCCAGCTTCAACATGCTTGCGAATCTCGCTTGCAGGACGGGCTTCTTACGGCTGGGAACAGGGATGGTCTTCACCTTACCGCCACATTCCAAGATGCCCATGACAGCTACCTTGTCTTTAGTGCCAGTACCGGTGATCCGGCGCTGGCGAACGCTGAGGTGCATGTTGCGAGCCTTGCCACTAATAAAGGTCTCATCCGCTTCCACTTCGCCACCGTTACCGCCCACCTTGATAAGCGACCGCTCTGGAGTACCAGCCGGATACGGTGAAGCATGAACCATGCCGTCTTTTGAGTAACTCCGAAAGTGCGGGCCATCTCGCAGGAGCTGACGCCGTTCTTTGCGGAAACAATGATCCATACAGCGGGAAGCCACTTCTCAAGTCCAAGGGCGGAATCCTCAAGATAGTTCCGACTTTAGCGGTGAATTGCCGCTTAGTGTGAGCACTCTTGCACTGCCACTTTCTTCTGGATCTTGAGCCACGAAACACTTCGCAGATGCCGACAATTGCGTTGGGACCGGCTTCCGTTGGCGTGACAACGAAGTCGACTATACGGGATCCTTCTTATCGGGCGTAACTTCTTTCTTAATGAACAAAATATGCTATACGCGCTTTGGAGCAACACGCATATCTTGAGCCTTTCCCAAATATAGCCTTGCTCTTCATGCCTTCCTTAGCCATCCAGTGGAATGATTTGCAGATGGAGAACGAACACCCAAACATCGCTATCCAGTCGGCTGGCTTTTACAGGACGTGGACCGCACATCAGACAGCTCTTAGGACCCACCCTAAAGCTCTGAACGGCCCAGGTACAGAAGAGCTGATGTTTGCACGATGGGCGGAACGAATGTCTTCAGGCGCCTTTGAAGAAGCATGGCGCATTAATGATGCGCACGAACGGCGCTGGCCCTCGGCACACGTGCTCAGCAATGGCTGCATTCACGATGCAAAGGTCATTGTCCGATCTCTTCACGGTTTGGGAGATGCAGTCCAGATGCTTCGTTATGCGCCATTGCTCAGAGAATTCGCGCACACCGTCGCCTACCAAGTGCCCTCTTCTTTGGTACCCCTCATGCCATACTTCAGGGACGTGGATGACTTCGGCAGCCTGATTCCCTCGGGCGGAGACGAGGTCAATCCGACTCACGTCTCCCTCGAGATAATGGAACTGCCCTATATCTTTAGAACGTCGCTTGATCAGCTTCCTCTCCAACGGGGATACCTCGATATGTCCTCTGCACGGGCTGGTCGCCATGATAATGCGGCTTGCACCCACGGCAGAAAACGGGTCGGCTTAGTTTGGGCCGGTGGTGAATGGGACCCTTACCGCTGGGTTCCGTTTCATTCACTGCGTCCTCTGCTTGAGGATAGTCGTGTCCAGTGGTGGAATCTTCAAGGCGGAGAGGCTGCTGCTGAAGCAGACGGCACTGCTCTGCGTATTGCGCCGAAACAGCGTGGTGGTGTCCTCACGTTAGCGCGGGCGATTGCCACAATGGACCTTGTGATCACTATTGACACTCTGGCCGCTCACCTAGCTGGTGCCATAGGGATTCCTACGTGGCTCATGCTGAAACACAATGCCGACTGGCGCTGGATGGTACACCGATCAGACAGCCCTTGGTATCCGTCAATGAAGCTATTTAGGCAAGCCCGGCCGGGCGATTGGGGGAGTGTCATCGCCGCTGTGGAGGATAACCTCCAGCATGCCCTCTAAGCATTGGCTCCGCAAGATCGTTTCAAGTAGATCAGCTGGAAGACCTCCAAGCTACTCCCAAATTTCTCTTCTTCGTGAAACATCGACATAGTAATCCTTCGTACGATCTAGGGGACGAGGCAACCAAGGGAACCACGGCTGTGTTGGTCTCTGGGCATTGACTTCGGCTCTCTCGATAGAAATTGTCGTTCTGGCGATCCATTTCCTGAAACATGCATGCTAAACGAAGCCATCCACTCTCTATGATCATCTGCGCTGAATTCGAACTCCAACACTGCTGGTGCAAACACTCCGCAGATTCGCTTTCCGAACGCCGGGTACCTATAGTCAAGAATCGCAGACACCTACTCGAAGCCATGAATTGAATTCCTTGAAGTATCCGCTTGACGATTAGATGTCGCACAGGAAACGTACGTTCCGTGTCTAGCTCCATGCTAGAGATACCAAGGAATGTTAACAACGATGATCCGCTTGTTGCCTCGGACTAAGAGGAGCAGCTTAAGCAACTGAGCACGCTGATTATGAAGAGGAGTCTGCCAGAAATGCTTCACGACAAGTTCAGGAACGAGAACCGCGATCTGCCGATCAGGATTCTCCTGCTCGACTTTGAGAATGTAGGTAACGAGGGGCATGATCACGAAGCGGAAAGGGGATTCAACCAAAACAAGCTCGGGCACCTCCCTTCCTGCTTTCAGGAGGGGAGCTTCCACGTTTTTCCGCCAATTCAGCTGTACCTCCTCGCATTGCTCCTCTGCGTCGACGTGAACAGCTTGAACCTTGTCGCTCAGCTTCATGGCGAAGCGAAGTGCTTTTTCGCTAATCCGTGTCCAGCGATCAAGAGGAACGATCACAAGCGGTTCAACTAGATTGTTAACGTGCATTGGACAATCGACGGCAACTTCGCGGGCGACCCGGTCATAGTGCTTTTTGACTCCCGCCATAAGCAGAATCAAAGCAGGGATCAGGATTGCTGTGATCCAGGCTCCTTCCGTGAACTTTGCAATCAGAACGACAATCAGGGTGATGCCCGTGGCGACTGCACCCACACCATTGATCAGCATCCGATATCTGGCACCGCTTCCCCCTTGCCGCTTCCAATGCATGACCATGCCGGCCTGGGACAAAGTAAATGCGAGGAATGCACCAATTGCGAATAGGGGGATGAGCCGATCTGTGACTCCGCCGAAGATGATGAGGAGCGCGGCTGTAAAACCAACGAGCGCGTAGATTCCATGCGAATACAACAGACGGCGTCCGCGAATCTTGAAGACGTGCGGAAGGTAGTCCCTCTGGGCGATGGCGCGAGTGAGACGCGGAAAGTCAGCGTAAGATGTGTTGGCAGAGAGAGCCAACACAGCCAGAATCGAAGCAATGGACACGTAGTAGAACCAACCTCGGCCCATCACGGCTGAGATGAGCTGTGAGAGGACGCTCTGGTAACCAAAGCCGGTCGGATCAGTGGCACCAATTCCATACGCTCGACAAAGCAGCGCTATTCCGGCAAGAAACACGGCGAGCAGGATGATAATTATGGTCAACGTGCGTTTCGCATTTTTCTGCGTTGGTGTCCGAAAGGCGTTTACGCCATTGGAGACTGCCTCGACACCCGTCATTGCCGTGCAACCGCTCGCAAATACCTTCAGCAGAAGCCAGAAAGGTAGAAGTGACGTCCCCGCAGCTAGTAATGGAGGTGCCACAACAGCGACCGGATGGCCATTCGTCAGAAACGTTCTTACCGCTCCTACCCCGAGCACAAGCAAGAGTGTGCCAAGGAAAAGATAAGTCGGAAGGAGGAACGCTGCGCCTGTGTCTTTGACTCCCCGCATGTTAATAAGCGTCAACAGGATCAGAATAGAGAGGCAGAGAGCCAGTGTATGAGGCTGTAGTCTGGGGAAAGCAGACACGAGTGCGCCAACACCAGCGGAGATCCCGACAGCCGAGTTCAGAATGTAGTCGATCATAAGTGCCGCAGCTGCCAAGAGACCCGCCGTCTCACCGAGGTTTTCGGAAGCCACGGTATAGCTTCCGCCGCCGTTGGGATAGGCGTCAATTGTCTGCAGGTAGGAGAAGAAGACGATTGTGAGCAGAAGAATGATGGCTAAGCTGATCGGAATGATGTGTGCGATTCCGGCGATCCCAAGAGGGATCAGAAGGGTGAGTGCAGCTTCGGGTCCATATGCGGCTGAACTCAGGGCATCGAGACCGAACACGGGAATTCCCGAGATGGGACCTATATGTTCTCCCCGCTCCTCGCTAGTGGCAAGCGGTTTCCCGATCAATACATCAAAAAATGACATTTGAACGACTCCATTGAACCGTGTTGCAGCTGCTTACGGCCATTTGTGAAAGTACGTGTATACGCATCAGGAAGGCATAAAGCCTTCAGTTAGATTTCAAGGGAACAATTCCAAACTGCAATCGATGGCACTGCGGCTAGTGGAATGCATTATCGAGCCATCGAGGATCGCCGTTCTAAGCCGCGGATCCGCGCTAGCAGCTCTGGCATGCTGAAGGGCTTCTGCATATAGTCATCCGCACCTGCGTCTAACACCAACGATTAAAGCTGCCGCTATGTTGGCCGACATAGCGACGATGGGAACTTGCGAAAACCGTCGGACAAAACGACAAAACGCTATGCCGTCTATAACGGGCATGTTGATGTCAGTGACTACCAGGTCCGGTACCCACTGCGTGACTTCCTCGGACCACCCGTTCCATTAGAAGCTACCCGGACACCGTGGCCAACCCTAGAAAGGGTGATCTCGGCAGACGTGAGATCTTCCCATCATCTTCAACGATAAAGATTTTCACTGTGCGGCTCCTCTTCTCTTTTGTGACGCTAGGCTCCTAGCTAGATAGAGCTGCCGTTCGCTCTCGGGTCAGACAGACACTCCCTGATTCAGTAGACAGATAAAGGCATAAGGAAGGCATCTGGAGAACAGCATTTTGTCTTCCGTGCTCGCGCACATTTGGATCACTCGCAGATCCGGTATTCGTCTTTATCAGTTCCTTATGGGTTTGACGCTATCATTCGCCATAGACCTCTTGTGGTTACACATCTGCCGTCGGTTGAACGGCAGATGTCGGATTGCTTTGCGGTCGTTCTGTCAAGGATAGTTTGCGTGATCCGGATCAACAGTGTACCGAGCGCTTCTGCGCAGGGAGGTGTGAAACAAGCTACTCAGAGAGTACTGACGACATTGCTGCTGGTCGGCTGCGTCATCGCCGTGGCTTGCGGTGCCTACTTTTTACATACAAATCTCTCAACCGCAGGATCAGCCGAGATGCTTCTCGTTCTGCTGGTTGCGTTGAGATTTGGCTTCATTCAGGCGACCCTCGTTTCTCTCTCGGTCATTTTCTGCCTGAACTTCCTGTTTATCCCACCCATCTTTACGTTTACGGTGGCCGATCCCCAGAATTGGGTATCCCTCTTTACCTTCGAGACCACCGCCCTCCTCGTGAGCATCCTTTCATCAAAGGTTCGGTCGCACGCCGCGCAAGTCGAGGCCCAACGAGGACGGGCCATCAAGCTCTATGAGCTTAGCCGCGCTATCCTTCTGATCGACCGGCGGCAGCCAGCTGCAGCACAGCTGCAGACACTCATCGCAGAAATCTTCATGATCGACCAAGTAGAGGTCTTGATTTCTCCAGAGCCGTTCCTCTCTGTCGCTTACGAGCATGCTGATGAGGATGTGCCGGTAGCAGACGGAGGTCCCACGACCAGTAGAGACGATGACGATCCCCTCCTCGGCACTTCGAACCGGCTCCTGCGCCAGGGCGAGACAACCATCGGTAGCATCAGCATGAAGGGATGGAAAGTTGATCCTTTGACCGCTGATGCCGTGGCATCACTTGCCGCTATCACTTACGAACGAGCGCAAGCTCTACGCAGAGAAGATAGAGCAGAGATCCAGAGAGATGCGGAACGGCTGCGCTCCGTCGTCCTCGATGGGCTTGCACATGGTTTCAAGACCCCACTAACTGCAATTCAGACGGCGAGTTCGGGGCTTCTCGCGATCGATCATCTGAACCCAGCGCAAGCCCAGCTTGTGTTGATCATCGATGAACGTGCGACGATGCTGAATCATATGACAACTCGTCTTCTTCAAACGGCAGCTCTCGAAGCTAAGGAGATCCGCCTTCGTCGCAAAAGTGATTCCATGGCAGACGTGCTCTACACCCTAGTGCATAACCAAGATGAAGAGACGAGAAATCGGACCACCATCTCGGTGCCCGAGGACCCTCATGAGGATCAGCTTGACAGGCCCCTTATAGAACTCGCAATTCAACAGCTAATTGACAATGCTGCAAGATATTCGGCAGTCGGCAGTTTGATTGAGATCACGATGATCCAGACCATCTCTGAGACTACAGTAATCGTTCAAAACACCTCAATGCCAGGCTATTCGATCAAACCGGAGGAACGTACCCGCATCTTCGACCGCTTCTACAGAGGAGTTGACGTTGCTTCTCGTCCCGCAGGGACGGGGCTCGGCCTTTCTATTGTGAAGAAAACCGCTGAAGCACATGGCGGCCACGTAGCAGTCGATTGTCTGGATGATCGAACGCGCTTTACATTCGCAATTCAGTACTACTCAAAAGGGAAGCATGAATAACGCGGACATCAATGTGTTGCTTGTAGAAGATGACCCACACATCCGGCAAGGGCTGAAGACAACGCTATCAGCTCTTAGCTTTCGGACTGGTGAGGCTTCGGTCGGAGAAGAAGCTCTTCTCCGCTTGCGTGAACTCGACTACGATGTTGTTTTGATGGACCTCAACATGCCGGGCATAGGGGGTGTGGAAGCCTGTCGTCGTGTCAGAAGTGCGTTCCCCCAAATGTGCATTCTTGTGGTGACTGTCCGGGACAGACAGGAGGATAAGGTTGAAGCGCTGGACGCTGGGGCTGACGATTTCATCACAAAGCCCTTTCAGATTGGTGAGCTCACAGCCCGAATGAGAGCAGTTCTAAGAAGAAGCCGCAGTCCTGTCACAGCTGTTGAGGAAGAGATTGTCGTGGGAGTCTTTGAGCTGAATCCAGCCAAGCGCTCACTCAAGAAACGTGGTGAGGAGATTCGACTGACCCCGACCGAATTTGACTTGGTGGCTCACATGATGAGCCACGCGGGGCGACCGATCCAGCACACCCGGCTTTTAAGCGCCGTTTGGGGGCCCGAGTACGGAAATGAGCGGGAATATCTACGGACCTTTGTTATGCAGCTCCGGAAGAAACTGGAAGACGACCCCGCGAATCCGGTGTATCTGAAAACCGTCAATTATCTTGGGTACCTCTTCGTCGCTCCTGAAAGCGATGGCGGCCTCAAATGATCAGCAAGGCGTGGACGTATCTGTAGACCTGGTGACAACATCGGCGTCTGATCTCTGATCCACATATCACCCCCGCTGCCGCCGAGTACAAGGTGGCTCGCGTGGCCCGTTCCAGACAGATGACAGATCAATCTGTGCGAGAGCTGGTGGCCAAGGACACTGAAGGACGGACGTTTGGCCTTCTCGGGAGAGCCCGGAGTCAACGTACTCACTGAATGTTGACCTTGACCAAACCAAAACTTAAGGTAGGTAGCCGCAAGGCCAGCAGGCCTCTGGAGGTCTCTTAATCCGATGCACCTCGCAAATCAAAGTAGCGACCCTGAGGTATGCACGCGGCTTTCCGCAAGATCTAATTCCCGCCGCAGCAATTTGACAGTTTCATCATTGGCGAAACCGTCGGAGTGAAGCCCTGCTAGTGCCTCCCTCTCTACTCCGATGGCCTGGAGCGCAGCGGCCTTCCGCTGTTGATAGAGGGCCTCAGCTGTCTTGTTCTTCCGGCCGGGCTTACGCTTCGGTAACGATGCGAGTCGACTCTCGTAGAGTGCCTCAAGATCTTGAAACACTTCCACGGCTTCGGGGCCGCCTTTAACACGGCTACGCTCTAGAGCTTCCAAAGCCTTGACGAGGATACTTCGTCTCGTCTCTTCCTCTTCTCGGCTCTGGTCGCCAGAGTCAGCGAATCTTAGGAGGCGGATCAATGCGGGTAATGTCAGGCCCTGAAGAACAAGCGTAGTCAAGATGACACTAAAGGCTAGATAGACGATCATGCTGCGCTGCGGAAAGAGCTGCCCATTCGGGAGAGCCTCAGGAAGGGCTACCGCCGCAGTCAACGAAAGCACGCCGCGTAACCCGGTCCATCCTACGAGAAATACCTCCTTCGCATTTGGCTTGTGAACGCGAGCCCGCGCCTCACCGTCTACCGACAGACGCACCGAAGACCAATACCGTCCATACCTGATGACAAACACCCACAACAGACGTAAGGTGATCAAGAACCCACTGAAACCTGCGCCGTAAGCGACCAGCTTCCACGGTTGCGTCCCATGAATCGCTGCGAGTACATAAGGCAGTTGCAAGCCAATGAGAACAAAAACCACCCCATTCAGCACAAAGGTCAACGCTTCCCAAACCGCATCGAGCTGCAATCGGACCGAGCCCGTGAGAAACGTAGCACTTTGGCGGCTCATCACCATGCCACATGCAATCACCGCGAGGACACCCGAAGCATGCATCGAGTTTCCAGCCAGATAAGTAAAGTAGGGCAGCAGCAAACTGATAATGATTTCTACTGGTCCGTCATCTACCCATTTCTCGAACCAAGCGACGATACTCCCGATGACTACACCGACTCCCACACCTGCTCCGACAAGATAAAGCAAGCGACCAGTTCCTTCAACAATGCCAGGCGCCCTGCCCTGTGCAAGAATCGCCAACCCGAACTGTAGTGCCAAAAGGCCTGTGCCGTCGTTAACCAGGCTTTCTGCCTCTAATAGATGGGTGATGTTTTGAGGTAGACCCAACCGCCTCGCGGTCGCAGTCGCCGCGATCGGATCAGTGGCGGCAACAACAGCTCCCAGCAAGAATCCCGCTTTCCAATCAAATCCGGGCAGGAAATGTCCAGCTGTATATGCGACGGTCCCAACGGTGAAGACCACCAATCCAAAGGCCAGCCAGCCGATGCTAATCAGGTTCTTCACAAACTCTTGCCATGAAAGCGTCCAGGCAGCTGAATAGAGGAGTGGCGGAAGAAAAACAAGAAATACCACGTCTGGGCTCAAGCCAATATGAGGTATCCCAGGCACAAGACTTAGCAGCAATCCTGCTATCAGGAGCATGATCGGATACGGAATTCCCATTCGACGCGCTGCGCCGGCGAACACAGCAATAAAGCAGAGTAACCCGAGCAGAAGGGACTGCACGTGCATGGTCAGGCTCTCCGTGGGCCGGGTTTATTAAGCTGTCGTAAGCCAACGCTCAGCGAAGGGATGATCTTCCTAAAGTTGCTTTAGTGATGATTCCTCGGTCCCGACTTGGATCCAGGAGACGAGAATATGACTCTTGCCGAGCATTACGTTTGCAACCCATTGATGCCTGCCATCTACAATCACGAACTCATCTCCGTCCCAATGACCGATCGGGCAAGGAAACGGTTCGTAGTGACCTAATTGAAGCCTCTTTTGAAAAGCCGATGCGACGTCACCAACAGCCATTCGCTCTCTACAGGCGAGCCTAACGGAGAATATCGGGACATATTGTGTACACACGATGTGTCCTGGAGGAACCCGCATACTACGATCATCAACGACGTCTAACTCAATCACTGTGGCCTCCTTGCTGCCATAACAATCGTATCGAATTCAAGGAGATCCGGAGCTTCTGGTGTAGGCCAACTCTCACCACATGCGACAGTGTCAGGGTTGCTAGCTCATTTTAGCGTCGGGGAGGGGTCCGTAAGAAGCCACATCCGATCAGCAGTGGAGATGAGCAGGATGTCGGGTTATGAAAAGAGAATGGAAGCGGCGGAGTGTTTGCTGTATTTCTCACCGTGCCAAGTATCTTGTGCTCACAATCAATAAGAAAAAACATGCGGCGTAAAGGGTCATCCAGCGAGAAAGGACATGCGGCGGGAGCTGAACAATGTGACCGTACACCGCAAGATCGCCCACTCCAACGATGAACATTAGCACTCTGTGCCAAAAAACGATGTGGGAAATATCAGTTCTTATGGCCGGATCCTCGCACACCTCAGAGATCAAAGCTAGTAGAGGAACCAATATAAGAGCCTTCCACGAAGCTTGCATTTTCTCTTGTCCCTGCTGCTTAGCAGACATCTCACAGCTAGTCACAGCTTAGGGATTCAGACACAAGGAAGGCATAAGGATTTGAACGTAAAGTCTAAGGTTCGGCGAATGCTCAACGATGAGTGAGACATACGTCGCATTGTCATACTTAAAGTATTTGTAATCTACGGAATGATGATGCCTTCGCACGCTGATTCGGTCGAGAGATTCGCGACATTTTATTTTCGGTAGAGTCACTTCCTCTTCCTTTAGCTTGCGTAATGTCGTGAGCATAGTTAACCTAGTGTCTTCCCGAGAGATCGTCTGTCCACGGCGTGACGCGAAGCCATATTTTGCCGACAATGTGGTTATGGATCTTGAATCTGCGCGTAGCTCCTTGCTCTCATTGCCCCACATCACGAGACCCGCCAGTGGGGTAACAACCTGCTCTTCTGGGCGGGGTCAAAGTGATTGGGGGCAAGATCTGCGCTGTAGCAGGTCTGGGAGCCGAAGGTGCTGCAATGGGTGGAAACATCTCTTATCCGGCTTCGCCGGAGTGCGTCGCCGAACTGCTCAAAATCGAAGATGTCCATCGGGCAAAATACCTTCGCTCCTCGTTCCAGTCCAGCCTTCCTTCCGCTCTTGCATCTGCTATCTGCCCGGTCCCGGGCTTTTCCAGCAAAGCGAGTTGAGGATACGACAGTTCCAGGTAGAGCCCTCATGCTTGCCAAAGGGACGAAATGACCGCCGACAACATCCAGCCTGAGAAGGGCGGACCCTGTCGATTCTCCTAGCGCGTTAACCTGCAGGTTGGTGTTCGTTCATCTGGCGACGGCTCGGAACCGTGCTCTGAGGAAAGCCAGAGGCGCAATCTAATCCCAAGCCTGCGCGTCCTCTATGGTAATGAAGCCGTCATGATCGGAATCGTATCGGTCGAAGGAATCCCGGAACATCACGGGCGCTTCGTCCCGCGAAAGTTTTCCGTCTCCGTCGGCATCGAAGTCGTCCAGGATCTTTTTGAAGTTCTCGATCATGGCTTTCCGTTCATTTCCACCGCCCGCCTTGAGTGGAATTATCCCAACCGTAGTATTGACCTTCCAACTCGACGAAGTAATCGCCGGTCTTGATGTCCCAGAAGTTGAACCCCGACTGGTTTTGAAGAACGAAGGGGAGGCCAAGATTTGGCTAGCATTTCGAGCGCTGACTGACTACCGCTTTGTGGGCCTCGGATGGATGCTCCATGTCGGCTGGGACATCTTGCATCATCTGTACGGCCACCCTATCCTGCCTTTCATTCCGCTCTCCTCTTTTGGGTGCGCTGTCTGCGATACGGGTATCGCAATCTGGTACTTCCTTGGAGCGCCCTCCGTTTGGAAACAACCAACTAAGCTCCAGGCCGCAGCACATCTCTGAGCCAGGTGATCAGCACACCGCGTCAGGTGAACCTCTTTCTTATGCTATGACACCGCTCGATCTGACCGAGTTCCTGATCTAGAACAAGGCTGCGACTTTCCTATGCGGGTCGATGGCGACTCGTTGAAGGGTGCCGCATCTGGCCGCGATTTCCTGGTCGTAGACCGGACGGCAAAGCCGGTCAACGGAGTGTGGTTGTGGTCGCACTCAATGGTAAGTCCACGGTTAAGCGGCTACGCCGCGGCCCGGACTCTGTTTAGCTCGATCCTGCTAACCTGCGCTTCCAGCCGATCTGCGTCTACCTCGGAGAGGACCTGCACGTCTTCGGCGTGGTGAAGCACGCAATCGCACGTTGCTATGAACCATGGGAGAGGTCTTCGGGCCTGTGAACGTCAGACTACATTAGGCCTATCAAGTCTGCCGTGCGCCATTTCCAGTAAGCTGCAATTCTATTTCGCGTGGGATATGTTTCCAGCATATGCGAAATATTTCTTGACGCAAGGTAAAGCATGCACTAGATTAGATTTCCATCAAGCATCCCCCGCGAGCTGGTCCGTCACTACAAACGGTCTGTTCGCTTTCTGCTCCGAAAAAGGCAGCGACTCGAACAAGGAAAGGAATGGATGAGACAGCCTTTTGGATGGATAGTCGCTTCAGCAATATTCGCTGCCGTTTTCCCCGTATTGGCGCAGTCGCCCCCTCCCAAGCTCATCGATGTACACGAGCATTTCGACGGGGAGCCCGGGATGCTCGAACTGCTGCTGAGCAAGTTGAATGCGGTCGATGGTCTAGGATTTCTGCTGACGACTCCAAAAGCCCTTCCGGAAGCCAGTAAGTTCATCACGGAACACTCAAACCGGTTGATAGGATTTGGAGATATTAAGCTGGACGATCCGAATGTTCTCCAGGAGATCGACCGATTTCATACGGCTGGTTTTCGCGGGCTGGGCGAAATAAGTTCCACAAAGAAGAACTATGACGACCGGGTGTACTGGCCTATTTACGATCGCGCGGCTAAGTACCACATGCTTTTACTCTTCCACACCGGGACGGTAGCTCGCCAGCACCCGGAGCAAGCAGCGGATATCAGCTTTGACCGGATGCGCATCACCCGTCTGGATCTGATTGCGCGGCACTGGCCGCAATTGATTATCATCGGCGCGCATCTGGGCAATCCAGACTACGCTGAGGCCGCCGAAATCGGACGTTGGAACCCAAACCTCTTGTTCGACGTCTCCGGAACAACTCTGATCAAGAAAAAAGAGGACTATCGCTTCTTCCGTTCGGTCTTTTGGTGGACTGGGCTGGTAAGCCCTCATACCCCGTCCGGCGGCGGAAGTGCGTTTGAAAAGCTCGTCTTCGCCTCCGACATATTCCGCGGAGATTTGGCAGAGTTCGACGCTTCCCTGGCGCGTTATCACGCCATGCTAGACGCGTGCGAAGTGCCGCCTGAGGCGCAGGCGCAGATCTTCTCTGGGAACATGTGGCGCATCCTGCAGGAGCAGCAAAAGCAATCTGCGGCTGATGCCGGGAAGGCAAGAGCTCATTAGACCAGGCCTTCCCAGATCCCTACTCCATCCAATCTTAACCCGAACTACTGCGAGGAATAGAGCCCGTGCAAACCAGAAGTTTTCACTTACCTTTCGTGCTTACGGCGATCGTGCTCCTGAGCCTTCCGAGCTGCGGAGGCGCAGAAGAAGTGAGCTTGATGCAGCAGGGAAATTCCATCCAGGTGGCGATCGGAGGAAAGCCATTCACGATCTATAACTTCGATCCAAAGACCTCAAAAGCGTATCTGCAGCCTTTGCGCGACGCTAAGGGGGTGATCGTTACCCGCGAATTACCGATCGGCGATCAGATTCCCCCTGAGCACGAGCATGACCCGTCCCTCGAGCCGCATCAGCGCGCCATGTACTTCGGCCACGGCGACGTCGATGGCTATTCCTTCTGGACGGAGGAAGCTTTCATGAAATATTACGGTCATTCAAACCCACAACAGTTCGGGCGCATGGTGTTCCGCAAGCTCGATAGAGTGCAAGGCGGCGCCTCCTTGGGTACCATCCGGGCCACGTTCGATCTTGAAGGACCCGATCACAAGCCGTTTGCTCAGGAGACACAGGAATATACCTTCCGCGGCGACAAAGATTCTCGTGTGATTGATTGTAAGTTTGTGATTTGGGCCGGCAAGGCACCGGTCAAATTTGGAGACACGAAAGAGGGTACATTCGCTATTCGCCTCGCTCCGCAATTGGATACGCCTTCGGGGACGATGGTGAACTCGGAAGGCGGCAAAGGCGAATCGCAGGTTTGGGGTAAGCGGGCCAACTGGGTAGACGTGGACGGCGTCATCGATGGTCAAAAACTGGGTGTTGCGGTCTTCGACAATCCGGATAGCTTTCGCCATCCCACCTACTGGCACGCCCGTGGTTACGGACTGCTGGCGGCGAATCCTTTCGGACTCAAGTATTTTCTCCCAGACACTAAGCAGGACGGGAGCTATACGCTTCCCCCAGGGAAATCGATTCTCTTCCACTACCGCGTCCTGATTCATGAAGGCGACTACAAAGAGGCTCAGGTTGCAGAGAAATACAAGCAATACGCTGCACATCCCTAAGGGCAGCGGGGTAGCTCATCCCAAACAGAAGAACGGTGACGATATGGACGACAGCAGACGAGAGTTTTTGAAGAATGGGGCAAAGGCGGCGGCTGTGGTGGCGGTTCCCGGGCGTCTTCGTGCGCTGGATGCATCGGCACGAGTTCGGGGCGCAAACGATCGTGTTCGCGTGGCCATTATCGGACTGCGGGGCCGGGGAGAAAACCATATCCAGGCCTATGGAGCCCTGCCGAACGTCGATATCGCGGCACTCTGCGATATCGACGACAACGTAATGAGTCAGCGCTTGGTTCAGGTGCGCAAGCTGGGCCATCAACCGAAGACTTACGTCGATGTGCGCAAGCTGCTCGATGACAAATCGATCGACGCCGTCTCTATTGCCACGCCCCACCACTGGCATGCTCTTATGGCCATCTGGGCAATGCAGGCCGGCAAGGATGTGTATGTGGAGAAGCCGTGCTCGCATAACTTATGGGAGGGCCGTCAGTTGGTGCGTGCGACGGCAAAATACAACCGCATTGTGCAGCATGGAACCCAGTCCCGCTCGCTTGCCTCCATGCAGGATGCAGTGAAAAAGCTGCAGCAGGAATCGCTTCTCGGAGACGTCTATCTGTCCCGCGGCCTTTGTTTTAAGTGGAGAGACACGATTGGCCACACGCCTGTATCGCCCGTCCCCGCGGGAGTGAATTACGACCTGTGGACCGGGCCGGCTCCTCTGTTGCCCTTCACCAAGAATCACTTCCACTACAACTGGCACTGGTTCTGGGATTACGGCAATGGGGATCTCGGAAACCAGGGCATTCATCAATTGGATATTGCCAGATGGGGATTAGGGTTGGGCTTTCCCAACAAGATCTCTGCGATCGGGGGCCACTTCATGTTCGACGACGACCAGCAGACCCCCAATACTTTGAATTGCATCTTCGAATACCAGCGCCCAAATGGGAAACCCACCATGCTCGAATTCGAGGTTCGCCACTGGATAACCAACCATGAGGCGGATATCGGGGAGCGGCGTAAGGCTTTGACCTCCTCAGGCGAAACAGCGCAGGGTGGCCTCGGTCCGATGGAGGGGAGCTACAACTCCGTCGGGAATGTCTTCTACGGATCTAAGGGCTATCTTGCTATCGACAATGCTGCCGGTTACAGCAGTTGGCTGGGAAAAGAGCAGCAGCCAGGGCCATCAGCACCCTTGGGGAAGGAAAACCATTTCGCGAACTTCATTGACTGCGTCGCCAGCCGAAAGAGGGAAGATCTCAGAGCACCTATCGAAGAGGGTCATTTTTCCTCCGGATTGGCGCACCTGGCAAATGCCTCCTACCGGCTTGGAAGAACGCTGAACTTCGATTCGGAAACCCAGCTGGTCAAAAACGATGACGAAGCCAATCTCCTGCTGCGAGGCGGGGATCGAGGATACCGGGCCCCGTTCGCAGTACCGGAGGAAGTGTAGAGTTGCGGAATTTGGAGGTTCTGCCGCGAGGGGTATGGTTCATAGGCTTCCAACGCCGTGCAGAGCCTTTTCCCACGTTATCTCTTGAGTGCTGAGGATCTGGCGGCACGACTCTCTCTTGATCAGTTCAGTCGGGATCGTAACGCGCTGAGGCTCGAGACCGGGTGTGGCAATACGGTTGAGGATCAGCTCGACCATCTGCTTGCCCAGCTGCTCGGGAAACTCCCGTATCGTAGTTAGCCCGGGATAGAGCCAGGAACCGATGGTATCGTCGCAGCCAACGACGCTGATGTCATCGGGGATCTTCAGACCGCTGTCTCGCAGGCCCCTGTAGACGCCGTGCGCGGTCGAATCGTTCCCGGCAAAGATCGCCGTGGCGGGTTCCCCGCGCGCCAGCAGAGACTTTGTCCCAAGATAACCGACCTCGGTATCATCCTCGGAGTCGATGCTGCAGTGACGCGGCAGCAAGCCGGCCTCGTCCATGACATGGCTATAGCCCGCAAAGCATCGTGCAAACCAGGGGGAACGGATATTCCCTACGAACCATATGTCGCGGTGACCCAGGCTGATCAGGTACCGGACAATATCGCGGCCGCCCTGCATATCGTCGGCAAAGATCAGGTCGCTCTTTGAATTCAGCGGCTCTCCCAGCATGTTGTTGCCCAAGGCCACGTAGGGGATGCCCTTGTGGTCCAAGAGATCGGTAAGGTTGGTGGAGTTCGTTCCTGCCAGGAGAACCGCCCGAATCACATCGCGGCGCTGTACTACCTTCGGCAGGTGCAACTCGTCCCAGGGTGCGTGGGGGGAATAGTTGAAGGACAGAAATACGATGTCCCACCCACGCGCCGCGCAACACGCCTCCGCGCCACTCAGAATCCGGGAATGGAAGGGGTGCAGCATCAGCCGATTGCTGAGCAGGAAAGCGAGAGCCTTTGCCTTGTTCCGTTGGGAGAGATCGACGTTGAGATTTGCCGCCGTCTCCAAGACAGCCTTCTGTATAGCCGGATCGACACGACTGTTTCCGTTGAGAACGCGGGAAACCGTAGCAACGCTCACCTGGGCTGCTGCCGCTATCTCCCGAAGGCCCACTTTTCCGCGCTGACGATAGTTTATTTTCATGGTCGGCGATTGTGGAACATTCCGCGAAGCATTTTTCACACATCCCTTCCTCGCTAAGTATATGAGCCCCGATCATTTCTCAGAGAATGAACGCGCGGGTTTGACCGGTTCAACTGCTCCAAGAAGCTTGGCGCAGTCCAGTCCTTAGTGCCACTGTGAAAAAACGTTCCAGATTCAAGAAAATATTCTTGACATGTATCTTGCCGACAGGATATCTAGATACATCTCTATCCCTTCACTGGATACAAACCTGGGCAAGCCCAATTGCTCCCGTTATTCCGGCTCAAGCGATTTTCGGTTTATGGCGGTTCCTGGAGGCTATATGAACGTTCCAAGTCTATGGAAGAAGCTCACACAGGAACGAAAGCTGTATGCAACTGGTATGTGCCTAGGTTTGCTGGCCATCGCGCCAGCCATATTTGCCCAGGGACTGGGAGTGCTCTCCGGCACGGTTGCCGATGCGTCAGGGGCGGTAATCCCCTCGGCCACGCTTACTGCGACCCAGGTCAACACGGGTGCAACTACCACGGTTAGAACAAATACGAGCGGGCAGTACATTTTCCCGTCGTTGCCGCCCGACGGCTACTCCATCTCGGTTACCGCGCCTGGTTTCAAGGCCTATGTTCGGACGGGGATCGTGCTGCAGGCCGATCAATCCGAGACAGTCAATGCAAGTCTCTCGCTCGGAGAGACATCGCAGACGGTGACGGTGGATGCGAATGCCTCACAGGTGGATACCACGACCGGCACCTTGTCGCAAGTCATCGATCGCCAGAGCGTCAACGAACTGCCGCTCAACGGAAGAAACGCCGCCGTGCTCACGGAGTTGGTTGCGGGCGTGGTCTTAGGTCCGGCGGACAATGCGGACCAGGGGACGACCAAAACGTTCCCTGCCGCCGTTACGGTCTCGGTGAATGGCTCGCGCACCGCAGATACGAACTTCATGTTCGATGGCGGGAACAATATCGACGAATATACCAACGTCAATCAGCCGTTTCCGTTCCCTGACGCGCTCCAGGAATTCAGCGTCCAAACCAGCAACTACAGCGCGGAGTACGGTCAGAACGCCGGGGGGGTGGTGAACATTATCTCCAGGTCCGGCGGAGCCGCGTACCATGGCGATCTCTTCGAATATGTCCGGAACGGCATGTTCAATGCCCGCAATTATTTCGCTACTAAGGTCGACCCACTGAAGCGCAATCAGTTTGGCGGTACGCTCGGTGGTCCGGTGGCCATCCCGCATTTGTTCGGCAGTAAGCATACGTTCTTCTTCGTTGGGTACCAGAAGACGATCATTCGCGACCAGCAGGGAGGCGTCAACTCCTTCCTGCCTACCCCAGCCAATCTGGCCGGCGATTTTTCCAATGTGACGACTCAGATTGTTAACCCATTTACGGGAAAGCTCTATCCCAAGAACTTCATTGATCCCTCCACCTTCGATCCCGCATCAATTGCCTTGATGAAAGATCTTCCCAGCGTCAGCAGCAACGGGTCGGTGTTTTACCAAAATCCTCTTGCGCAAGACTTCAACGAGCTCCTGCTTCGCGGCGATCAGGACCTGGGAACCGCGGACCACCTTTCGGCTCACTACTATCTCAACAGCTTTTCAAGCGCTGGTGTCCTCAACCCCGCCAACCTACTCACCTATGCTGCCCAGTCGAACATTCGGGTCCAGAGCGCGCTGCTCTCCGAGACGCACACCTTCACCCCGAGCATCTTGAACACCCTAGTGGTCAATTACTCGCGTGAGATCTCCACCCGAGGTCCGGTGCCAGACGGTCCGAGCATCACCGACTTCGGAGTCAACATCTCTCAGCCATCGATAAGGGCGATCACGGGTGTCTCGGCAACCGGCTTCTTCACCTTGGGCGCGACCGCAGGGGCGGCCTTTCAACGAAACAACTACTCGCTCTCCGATGATGTGCACTGGGTCAAGGGAAGCCACAGCATGGCTTTCGGCGTACATGCCGAAGTCAGTAAGGTCGACCTGAATAACCAATACAATCAGCCGGGAACTTTCACGTTTAGTTCCGATAGAACCAACTACGCTCTCGCTAGTTTTTTGCTGGGAGCCCTCTCAAGCTTCAATCAGGGAGCCGGCCAATACTTCAATGACCGGAATCAGTTCTATGGTTTCTATGGACAGGATAGCTGGCGGGTTTCGCACCGTCTGACGGTGAACTACGGACTGCGGTATGAGCCCTTCAAACCCTGGCAGGAACTAATGCATCGCATCGAGCAATTCAGCCCGGCAGCCTATGCCGCAGGCCGGAAATCAACCGTCTACGTGAATGCCCCTCCGGGAATGCTCTTCCCGGGAGATGCAGGTGTTCCCACGCAAGGCGTACGTTCTTCCTACGGCAATATCATGCCGAGGGTCGGTTTTGCCTACGACGTGCATGGCAATGGTACGCTCAGCGTCCGTGGAGGAGCTGGACTCTTCTATGACACCCGGCAGCCCGCGATCATGAACAGTATTTCCTCGGAAAACAGTCCTTTCTCCCTGTCCATTTCGCGGACCGATCAGGGCACATTCAGCAATCCATATGCCGGGATAACGGATCCATTTCCTGCCCCGGCCGTGGCTCCTGCGAACTTTGTGTTTCCTGCCCCTGTCCAGGTGAACACCTATGATCCGTCGGGTACATTTCAGGTTCCTTTGAACTATGCTTGGAATTTGACTGTGGAGCAGCAATTCCCCATAAACATCACAAGCAGGATCGCGTATGTAGGGGCACATGCCAGCCATCTGTTCGTAGGCAATAACCTGAACCCATCTATTCCTGGCGTGCTGTCCCCAAATGGGACATTGCTTTCGCCGGATCAACGGAGGCATCTCCCGGGATATACCAATATCCTCGAAACAAGCATGAGCGGAAATGAAAGCTACAACTCCCTGCAAGCCACGCTGCAGCAGCGTGCCTGGAAAAGCATAAGTTTCACGGCGAACTACACGTTTTCGAAAGCCATCGATACCTTACCCTACCTGACTATCGATACCACGCCTTCCTCCGGTCCAGGTGCAGCCTATGCCTATCCGATCTATGTGCCGAACTATAAGTCGCTGGACATAGGCCCCTCTGACTTCGATCGTCAGCACGTCTTTTCCGCGTCGTATCTTTGGAAGTTCCCGCGGCTTCATGATGGTCCTCGTGTGCTGCGGGCCGTTGTAAATGACTGGCAGACGACAGGGATTGTGCAGCTGCAGAGTGGAAGCCCGCTCACCATCACCGCAGGATCGGATCGGTCCCAAACAGCACTGCTACAGGACCGCGCTCAGTGGAATGGAAGATCGCCCTATGGGGTAGGAGCCTGCAAGACCAGCGCTCCCTGTAAGAATTTCCTGAATCCCGCTGTTTTCTCGCTGCCATCGGTGGGGAGTTTCGGCAATGTGGTCAAAGGTTCCTTCCGAGGTCCCGGCTACGCTGATTGGGACGGCGGATTGTTCCGCAGCTTCCCCATCCGAGAGGCCGCAACGTTGGAGTTCAGGGCTGAATATTTCAACCTGCTCAACCGCGACAACCTGAACAACCCTATTACTCCAGTGAGTTCTGGCGGCTTCGGCAGCATTACCAGTGCAGTCTCTCCGCGCATTGCACAGTTCTCGGCAAAGCTCTTGTTTTAACAGGGACGGCGGCTTCAGGAGGTGATAGACCTGTTCAGCTGGCCCCCCTCATGTTGTCCTAGAACCGCCGTAGCCAGTTGAGTGTTGAAGCTGTTCTGGACGCCACGGTTCGTTGGCAAGAACTTTGAACAGTCGACGTACAGCTAACAAGTTTAATAGAGGAGCGAGCAGCATGAGGGATGGCAACGAAGAGGTAAGGCGGTTCCAGGTAGGAACAATGAGTGTGGAAGTTCACCCTAGCCGGGAGTCGATGGGAGCTGCGGCAGCTCGTGCGACAGCGGAGGCACTGAAGGAGCTGTCCAAGAACCGTGAGAGTGTCGCAGCGATCTTCGCGACAGGTGCTTCGCAGCTCGACATCCTGGAGGCCCTCACCAGCATGAGGGGGCTGCCATGGGATCAGGTCTGTGGGTTCCACCTCGATGAGTACATTGGGCTGCCGGTAGATCACCCGGCGTCTTTCCGTGGCTATCTTCGGAAGAAGCTGACGCAGAAGGTTCCAATCAAGGAGTTCTACGAGGTGGATGGAACCGCTCCGGACGTCGAGCAAATGTGCCGTGGGTATGCACAGAGACTGCGTGCCTCGGATCCACAGTTATGTTTGCTGGGCATCGGGGAAAACGGACACCTTGCCTTTAATGATCCCGATACGGCAGACTTTTCCGATCCTTTGGACGTGAAGGTTGTTCACCTGGACGCTGCCTGCCGGCAACAGCAGGCGGCGGAAGGCTGGTTCGACCGTCCGGAGGATGTTCCGGAATATGCTGTGACACTCACGATTCCAGCCGTGCTTCGGGTGCCAAAGCTGATTGTCTCCGTGCCGGGAGGCAGAAAGGCAAGCATCATTCTGCGAACTCTCAAAGAGGAAATATCGACGGCTTGTCCCGCAACCATCCTCCGCACGCATCCAGGTGTGACCGTGTATCTGGACGCGGATTCAGCCGCCCAGCTGGACCGCATGATTCCATCCCGCTGAGAGCCGATTCGAAAGCCGATCTAAACCCAACCTCAGTCTGCCTGATCAGTAATCGTGGCGCGGGGGACGCAATCCTAGGTTAAAGGGAGATCCCGGTACATGGCCGGGATTGCTGTGAGGATAATCAATGCGGATGAAGCAGGCTGGTACCGTAAAGTCGAGGGCAACATAGATGCTGTCTGTTGATGGAAGCCCGCAACCAAAGGCGCGGGTAGGGCAGAAGGTTCTGCGTGCAGGCCGGACAAGATGGTGGATCGTGTGGACGCTGTTCTTCTCGACGACCATCAATTACATCAGCCGGCAGACCTTCTCGGTCCTGTCGCCAGTGATCGCCGCCCAGTTCCATTTCACCCATACCGATCTTGCAAAGATCATTGGGTCATTTCAGCTCTCTTATGCGCTTACCTGGCTTGTTGGAGGCATCTTCCTCGATGTCATAGGCACCCGGATCGGCTTAGCCGTGGCCGTGATCTGGTGGTCCCTGGTGAACGTTCTGATGGGGTCTGCCAGTTCCGTATCCGGCTTCGTCGCCTTTCGGTTCATGTTGGGTATGGGAGAAGGGTTGAACTGGCCGGGAGCCAGCAAAACGGTAGCGGAGTGGTTTCCGAGTGAGGAACGCAGTGTCGCCGTGGCGATATTTGATAGTGGCTCCAGCATAGGAGGAGCTCTGGCCGCACTTGTGATTCCATGGATCGCCATAGCGTTCGGCTGGAGATGGTCGTTCGTCTTTTCAGGCGTGCTCGGGTTTGTCTGGCTGCTGCTCTGGTTGCGCATCTACCATCCTGTGGATCGGCATCCGCGGGTAGCCCCGGAAGAAATCGCTTTGATCCGTGCAGGCCAGCAGATGCCATCGAAGTCGCGAGAGAAAGGCCTGCAACGCTGGCTTACCTTGCTGACCAACCGGAATGTCTGGGGTGTTGTGCTGGGCCGTGCGTTTACGGATCCTATCTGGTGGTTCTACGTCTTCTGGCTGCCGCAGTATCTCAGCGATGCTCGAGGCTTCAGCCTGAAGCAGATAGCTCTATTTGCCTGGATACCCTTTGTCGCAGCCGATCTTGGGAACTTCACAGGTGGATTCTTATCCGGATATTGCATTCGACGGGGAATCTCAATCGTCCGAGCACGTACTGGGGTGTGCCTTGTGAGTTGTCTGCCTATTTTAGCCGGTATACCCGCGGCACGCGTACATAGCGCCTCCGTAGCCCTCATGCTGATCTGCTTCGCTCTGTGGGGTTACGCAAGCTGGTCGACGATGGGTCTCACTTTACCGTCAGACCTGTTCCCCCAAGACGTCGTTGCGACAGTAACAGGGCTCAGCGGATTCGCAGCCGGTCTCGCGGGCGTAGCCTTCACCTTCGTCGTCGGGATTACGGTAGATCGATTCTCGTACGGCCCAGCCTTCCTGATTGCCGGGCTCATGCCCCTCGTCGGAACCGTATGTTTACTGTTCTTCATCCGCTCACCCTCTGCGCACTCAGAAGACCCCGGCTTGCAACCCTCGGCTTAGAGCCTGTTTATAATTCCGTCATCTTGACCGGAATCCCGCGGTCCATCGCAAGCGGAGTGGAGAAAACCCTTCGAGAGTCGCGGTGCGGCAGAGCGGGGCCACCAAAAAGACATCTTCGAAGCAGTCGACCAGAAAGCCGGAGACATCTCAGAGAGCGCCGCCAAAGAGACGCCCACAACGAGTTTCTCGACCGCTTTGCGCCGATCCGCGACGGAATTGAACGCTGCGGGAGCTGGCGACGAGGGAACAGACGCTGTAGGAGCAAGCAAAAGACCGCCGGCCGAGCTTGATGCTGCATCTGCTTTGCAGCCGTTGTATAGGGGCTTCTGCAGCCTTCACAACATCGGGCTTGGAGAAATCACACGGTATTTCCGTATCCCGCTGCTCCGGGTGTAACACCTGCGGGGCTAGCGGTAGTGCCGAAACATTTTGCTTTCGGGAGAATAGCGGGAGCAACTTATCAAAGGAAACAGAAATCGGTAGGCCACAGGGGACAACGCTATCTTCTTCCGGGAAGGGGATCCCCTTCGGCTTGGCAGATTTGTGACCGAAGGATTCCGAGGTTGTGGGCGAGGATGGACGAGGACCCTCCAAGGGTGACCTCGAAGCCGGTGGCGAGCAGTTCGCGCCTGGCGGGCATGTGTCCGGGAGACCGTAAAGGATCAGGTCCAGGTTTGTCTCTCCGGCGAGGGTGATATCGGACTGCGTTTCTCGGGTGGGAAGGGGTGGGTCGCCATCGTGTATCTCCTCGGGCTGGATGTGGTATTGATGCGGGGGGAGAACACCGTTATTATTGCTTGTGTTTGCTTACGTTTGCTGCCAAAGTTACGAAACAGGTCACCTGCAAAGGAATTCGTGTCTACACTTACTCGCTTCACGTCTCTGAGCGCAGAAGAACAGAAGGTTCGCGGGCTGAGCTTTACGCCGCGTGAGATTACCCAGCAGCCCAACACCTGGACGACCACGCTCGAGATCTTTCGTCGGCATCAGGCAAGCCTCACAGCGTTTCTCGATGAAGCGGGCTTGCGGAAGTCGATCGAGAAGAGGCCGGCTGTGATGCTGGTCGGAGCCGGAACCTCTGACTACATCGGCCAGGCCCTGGTTCTGCTGCTTCGGCAGGCCTGGGGCTGCGAGGTCTCAGCCTGTGCGAGCACAGAGCTTCTTCCGAATCTCGAAGATTACATCGTTCCTGGCCGCCGATATCTGTGGATCTCGTTTTCACGCTCGGGAGACTCGCCGGAGGGCGTTGCGGTGCTCGAGCGGGCAATCGAGCAGTACCCCGAGATCGCCCACCTGATCGTGACCTGCAATACAGAGGCGCAGATGATTGCGGTCTGTAGGCGTGCGGCGCACAGCTGCGCGGTGGTGCTCGACGACGCGGTGAACGACCGCGGCCTAGCCATGACGAGTTCGTTCACCAACATGATCGTGATGGGCCAGTGCCTGGCGCATGCCTGGTCGATCGAGGAGTATGCCACGGTCCACGAACGCCTGGTGCGTGCCGGCCGCGATCTGCTGGAGACGGCCGCGGACGTGGCTGACCATGCCGCATCCCTGGACTTCGACCGCATCTGCTTTGTGGGGTCGGGGTCGCTCGCAAGCGTCGCCCGGGAGTCGGCCCTCAAGGTGCTCGAGATGACGGCGGGACAGGTGAAGACGATGTCCGAGACTGTGCTTGGGCTGCGTCACGGTCCCATGGCGGCGCTGGATGTGAAGACGCTGATCGTTTGCTTCGTCTCGGAGGAGAAGCGGCGGGCGCTCTACGCGCGGGACCTGCTTCTCGAGATCGGCGGAAAGCGCATTACAGGCGATCGGATCGCCATCGGGCCGGCATCGGCTGCGGCGGATGTGGCGCCCTGCTGTGAGATCTACCTCGGCATCGAGAACGGGATCTCCGATCTCTACCGGCCGGTGCTCGATGTGCTTTTCGGCCAGATGCTGGGACTGTTCTGTTCGGTGGCCCACGGTCTGAAGCCGGATACGCCCAGCCCGGATGGCGTGATCAATCGCGTCGTCCAACCCTTCCAGATCCACTGAGCCCGGCCTTGTCGAAAGCACTCCGGAATCAACTCGCGAAGCGAAGATCCGGGACCCCAACGGGCCTCTGTTCCGTGTGCTCGGCGCACCCCTGGGTCGTGCGTGCGGCGGCAGAGCAGGCGGCGGAGACCGGATCGCTTCTTCTGATCGAAGCCACCAGCAACCAGGTGAACCAGTTTGGCGGATACACGGGAATGCGACCGCGGGACTTTCGCGAGTTCGTGCTCCGGCACGTCGCGAAGGCTGGTCTCCCGGCGGAGAAGTTGATCCTCGGAGGCGACCACCTGGGCCCCAATCCGTGGCGCGGCCGATCGACGCAGGAGGCCATGCAGCTGGCCGAGGCCATGGTCGCGGAGTACGTCTCCGCGGGCTTTACCAAGATCCACCTGGACGCGAGCATGGCCCTTGGAGGCGACAGCACGCCGCTCTCGGACGAGACCGTGGCGCAGCGGGCCGTGCAGCTCTGCCAGGCAGCAGAGGCCGCGCGAACAGCAGGTGAGGCTCCACTCTATGTGATCGGGACGGAGGTGCCCGTACCCGGAGGCGCGACCCATGCCCTCGGCGGAGTGGAGGTCACCTCCGCGGAGGCGGCGCAACAGACCCTCGAGGTGCACAAGCATGCCTTCGCCAAGGCCGGCCTTGAAGAGGTCTGGCCCAGGGTCCTGGCCCTGGTCGTCCAGCCGGGCGTCGAGTTCGATCATGATTCCGTGGTTTCTTACGACCGGCAAAAGGCGCAACCGCTCGCCGCGTGGCTCGACCGACAGCCGGAATTGATCGTCTTCGAGGCGCACTCGACCGACTACCAAAAAGCATCGGCCTACCCGGAGCTGGTCGAAGATGGCTTCGCCATCCTCAAGGTCGGCCCGGCGCTGACCTTTGCCATGCGCGAGGCGCTGTATGCGCTCGCCGACATGGAAGTCCAGCTTGTGCCCGAGCCGCAGCAATCCTCCCTCGCACGCGTCGTCGAGGACACCATGCTGCGATACCCGGCAGACTGGCAGACCTACTACCCGGGATCCGCCGCAGAGCAGCATCTTCTGCGCGTCTACAGCTACAGCGACCGGATTCGCTACTTCTGGCACCGGCCGGAGATCGTGGCCGCCGTCGACCGCCTCATCGCAAACCTCTCTGCGGTCACCATCCCCGGGACCATGTGCAGCCGGTATCTCCCCGCCCAGTACAGGCGCCTCCGCGATGGCATCATTTCCCCAGATCCCACCTCCATCGTCGTCGATGCCGTACGCGACGTGCTCCGCATCTACGCCAAAGCCTGCAACCACGAATAAATCCGACCGGAGTCAAGCCGTCCCGACAGCACACCCGAGAAGGCCAGGCAAAATGCCGAACCTTCGCATCCGCCCAGCCCTTGAGCCTTCTACTAGAATATCAGTTCCAGATCTCCAGACTGACCGTTAACGCACCGGCTCTGCCTCCAGTGTAAGCACCTGAAACGGCTGCAAAGTGAAGGTGTAAGGATCGTGTGCCCGGAGCTCCAGGGGCAGGCTTGCCTTATCTGCATTTTCGGGTGGTGTGCTCGGTATTGCTGCGCTGCACCCTGAGGAAGTTCAAAGGCCTGTTGCACGGTCGATGTGCATGCTTTGCGGCTTAGCCAGGGGATTGCGTAAGACCGATCTCGTAGCTCTGGCCCGTGCCGTAGTAATGCACTCCTGCTTCTCGCGGTCGTAACCGCTCCATGGCGAGAGCCAAACGCCGATACCGAAGCCATACTGCTGCGCCATGGACCGCAATGGTGTAAAGCCATTGGGAAGTCGCGATCAAACTGCCACAGAGAGCTCGTGTTGTCCCATCCGTCGTCCATGAGGAAAGAATCCATGGTGACACCGCGCTTGCGCACGAGTTCTTCGCCGGAAGCATGCATCCGGTCTAATACATCTGCAGCGCCAAATCAATTTCACTCGCCGATGTCATACCACGTGTTGTAGTGCAGAAATGTCCGGTAGGGGTGCGCCCGCTCCAGTTCGAGGTACGCGAGAAAGTCTCGACGCATTCTGGCCCGGGCGGGCCACTCCTACAACCGATGAGTACTTAAGCGTCTGCCCGGAAGGTACGACTGCTGAGGCCCTTGCCGGCCTGCTCGCTCCCGCGGCTCTATCCGCACAGATCGATACTGCGACCGTAGCTGGCCGCGTTGTCGATGCTAGCGGCGCAACGGTTGCGGCCACAGACGTTACGGTCACCAACACAGAGACGAACTTTGCCTATCATGCAAAGAGAACACCAGCGGCGCATGGACGATAAATCCTGTGCATGTAGGCACGTACCGTCTCGTTGTCACGGCGGAAGGGTTTAACAGGTCTGCTGCCGGACCTTTCACGCTGAGCGTGCAGCGGCGGCAGCAGATTGATCTGTCGCTTCAAGCCAGCGCCGTAAGCTCGATCGTCGAAGTGATGGCCAGTGCTCCCGTCCTCAAGACGGCCGCTTCGGAGCGCAGCCAGCTGATCAACAGCCGAACGATGGAGATGCTTCCCATGAACGGCCGCAATCCAATCTGCGCCGGAGAGCTCTTCGATACCACGCAGACACAGAGCGCGGCCCAGAGCCCGAATCGGCTACTGCGGCGTCCCTTTCGGGGTACACGGCCTGCGGAACACCTTCCAACGTGATCCCGGCGACAAAGCTGGACATCCTCGGCGTGAAGCTGGTCCTTCTTTATCCTCTTCCAAATGCAGCCGGTTCGGGTTACAACTTTGTCCCGTCCGAAGCCTTCTTCAACACTTCTGCGTGCCTAGACCCTGCCCTCGGTTCATTCGGCAATGTGTCTCTGGCTCGGTGAACGGCTTGAGCTACGCGGAGAGTTCCACAACACCTTCAATCACCCAAACTTCCTCTTCGCTGGAGCCGGACCTCAGAACTCCAACAATGCCACCGTATTCGGATCCTCGAACTTTGGGTTGTGACCGCTGCGCGTGATCCCAGGCTGATCTAGATTGGTGCCAGGTTTTACTACCAGGACGAGGTGTATAGCTCCCAAGCATGTTTCAGGCGAGCACGAGTTTGCAGCCGAAGGATCGGATGCGGTCCTGCATGGCTGGGGCAAGGGCTGCGTCGCTGATGACCACGTCGACCTCGGAGAATGTGGCGATGAGAGACATGCTTCGCTTGCTGAACTTGCTTGAGTCCGCGACAACGATGATTTCGCGGGCGGCGCGGAGCATGGCGCGATTGGCCATGGTCTCGTCGAGGTTTGTGCCACTGATGCCGAAGTCGGGATCGCATCCCGCACCGCAGAGGAAGAGCTTATCGGCGGAGAACTGTTCCAGCATATCTTCGGTCGCCCGCCCCACGACGGAGGCGGAGTCATTGCGAACACTGCCGCCCATGATGATGGTTTGGATGGTGCGCGATCCCAGCAGTTCTACGGCGATATTCAGCCCGTTGGTGAGGACCTGGAGATGGCGTAGGTTCTGGAGATGCCGCGCCACTTCGAGCGTGGTCGTTCCTGAATCGAGGATGATGGTCTCGCCCTCCTGCACAAGGGTTGCGGCCATGGCTCCGATCCTCTGCTTCTCCTTGGATTGGCTGTTGACGCGCTCCTGCACCGGCGACTCGCGGAAGATGCTGTCCTGAATAACGGCTCCGCCGTGCGATCGCTGGATGACACCTCGCTGGTGCAGTTCGTTCAGATCGCTTCGGATGGTGACGGCGGATGTGCGGAAGCGGCGAACGAGGTCATTGACCTTGGCCCGTCCTTCGGATCGCACGATCTGCAGGATCTGCATGCGGCGCTCCTCGGCCATCATGCCCTCGGGCGCATTCTCGCTGCCCATCGTCTTCTTCATCTCTCGACTCCGTTCCACACATCGGCCTGATCCAAGCATGCGCTCCTATGGCCTCCCTATGCTAGCGCGTTCGGCGAGCGCCCGTGCTCTCGCCCGGACCTCAAGCGCGCTAGCCGACATTCTCTGTGAAGTGCAGCGAGAGACCGCACGAACGAGATCGGAGACAGCGCCTCAGATGCGAAGGAATACCTTGTTGCGATACATCCAGAAGAGGATCAGCCAGTAGATACCCAGCGTAAGAGTTCCAAGAAAGACCGGCTCCAGGGTGGTTCCAAACAGGTTAAGCGCAAATCCGAAGTTGGTGCGGAAGCTGCTCTGCACGAACCCCTCGAAGAGGTGCGCAATCAGGTAGGCTGCGATCGAATTGATCCCAACCACCACCAGCGGAAACGCCAGGCGCCGGTTCTGCTTCACGTCCACGACCCAGGAGAAAACGATCAGGTAGAGAAAGCAGACACCGCCGCTGAACAGCGTCCAGGAGGGGGTCCAGATGCGCTTCACAATGGGGCAAATGCCCGTAAACTGCAGCAGCAGCGCCGCCGCGATGAGGGCGACGGCGGCCAGGATAAACCGGCGAAACGGGATCTTCGGAGCGGCCGCGATAAACCACCGCCCCGCCGCCAGGCCGAGCAGCATGGTGCCAAGGGTTGGGATGAAGCTGAGTGTGAGATACCCGCCATCGTTGAACAGGAACGGCTTCGGACGGGGAAGCCGGTTCAGAAACCAGACGTCAAAGGCTTGTCCCAGATTGTTGTTCTTGTTCCAGTGCGAGGCGAAACCGGTGTAGAGGTGCTGATGCCAGTCTGCGGGAACACCCACCGCGGCGTACGGAAAGTTTGGGCCCCGAGCCGGGTAAAGCGCCCATGCCAGCCAATATCCGAAGAGCAGCGTGCCTAGGGCCGTCCACTGCCAGCGCGGTCGAACATAGCTGAGTAGAAACAAAACGTGTACCCCAGGCCGATCTGCGTCAGCGTGTCTTCAAAGGTGAAGTTGGTCGAACTGCTCCCGATCGATCGTAGAAAGATCCCAAGCGCCACCAGCAGAAAGCTTCTCCAGATCGTATGTCCCAGCATCCGTTCAAAGCTCTCTCGCCGCTTCTGGCGGCTTCGCACCGAATACGGAAGTGCGACGCCGACTAGAAAGGTGAAGGAGGGCTGAATGGTGTCATGCAGGCTCATGCCGGACCACTCGACGTGAGACTGGCTATACGAGAGCAGTTGCCAAACAATGCTGTTCGGGTAAGACTTTGCGACCTTGGCGAAGCTGAGGACCTCGCCCATCATCAGCAGCATCACAAAACCTCGGTAGGCGTCGACGGCAACGTTGCGGGGCGGCTGCTGCTTCTTCTCTTCTACTGCCGGACCGGTCATAGCACATCCTCCTCGGATCCCCTCCATGGGCATGGAGGAGACAAATGCCGATGTCTTTCACTTGGCTGCGGGTGCTTCCTGAAGGTGGCCCAGTGTAGCACTGGCCCATCGCTGCGACGCTATTTAGCCGTCGCACCCATCTTTCAAAGTTTTTCCTTTGACACGGCTGGTCCTCTCCACCTAAGCTGCAAGCGAAAGTAAAGCTTGCGAATGCTTTCAATATCGGTGCCCATGCAGATCGGCATGGAACTCATGAATGCGGAAACTAGCTGGGCCGTGCGGTCCAAATCAAGGGAGAGCGAATGACGCTTGGTCAGCAGATGGAGTCATGGACGCGGCGCAGGTTTATGCAGGTGGGCGCCGTCACTGCCGTAAGCGCAGGGCTTGCACCTGCAGAGGCTGCCGGGGCGCCTCGGATCATGATCGGAGTTCCGTTTGAAAAGCGAAACCCGCGCCTGGCCTTGATCGGCACCGGTGGCCGGGGGACCTCTCTGCTTGGAAATCTGCTCGCCGCAGACGCACAGGTGGTCGCCCTGTGCGACATCGTCAAGCCAAAGGCAGAGCACGCCGCCAGCCTGGTCTTGGCGGCCGGACAAAAGACACCGGACCTCTACACCGACGGTCCACACGCGTTTGAGACCATGCTGCAGCGGTCCGACATCGACCTCGTAATCGTCGCCACCCCCTGGATCTGGCATGCAGAACAGGCCATCGCCGCCATGAAGCACGGCAAAGATGTTGCCATCGAGGTGCCTGGCGTGCGTACCCTCGAGGAGTGCTGGGCCATCGTCCGCACCTCCGAGGAGACACGCAAGCACTGCATGATGCTCGAGAACTGCTGCTACGGCTACAACGAAACCCTGATCCTGCGGATGGTCAACGCCGGGAAGTTCGGAGATCTGCTCTACGGAGAGGGAGCCTATCTCCATGACCTCCGCCAGGAGCTCTTCTCCGATGTCGGAGAGGGCCTCTGGCGCCGCACCGAGCACACCCTGCGCAACGGCAATCTCTACCCCACCCACGGCCTCGGCCCCGTCGCCAACTACATGGGCATCCAACGCGGGGATCGCTTCGGCTATCTGGTTTCCATGAGTTCGCCCCAGCGTGGCCTAGATGCCTATCGCAAGGATCACCTGAAGGCAGGCGATCCCCGACTCGCCGAACGCTACGTCACCGGCGACATGAACACGTCTCTGATCAAGACTGCCCGCGGCCTCACCATCACCGTCAAACACACCGTCTCGACACCCCGCCCCTACGACCGCATCAACCTCATCGCAGGCACAAAGGGCATCTTCGAAGACTACCCCCCGCGCATCTACTTCGACGGGCAGAACAAAAACGAAGCATGGGGCCCCATCGACGTTTGGAAGCAGTTCGAGCACCCCTTGTGGAAGAAAGAGGGAGAGACCGCCAAAAAAGTCGGCGGACACGGCGGCATGGATTACCTCATGCTCTTCCGCCTGCTCGAGTGCGTGCGGCAGGGAATTCCCCCCGACATGGATGTCTACGATGCCGCCGCCTGGTCCTCCGTGGCGCCGCTTAGCGTAACGTCCGTAAGTCGCGGAAGCGCGCCCGTCGAGTTTCCAGACTTCACCCGGGGAAAATGGCAGGAGCGACACGCCTCAGCCATCGCTTTGCAGGACGAAGCCTAACCCAAACGCAGCAAAGATCCGAGAGCGAGAGAGATGATGGAGCGAGATCAGGCTACGGCGGAAAGCGGTTCCAAGGACAAGTTCGTCGATATGGTGAACGCGAGAGCGGAGGTCAGTCTCTCCTTGAGCGACTTCAAGCCGCGCTCCTCGCTCAAAGTTCCCTGCCATATGGTCGAGCATCCGCGCTTCCCTGTAATCGACTACCATAACCACCTCGACTCCCAGGATGCAGGGGATCTGCTCAAGATCATGGATGCCTGCGATATCGAGTTCCTGGTCAGCATCACCATGCAGACCGGCGACGCCGGTCTCGCGCAGATGGACCGGCTCCGGCACGCTGCCCCGGATCGCTTCTCAACCATCGGATGGATGGATTGGAGCGGCGTCGAACGGGATGACTTCGCAGCCGTCACCTGCAATCGCCTGGAGACCATGGTCGAGCATGGCGCCTGCGGCATCAAGTTCTGGAAAGATCTCGGCCTCAGCGTTCGCGATCGCACAGGGCAGCTGCTCCGTATCGATGACGAGCGGCTCGCGTCCATCTTCTCAAAAGCCGCAGACCTGAACCTCCCCGTCATGTTCCACACCTCCGACCCCGACGCCTTCTTCGATCCTATCGATCCACACAACGAGCGCTTCGAGGAACTCGCCGCACACCCTGAGTGGAGCTTTCACGGCGCTCCCGTCTCCAAGCGGCAACTCCTCGAACAACGAAACCGAGTCATTGCCCGGCACCCAGAAACCACCTTCGTCGGCGCCCACCTCGCAGAGTCCGGCGAAGACCTCGATTACCTCGCCCACCTCCTGGACACCCTCCCCAACCTCCAGATCGATATCAGCGCTCGAACCCCAGAACTCGGCCGGCAACCATACCGCGCCCGCGACTTCTTCCTCCGGTATGCCGACCGCATCCTCTTCGGGACAGATCTGCTTCCCGACGTCGAGATGTACCGGCTCTACTACCGCTTTCTCGAGACCGCCGACGAATACTTCGAGTATCCAACCCACGCCTCACGACAGGGCCGATGGAACATCTACGGACTCTTCCTCCCAGACGACGTCCTCCGAAAGGTATACCGCGAAAACGCCCTCAAACTCCTGCCCAACCGCCCCTAACCACCCGGAATCAGACCGGCGGCTACCCATGAAGCTTTTGTTGAACGCTGAATGGAGCGGGCTGTGCTGCAAGAGTTCAGTCAACTTTTCTTCCAAAAATTGCACCCACACATGCGCTTCTTCAGGGGGTCAACTCATGAGTAAGGGCACCATGCTTGGAACCAGATTATCCTGCTGCACGCTCCTCGCTGCCAGCCTCTCACTTAGGCCCGTGGAACTTAAAGCACAGCAAGTAGAGTTCGAGAACACACTTATGCCCCAGCCGGCGAGACTTACTCCCTCGACCGGGGGGCTGATTCTCTCAACCAGCTTTGCCGTCAACGTTCATGACACCAATAACCCACTACTCCAGGCTGCCACACAGCGCCTCTTGACGAAGCTTGAGGCAAAGACAGGAATTCAGCTTGACCGGGATCTGAACTCGCAGGCTCCGTCCACCGTCAGCATTGAAGTTCAGGATCAAAGCCCCGTCCGTCCGCACCTGGGCGTGGACGAGAGCTACATCCTGCACATCGACAGCAATGGAGTCCGGTTGCAGGCGAAGACGGTGTTCGGCGCCATGGACGGGCTAGAGACCCTCTTTGAGCTTGTGCAGGTTCAGGGCTCGCAGTTCATCCTTCCTGCGATGGACATAGTAGATGCACCGCGTTTTCCGTGGCGTGGTCTCATGCTCGACCCGGGAAGGCATTTCCTTTCAGTCGATCAGGTGCTGCGAACGCTGGACGGTATGGCTGCGGTGAAGTTGAACGTGCTGCACTGGCATCTCAGCGAGGACCAGGGATTCCGCATCGAAAGTCGACGCTTCCCCAACCTGCACCAACTAGGTTCCAACGGCCTCTATTACACGCAGCAACAGGTTCGACAAATCGTGCAATATGCCACCGAGCGCGGCATTCGCATCCTTCCTGAATTCGACATCCCGGGCCACTCAACTAGCTGGATGGTTGGCTACCCCGAACTCGGCAGCCAGCCCGGGCCATACAAGGTCGACTTTCACAATGGGATCCACAATGCCGCCATGGACCCCACGCGTGACTCAACGTACGAGTTCCTGGACAAGTTCTTCGGTGAGATGGCCGAGCTCTTCCCCGATGAGTACTTCCATATCGGCGGGGATGAAAGCAACGGTAAAGACTGGCTGGCCAACCCGGCAATCGTGCAGTTTATGCATCAGCACAACTTGAAAGACAAGGAGGCACTGCAGGCATACTTCAATCATCGTGTGCAGCAGATCCTCGCGAAGCACGGCAAGCAGATGGTCGGGTGGGATGAGGTCCTGCATGCCGATCTTTCACCCGACGTTGTAATTCAGAACTGGCATGGAACGGAGTTCCTCGTCAATGCGGCACGGCAGGGCCACCGCGTGATGCTCTCAAAGCCCTACTATCTGGACCATATGTACTCCGCAGCCGATATGTACGCTGCCGATCCTGTTCCGACCGGATCGAGTCTCACCCCAGAGCAGCAGCAGCTGGTCGTCGGGGGAGAGGCATGCATGTGGGGTGAGCAGGTCACTGATCTCACGGCAGACTCCCGCATCTGGCCACGCTCAGCAGCTGTGGCCGAACGCTTTTGGTCGCCAGCCACAACCCGCGACGTGGCCAATATGTACGGTCGCCTTGCAGTGATGTCCCTTCGGCTGGACGCGCTACGGGTGACACAGATCTCCACTCCACAGCGTGGTCTACGGCAGCTTGCCGGTGGTGAGCGGGATGCTTCGGCGCTCACTGTCTTCACGTCTGTCCTGCAACCGGTGGACTTCCATGAGCGCGCTCGCGAGCAGCATACTTCAGAGCGCACACCCATCGGTCGCCTCGTGGACTTCACAGTGCCGGATCCGCCAGCACGGCATGAGCTCCCAGACATGGTTCACGCTTATCTGGAGACCCGCGCCCACGGTTTGCCAACTCAAACCAGTGCGGCGCAGTTGAGGAGCCTGTTCCAAAGCTGGTTGGATGCATCTCCGACCGTAAATGCAACTGCGGAGCACAGCCCTCTCTTGGCAGAAGTAAGTATTCGCCGTGCGGAGTTTCCAGAGCTTGCAAGACTCGGCCTGCAATCACTCGATCTTCTCGCATCGGCCCGTGCCGCAAAGCCGGATTGGGCTTCCGCGCAGCAAGCGCTGCTCACACAAGCAGCACAGCACGCTGAGCTCGTGGATTTCATCGTACTCGACGCTCTTGGAGATCTACTGCATGCTTCGGCCCAGAACGGTTCCAACTGAGGTTCTACCCGCCCGTCCATGACCAGACGCCTGCCGAGAATCTGCATCATGAATGAAATCATGTCTCCAGAAAGAATCCAATGAACACCTTCGCAAACCGCGGCCTCGACCTCGCGTCGCTTGCAACCATGCATCAAGAAAAACGTGGATCAGGCAAGCGGGCCTACATCTGGCTCGCAAACGTGGTCCATGCGAGTGCTTGTGCGGCCGTTCTGAGCGTGTTCATATCCGGGGCAGCGCGAGCTCGGGCTGCAGATCCTCCGCAGGCGAGAACTCGCCAAAGCCTTAATGCCGGTTGGCTGTTCGAGCGCCAAACTCACGGCACGGGTGAACTTGGGTCCTTTGATCGCGAGACTGTCGATGCCTCAAAGGTTGAGCCGCGACTTCGGGACGCAGTGGTGCCGGCCTACGATGATTCCTGGTGGAAGCCTATTGATCTGCCTCATACCTGGAATGCCTTCGACGTCAGTGATGAGCAACCCGGCTATTGGAGAGGCATCGGATGGTATCGGAAACACTTCACCGTGGATTCGAAGTTCGCAAACAAAAGAGTCGTTCTGGAATTCGAAGGTGCGAATCAAACCGCAGAAGTGTGGCTGAACGGCAAGTATCTGGGCGTCCATAAGGGCGGATATACCGGCTTCTCCTTCGAGATCATGCCGAAGTGGAATGCCGACAACGTACTTACGGTCAAAGTGGATAACCTGTTCGACGCTACAGTACCCCCTACGGTAAAAACAGACTACAGCTTCTACGGAGGTATCTACAGAGGTGTCTCGTTCCTGATCACGGACACAACGTTCGTCTCCGATGTGTATTGGACAACCCCCGAGGTGAGCGAGACGGCGGCCAAGACCGACTTCCATAGTCAGGTTAAAAATGGAAGCGGCCGCGCCGTGCAACTCACTCTAACGCAGGAAATCATTGACCCGAAGGGCACAGTCGTCGATACGGTTGCGACCCCTATCAGCATTGACGCTGGGCAAACGAAGACTCTGACCCAGAGTAGTAGAACGCTCGCAAACCCCGAGCTGTGGTCGCCCCAACAGCCGAATCTCTACCATATCCGGACGGCGCTCAGAGAAGGTTCTCGTCTGTTAGATGTCTGCGAAAACCCACTTGGCTTTCGCTGGTATCGTTTCGACTCGCAGCGTGGCCTCCTCCTGAACGGAAAGCGGTTTCAGATTCAGGGAACCAACATGCACCAATCCTATCCCGGGATGGGTGACGCAGTGCCCAAATCACGGTTGGTGAAGGACGTCGAATTGGCCCACGATATGGGTGCCAATTTCTGGCGAACCTCTCATTACCCCCACGATATCGCAATGATGGATGCGTCCGATCGTTTGGGAATGATGGTGTGGGAAGAGTTACCCATTAACAAAGAGATAGGGAATACCGACAGATATATCGCGAATAGCTCCAACATGGTTCGGGAGATGATCCGTCGCGACCGTAACCACCCATCGGTCCTGCTCTGGGGAATCGCGGGCGAGATCAATGCTCCTCTGGATACTTCCAGAAGGGTGGTTCAAGCCGTCACCGAGCTATATCGACAGACCGACCCGACCCGGCCAGTCGTCATGCACGCCCCGCGCGGGGAACCGATCGAGGCTTTGGTCGATGTAGTCGGGGAAGATGCAGGCACCGAAACCGACAAGAAGCATGTCCAACATCCGAACCGGCCATATATGACGGGGGAGTACAGTGCCGCACTGATCGGACGTGGCCTTTACGGTACAGGAGAGTATACGGAGGAGCGCGGTCTTGAGGCCCATGAGAAGTATCTGCGAGCTCTGAATCAACGTCCATGGATGGCTGGCGGATGTATCTGGAACGAATTCGACTACGATGGCGAGACGTACGATCCAGTGATCCCCCATGTAGTCTCGTTCGGCATGACAGACATCTGGAGGATACCTAAAGAGACCTACTACTTCTACCAGAGCCAGTGGACGGAAAAGCCAATGGTGCATATCGTGGGCCACTGGACATGGCCCGGGCAGGAAGGGAAGATGCGCAGTGTAACCGTGCTGAGCAACCAGAATGTAGTGGAGCTATTTATCAGTGGGAAGTCCCTGGGTGCCAAGACGAACGTGTCCGGTACAGGATTACGATATCCACCTCGTGTGTGGCAGGTGCCTTACGTCCCCGGTGCGCTGAAGGCGCTGGTTCGAAGCGACGGCAAGGAGATAAGCGATGAGGAGAGGACCGCCGGTCCAGCTTTTAAGATTGTGCTTGAGAGCGATACATCCCAGATCAGGTCCGGAGATCCGGAAAGCCTTGCTTACATCACGGCATCGGTTGTGGACGAGTCCGGAGCGATTGTGCCCGGCGCACAACCTGCAATCACATTTACCTCCTATGGTCCCGGACGGCTCCAAGAACAAAGTTGGCTCGGGCATGGAACCGGGCTCACCTGGAACGCAGTCGATGCAAGAACGCGAGTTGCGTTCCGCTCCACCTCGCGCTCCGGACGAGCAGTGATCTCGGCTTACTCTCCCGGACTTCGAACGGGACAGACCCACATCACAGTGACCGCGCCCGGGAAGCCCGACGAGATGAACTATATAGACTTGGCTCCGAAGGACGAGCTTCAGTAAAGAGTGTTGAGGTGGGCCCAGAACCCGAGAGTAGACCCTCGCCGCAGTTCCGCTTCCGTCCCTGGGACGTACCCGCGCTGATGTCGCTTCCTCGTGCGGTTCCGCCCTCCCCTCGCCCGTGGAGGCTAACCCCAAGTCCGTGCCTCTCGACACTGGTCTTCGGGTCGGCCCGGATCCATGGAGACCATGTCCCCGCCCATGTGGAAACAAAGTCACAACAAAATGCTTGACACGAAAGGATCCGTAACCCATGCTATCTGGTATCCCGAAGACCGAGCTCCCCGTTGTGCTTCTGCCCCATTTCATCCTGTTCTGGAGGTTGTTTATGCTCAACTTAGGTTCCAATCGCCATCTACACAGCATGCGTCGCGGCATTACCGGCCTAGGCGCAGCTTTTGTTCTCCTTCTTGTGCCTTCGCTTTACGCGCAAAACGTGAATGCAATTCTGCGCGGGACCGTAACGGATCCACCCGGCAGCGTCATCCCAGGAGCTGCCATCGAGCTTCTCGAGCCAGCAACCGGACAGGTTGTGAGACACACAACGTCATTGGCGAACGGCGATTACGAGTTCGATGAACTCAGGCCAGGCACCTACGAGTTGCACTGCAGCGTGGGTGGATTTAAGACTTTCGTCGCGAACAACATTATTCTGGACACCGGTGCAACACGACGTGTGGACGCACCTTTGGCTCTCGGTGAAATTGCGGATCAGGTGACTGTTTCGGCAGGCGCAGCCGTGATCAACACGGAGACCGCAACCATATCCGACATGTTCACCGCGAAGCAGCACGAGGAATCACCGCAGGTCCAGCCCTATCCCAGCACCTATGCGTTGCTGACCACCCTCGCCGGTGTACAGGGCGGCAACGGCACCTATCCCATCGCTGACGGACAGCAGCAGGCGCAACAGACGCAGACCTTCGATGGTATTTCGAATGACCTTGCTGGCCAGCAAAGCAACAATGCCTACTTCTTCGAACAGGTTTCCGCCACACTCTTCAACGCCCCGGCCGAAAGCCAGGTACCCGTCGAAATCAATCAGGTCACCAAGCGCGGTGCCAACGCCTTGCATGGAAGAACGACCTACCGAATCTACGACTCTGTTCTTAATGCCCAGGGTTATTTCGACACAAGCAAGACGCCGTACCTGCAACACGAGTGGGACCTAGAGGCATCCGGTCCAATCTGGAAGGATCACACCTTCTTCTACGGTGCGTGGTTCGCGCAGCGCATCCCGCTCGGGACGTCCTACCGGGCCAGCGTACCGACGGACGCTTGGAGAAGTGGCGTCTTCTCCACCCCCATCATCGATCCCACCAGCGGTCTTCCATTCCCGAACAACACAATACCCGCGAATCGGATCAGCTCCGTGGCCTCTGCTGTGCAGGCCACCTACTTCCCTACTGCAAATAACGGGACACGGGCGCCGGTCAACAATTACGCCTTCCATTTTCCGTTCAACAGTGATCTGTATAGCGGAAACTGGCCCATCGTCCGCATCGACCACAATCTAACCAAGAGCAACACCGTCTTTGTGCGCTGGCTGATGCGTCAAACCCCTTACGTGCTCGACAACGGCCTCCCAAGCCTCATCTGGACGCGCCTGCGTCGAAACCAGCAATGGGCGCTGGGCGACACCCAGATTCTTTCGCCGACTCTCATTAATAACTTCCGCTTCGGCTATTCCAGCGACTATATCGTCGACGGGCAGACGGAGGCGGGCCAGACTCCGCCCGACGGAAGCAAGGTGCTCTCAAACATCGGCCTTCAGGGAGCGAATCCCAGCGACCTTACGGGACAGGGATTTCCGGAGATCGACATCTCAGGCCTCACGTCTCTGAGCGATGTAGCGGGTGGCGTGAAGTCGGATAATCATATCCTCACCTTCAACGACACGGTCGTCTGGCAAAAGGCGAAGCACGTGCTGACAGTAGGTGGCAGCGTTCAACAATTCCGCATCGCGGAGGGCGTTGTGCCGAACTATGGGATCTTCACGTTCGACGGTTCGATCACGGGCAATCCCTATGCAGATTTCCTGCTGGGTCTGCCGCAATCTTCCCAGCGGAGTTCCCCCCTCGGGAGCCGCCATATAAAGCTGACCGAATATGGCATCTTCGCCGAGGACTCCTTCAAGATCTCTCGTCGACTTAGCCTCAACTATGGCTTGCGTTGGGATCTGTACGGAACTCCAGCCGCCGACGACGGTCTGATGTACAACTGGAATCCCACTAACGGCGATGTGGTCGTCGACCCGTCAGCCATCGCAAAGGTAAGCCCGCTTTATCCATCCAGCATCACAGTCGTCCCGGGCCAGGTTCAGGCCACATCGGATAAGACCAACTTCGCGCCTCGGATCGGAGCCGCCTACGAGCTCAGCAGCCACTCGGTTGTGCGCGGTGGCTACGGTCTCTACACAGCGCGGTTTGCTACCACCGGAGCCTTCAACAACTTTCTTCCAATCAATCCACGACTCGGCTCCACTGGGCCCTTCGCCATCAGTCAGATCTATCAAAACGTCGTTGTGCCCGGACAGCCTCCGCTCCTGTCCTTTCCGAATCCCTACCCGTCCAGCACCGCGGACGCACGGGTGCCCAGCCAGAGCGTGATCGGCTACCCGCAACAGATCAGCCACGGTCACATTCAACAGTTCAGCGGAACCTATGAATACCAGCTCGGACAGATTGGACTCCGCGCCTCTTACCTCGGATCCCGCAGCAGCGGGCTGAATTACACCGTCAACACGAATCTACCCCGGCCAGGTAGAGCCCCCTTCACCGCCAGCAGCAGACCCTATCCGCAGTTCGTCAGCACCAACATGATTCGTTTCGACGGAAGTGCGAAGTACGACGGAGTGCAAGTCGAGGCCAGGCGCCGCGTGGCCAGTCTCAACTTCGACGCGAACTATACCTTGTCCCGGAGTCTCAATAACTACCTCGACACGGAAAACCCCTATGATGTCCTCAGCCACTGGGCAAACGATGGCCTTACTCGCCGCCATTATGCCGTTGCAAGCATCGTGTGGGCACTTCCGTTCGGCCATGGACGCCGCTATTTCGGTTCCGACGGAGGTGTAGCGGATCGCATCGCAAGTGGATGGTCCACCAGCGTGATCACCTACTTCGCCTCGGGGCAGTATTTCTCTCCCTCCTTCAGTGGCGCGGACCCGGCTAACACCGGCACATTCGGCGGACTTCCGGACCTTGTCGGAAACCCCAACGACGTTCCCGCAGGAAAGACCATCAACAACTGGTTCAACACCGCCGCGTTCGCGGTTCCGCAGCCGGGCCACTTCGGTAATGCGCTGCCGAACAGCCTTGAGGGACAAAATCTGTACGTCACCAACCTTTCGCTCACCAAATCGCTTCCGATCACTGAGCGCATACACTTCATCTTCACCTCGCAAATGGCGAATCTGTTCAACCACCCCCAGTTCCTTCTGCCAAGCGGAAATATCTCCGTCCCCGGTGGAAACCAGTTCACCACTCAGCTAGGGGTGTTTGACTCTCTCGAGGGCGGCCAACAGCGACAGATCACATTCCTGGGCGGCTTCACCTTCTAGGTCTGACCTGCTCGTACAAACGGCCCGACTCCCAACACGAATCTACTTGGAGTCGGGCTCGCGTTATGACTGCAGAGATAAGAACCGGGCTTTCAGGTGAAGTGAAACTCATACGCAGGTCGCCCTGCAAGCATTGGAATCGACGCGATCGACAAGCAGATGCGGCACACTCTGCAGAGACCTTGAACCTCCGAGCGGGAGCGCCCAGCTTGCAACCCTTCGCCCAAGTATCGGCACGCTCGCACTTGGGCTCCGGCACGCAGTGTTGTACCCGCAGGTAGCCGACGCGAGCACCCGGTCTACCTATCTTGTCTTTCACCCCTACAGGAGAACCTATGTTCAATATTCGACGATTCGCGCTGGCCGCAGGCTTTGCACTCTGCACGGTCCTCTGCGGCCCTACAGCTACAGCAGCTACGCCGGTCGCGGGCAATACCGCGCCAGCCTGGAACGGCCTCGCTCTTACCCCACCCATGGGCTATAACAATTGGTCCTATTTCCAGTGCCACATCAACGAACAGGTGATTCTTTCCCAGGCGAAAGCCCTGGTGAGCACGGGACTCGCAAAGAAGGGTTACGACACCGTCACCATTGACGACTGTTGGATGGCCAAGACTCGCGCACAGGATGGAGCCCTCGTTGGCGATCCGACGAGGTTTCCTCATGGCATGGCGTGGATGGGAGAGCAGATTCACGGGATGGGACTCAAATTCGGGATCTACGAAGATGCAGGAGATGAGACGTGTGCGAAATTCCCGGGATCGTGGAACTTCTTCCTGAAGGATGCCGATACCTTTGCAAACTGGAAGGTCGACTATATCAAGCTCGACGGCTGCAATCTACCTGCCGTCCCTGGGAAGACACAAGAAGAGATCTACCGGTACACCTATAAGGCATTCAGCGATGCAATTTTACATACTGGCCGCAAGATGGTGTATTCCGAATCCGCGCCGGCATATTTCGAGGAGATGCCGGACGATTGGTATGTAGTATTAGGCTGGACTCCGAAGTTCGGGAATTTGTGGCGCGAAGGCGCCGATATTGCACTCGGCCAAGAGTCTGGTACAAGCAAGTGGCGCAGCCTGAATTACAATTATAGGTATAACGTCGGTCTTGCGAAATACGCTGGTCCGGGACACTGGAATGATCCAGATTTCTTGCTGGTCGGCGACAGCGGTCTCACGCCTGACGAGATGCAGACACAGATGTCTCTGTGGGCAGTCATGGCGGCGCCTTTAATCAGCAGCACAGACCTCACAAAGATCAGTCTCTCCGCCCTCGCGGTCCTCGGCAACACGGATGTCATCGCCATCGACCAAGATCCAGCGGGAGTTCAAGGTCACATTGTGCAGTTTGGCCATGACTTCGAAGTGCTCGCCAAGCCACTTGCGAACGGTGACGTAGCGGTGGCGCTCTACAACAAGGGTGTAGTCCAGAAGAAAATATCAACGACCGCCCGGCTCGTAGGCCTCAAGAGCGGGTCTGCGCTCACCCTGAAGAACCTGGTGTCCAAGGCCGTCATCACATCGCACGACACAATCGAAGCAACAGTCCCGTCCCATGGGTCAGTCCTATATCGGGTGTCAGCGCGATAGGTGTTCATAGGCATTCTGGCTTGCTATCTTTGGTTGGAAGTCGCAATGGCGGCAGCACGGCACAGTGCGCGATGTCCGATGCAAGCGGGTTCAGGCTGATGAAATCTGGTGCTTCGTGGGTGCGAAGGCAAAGAACGTTCTGGTAGCCAAAGAGCAGGACGACTGGGGGACGGTTGGACTTGGACGGTAATTGAAGCTGACACCCAGCTTTGCTTCTCCTCCTTCGCCCGCATCCACAAGACGTTCCGCATTACCCCGGCGATGGCTGCCTGCATCTCTGACCACGTTTGGTCCTGCGAAGAGTTTGCTGCTCTTGCGGGCTAGAAGAAGCTGAGCCGCGCCATGTTGTTCTAAGCTTGCCATCCGAGAGCGGCTGGTCATACGCAACCGTCTCGACTACCGGATGGTCGTAGGTTTCCTTGTTCCCACATGGTGCCGATGATATGTATGGACCTGGACGCTGTGGACGCTCGTTCGGCGACGTCGCAAAGATCGGCGGCACGCTGAGCGATGAGGCCCTCTCGGAGCGTGAAGGTGTCGCCGGCACACGGCATGCTGGCGTCGAGTGCAGTTTGCTGAAGCTGGCGCTGGCGTACTCGGCCACCATGATCTTTGCTGCGGCCATGGCCTTAGCCGCGCTGGACCTTGACCAGTAGGGCGTTCCGTCGAGAAGGGCTTGTTGGACCGAATGACCCAAGGGTGAGCAGAGCAGCCTGAATCGATGCCTCGCATGGCCGGGTCGGCGTGGTGCGCTGCCAAGTGGGCCTGGAGCCTGGTCGACATCAGGGGTCCTCCGTATTGAGGGCTGGATTCGGAGCGCGATCGTGGTGCTGTCCGAGCAGCCTACCCAGGCGTGTTACCTGATGCTGCTCTGCTGAATTTTTCGTTGAGGATAGCTTGACTTGAGATGGAGCTGAAGTCTACGCTAAATCGAAAGTAAACGGAACAAAACGATACATCAAGTTGCTCAGCGAAGATCGTGTGACCGGGGGGACGTTCTTCGACGACTTTTGTGGGCGCGCGCTTCGCGGAGAGCGGCGAGGATCTGGCGTTTCTCTGCCGGACGATGGTTCTACGCAAGGTCTACCGGGACAATGCACTGAAGCTGCTGCCGCGGCTGGCTTCGAAAGCTAAGCGGCGCTAACCAGGCGCATTCACCTGTTCGGGGATTCACGTGTCTTGTAACTCATAAGGTGCCCAATTGGTAAGAGATGCTAGCCGGAGAGCCTTCATAAAGACGGCGGCAGGAGCCGCTGTGGGGACCAGAATCTCTGGCCGGGAAGTTCACGCCCATGGTGAGGAACGGCCTCCGTGGTTGTTTGTGACCACGCGGAATTACGCGGACGATGTGTCACCTGAGCAACTTATCTTCCCCACGCCGCAGGAGATTGCCGGATCGGGGAGCGATTTCGTCTTTGATGATGATGTGTTCCTTGTGCTGCCGATCGACGCTTCGGATGGTGACGTCCATCTCGCGACCTTTCTGGCCCATGAGTTAGCTGATCAATGGCGATTATTTGTGAAGACGGAACGGTTGGCAAAGATCCCTGCTGGTGGCAAGTTGATCGTGATGGGCACCCTGGACAATGCCCTTGTGAGGAGCTGCTGCTCAGAAGCAGGGTTGATGGAGAAAGTCGAGAGTCTGCCTGCGGAGGGGTACGTTCTACATACAGACAGGCGACTGGTGCTGATTGCGGCCCGCGACGGGCGTGGCGCCTTTTATGGGTTGCAGTCGCTTCGTCAGTTGGTGCGAGGGCGGGATCTGGAGCGACGGGTTCGCGGCGTGTCCATCCGTGACTGGCCGGACAAGCCGTTTCGAGGGATCTACCTCTTTGTTCCGGGCCGCAACCACATTCCATTTTTCAAGCGATTCGTCCGGGACTTTATGGGGTTGTACAAATTCAACACCCTGGTTATGGAGATGAATGCCTGCATGAGGCTGGATCGTCATCCTGAACTGAATGCCGGTTGGGTGGAGTTCGCGAGAGACGTGAACTACAGCGCGCGGAATTATCCTCTGCATCCTATTCACGAGATGGAGCAGAACTCGTCACACCAGGATGCAGGTGACGGAGGCATTCTCGAGAAAGAGGAGGTCGCCGATCTAGCTGCCTGGGTCAGGTTGCATCAGATCGAGTTCGTTCCATCACTTCCGTCCTTCACGCATAGCTACTATCTGCTGACAGGACATCGCGAGCTTGCGGCCGTGCCGGAGGATAAATGGCCGGATATTTACTGCCCCTCCAATCCGAAAAGCTATGACCTAGTGTTCGAGGTGTATGCGGAGTACCTGGAGGTTCTGAAGCCGAAGAGTGTTCACATCGGACACGATGAGCTGTTTGTCCCGATTGAGACCTCGCTTCATTGCAAGGACAAGAACATCGGAGAGCTTTTCGGTGAGGATGTTCGAGCAATCCATAATTATCTCGCTCGGAAGGGTGTAGCAACGCAGCTATGGGGAGACATGCTGCTGGAGTCAGTGCGTGGGCGCGGGCCGAAGATGAAGAGAGCGCCGGATGGCTGGAGATATTCGACTCCTGGGGGTCTGACACCCGAGCAGGTTCAGAGACTGATACCTAAGGACTGCCTGATCTACAACTGGTTCTGGAAGAACGAACCCGGGCAGCGCGTCTCGGCCGAGGCGAACGAAGCTGAACTGGACAGGATGGGATTTCGGCAGATCTTCGGCAACTTGGAACCCGTTATTGAGGACTACGCCAAGAGGAAGAAACTCGCGACGTTACTGGGCGGTGCGGCATCCGCGTGGTTTGCGACGAATGAGGTTGGCTTCGGCAAAGATCTGATGGCTACCTTTCTCGGTTGCAGCAACACTCTTTGGACGGGGCAGGTTATTGACGGAAAAGCGTTAGCCGGGCTGGTCCAATCTCTACTGCCCACAATCCGCGCGGCGCTAAGCGGGATAACACCGCCGAGCCGGACTGAGGATGTTGTTGTTCCGATCGATATCTCGAACAGGTTCAACGCCGGTGATTCCCTTGCGATCGCTAAGCTGGATCTGTCGGAGTTGGCCGCTGCAAGCGTTGCTTACAAGAAGATGCGGTTCGATCTTCGGTCTGCAAACGGCATGCGTGCCATTGTTGTCGGAACGGAGGGACGGAACAAGACTGGTCTTCCGCACGGTGTGGACGGGATCTCGGTGGCAGAGGCCCCGACGAGCCTGATCTTTTTGCATGCGGCAGCACGGCCAGCCTTGAACCGCGAGAGTTACAGGTTGATATGGGACCAAGAGGACACGGCGGACCTCTTGGGGTGGTATGAGGTTGTGTATGAGGATGGTCTTGTGATCCCTGTCCCGATCCGCTACGGCGTGAATATTCTGGAGTGGAACTGGGACGAGCGTGTCTCCGCGAATGATTATTGCTATGGGGCGGACGCTGTGGAAGTGGGTAAGAGGGTGCGAGAGCGTGTGACTTTCTTTGCGTATGAGTGGATCAATCCACGGCTGGGCAAGGTGATTCGAGAGGTTCGCATAAAGGGCTCGAGCGGATTTCAAGGTGGCTCGGCAGACTACGACAATGAGGTCGGGCCGGTGATTGCCAGCAATGCTGTGATGCTGGTGGCGATGAGCATGGTGAAGAGGCGCGGCTAACAAAGTTGGCACGATTGATCGTAGTCATGGATGTTCGATCGGAGGTCTACGCGGGGTGAGATGGGAACCGGAGTTTGAATGCGGCGTAAAGGATCGAGACTGCGGTGGGTCAAGGCGACAGGCCTGGTTCTACATGGCTACCGATGGGCGCAGCGGCGATACGACCGTGGGTTTTCTGCCCTTCACGGGAACTAGATCTTCGGAAGATCATTGACCGAATACGGGCTGAGTAGCATGGCGTTTTCTGTCTGCACCCGAACAGGCGGGTGCGGAGCTACTGGGGAAGGCATGGGCTGCTACGCTCTTGCCGCATCTTTCGCAGGCACCGGCCCGAGCGGACTAAACGAGCAGATCGAAGAAATTGTACTGGCTGAGGAAGGAGCCTCGCAGGCGCGTATCGAGGAAGGCTTCGGTTCCTCCGGAGGACTGGGTCGAGAGCGCTCCGGTGATGTTGCCTGCTTGCGCGCATGTGATGATGTCCTTGCCCTCTAGGAATGCGCGGAGGAAGCCTGCGTCAAAGCTGTCGCCAGCACCGATGGTATCGACCGGGACGACGGTGAGCGGTGGAACTTCGGTGTTGTGGCCGGTGTGATGGACGAGCGCTCCGCGGGGGCCGCGCTTGACGATGATGGTGGGCACCTTCGAGGAGAGGGCGGCGATGGCAGAGTGTACGTCGGCGGCTTTGGTGATTCGTAAGATCTCCGACTCGCTCGGTAGGAAGATGTCGACATAGGGGAGAAGGTCATAAAGCGGTGCCGACCAGTGATCTTCGGGGTCGTCGTTGGTGTCCATCGATATGGTCAGGCCCGCTTGTTTGAGGTGACGGAAGAGATCGGGCAGACCGGCGTGGAGCCCTCTTTGCAAATAGAGGGAGGAGAGATGAAAGTGGCGTGCCTGCGTGAGGAAGTCGAGATCGAGGTCGGCGATGGTTAACTCGGCGATGGTTCCGGGATAGGTGAGGATGTGGCGCTCTGCTCCGTGGGGCAGGAGGATGGTGACGCCGGTGGGGAGCGTGTCGTGCCTGAGGACGTGGGAGGTGTCTACACCGGCGGCCGTGAGGCGGCGAAGTGCAATGCTGCCGAAATCATCTGTGCCGATGAGGCTGGTGAAGGCGACGCGCGCGCCGAGCAAGGCGGCGTTGTGCGCGACGATGGCAGAGGAGCTGCCGAGTGTCGCGCGGAAGCCGCTGGCGAGGATCTCGACTTCGAGCTGCATGTGAGCCGGGAGCCCGTAGAGAATGAGGTCGAGGTTGAGTTCGCCGGCGATGGTGATGTCGAAGGGCTTCTTCATGGTTTCATTCCAAGCGGGTGTTTGAGGATTCAAAGGTGACTAAAAGTTTACGAGGTTGCCCGGCTATGGGGTTTCGGTCGCGGGGATCTCTGTTCTGCGCATGAGCCATGCGATAAGTAGTCCCAAGCTTATCCAGGCGGTGCCGCGATCTGGGCGCTATGGCTGAGGTGAATCCAGATGAAGAGGCAGACGAGGATGCCGAATGCTGGAAGAGAAATGGAAGAGCGACCTTCTCCTTCCTGCGGTACTTGTAGTGAACGAGGGTTGCTGCGTTGACGCCGATGACGCCGATGAAGGCTCCAAAGTTGAGAAGCTCGGCTCCCTGCTCGTAGCTGAGGAGGAAGGCGCCGGCGAGAGCGATGACACCGACGATGTTTCGAGCGGCCTGACTGCACCAGATTACGCAGATGACCGGGTTCAGGATGTAATCCATCAGCATGGCCCAGCCAACGATGTATCCGGCCTTTGGATGGAGTTCTTCGGAGACGTAGCTGAAGGCGGGGCCGGCGCTCGGGTAGACACGAGCCATGCGGCCGTAGCTGACGGCCGTGAGCAGCATGGCGAACATGGCAATGAGGATGGTTGTGGCGACGTGCCCGTGGGCGATGTTGCTGACCATACCGTAGATGCCCATGGGGGCGGTGGGCAGGACGATGATGATTCCGTAGACGACGAGGTGCCACAGCTTCAGGGACCGTTCGAAGCGCGGAGGCTCGGCCAAGCCAGTGCTGATCTCCTTCACTGTTTCTCCCAATCTATGTTTGTTGCTTCATCTTTCGTTGTACACGAGGGAGAGAATTTGGGACAGAGCTGAGTGGAGCTGACGCGGTGAGGCAGAGCAGAGTGCAGGGCCGCTGCAGGTTCGAATTTGTGCTTGCCCTCAGGCCGCCGACCGAGTTTGCACCTCAAAGGTGGCAGAGGTGCTGGCGAGCACAAAGGAAGTAAAAAAGATGCAAAGGCGCAGTATCCGATGCTAGTGTTGCAAGGCACCACGGAACCTCGGAGGGAGCCGCTATGGGCGGCCCGGTGTGGTTCGCGTGAAAGATGGCTCGGCGGAGCTTAGGGAGGCAGCACAGGAAGGAATCGGCGGGAGATGCTCCGGGGGCCGGTGTTAGCTTGATCCCGGGCGTGTGACGGCTCGGGCTGGAGCCATAAGGTCGGCGACCGAGAGGATGGGACTCAGTCAGCCGGGCTGGAGCTTGTGCAGTATGAGCCGCAGAGCATGCTGGATGTGCCGCAGACGGCGGTGGAGCGATCGAGGGCATCCGGTGATCGACATCCACACGCACATTACCGTGTCGGCCAAGGAGGAGAACGGGGTTTCGATGGCGTCGGAGCGCACGTACCTGGGACCCCTGAAAAGCTTTTGCGAGTGATGGACCGGAGAAATATCCGGTTGGTGAGCTTGGGCGACAGCCAAGCAGGGCGCGGGCTTTCCTCGAGAGGTACCAGGACCGGGTGCTGTTCGAAACTGACGCCACGCCGAACGTCGACAACTATCTGCAGCAGGTATTCGGGGATGCACTTTACGAAATCTACGATCGATTTCTTGAGACGGATGATGAATACTTTGACTATGCGCCCGGCGAAAGTTCCGCCACAGGGTCGGTGGCGCATCTGCGGACTTCATCTGCCCGACGCCAGTTTGCGAAAGGTTTACAACGAGAATGCGATGCGGGAGCTGGGGCTTCGCTCAAGTTGAGGCGAAGCGAGGACGTGAGTTGGCCGGGAAGGGTCTGCCAGAAACGGATGTGGCGATGCGTGAGGTATATGCGTTTTGATCAGAATGCTTGCTACATGCATGCTCTGCAGGACGTGTGCTTCCCTGGCGAAGGGTGCTGCTATCTCGGATAATTTTGAGAGCCTGTTCAGCCCGAAAGACGTGACGTTGCAGACCGATCCTGGATCTCCGTTCTGGCAAGAAGCGAAGCCAGTGTATGCGGAAGTAGACAACTACGGGAAGCCCGTGCGCAGTGCGCGAACCGAGGTTCGATCGCGGTGGACAAGGGGGAACCTGTACCTGCTTTTCAGTTGCCCCTACGAGGATCTGTCATTGAATCCTATGCCGGTGAAGACGGTTGAGACGAATAGTTTGTGGAAGTGGGACGTGGCCGAGCTATTTGTGGGGACTGACTTTGCGAATATCCGACGGTACAAGGAGTTCGAGGTATCGCCGCAGGGAGAGTGGGTCGATCTCGACATTAATCTCGACCTTCCGGACCACACTGTGGGGTGGACTTGGAACTCCGGATTTCAGGTTGCGGGGCGGATCGATCGCCAAAAGAAGATCTGGTACGGGGCCATGCGAATTCCTTTCTCTGCTCTCGATCATGATCCTCCGCTAGCCGGTCGGGTTTATCGAGCAAACCTCTTCCGGACTGAGCATCAGAAGGCGGTTGCGTGGAGAGCGCCGATGAGTGAGACGTTTCATGCGCCGCAGAGATTTGGTTCTCTGAAGCTCGTTCGAAAATAGCGGATGCAGAACTGAAATGATCTCGGGAGATGATGGTGTATCGAGGAGGAGGATTGCGAGGCGACCTCGCCTCTGCCCTTGCTGACGAACGCCTACGGCAATGGAGGTTGGAGTAGCCATAAGAAGGCTTGCCCAGTCGCTATTGTGGTGCAAAGTATCCAGTCCAACCGCTCGTGATTTATGGGCGAAGGTAGTCATGTATATAACTTCAAAAGCAAGCACCACACAGCCTTATTCCCTTGCGCATCCGTGCGACCCTGATCGATGATCGGATTCCCGAAACTGATCCACCACTAGCTTTGTCTTTCCCCCTCGATGACCTCAAGGAAGACTGGACCCTACTACCTGGTAAGAGGCTGATACCGCTTGGTGCCCCAACGACTGCACGTACCCTGCCCTACGACCCACCTATAGCCCAGACGCCCTGTTCCGACGGGGGCTGCGTGGCCTGCAACGTTTGAGCTATGGAAATTACCTGGCGAACCTCATTTACTCAGAACAGACCACCAGTTGATGGTCTGAGTCTGGGATCCCTTGAGTGACACGTGCCAAGCCCCAAAGCGGACAGCAATTCCCGTTCGGAACGATCGTTCGCCAGATGCCATCGGATCAGCACGGGCACTCCATGGTCGAGTTTACGTGTAGTCAATGCGGTGCCCTGCACCACTCTCAATACAGCAGGATCCGCACTGCACCCACCAGGTCATGGGGCTGCCTGAGTCGGATCACCTTCTTCAAGATCTTCGGGAACGAGCCGGCGGCCCTCGATCCGACCTCCAAAGCAGGATTTGAAGATGGCAATGGAAGGCGGCAAAGTCGAAGCCGCTCGTTCATTCGGGATCCGTGAGATCACTGTCGGTTTTCTGATCCCGCAGGAGAAAGAGCGATTGCATGACTTACCATCCGTGAAGCCGCTTCATGGAACTGCAGGTCGGTGATGGCTCTCTCTTCAACCGTCTTCCTTCTTGGCGCGAGTTGCAATGTTCGCAACTTCGGAGACGACTGCTTACCAAATGTACGCAGGGTTAGGCTGGTCCACAAGGGGGGATTGTGGATCGTCTGGCATTGATCGGAGGGGACGTTGCGGGTGCTCCCGCAGAGATTCTCTCTCGAAAAGCAAGCCTCGGAAATGCCGAGTTGTATTCGAAGGTCAGGCAATCAGGCTCTTGCCGAGGATCTGACTTTCAGGGACAACCCAGTTCACGGGACGCCGACCACACTGGCTACAATAGACCGATGAAGAAGAAAAGTATCTTGATCTTCTTGGGTGCGGTGCTATGCCCTATGCTCCACGGGCAGAGTGTCGAGCAAAGCGTCACGGTTACAGCTGACGCTGGTCCAGACGAGAGCATATCGCAGTCCTTTATGGCGCTGGATCGGGACTGCAGAGTCTTGGTCAACAAGAGAACGGATGCAGTACAAGCGATTCCGGCCTGCAAGAAGGTCGCGGACGAAGCCGATAAGTTTGCTCCACAATCGCATTTCATCACCAGACGGGCAGCTTACGTGTTCTACACGCTCGCCCTTATACAGGGCAGGCAAACCGTGGAAGCAGTGATGGTGGGGAACAAAGCCGTGCTGTCGTGCTTTTGGGGCACGATGACGGGTCAGGTTCCAGCGCTGCGTACAGCGTGCGAGCGCAAGCGGAAGCGATGGCTGGTGATCTGGCGGCTGCGGATAAAGACCTTGAGAGGGCTGAGACATTTGAGCGGAACGCTCTTAGTGGCCCGGCGGGGCTGTCGCTAAGCGGAGAGTACACCAAGGTTCTCAAGGGACTATTGAACTTCCATTCTCAAGTTCTCACGGCGCTCGGCAGGCAGAGCGGAGCCGACATCAAGCTCGAACAGCAAAGAAGCTTTAGCTTGGATTGAAGACGCTGCGGTGCTGCGCGAGAGACGGCGTATAGGAATCACCCATGCAATCGGAGTTGTCGTGGGTGACCTCGATCCGGAATCAGGACGCGGTTGATTTGAAGTGCCACCAATGCGGGGGGCGATGCTCGCCACATGCTACAAACGTGACATGTTCCGGAAACGACTTCTTTGGTTGACGAAATGCTTGCTTTACTGTGTGCTCGGAATGTTCGTCGCGGGAAGACTATCAGACCTGCTGAATCCGCTTATTTGGTGGGCATTACATCAGAGTGGAACGACTTTCCTGCAACGCCCTTTCTTCATTGCGGCCTACTATCTTGCTCTCATCGGGGTATATGGATTTTCTCTAGGTTTGATCCCCATCCATCGATTGCAAGAACTTCTAGCCTCTTCTTTCGGCAAGTTTCGATTCAGATCTCACCTTCGGCCAGAGATGATCTTCAGCCGTCCGTTGCTCTGGGCATGGGTCCCAGTCGGCCTTGTTCTTGCGTTTCGTCTATTGACTTTCTCACTTCGAAGAGATCATAGCGTTCTCGGATCAACGACATACGGTGAAAGCCGCTATGAACATTTCTTTGCGCCCTTAAACCTTCATTCCACGTCCGATCCATCTGCATGGATTTTTGACCGCTTCGTCCTAACTGGCCCCACTCTTTTTCTCCTCGCCTATACCGCTGGGGTCTGGTTACGTCATCACTTTCCAGAGCGCCCGGCCAGTCCAACTGAAGCACCGGAAACGCCAGCGAGCTAACTCTCTATTCTCTGAAACCACCCCTTCAGCCGAGTACGTCTGTGTTCCGCCGATTCAGAAACTCTCGACGTTGCGGAAACCGTGACCTTTTCTGGAAGGGTTGAGATGCAAGGCGTTTCGCCTCAACATGGCAAGAGCGTGGCGTACATAAATTTCCCTTCTTGAGGTGAGGCCAGGAAGCTCGAACTGCTCCAGCAGGCGGGCTCCGAGACTGTGATTCCATTTGGGAACAATGACCTCGTGAAGTGAATGATCTGACCGACGCTCATGTAGTCGTGCAGCCGCTTATCCTCCGCAACATTAGAAAGCACAGTAACACCGTGCAGACAAGTCGAACATTGAGATTTGAAACTTAGAGTGATGAGGAAGCAATTTGAAGTAACCTGCTGTACATGCGTTGATCAAGAAAAATCAAACCACTACACAAAGAGCCCCATCCGGTAAAGGATGGGGCTCTTGGATTATGCCGGCGATCACCTAATCTCCCACACACTTACGCGTGCAGTACCATCGGCCCAACGAGGCTTAACTTCCGTGTTCGGGATGGGAACGGGTGTGACCCTCGCGGTAAACTCACCGGCAAACTTGAGATTTTCGCTCTCGCGATCTTCCACAACTGAATAGATTGGTTTAGATGTTCTTACATCGTGCGCTTTATCCAAAAGTTATAACTACAAAGCTTGTATTGAATGACTCCAGAACAGTGGACTTACATCATCACTGCGCAGAGTAAATTCTATGGACAAGCCGAACGGGCGATTAGTACTGGTAAGCTACACGCATTACTGCGCTTCAACCTCCAGCCTATCAACCAAGTGGTCTTCTTGGGCCCTTCATTTCCCTTTTGGGTTGGGAGATCTCATCTTAGAGCGTGCTTCCCGCTTATATGCATTCAGCGGTTATCACAACCGAACTTCGCTACCCAGCCGTGCCCTTGGCAGGACAACTGGAACACAAGAGGTTCGTCCATCCCGGTCCTCTCGTACTAAGGACAGCCCTCTTCAAATCTCCTACGCCCACAGCAGATAGAGACCGAACTGTCTCGCGACGTTCTGAACCCAGCTCACGTACCACTTTAATAGGCGAACAGCCTAACCCTTGGAACCTTCTACAGCTCCAGGATGTGATGAGCCGACATCGAGGTGCCAAACCGAAGCGTCGATATGAACTCTTGGCTTCGATCAGCCTGTTATCCCCGGCGTACCTTTTATCCGTTGAGCGATGGCCATTCCATACAGAACCACCGGATCACTAAGGCCTGCTTTCGCATCTGCTCGACTTGTAGGTCTCACAGTTAACCACACTTATGCCTTTGCACTCGACGGTCGATTTCCAAACGACCTGAGTGTAGCTTCGCGCGCCTCCGTTACAATTTAGGAGGCGACCGCCCCAGTCAAACTACCCGTCTTACTATGTCCCTCTCCCCGATAAGGGGAGCAGGTTAGAATCACAACAATCGCAGGGTGGTATCTCACCGTTGGCTCCACCGAACCCAAAAGTCCGGTATCAAAGCCTCCCACCTATCCTGCGCAGCAATGGCCGTAACTCATAGTAAAAGTATAGTAAAGGTGCACGGGGTCTTTTCGTCTAGCTGCGGGTAACCGGCATCTTCACCGGTACTACAAGTTCGCCGAGCAACTCGTTAAGACAGTCGAACGATCGTTACTCCATTCGTGCAGGTCGGAACTTACCCGACAAGGAATTTCGCTACCTTAGGACCGTTATAGTTACGGCCGCCGTTCACCGGGGCTTCAATTCAAAGCTTCGCCTTGCGGCTAACCTCTCCTTTTAACCTTCCGGCACCGGGCAGGAGTCAGCCCCTATACGTCGTTTTTGACTTTGCAGAGACCTGTGTTTTTGTTAAACAGTCGCCGTTCGCGTTTCACTGCGGCCACTTTGGGCTTGCACCCTAGTGGCGACCCTTCTCCCGAAGTTACGGGTCTAATTTGCCGAGTTCCTTAACGAGCCTTCACTCGAGCGCCTTTGGATATTCTCCTCGTCTACCTGTGTCGGTTTGTGGTACGGTTCCCAATTCCTCTCCTTAGAGGTTTTTCTTGGCAGCATGAAACCAGCAGCTTTCAGCCATACGGCTTACTGCTTTACACCTCACTGTTAAGTCTCTCCGGATTTACCTGGAAAAACCAGCTTACGCGTATCGAACCCCATAGCCATAGGAGGTCCTGCTTATCCTTCTGCGTCACCCCATCGTGATAACGAGATCTTGGGAGGTCCGGAATATTAACCGGATTTCCATCGCTTACGCCTTTCGACCTCAGCTTAGGGACCGCCTAACCCTGAGCGGATTAACCTTCCTCAGGAAACCTTAGACTTTCGGCGTGAAGGGTTCTCACCTTCATTATCGCTACTTATGCCGGCAGGGTCTCTTCTCTAATGTCCACGTATCTTCCCAGTTACGCTTCATCCACGAGAGAATGCTCTCCTACCACGTACCCCTAAAAGGGGTACATCCGCAGCTTCGGTATACAGTTTTAGCCCCGTTGTATTGTCGGCACCGGACCTCTTGACCAGTGAGCTATTACGCTTTCTTTAAAGGATGGCTGCTTCTAAGCCAACCTCCTGGCTGTCTGAGAGTTCCGACTTCCTTTCCCACTTAACTGTAATTTTGGGACCTTAGCTGGCGGTCTGGACTGTTTTCCTTTTGACTGTGAAGCTTAGCCCCCACAGTCTGACTGCCGTACTGGTTGTGATCGGCATTCGAAGTTTGGTTGGATTCAGTAAGCCGGAAAGCCCCCTAGTCCATCCATGTCTCTACCACCGATCCAAATCATACGACGCTAGCCCTAAAGCTATTTCGGAGAGAACGAGCTATAACGGAATTTGATTAGCCTTTCACCCCTACCCTCAGCTCATCCGAGCTTTTTTCAACAAACACCGGTTCGGTCCTCCAATAGGTATTACCCTATCTTCAACCTGGCCAAGGGTAGATCATCCCGCTTCGCGTCTATTCCTGCCAACTTATCGCCCTATTCAGACTCGCTTTCGCTGCGGCTCGCTCACGCTTAACCTTGCTGACAAGAATAACTAGCCGGCTCATTATGCAATAGGCACGCGGTCAGACATTCCCTTGCGGGCATAGTCCTCCCACTGCTTGTAGGCACACGGTTTCAGGTACTTTTCACTCCCCTCAATGGGGTGCTTTTCGCCTTTCCCTCACGGTACTGGTTCACTATCGGTCAGAAACGAGTATTTAGCCTTACGGGATGGTCCCCGTGGATTCAAGCAGGGTTTCTCGTGCCCCGCCTTACTCAGGTACCTGCTTCGAGTCTGGATCGTTTTCGCCTACGGGTCTGTCACCCTCTTTGGATCCTCTTTCCAGAGGATTCAGCTAACAACCAGATTGGTAACTCTACTTTTGCAGGCCCTACAACCCCCGAGACACCGAGATGTCACGGGTTTGGGCTGTTCCGGTTTCGCTCGCCACTACTACCGGAATCGAGGTTTCTTTCTCCTCCTGGAGGTACTGAGATGGTTCACTTCCCTCCGTTCGCCTGTTCCTACCTATGAATTCAGTAGGACATACCATGGTTTTGCCATGGTGGGTTTCCCCATTCGGAAATCTCCGGATCAATGCGTGTGTGCCGCTCCCCGAAGCTTATCGCAGCTTGCCGCGTCCTTCATCGCCTGTTTCTGCCAAGGCATCCACCGTGCGCCCTTAGTAGCTTGACCATAGAATTTACTCGCACGCAGCAGAGCAACGACCTCCGCCCGTAGAGCAACCTACGTTTGATAATTAGTCCACGCCTGTGTCGTACAGCCTCAAATCTCAATGTAAGAGATCTCAGCCGGTAACACGAAAATCATTCTAAAGACACTCAATACTGATTGACAGCATCGCCGCCAGAGACAACCTGAAAGCATACGCTGCTCAGCCTTGTAGTTATATTTACCCAATCTATTCAGTTGTCAAAAATCATTGAGCGGTTTGCATCACTGCAATCGCTTATCGCGCCCTTAGGCGGCTTGAGCATTCCTGCTCAAGGTTCAATCTCAACCGCTTGAACTCAGCGTGGAAACTCAACCTCAAACAGATTTCATTTGATAAACGTAAACCTTTCAAGAGAATGGTGGAGCTGAACGGGATCGAACCGTTGACCCCCTGCTTGCAAAGCAGGTGCTCTCCCAACTGAGCTACAGCCCCATCGCTATAACTATAGCAATAGCCGATAAGAATGGTGGGCCTGGGTAGATTCGAACTACCGACCTCACCCTTATCAGGGGTGCGCTCTAACCAACTGAGCTACAGGCCCGAACAGTGGCATCCAGCCGTCGGCCCCTAGCGCGTAGCTAAAAGCTAACGGCTAGAGGCTACTAGCTGGTTTTCTCGAAAAGGTTTCGAGGACACAGTTGAACGTGCGAAGCAGCTACGCCACTTCTGACTATCGATATTGATAGTGAACATGGACCTAAGCCCATGTTGCATACGAAAAAGAGAAGGTCTAGTTCAGGCTCATCTGCACTACTGGGACAAGTCCGGAGCAGATACAGATGGTACTTGGCAACATCACTACAAGCTCAACCTGATCGCAAAACCAGATTGCCTGCACTCGCAGGGCACTTGAGTGTGCCAAGATGTTCTCTCTTAGAAAGGAGGTGATCCAGCCGCAGGTTCTCCTACGGCTACCTTGTTACGACTTCACCCCAATCATGAATTACACCTTGGGCGGCTGCTCCTCTTGCGAGTTAGCGCACCGACTTCTAGTGCAACCCACTTTCGTGATGTGACGGGCGGTGTGTACAAGGCCCGGGAACGTATTCACCGTGGCATGCTGATCCACGATTACTAGCGATTCCAGCTTCATGGAGTCGAGTTGCAGACTCCAATCCGAACTGAGGCCGGCTTTTTCCGATTAGCTCACCCTTGCGGGGTTGCAGCGGTTTGTACCGGCCATTGTAGCACGTGTGTAGCCCTGGACATAAAGGCCATGAGGACTTGACGTCATCCCCACCTTCCTCCCCGTTACCCGAGGCGGTTTCGTCAGAGTGCTCAACTAAATGGTAGCAACTGAAGATAAGGGTTGCGCTCGTTGCGGGACTTAACCCAACATCTCACGACACGAGCTGACGACAGCCATGCAGCACCTATATAGCGGTCTCTTGCGAGACGCCGACGTTTCTGCCGGATTCCACTACATTTCGAGCCCAGGTAAGGTTCTTCGCGTTGCGTCGAATTAAACCACATGCTCCACCGCTTGTGCGGGCCCCCGTCAATTCCTTTGAGTTTCAGCCTTGCGACCGTACTCCCCAGGCGGATTGTTTATCGCGTTAGCTTCGACACGGCAGGATTGGGTACCTGCCACATCAAACAATCATCGTTTAGGGCTAGGACTACCAGGGTATCTAATCCTGTTTGCTCCCCTAGCTTTCGTGCATCAGCGTCAGTTATGGTCCAGTGAGCCGCTTTCGCCACAGGTGTTCCTTCCGATATCTACGCATTTCACCGCTACACCGGAAATTCCACTCACCTCTCCCATACTCAAGCCCGACAGTTTCCCATGCAGACTTCGGGTTGAGCCCGAAGATTTCACATAAGACTTGTCAAACCGCCTACGCACCCTTTACGCCCAATAATTCCGAACAACGCTTGCCCCCCTCGTATTACCGCGGCTGCTGGCACGAAGTTAGCCGGGGCTTCTTCTATGGGTACCGTCATTATCTTCCCCATCGAAAGGAGTTTACATACCAAGATATTTCATCCTCCACGCGGCGTTGCTGCGTCAGGGTTTCCCCCATTGCGCAAAATTCCCCACTGCTGCCTCCCGTAGGAGTCTGGACCGTGTTTCAGTTCCAGTGTGTCCGTGCGCCCTCTCAGGCCGGATACAGATCATCGTCTTGGTGGGCCATTACCCCGCCAACTAACTAATCTGCCGCGAACTCCTCTCCAAGCGCATTGCTGCTTTGACTCGTAAGTGTTATGCGGTATTAGCCTAGATTTCTCCAGGTTATTCCCCACTCGGAGGTAGATTATTCACGTGTTACTCACCCGTGCGCCACTATACTCGGGACCGAAGTCCCTTTCTCGTTCGACTTGCATGTGTTAGGCACGCCGCCAGCGTTGATTCTGAGCCAGGATCAAACTCTCGTTTAATCTTGGTTTGCATGCTCTCCAGCCACAGGGGTGGGGAGAGTTATCATGCGCCCCCGGCGCTCGAAAACGTCCGGAGGTTTATAACTAGTGAGAATGACTAAACCAGATTTTGCATCATCTCACGACTGGCATGTTCAACTATGTTGTCAAAGATCCTGACTCATCTCCGCCTAAGCGGTGAGTTTTGGATCAAGGACCCGGTCGGCTGTATCGAAATACAGGGCCAAACCGTGTGTCCTCGAACTTGATGCGCTGCTTATGTTTGGCTTGATCCGC